>Ga0065711_1026223_pt1 | contig 90586 bp, 78 predicted proteins | sample Hoacrofraction12_FD_59098 | JGI IMG/M metagenome (GOLD analysis project Ga0065711, IMG submission 59098) | Hoatzin crop microbial communities from Cojedes, Venezuela - Epithelial fraction 12 v2 (version 2) | ecosystem: Host-associated > Birds > Digestive system > Esophagus > Crop | place... | reverse complement strand
GGTGTAACAGTCTTCCTCGTAAGCTTTTGAACTACAGGACACCGGATGAAATCTTTGAGGAAGAGTTAGATAAAATCTATCAGTTAGATGCAGCTTGATGGGGTGTCCAACTTATTATTGCAATTTACGTCCTAAATGCATACATTATATATATCACATGTAAATCTGCCGACAGGTGCAGGGAGTGGGTTGATTTTATCGGAGAGTATAAGAGAGACTTGCAAGGTAAGTCGGGAGCACTGTTTGTACTTCAATACACTGAGGATGTGAATCTTGACAGCTCCTATGGCATCAAGACGATATCCTACGAAGATATGATAACGGACTTTGACTGCAATATATATGCTATGATGACTGTATCCGAGATGAAACATGATCGGTTACTGAAGGAGTATCTCTCTGAGATGGTAACGACTGTTACAGATAAGGATGTAGAGCTAAGTTCACTATGTCTGAGAGAAGGCGGCAGATTTATGAAGAGTCCATATGACGTGCTGTGTGAGGTGATAAAGAAACAGAAGCGGAGTAACGGTGAGAGCTTTACCGTGGAAATATCTCAGGATACCGTAAACAAAATGGTATGGAAGGCACAGGTCAAGTGTATATATCCTCTTATAGAGAGATTTCGAGAGCATATGATAGATATTTACAAGGATGAGATAGTGAAGCATCTTCCTATGCCAAACTGTAACGGTGAAGATTATAAGGTGCCCACAGATGTTGAGATAGGTCCACTATGGTATCTGGCTGAGCATGACATGAAGTCTGCAGTAAGTGACAGTGACAAAGCTAATATGTATACATTTAAAGAAGCGAGAAATAAGCTGTCTCACCTGGATACACTTGAGATAGATGTGATTAAGGATATAATCAAAATTGTATCCAAATTGCGGTGATACTATGGTATGATGGTGAGCGTGATTTATCACTTAGTATTGTATGAAATATGAAAGGATGGAACAAAAAATGTTTAACAGACCGGCAGCAAAGGAGAGAGCCAAAGCGGCTTTCAAAAAGAACTACTGGATGTGTGTGCTTGCGGCACTCGTACTGACATTTGCAATAGGAGGAAAAGCAAGCGGCGCAAACAATTTCACGAATGGCTTCTCAGATGGAACAGCATCATCCTATGATAGCTATTATGAGTATAGTGATACATATGGATACAGCAGCACTCTGACAACAGTTGCGGTGATTGGTGCTCTTATACTGGGACTTATAGCTCTGGCGGCTGATATCTTCGCATTTGGTCCGCTTGAGGTAGGTGGACGAAGATTCTTTGCTATGAATGCATACGACAGTCCGTCGGCGAAGGAGTGCGGATATAGCTTCAGTAAGGAAAACTACATGAACATAGTTAAGGTTATGTTTATGAAGAAGCTGTTTGTGTTTCTGTGGTCACTTCTTTTTGTAATACCCGGAATTATAAAGAACTATGAGTATAAGTTTGTTACATACTATCTGGCTGATGATCCGACCATCAGCTATCAGGAGGCACTTGATCGAAGCAAGGCGGCTATGAATGGCCACAAGATGGAGGCTTTTGTTCTTGATTTGTCCTTCTGGGGATGGTACTTACTTTCTATATGTACCTGTGGTATTCTCTCTATATTCTACGTAAATCCCTATGTATTCGCGACGGATGCGGAGTTCTACTATGCCATAACGGGTAGTGCACCCATAGGCGGCAGGAGAGGATTTAATCAGCAGTACGGTGGTCAGAACTTCGGAAGTCAGCAATATGGTGGCCAGGACTATGGCAGTCAGCAATATGGTGGCCAGAACTATGGCAGTCAGCAATATGGTGGCCAGAACTATGTTGATCCGAATTATCAGCAGGGATACCAGCAGTACGGTGGCCAGAACTTCGGAAATCAGCAATATGGTGGTCAGAACTATGGCGGTCAGCAGTATGGTGGCCAAGCATATGGTGCACAGGATTATGGCAATCAGCAGTACGGTGACCAGAACTTCGGAAATCAGCAATATGGTGGCCAGGACTATGGCAGTCAGCAGTATGGTGGCCAAGCATATGGTGCACAGGATTATGGCAATCAGCAGTACGGCGGTCAGAACTATGGCGGTCAGCAGTATGGCGGAAATGGATATGTAAGTGGAGACGAGCCTTTGTTTGGAAATCAGCAGAACAGTCAGCAGTTCGGCAATCAGTCAGATAATTACAATCCCTTCAACAATCAGTAGGCTTGAATCAAATAACAAAAAATCAAGTAGGGGCATCCACGAAGCAAAGCTTCGTGGATCCGTGCCATGCCTTCGGCAGCCACGGACTATGTCGCGGCATTCGCGTACAATTAAAAAAGCAGCGGTATGAGAGTTCATATCGCTGCTTATCTGTTATCTAAAATGTATATGCGGTCTGTACTACTTTGTACCGAATATTCTGTCGCCTGCATCTCCGAGTCCGGGAAGGATGTATGCGTCCTCGTTCAGCTCTCTGTCAACGTTTCCTACATATATCTCTACATCCGGATGAGCCTTTGCGAGTCTGTCTATACCTGTGGGTGCTGCTATGATGCACATGAACTTGATATTCTTACCGCCGTGTTCCTTGATAAAGTCAATTGCTGCAACAGCAGAACCGCCGGTTGCGAGCATGGGGTCAAGTACAACAACAAGTCTCTGATCGATGGGATCGGGGAGCTTGCAGTAGTACTCATGAGGCTCGTGCGTCTCGGGATCTCTGTAGAGTCCGACATGACCGACCTTTGCAAGAGGTACAAGATTTGTGATACCGCTCACCATACCGAGTCCTGCACGAAGTATCGGCACGATGGCAAGCTTCTTGCCGTCAATCATGGGTGTCATACACTTCTCAAGAGGTGTCTCAACCTCAACATCCTTAAGAGGAAGGTCGCGAAGTGCCTCGTATGCCTCCAGCATAGCAATCTCCTCAACGAGAGATCTGAACTCTGTTGTTCCCGTATCCTTATCACGCATAAGAGATATCTTATGCTTTATGAGAGGATGCTCCATTACATGTACATTTTCATAATCCTTATACATATGCGTCTCCTTATATCGTTTGAAATTTTATATGATTATGATAGTTGACGAAAACATCAAAGTCAACTATCATATTCGAGGAAAAATTTTCAAATAATTAATAAGAGAGGTCTCTATCCATGGACAAAAATGTTACTCAGCAGGATGCAATCTATGATGCGAGAGAGCTCGGAACAGCCAGAATGCTCGTTCTGGGAATCCAGCATATGTTCGCCATGTTCGGCGCAACAGTACTCGTACCGGCACTGACCGGACTCAGTGTTTCATCAACACTTCTTTTCGCAGGACTCGGAACGCTTCTGTTTCACATGATAACTAAGAGAAAGGTTCCGGCATTTCTTGGTTCATCATTTGCGTTTCTGGCAGGCTACTTCGCTATAGCACCGAATGGAGAGAAGGAGCTGCTTCCCTATGCGTGCTTCGGTGTGGCTCTTTCCGGACTCGTCTATCTGCTTCTCGCAGCACTCATCAAGGTATTTGGAGTTAAGAAGGTTATGAAATTCTTCCCTCCGATAGTTACGGGACCTATCATCATAAGCATAGGACTTTCACTTTCACAGTCAGCAGTTGATAACTGCTCAACCAACTGGCTTGTCGCAATCATAGCCATCCTCATTATCGTTATCTGTAACGTATGCGGTAAGGGCATGATCAAGATTGTACCCATCATAATCGGTATACTCGGATCTGTTGCCTGTACAATCATACTCGCACTTATATGCGGCGAGACTATCACAGGCTCAGACGGTGCAGAGTATGTGACAATCGGCGGTATCGAGAGCCTCAGACTCTTCTCGGTAGCAGCAGTTGATAATATCAAGTCGGCAGCATGGATTGGTCTGCCCTTTAAGTACAGTGATACAGTGTTTTCAATCTTCTCAAATCCCGACACAGGACTTATGGCAACAGCAGCCATAACGATTATCCCTATATCACTTGCAACAATCGTTGAGCATATCGGAGATATATCAGCTATATCATCAACAGTCGGACAGAACTTCATCAAGGATCCCGGGCTTCACAGAACACTTACAGGTGACGGTCTGGCTACAACCATAGCTTCACTCTTCGGAGCACCGGCTAACACAACCTACGGTGAGAACACAGGCGTGCTTTCACTCTCGAAGGTCTATGATCCCAGAGTTATCAGAATAGCAGCAGCATTTGCGGTTCTGTTCTCGTTTTCACCGAAGGTAGCAGCTTGTATCTCAGCTATTCCCACCCCCGTAATCGGTGGTATATCACTTGTGCTTTACGGTATGATATCTGCAATCGGTGTGCGTAACGTAGTAGAGAATCAGGTTGACTTCAGTAAGACCAGAAATGTTATCATAGCCGCTATAATCCTTGTACTTTCAATCGGTGTTACCTACAGCTCAGCCGGATCTATCACAATCGGAGCGGTTTCACTCTCAGGACTTGCTGTCGGTTCAATAGCCGGTATAGTTCTCAATGCTGCACTTCCCGGCAAGGACTATACATTTGAGGATGACGATGATGTATCACCTCTCGATTCAAAGAATATGATAGCTGAAGGTGATGAGGAGTAAAAGCTGTGTATAGCGTCACACCTTGACACACATTTTATCATCCCTTAAAATGTAAGCAGGTTTTTGGAACCAAATATTCACAGGGGGTGACATACAAGTATGAAAAGCTTTGACTACACAATCACAGATGAAGTAGGAATTCACGCAAGGCCTGCGGGAATACTTGTTAAAGAGGTTAAGGCACTCGGAAGCAAGGTAACCGTTAAGTTCGGCGAGAAGTCAGCTGATGCCACCAGACTCATGGCTCTTATGGGCATGGGCATCAAGAAGGGTGACACAGTGACTGTAACAGTAGAGGGTGACGATGAGGCTGCAGCAGCTGAGAAGCTTGAGCAGTTCTTTAAGGATAACCTGTAGAAACATTTTTATATTGACACTGATTTGTTAACCGGCTCCCCGCGGGCCGGTTAATTCTTGAATATTTGATTAATATTTGATTAATATTTGAAAGGTAGGTATGATATGTCTCCACTTAAGAACAAGAATTACCCTCTGTATGAGCTCCCGCAGCTTGAGTCTCTGAATGATATGATTATCTCCAAAAAGGAGAATATGGGCGGCAGCGCATGCTTCAGATATCGCCAGAAGAGAGATATATGCGAGAAGAGCTTTGCGGATGTTTACGAGGATATAGCTTCACTTGCGGCTGTTTTTTCTGACACGAAGGATAAGCATATAGCCATCATAGGAGAGAACTCATACGAGTGGATAGTAACATTTCTGGCGTGTGTGGTAAGCGGAAATGTTGCCGTTCCCATCGATAAGGAGTACCCGGGCGAGGAGATGCTTGATCTCATGCAGATGACTGATACGACCACAGCCTTCTGTGGCAAAGCAGCAGCCAGGAAGCTTGAGGCACTTATCCTTGATGAAGAGGGTGTGAATAAGTCTGATATCACACTTTATAAGCTTGATGAGTTTGAGAAGAGCCTCGAAAGCGGAAGAGAGCTGCTTCGCTTCGATAAGTCGAAGAGATTTACACGTGAGGCAGACGTGGATAAGCTTGCAGCTATATTCTTTACATCAGGTACAACCGGTAAGAGTAAGGGCGTCATGCTGAGTCAGAGGAATATGTACTCAGACATAAATGCAGCCTGCAAGAACTTTAATCCATACGGCAATACTGTTTCGGTGCTGCCATTTCATCACACCTTCGGCTTTATCACAGCTATACTCAAGCCTTATAACTACGGTGTATGTACATTTATAAACAGCGGTCTCAAGCGTATGCTTGAGGATATCAAACGCGAGAAGCCGGAGACTATGTTTATGGTGCCTCTCTTTATAGAGAACTTCTACAAAACGATACGCCTTAAGGCTAAGAAGGAGGGTAAACTGAAGACCCTTACACGTGCGACTAAGTTCAGCGATGCGTTGCTTCGTGCCGGCATAGATAAGAGAGCTGACTTCTTCAAGGATATACAGCAGACCTTCGGTGGTAATCTGGACTATATAATCTGTGGCGGTGCACCTCTTGATCCGATGCTTGTGAAGGTTTTCAGAAGCTGGGGCATAGAGATACTTAACGGCTACGGTATCACAGAGTGCTCGCCTGTGATTGCGGTAAACAGAAACTTCTACAAGGTAGACGGCAGTGTCGGTATTCCCTTTGAAGGTGTCTCGGTAGAGATTGCCGATGATGAGGAAATCATCGTAAAGGGTGATAATGTCATGATGGGCTACTATAATAATCAGGATGCAACTGACGAGGTGCTGACTGACGGCTGGTATCATACAGGAGATCTCGGAATGCTTGATAAGAAGGGCTTCCTCCATATCACAGGACGTAAGAAGAACCTCATCATACTCAGTAATGGTGAGAACGTTTCCCCCGAGGTGATAGAGCAGGAAATCATGCGTTACGATGGTATCGAAGAGGTTGTTGTATACGGTGTTAAGGGACATCTGGTAGCCGAAATATATCCCTCAGAGGAATACATGGGAAATGTTGAACATTTTATGGCAATTCGTGACAGCTATAACAAGAACGAGCCTCAGTTCAGACACATTTCCGAGATCAAGCTTCGTGACACGGAGTTTGAGAAGAACTCTTCCAGGAAGATAATCAGAGCAAAGGTTGGTGTTGAAGAGTAGTACGGTTTCGCTGCGGTAAGCAGGTCTAAATACCGGTTGAGATATAGCGTAAATTTTTATATAATGGTGTGTGCGTCACACGTGACAACATGTACAGCCAAGGTTTGTACTGCCGTCTAAACGGTGGTGAAAGTCACAGCTGATAAAAGGATTGGAGGTTATATAAATGTTTGATAAGGTAGTAGATATGCTGACGGAGTTTACGGATGTGGAGAAGGAGAACATAAAGCCTGAGTCAGAGCTTATAAAGGATCTGGACCTTAATTCTCTTGATGTCGTAAATGTAGTCGTAGCATTTGAGGATGAGTTCGGTATAGAGATACCGGATGAGACTCTGAAGAATCTCTCGACAGTAGGTGATGTTGTAAGCTGTCTTGAGAAGGAGGTTGGATAATCATTTAGTTTATATACGGTCTTCGGATAGCGAGTGCTGTCCGGAGACCGTTATTCGCGAAGGACGTGCCTGATGATATATACTGCAGCTGTCCGGAGAAAACCGACAGCTCTTTCGGTAAGATGGTACGCAGACACTTTCAGATAGTTTTCAGATTTTAATTATAAACATACGGAGGACAGAGACATGATACATGATGTAACAGACAGCATAAAGTACGTAGGAGTTGATGACAGAGACATAGATCTCTTCGAGAGCCAGTACATCGTGCCCGAGGGTATATCATATAACTCATATCTCATCATGGATGAGAAGATTGCCCTTATGGATACGGTTGATGCACATAAGACTGAAGAGTTCCTGGCAAATGTTAAGGAGGCACTGGGTGAGCGTACCATTGACTATATAGTAGTGCAGCATCTTGAACCGGATCACTCGGGAAGCCTTATGGCAACACTTGATGCATATCCTGATGCAGTGCTTGTAAGTAACGCAAAGGTTATCGCCATGATACCTCAGTTCTTTGACTATAATCTCGAGGGACGTACACTTGTTGTTAAGGAGGGTGATACACTGTCTCTCGGAGCACATACACTTCAGTTTATCCTGGCACCTATGGTCCACTGGCCCGAGGTTATGCTCAGCTACGAGCAGAGCGAGAAGGTGCTTTTCTCTGCTGATGCCTTCGGTAAGTTCGGAGCACTCGACTTTGATGACCCCGAGGGATGGGCATGTGAGGCGAGACGCTACTACTTCGGAATAGTAGGTAAGTACGGTATGCCTGTACAGACGCTTCTTAAGAAGGCTGCAGGACTCGATATACAGATGATATGTCCGCTTCACGGACCGGTGCTGGATGACAATATCGGCTACTACGTGGATACATATAATACCTGGTCATCCTATCAGCCGGAGTCACACGGAGTGTTTGTAGCATATGCGTCTATCCATGGCAATACAGCCATTGCAGCAAAGAAGCTGGCTGAGCTGCTCGAGGAGAGAGGCGAGAAGGTTGCCATAAGTGACCTCTGCCGTGAGGATATGGCTGAGTGTGTTGAGGATGCCTTCAGATATGACCGTATGGTGCTCTGTGCATCGAGCTATGACGGAGGTGTATTCCTTCCCATGCATGATTTCCTGACGCATCTGTCATATAAGACATATCAGAACCGTAAGGTCGGTATCATGGAGAACGGCTCCTGGGGACCGACTGCAGCCAGAACCATGAAGAAGCTGCTTGAGGATATGAAGAACATAACCATAATCGACCCGACTGTTACGATTAAGACAACCATGAAGGAGGCAGACCTCGCGAGTATCGCGGCACTGGCTGATGCCATGGTTGAAGCAGGAAAGTAAGCTTTATAATACATTTTATAATACTGAAAAGTGAGGTTTAAACTAAGATGGGCGGATTTTTTGCGGCAGCACTTAAGGAAGACTGTGTATTTGACCTGTTCTACGGAACAGACTATCACTCACATCTGGGAACCAGACGTGCGGGACTTGTGGTACACGGACGTGACGGTTTCAACAGAGCTATTCATAATATAGAGAATGCTCCCTTCAGATCTAAGTTCGGCAAGGATATACATGAGATGGAGGGAAATATCGGTATCGGCAGCATTTCTGATTATGAGCCGCAGCCGCTTATAGTGAGGTCACATCACGGTACATATGCGCTTACAACCGTAGGTAAGATAAATAATGTGGACGAGCTGGTTGCTGACGTATTTAAGAGTGGGCAGTCTCACTTCCTCGAGATGAGCGGAGGAGAGATAAATGCTACCGAGCTTACGGCAGCTCTCATCAATCAGAAGGACAACCTGATAGATGGTATACGCTATGCACAGGATTCCATAGACGGTTCCATGTCTATGCTGCTTCTCACGGAGGAGGCTGTGTATCTTGCAAGAGATAAGTACGGCAGGACTCCGATAGTTGTAGGTTACAAGGAGGGAGCCGGTTTTGTCGCCGCATTTGAATCGTTCTCGTATCTGAATCTTGGATACAAGGACTTCAAGGAGCTCGGTCCCGGAGAGATAGATGTCATGACGCCAGAGGCGGTGACAGTCATGAGTAAGCCGGGGGAGAAGCTGCGTATATGTACATTTCTCTGGGTATACTATGGATATCCCTCTGCAAGATATGAGGGTGTATCCGTGGAAGAGATGCGCTACCGCTGCGGTGAGGCGCTTGCAAGACGTGATGGATACACGAAGGATAATATTGATACGGTATCAGGTGTGCCGGACTCGGGTACGGCACATGCTATCGGATATGCCAATGAATCTGGAGTTCCCTTCTCGAGACCCTTCATCAAGTATACGCCGACATGGCCGAGGTCGTTTATGCCGACGCATCAGTCGAAGCGTAATCTGATAGCTAAGATGAAGCTGATACCCGTGCACGAGCTGATAGATGGTAAGAGACTGCTTATCATAGACGACTCTATAGTAAGAGGCACGCAGCTGAGAGAAACCACGGAGTTTCTGTATGAGAGTGGTGCATCAGAGGTACATATCAGACCGGCCTGTCCGCCGCTTCTGTTCGGCTGTAAGTATATAAACTTTTCACGCTCAACGAGCGAGATGGAGCTTATAGCACGTCAGGTTGTATGCGAAGAGGAGGGAGAGAGTGTAGACAGAGCTGTGCTTGATGACTATGCAAATCCTGACTCCGATAAGTATCATATGATGCTTGAGAAGATACGTCAGAGACTTAACTTTACAACGCTTGCATACAACAGACTTGATGATATGATAGAGGCGAGCGGTCTTTCGAAGGATCAGCTTTGTACCTACTGCTGGGACGGAGTAGAGTAATCTGACTGATATAATGACATAGTATAGTGAAGCTATATTATTTATGCGAAAACGGATATATCGCAATGAATGGTGAAGAAAACAAGGATGAAAACTGCATAAAGGCTGATAGAAAGCTTGCCGCAGGGCTTCGTGCCTTTGGACACAGATTTAAGTCAGCAGTTAAGAAGACGTATGAGCTGCCTCTCTGGAAGTGGCTCATACTCTGTTTTGTGTTGTCTCTTCTCGAGGAGCTCCTGCTGGAAATGTTCGGCAGGCACTCACTTATAGCTCCGTTTGTCTTTATATTCTACAATCCTGTTATATATCTGTATAACGTGGCTATCATATTTCTGACGCTCACGATAGCGCTGCTCTTCAGAAGGCGTGCATTTATGATGTGTCTCGTTATGCTTGCATGGTTTGTGGTCGGCTTTGTGAACTTCATAGTACTCGGTTATCGTATAACTCCCTTCTCAGCCATAGATTTTCTTATGGTATCGGACGCCTTCAGCATGATGAATATCTACTTCAATCTGTTCCAGCGAATATTGATATTTGTGGGACTCGGAATTGTGGTTATGCTGATATCATACATGTTCATTAAGATTCCCAAGATCAAGGGGCATATAAACTATGTGTCAAATGTTATCGTATGCCTCATAACATTTATTATAGTTTACTCGTTTACGATATTCGCAGCTGAGAACTCTATCATCACCGATAAGTTTACGAATCTCGGAACTGCTTATAAAAACTACGGCTTCGTGTACTGCTTTACAAACAGCGTGATGGATGTCGGTATCGGTAAGCCGGACAGCTACACGGAGGAGACGATGAGGGAGCTCTATGATGAGGTGTTCGCTGCAGAGGCTGAGCCGACTGTTGAGCCGAAGATTGTATCACACGAAGACACACCTGATACAGTAGAGCTTAGGACGCCGGATATCATAATCATACAGCTGGAATCATTTATTGATATATCGAGAGCCACGGGTATATCAACTGATGTAGACAGCGTGCCGAACTTTAATAAATTCATGGAGGAGTATCCTTCAGGGTATCTCACGGTGCCGGCAATAGGGGCAGGAACTGCAAACACAGAGTTTGAGATACTCACAGGTATGAGCAGTAAGCTGTTCGGAGCGGGAGAGTATCCATATAAGACTGTGCTCACAGAAACAGCCTGTGAGAGTATGGCACAGCTGCTGCTAAGGCAGGGCTACAGAACTCATGCCATACATAATAACAAGGCTAAGTTCTACTCACGTGATGAGACCTATAAGAGTCTCGGATTCGATAGCTTTACATCTATAGAGTATATACTGAATCTGACCAGAACCGAGACAGGATGGGCTAAGGATGAGTGCCTGCCCGAGGAAATCTTCAAGGCTCTTGACTCGGATGATGAGAGTGACCTTGTGTTCACTGTATCGGTTCAGGGGCATGGCAGATATCCGACAGAGGATAAGGTTACGGATAAACATGTGACAGTAACTCTTGAGTCGGATGAGTATGGCGAAACAGATGAGGAGCTGACCTATCAGTTTGAATATTATGTAAACCAGTGTTATGAGATGGATAAAATGATAGCTGAGCTGAAACGTATGCTTGACGAAAGAGGAGAGGACTATGTACTCTTCCTGTACGGAGATCATATACCGAGTCTTACATTTGATGAGGTACAGATTACCGAGGGCACCGAGATGCAGACGGAGTATGTAATCATCAGCAACTTTGACATGGGACTCGAGGATAAGGATCTGTACTCATATGAGGTATCTGACTATCTCATGACTGCGCTTGGTTTGGATAGAGGTGTGATGCAGAAGCTGCATCAGCTGTACTTTGATCCGGATGAGCTGACCGAGGAGTATCTCGCGGCGTCTCAACTGTCAGATGAGGATGAGTATGAGGATGATACAGCTTCGGATGATGTATCGGCTGCCTCCGGCAGCGCCGGCTCGGGAGATAGTACCTCCGTTTCTGAATCAGAAACAGACGAAGATACATCGGAAAAGCTGACATACATGGATCGATGTCAGCTGGTACAGTATGATATGCTGTACGGAGAGCGGTATATTTACGATTATATAGATGAATATACGGCAACTGATATGCGGCTTGGAATTTATGATGTAGTACTTGACAGTATGGATTATAATAGTTCGGGTAACCTGATTGTGAAGGGTGAGAACTTTACGGAGTTCTCCAAGGTACTTATAAATGAAGAGCGCTATGAGACTGTATATGTAGATAATCAGACAATCATGGTTATGAATGAGGAGATAGGTGAGGAACCGCTGCCGGGTGATGTCATCTGTGTTGCGCAGATAGACAAGAACAAGCACGAGCTTTCACGCACAGAGGAAGTGCCGTACGCTGCACCTTAAATGTGTTGCCGCCATGCGGTAGCAGAACACGTTAGTGTTATGCGTAAGCTGGGCGGCCTGTTGCCGCCATGTATATAGGGGTTAAATATTATTCAGAGGAAGTTTTAAGATTATGGTAAGAGAAGACATCAGAAATGTTGCAATCATTGCACACGTAGATCATGGTAAGACAACGCTGGTTGACGGACTGCTCCGTCAGAGCGGTGTATTCAGAGAGAATGAGGAAGTCGCAGAGCGAGTTATGGACTCCAACGATATCGAGCGTGAGCGTGGTATCACTATACTGTCCAAGAATACAGCCGTAAACTATAACGGCATCAAGATAAATATCATCGATACTCCGGGACATGCCGACTTCGGCGGTGAGGTAGAGCGAGTGCTCAAGATGGTTAACGGAGTTATCCTCGTAGTTGATGCATTTGAGGGACCTATGCCTCAGACCAGATTCGTACTTCAGAAGGCACTTGATCTCAGCCTTTCGGTTATAGTTTGTATCAACAAGATAGATCGCCCCGATGCAAGACCTGACGAGGTTGTTGATGAGGTGCTCGAGCTTCTGATGGATCTCGATGCCAACGATGATCAGCTTGACTGTCCCTTCGTATATGCATCGGCACGTGACGGTGTTGCTTCGTACGAGGCTGATGTACCCGGTACGGACATGAAGCCTCTCTTCGAGACTATAGTAAATCATATACCGGCACCCGAGGGAGACCCTGACAGCGGGCTTCAGATGCTTATCAGCACTATAGACTATAATGAGTACACAGGTCGTATCGGTGTCGGTAAGGTTGATAACGGTGTAATACGTGTCAATCAGGAGGCACTTATAGTAAATCATCACGATAAGGACAGACGTGAGAAGGTTAAGATAACCAAGCTCTATGAGTACGACGGTCTGAAGAAGGTTGATGTGGCAGAGGCAAGAGTCGGAGCCATAGTTGCCGTATCCGGTATCGCGGACCTTAAGATTGGAGATACCATATGTGCGCCTGACGAGCCGAAGGCTATTCCCTTCCAGAAGATTACGGAGCCGACTATATCCATGAACTTCATGGTAAATGACTCGCCGCTTGCCGGTAAGGATGGTAAGTTCATAACCAGCCGTCAGATACGTGACAGGCTCTATAGAGAGCTGAATACGGATGTATCACTCAGGGTTGAGGATACTGAGTCGACCGACTGCTTTAAGGTTTCGGGACGTGGCGAGCTTCATCTCTCAGTGCTTATCGAGAATATGCGTCGTGAGGGCTATGAGTTCGCGGTCAGCAAGGCTGAGGTTATCTATAAGGAGAATGAGAAGGGACAGCGTATGGAGCCGTTCGAGAAGGCTGTCGTAGATGTTCCCGATGAGTTCTCCGGTACTGTTATAAATATGCTGAGCATACGTAAGGGTGAGCTTGCTGCTATGGCACCCATCAACGGCGGCATGACAAGACTCGAGTTCAGAATCCCGTCGAGAGGTCTCATCGGCTTCAGAGGTGAGTTCCTTACAGCTACTAAGGGTAACGGAGTTATAAATACAATATTCGATGGCTATGAGCTCTACAAGGGCGATATGTCCTACAGGTCCAACGGCTCTCTCATAGCATTTGAGGCGGGTACGTCCATAACCTACGGGCTATTCAATGCTCAGGAAAGAGGTACTCTCTTTATCGGACCCGGAGTTGAGGTTTACGGCGGTATGGTCGTAGGCGAAACCGGACGTCAGGAGGATATCGAGGTAAATGTTTGCAAGACAAAGCATCTGACAAATACCCGTTCATCCGGTGCAGATGATGCTTTGAAGCTTGTACCTCCGAGACAGATGTCACTGGAGCAGTGTCTGGACTTCCTGGATACTGACGAGCTGCTTGAGATAACTCCGAAGAACCTGCGTATCAGAAAGAAGATACTGGATTCAAGACTTAGGATGAGAGCGTCAAGAAATTCCGGTAATTAAGGCTATAAGTTTACTATAAAAGGGATATGGTGTACAAAAAAGGAGGGACTATGAGAAATCTAACGATGCTCATGGATTACTATGAGCTTACCATGGCAAATGGATACTATGTGACAGGCAACAAGGACAGGCTTGCTGTATTCGATATGTTTTACAGAACTAATCCTGACGGAGGAGGATTTGTAGTATCTGCAGGTCTGGATATGCTTATCGACTACATACTTGAACTTCACTTCACTGATGATGATATAGAGTACCTGAGAAGCAGACAGATGTTTGATGACGGATTCCTTGAGTATCTGAGGAACTTCAAGTTCACCGGTACCATCGAGGCTGTACCCGAGGGAACCATCGTATATCCGAATACTCCTATAGTTACGGTTACAGCGCCGATTATCGAGGCACAGCTGATCGAGACAATGCTGCTTATATGCATCAACTTCCAGTCACTTATCGCTACAAAGGCTAACCGTATCTGCAGAGCGGCAGGAGATGCGGTAATCATGGAGTTCGGTGCAAGACGTGCACAGGGACCCGATGCGGCTGTCTGGGGTACGAGAGCATGCTTCATAGGCGGTGTCGGATCTACGGCTACGGTTATGGCTGATCAACAGTTCGGTGTTAAGGCTGTCGGCACCATGGCACACAGCTGGATAGAGTTCTTCCCTACGGAGTTCGATGCATTTAAGGCATATGCTGAGGTTTATCCTGATAATGCAGTCCTCCTTATCGATACCTATGATATACTCGAGAGCGGTCTTCCGAATGCTATCAGAACAGCTCACGAGGTGCTTGAGCCTATGGGTAAGCGCCTTAAGGGTGTACGTATAGACAGCGGAGACCTTGCATACTTCTCAAAGGCTATCAGGAGAAAGCTCGATGCCGAGGGACTGAAGGATTGTAATGTTGTAGTTTCAAACAGTGTGGATGAGTATCTGATAGAGTCACTGAACCGTCAGGGTGCAAGGATTGACTCCTATGGTGTAGGCGAGAGAATGATTACATCTAAGTCAGATCCTGTATTTGGCGGAGTTTATAAGCTTGTAGCTGCACAGAACGAAAGCGGAGAGTTCGTACCGAAGATTAAGATATCGGAGAATGTAGAGAAGATTACAAATCCCGGCAAGAAGAAGCTTTGGAGAATCTACTCTAAGAAGACAGGCTATGCTATGGCAGATCTGCTTACACTTGCGGATGAGGAGCCGAACTTCGAGGAGCCGTATCACTTCATAGACCCTCAGAAGCCCTGGAAGAACATGAGGTTCTTCGGTGTGGAGGCAAAGCCCCTTCAGGTGACGATATTTAAGGACGGAGAGCTTGTATATGACAGACCCACGCTGCAGGAAATACAGGACTATGTGAAGCTGCAGCTTGAGTCAGAGATATGGGAGGAGGAGCAGCGTTTCGAGAATCCTCATATTCACTTCCTCGATCTGTCAGAGAAGCTGTATAAGCTTAAGGAAGAGCTGCTGTCGCATGCGGAGGTTGTGAACTAAGCATTTATTTTTCTGTTAATAATTCAGAACCCATATATAAAGGTCATGCATTGCCCTTTATATATGGGTTCTTTCACTATGAAAAATCCCGGAACATATAATATTCCGGGGTTTTTGATATGCGTAGTGATAATTCGAATAATTATATAATGAGGTTAGTTCTGCAGCTCCGCCAGCCACTTCTCATTTATGTCGATTACCTGTTTCATCATCTCCGGTCCGGGAGCACCGATAGTGTTACGCTTGTTTACGCAGGTTTCGAGGCTTATGGCATCGTATATGTTCTCCTCGAAGTCAGGACAGATATCCTGCAGCTCTGTGAGCGAGAGCTCGTCGATTGCCTTACCCTGATCGATACAGTAGAGCACGAGCCTTCCGATAACACCGTGAGCATCTCTGAAGGGCATGCCCTTCTTTACGAGATAGTCAGCGGCGTCGGTTGCATTTGTGAAGCCCTGCATAGCACTGTACTTCATCTTATCCTTACGAAGCTGCATGGTAGATATCATACCGTTAAAGAGCTTGATACAGCCCTTTACAGTATCTATCGCGTCAAATGTCAGCTCCTTATCCTCCTGCATATCCTTATTATATGCAAGAGGGATTCCTTTCATTGTGGTGAGCAGTGACATGAGTGCACCGTATACACGACCTGTCTTACCGCGCACCAGCTCTGCTATATCGGGGTTCTTCTTCTGTGGCATGATGGATGAGCCTGTGCTGTATGCATCATCAAGCTCGATATATCCATAGTCGTTCGAGTTCCAGATGATTATATCTTCAGAGAAGCGTGAGAGATGCATGCTTATGATGCTGAGTGCGCTGAGCAGCTCGATTACATAGTCTCTATCGGCAACGGAGTCCATGGAGTTAAGTGTGGGAGCGTAGAAGTCCAGAAGCTCTGCCGTCATCTCACGGTCGAGCGGATAGGTGGTGCCCGCAAGCGCACCTGCACCGAGAGGGCAGTAGTTCATCCTGTTATAGATATCGGTGAGACGTGTATAGTCACGCTTAAACATTTCCATGTATGCACCGACATGATGAGCAAATGTAACCGGCTGTGCCTTCTGAAGATGCGTGAAGCCGGGCATATAGGTATCAAGGTTCTCCTTCATGAGCTTATGGCAGGTGGTCATGAGCTCAAACATCAAGCCCTGCAGCTCTGTGACTTCATCTCTTACATAGAGTCTCATATCGAGAGCTACCTGGTCGTTACGGCTCCTGCCTGTGTGGAGCTTCTTACCTGTGTCGCCGATTCTTTCTATAAGCTTTGCCTCGGTAAATGAATGTATATCTTCATACTCGTCGGTTATTTCAAGCTCGCCGCTCTCAACATCGGCGAGTATATGTCTGAGACCATCGATGATAGCTGCCGCTTCGTCATCGGTCAGTATGCCGGTCTTACCGAGCATCGTGGCATGAGCAATACTGCCCCTGATATCCTGTCTTATAAGCTTCTGATCGAAGCTGATAGAAGCGTTGAAGTTATATACGAGCTTATCTGTTTCCTTTGTGAATCTTCCTCCCCAGAGCTGAGCCATGATGAGTTCCTCCTTTTATCGTATGCCGGCTTCAGAGGCATGCATCCTGTCCCGCGCGGCATAGCATTTTCAAACGTCTAATAAGTTTACAACATCCGGGGACAACGTACAACAAAAATTAAGAGTAACGCCGGTTAAAGTATGCTATACTGTTTAGCTGTGGTTAGAGATAAAGTTAAGTGATGGATGTGAATATGAAGAAAATACTTGTAACGATATTAGTGATAGCGGTTATAGCTGCCGGGCTTGTGTTTACAAGTCACAGGATGGGCTTTAATCCTGCTGAGAATATATCAAATAAAGACGAGGCGCTTACAAGCATAGAGGAAGTCGCGGCATACATCATGTCACAGTCCGACACAGGTGAGGTGGAGGTGTATGTAAGCGGTATATCCGATGAGGAGCTGATGTATATAAACTACTACCTGGATACGACCATGGTGAGCTCGAAGTCGGTGACAAGCTATACCGAAGTGTCGGGCGTGACCAAGCTGGTATTCGAGATAGAGAAGTCTGACTCAGGCTATGTGTATGATTATCTTGTAAACGGGAAGAGTATCCCGACAGACAGGAGTACATCGACGGAGCTGCTCCGGATAGTGCAGTCAGTTCTGTCCGGATATATCACTGATGATATGTCTGATTACGAGAAGGAGCTTGCAATTCACGACTATATCATAGACCACTGCAGCTATGGTCATGCCTCGGACGGAAGCGAGTATACAGCATACGGTGCACTCGTGAACGGTCAGGCGGTATGCAGTGGTTATGCGGCGGCTATGGAGCTTCTGATGTCATGCTGCGGCGTGGAGAATACATTTGTAATCGGAAATGCCACCTCACAGAGTACAAATGAATCGGAGAATCACGCATGGAATCAGGTGTATATAGACGGAGAGTGGTATAACGTTGATGCTACATGGGACGACCCTGTGGGTGGATACGAAGTGGTTTCTCATCGCTACTTTAACATCTCAGATGAGCTGCTCGAGGAGACACATACCTGGGAACAGAGTGACTACCATGAGTGTGACAGTATGACGGCTAACTACTATATGAGAAACGGAGCCTACTTCTCAGATAATCAAGCGCTTGAAAACTATATAACCTGCGGTGTGCAGCAGAGTGTTGCTGCAGGTGAGAGTACTGTGGACATAGAGTGTGCTGTGACAGACAGCGTATCGATAGACAGCGACAGTCTGCAGTTCGTATTTGAACTGACAGGCGTGGAGAGAGTAAGCTACAATCTGGGCGAGGGGACAGACTACAAGATACTTTATATTCGGATAAACGGATAGTCTCCGGTATGCGACTGTTTGCGTGATTTAAAGAAGGGAAAATACATGAGGGTTTTTGAGATAGAGAAGGTAAAGGAGGCAGTCGGAGCCATCCTGGAGAGTGAGTTCTTCGGCGAAATGCTTCTGTATAAGGCGGTGCTGTATAACGCCTATAGAACAGAAATCAGCGGAAATGTTAACAGAGATTTCTTCGATACTGAGGATATGGGGCAGCATAGTGTGGAGATAGAGGACGGCTTCGTGAAGTGGAATACCTGCAAGGGGACATTCTTTCAGGCGATGCGCGGTAAGACGCTTCCGCTGTCCTTCGATATATCACTTATTATGCCGAGACAGTCCATAGAGGCTATGGTTCGCGGAAGCGGGGCACTTATCAACTCAAATGACATCACATCCGTAGGTCTGAATATACGATATCGCAGAGACAGCTTCGTGATAACCTCGATTGTTTCAAAGCAAGGCTTTAATCCTGATAAGAGCTTTGATGAGTACTGGGACGGGGTTGTGGCCGGATTTCTTAACAAATTAGACACCTAAAGTATGGTAAAAATTCACAAAAGGTCGGTCAAAATCGCTTATTTTGGTCAAAATACTAAAGAATTAATTGCATATTTGTGCAATTTTACAAAAAATAATTGTTGAATAATTACAACGCCGGTGTTAATATAATTGTAACAAAAGAGCAAAAACGTAACAACTTAAAAACCATCCTTTCATTTACCGGCCCGGTGCAGCTGCACCGGGCTTTTTCAATGTATATATATTATCGACTTGCTGTTTATTAGCACTCTAAATCATCGAGTGCTAATTTTCTCTTGACTTTGATTTATATGAGCATTATTATATCTTTTGAATTAAACGGGAGGATTCATGCTAATCCTCGTATTCAATAACATAAGCAGGAAAAGAGGTTGATTTTAAGATGCAGAAGGGTAGTTTAACTATTAACAGTGAGAACATATTTCCTATTATAAAGAAGTGGCTGTACTCGGATCATGATATCTTCATAAGAGAGCTTATATCAAACGGCGTGGATGCCATCACTAAGCTGAAGAGACTTACGTCACTCGGTGAGGCACACATAGAGGATTCTCCCGAGTACAGGGTAAATGTATATGTTAGCTCGAAGGGTAAAACACTCACCTTTGAGGATAACGGTATCGGTATGACTGAGGAGGAGGTTGATAAGTATATTAACCAGATAGCATTTTCGGGTGCTGCTGACTTCCTCGCCAAGTATAAGGATAAGGATCAGAGTGAGCAGATTATAGGTCATTTCGGTCTGGGATTTTACTCAGCATTTATGGTTGCTGACAAGGTTACGATAGATTCACTGTCATATCAGGATGGCGCAAAGCCTGTACACTGGGAGAGTGACGGCGGTACTGAGTTTGAGATGGGCACGGGTGATAAGAGCACTCGTGGTACCACCATCACACTGTATCTCTCGGATGATAGCCTGCAGTTTGCAAATGAGTTTACCGTGAGAGATGTAATCATGAAGTACTGCTCATTTATGCCGGTTGAGATATATCTTATAAATGTCGATAAGGCTGAGGAGGAAGCTGCAAAGGCGGCCGAGAAGAAGGCTGCCGACGAGAAGGCTGCTGAGAAGAAGAGAATGCAGCAGGAGGATGATGAGCTTATAGGAGGCTCCGAAGAGACTGCTGCAGAGGAGGAGGATGAAGACAAGGAAGCTCCGAAGCCCTTGAATGATATACATCCTCTCTGGACCAAGTCACCGTCTGAGTGTACGGATGAGGAATATAAGGAGTTCTATCAGCATGTATTCCTTGACTTCAAGGAGCCGCTCTTCTGGATACATCTCAATATGGACTATCCCTTCAATCTCAAGGGTATACTTTACTTCCCCAGAATCAATCCCAACACGGATCAGTTCGAGGGTAAGGTAAAGCTCTATAACAATCAGGTATTTGTAGCCGATAATATAAAGGAGGTTATACCTGAGTTCCTGCTTGTACTGAAGGGTGTTATAGACTGTCCTGATCTGCCGCTTAATGTATCACGTTCCGCACTTCAGAACGACGGCTTCGTAAAGAAGATATCTGATTATATAACCAAGAAGGTTGCGGATAAGCTGATAGGTATGAGTAAGAGCCAGCATGATGAGTATGAGAAGCTCTGGGATGATCTCAGCCCGTTCATCAAGTTCGGCTGTCTCAGAGATGATAAGTTCAACGAGAAGATGAAGGACTACATGATATTTAAGAATCTCGACGGCAAGTATGTAACACTTCCGGAGTATCTGGAGGCAGCAAAGGATACTCATGAGAATCAGGTATTCTATGTATCGGATGAGCAGGCACAGGCAAACTATATAGATATGTTTAAGTCAGAGGGAATCGATGCGGTTTATCTGACACATAACATAGACAGTCCATATATCACAAGCATGGAGATGAAGAATCAGGAGGTTAAGTTCCTACGTATAGACTCCGGCCTCAGTGATAGCTTCAAGGGTGCTGTGCTTTCCGAGGAGGAGGAGAATCAGCTGACAACCTCTCTTACGGAGATATTTAAGAAGGCGCTCGGAAGAGACGATGTGACTATAAAGGTAGAGTCGCTGAAGAACGAGAAGATATCATCGATGCTTACACAGGATGAGAACTCCAGACGTATGGCTGAGATGATGAAGATATATGGCGGTGACAGTGCAGGGCTGTATGGCATGCAGGCAGAGACGCTTGTACTGAATGCCAACAACAATCTGGTTAAGTATGTGATGGCACATCCCGACGATGATATGACTCAGATGATATGCTGTCAGCTGTATGATCTGGCCGTTATAGCCAACAGACAGCTGAGTGCTGAGGAGCTGACAAGCTTCGTTGCGAGAAGTAATGATATCATGCAGCTGCTTGCAGGCTTTGAAGCTGAGGATGAAGCAGCTGCTGATTCAACAAGTGACACTACTGTAGCCGGCGATAATGCTTCAACTTCGGATGACGCTGTATCCGGATATGATGAAGTACAGGATAATACATCGGATACCGGAAGTGACAGCACTAACGATTAGTACGGAGGATAATTGATTTGACAGACAGACCGACAAAAACAGTAGCCGACTCACATACTGAGTGGATGAAGGTTATACAGTACGAGGACATAAACGGAAGCGGCAGGCTGTTCGGCGGACGCCTGATGGAGTGGATGGATGAGGTTGCGGGTATAACCGCAACCCGCCACGCTGCAGGAGTTGTGACCACGGCAGCCGTGGATAATCTGCAGTTTAAGCAGGGTGCATATAAGAACGAGCTTGTCGTTATTGTCGGAAATGTAACCTATGTCGGCAGAACCTCCATAGAGGTAAGAGTCGATGTATATACCGAGGATAAGTTCACAGGTGAGAGGCGTGTTATAAACAGAGCCTACTTCACTGAGGTTAATATCGATGATGACGGAGTGCCGACTCCCGTAAGGTCCGGTCTGGAGCTTAGGTCAGAGACCGAGAAGGCAGAGTGGGAGGGTGCACTGAAGAGAATCGAGGTCAGGAAGAGGAGACGTGCTGAGGGCTTCTGATAACACTTCAGGTCGGCGGGAAACCGCCGGCCTTTTCAGTGATGATTTTTCTTGATACATAAGCTGTATCTGTGATAATGTGTACTACGTGTGTGACAATGATTAAAAGTAACGTACAGTAAAGGAAAATAAGCGAAAATAAGAGAAAGCCTACGAGAGGACACAGAGATGAAAATTTACAATACACTCACAAGAAAAACAGAGGAGTTCGTGCCGATAAATCCCGGCAAGGTAGGAATATATGTGTGCGGTCCCACGGTATATGACTACATACATATAGGTAATGCACGACCGATGATTGTATTTGACACACTTCGCAGATACCTGGAGTATAAGGGCTACGAGGTTAACTACGTATCAAACTTTACGGATGTGGATGATAAGATAATCAACCGCTCCATAGAGGAGGGTGTACCCGCATCAGAGGTATCGGAGAAGTATATCGCAGAGTGTAAGAAGGATATGGAGGCTCTGAATGTCAGACCCGCTACCACACATCCGCAAGCTACTCAGGAGATTCCTGATATGATAGAGCTTGTGCAGACGCTGATAGATAAGGGGCATGCGTATGAGAAGAACGGTACTGTTTACTTCAGAACCAGAAGCTTTAAGCCCTACGGCAAGCTGTCTCATAAGAATATAGATGACCTGGAGTCAGGACACAGATCCGAGGGACACGCACTTAAGGTAAGCGGTGAGGACGAGAAGGAGGATGCTCTGGACTTTGTACTCTGGAAGCCTAAGAAGGAGGGTGAGCCCTTCTGGGAGTCACCCTGGAGCGAGGGACGTCCCGGCTGGCACCTCGAGTGCTCATGTATGTCCAAGAAGTATATCGGAGGAACACTCGATATACATGCAGGCGGTGAAGACCTGATATTCCCTCATCACGAAAATGAAATCGCGCAGAGTGAGGCTGCGAACGGACAGGAGTTTGCACGCTACTGGATGCATAATGCATTCCTGAAGATAAACGGAGATAAGATGTCGAAGTCACTGGGTAACTTCTTCACCGTTCGTGAAATCTGTGAGCAGTATGATCCTCAGATTATCAGATTCTTCATGCTTACGGCACAGTACAGAACGCCTCTTAACTTCTCCAGAGAGCTGGTAGAGGATGCAGGACGCGGTCTGGACAGAATACTGAACGGCGCAGAGAAGGTAAGTGATCTGATAGCTAAGAAGCAGGGAGACAGCAGCACATTTGATACGATTATGGCTGCACTCGGTATAACAACAGGTGACGCAAGACTTAGTGACGCTGCTCTGACAAGCCTTCTGGATAAGCTGAAAGTCTCAGGAAAATCGACCGGTATGTCTGCAGAAGAGGTGACTAAGCTGGATGAGGTGAGGGCTTATGTACAGAAGTTCTCGGAGGTTATGGATGATGATCTCAATACAGCTGATGCTATATCGACAATATTTGAACTGGTCAGATATATTAACTCTAATGTAACTGATGACTCATCGCTTGTATTTCTGCTGATGCTGAAGCTGGTTCTCTTCACGCTGTGTGATACTGTGCTCGGTATACATATCGAGAGAAAACAGGAGGTGCTCGACAGCGAGATAGAGGCGCTGATTGCCGAGAGAACCGCCGCACGTAAGGCGAAGGACTTCGCACGTGCAGATGAAATCAGAAATCAGCTGACAGAGATGGGAATAATCCTCGAGGACTCGAGGGAGGGTGTTAAGTGGAAGAGAGCTTAGTAAAGAATCCTGAAGGCACTGTAAATGTAAATATGTACTCACCGCTGGCACTGGCATATATCGGTGACAGTATATTTGACCTGACGGTTAAGGAGTACTTCGTGAAGCGTGTAAATATGCAGCCTGCCAAGTACCATCACCGTGTATCTCAGATAGTAAGCGCTCGCAGTCAGGCGGGATATATAGATGCAAGGCTGGATACATTTACTGAGAAGGAGCAGGAGATATACAGACGCGGTAAGAACTCCAGCCCGCATCATACAGCGAAGAATGCCTCTATCCTTGAATATACGAAGGCAACCGGCTTCGAGGCTGTAATCGGATATCTGTATCTGTCAGGTAATACAGACAGGGTAAGAAGCATATCGGAGGATGTTATAGCATATAACGGGCTTGATATTTGATGCTTGCTTATATGTACGTAATAAGTTTTTGCATAATGTTTGTATAACACTTATATAGCACTTGTATAGTATGGAAAGAGTTTAGGTATGAGTAAGGATAATTATAAGAATACACCGGTTCAGCCTGTTAATGATACGATGGATACGACTGATGCCGGAAGAGTCGAGGGCAGGAATGCATTTCTGGAGGCGGTAAGGTCCGGCAGAACGATAGATAAGGTTTTTGTCCTGGATGGAATGCATGACAGTGCTGTGAGCTCAGCTGTGGCTAAGGCTAAGCAGCAGGGGGCTGCAGTTTCGTATGTAAAGAAGGACAGGCTCGACAGGATGTCGGAGACGGGACATCATCAGGGTATCATAGCCTATGTGACCACCTACAGCTATAGTGAGCTGGAGGATATATTTGCACTGGCTGAGAGCCGCGGTGAGAGCCCGTTTATTGTTATACTTGATGATATAGAGGATCCGCATAATCTCGGTGCCATAGTCAGAACAGCCAATGTGTGCGGCGCTCATGGAGTTATAATCCCGAAGAATCGTGCGGCAGGGCTTACTCCGACTGTTGTCAAGGCGTCGGCAGGAGCTCTTAACTATACCCCCGTTGTTAAGGTTACAAACATCGTCAGAACCATTGAGGAGCTGCAGGCCCGCGGTGTATGGGTTGCTGCTGCGGATATGGGCGGTGATGTAATGTACAGCTGCAACCTTACAGGAGCCATGGCACTCGTTATAGGCAATGAGGGTAAGGGTGTCTCGAGGCTTGTACGAGAGAAGTGTGATTACATAGTTTCTATACCGCAGAAGGGGGAGATCGATTCCCTGAATGCGTCTGTTGCAGCCGGAGTGCTGATGTACGAAATCGTAAGACAGAGGAGTATAGGATGAGTAACTATCTGATCCCTGATACGATATATACAAAGTACAAGGATTACAGTGATGAAGAGCTTATCGGTCTCAGTGCACAAGGAGATGAGGATGCCAGAAATGTAATCCTATACAGATATAATCCTATAGTCAAGCGTGATGCCAGACTATTCTATCTGGCGGGCGGTGATACTGAGGATCTGATACAGGAGGGCATGATAGCCCTCTTTAATGCTATATCCGGATATAAGGATGACAAGGGTGCAAAGTTCTCAACCTATGCAACCGTGTGTATAGATGCTCGAATCAAGGCAGCAGTCACAAGAGCCAACCGTAATAAGAATAAGCCCCTGAATGAATACGTATCCATAGATGATGAAGCAGATGACACTATAGCCGGCTGTGACTTCAGTCCGGAGCAGATATATCTGAGAGATGAGGATATAACGGATATGTACCGTCGTATCGACGAGGAGCTTAGTCCTATGGAGAGGAAGGTTGCACTGCTATATATACAGGGACTGTCATACGCTGATATAGCGGCAGAGCTCGGGAAGAGCGAGAAGTCTATCAATAACGCTTTGACACGAATTAAGAACAAGCTGAGATAAAACTTGGACAAACGGGACCAAATAAGGACCAAAACGCGAATTCAGCACACATTACAATGTAAATTTCTGATAAAGAAAATAGCCGTAAACCCTTTATTTATAAGGCTTTACGGCTATTAGCTGTTAACGGGAATCGAACCCGTGACCTCAACATTACCGATGTTGCGCTCTACCTACTGAGCTATAACAGCATGGCTGCTTAGATTTAAGCAACGTCGTTATTTTACAGATAATTTATAGTTATGTCAAGCGATATAAATTGATTTTCGTGATTTGTTTTATGTTAACTGATACTTGTTTCGATATTTATTCTATGATATTATGTTTAGGATTATGATGTGACAGAGATTCGGGAGTACGACTCATGCATACAATCAATAGGATAATATCATTTATACTTATATGCTCGGTGATGCTTTCGTATATGCATCTCACTATTTTTATTGTAAATGCAGATGAAACCACTGAGGAGATTACAACTGAAGTATATACTGATGAAACCACGGTATCAGACGATACCGCGACTTCAAACGAGACTGTGGTTGATGAGGCAGTAGGCGGGGATGAGGAAATCCTCGGAGCATCTGACTTTGAGGCGTATCTTACTGAGCAGGGATTTCCCGATAGCTATAAGCCGTATCTTGTAAAGCTCCACGAAGCACATCCGTCATGGACCTTTAAGGCAATCCAGACAAACATCGAGTGGAGCACTCTCATAGCTAATGAGATTAATACGACGGGGCAGATAAAGAATCTGGTTTACTGCAGCAGCGCATATCCCAACTATAACTGGCGTTCCATGAATGTTGGATATGACTCGACAACCAATACCTGGTATCCGTATGACGGATATACCTGGTATGCTGCTTCAGATGCGCTCGTGACATACTACCTCGATCCCAGAAACTATCTGTATGAAACATATGTGTTTGCGTTTGAGTCACTCTCGTATAGGGATGGCATACAGAATCAAACAGGCGTAGAGGCTATCCTCACCGGTACTTTTATGGCAAATGCAACTGACAATGTAGATGGAAAGTTGTACTCTGAGCTGATAATGAATGCAGCCAAGGAGAGTGGTGTCAGCCCGTATCATCTTGCATCAAGGATCAAGCAGGAAATGGGTACAACAGCTACCATGTGTGCACTGGGTACGAGTACGACCTACCCCGGTATATACAACTACTTTAATATAGGTGCATACGATGTACCGAAGGGCAGTGCAGCGCTGAATGGTCTCAAGTGGGCGGCAGCATCGGGAACCTATGACAGACCGTGGACCTCGCCGGCAAAGGCTATAACCGGCGGTGCCAAGTATCTGGCCTCGTCATTTATATCCAAGGGTCAGGACACTCTCTATACACAGAAGTTCAACGTTACCTATACAGATTATTTGTTCAAGCATCAGTACATGACAAATGTACAGGCTGCCGCATCGGAGGCATCCATGCAGTACTCTGCCTATGCCTCGAAGAATCTTCTGGATACAACCATACAGTTTGAGATACCTGTGTATCTCAATATGCCGTCGACAGCTGTAGCGAAGCCGTCGGCAAACGGTAACTCAAATGCTTATCTTGAGTCACTGTCAGTAGACAGCTACAGTCTGACACCGTCATTCTCATACTCGACACTTGAGTATTCACTGATTGTGGGAAGTGACGTATCTTCTGTAAATATAAGTGCCACACCCGTTGTAAGCTCGTCATCGGTAACCGGTACCGGTAAGGTGAATCTGTCCGAGGGCACGAATACATTTACCATAAATGTTACATCAGACACCGGAAATGTGACAAACTATACGCTCACTATTATTCGCGGCAAGAGTGCGAGTACGGAGGCAACAACAAGCACTACAACCGAGCAGTCCACAACCGCCGCTGAAACGGTCAGATACGGAGATATGAACGGTGACGGTAAGATATCTGCACTTGATATAGTTAAGCTGCAGAGACTTATCGTAGGACTGGATGATACAACCGATGATGTACTGAAGCTCGGTGATGTAAACGGTGACGGTAAGATATCTGCGCTTGATATAGTCAAGCTCCAGAGACATATAGTCGGTCTCGAAACTATAGAGTGGTAAGGAGAGAATCATGTTATCTTCAAAAACAAATCGTGCAAAGACTAAACTGACGAGAAGTAGAGTTGCGGCAGTATTGATTGCTGTGTGCCTGATGCTCGGTATCATAAATGTACCTGCAGCAGATGTGCTTGCAGCTGACGTTTCAGTTACCATAGCACTGTCGGCCTCGTCAGTAAGTATAGGTCAGAGTGTAACGGCTACGGTATCAGTAAGCGGTTCAACGATATCGGCATATACACTGTATGTATCATATTCATCTGATATATTACAGTACTCATCAGGCAGCGGTGCCACTATAAACGGTGGTGGCGGAGCGATAACGATTAGCGGAACCGGAGCAGGCTCGTCGACACTATCATTTTCGGCTATTGCAAACGGTTCAGCCTCCATAGCAACCAGTGGTGAGGATTTCTTTGATATAAACTATAACTACCTATCTGTATCTCATGCGAGTGTCCTCGTTACCGTACAGACAACCGAGGCTACGACACAGGCTACAACCGAGTCTACGACAGAGGCAACCACTAAACAGGATAGTACCGAGTCATCTGAGGATGACACAGAGGCAACTACTGAGGACACTACTGAGGACACAACCGAGGAGCTGTCAAGTGACTATCTGCTGTCATCTCTTGCCATATCTCCCGGAGAGCTCAGTCCGGAGTTTGATCCGTATACAGCTGCATATGATGTAACACTTGAAGCAGGTACAACCTCTGTTATAGTAAGTGCCGAGACATCAAGTGATAAGGCAACTGTGAATGTGGCAGGTTCCAAATCGCTTGTAGACGGAAAAAATACCGTTACTGTTACCGTAACAGCAGAAAACGGTGCAGTGAAGATATATACACTGAACGTTCAGGTCGGTGATGTAGTAGACACAGATACTGTGACAATAGGAGATGTAACCTATACCATAGTAAAGGACGGTTACTATCCCGACTACCCGCAGGACTTCACTTACGCAGACATAAGCTATAAGGGCGAACAAATACAGGGCTGCACATCCGCAAACGGTAAGCTCAGCCTTCTCTGTCTTATGGATGAGGGTGGTAATAAGGCGTGGTATATATATGATGATATAGAGGATACATTTACACTCTATAAGGAATATACCGCAAATGATGCGAGATATGTTATACTTCCTAAGCCTATAGAAATAGCTGTACCCGATGGCTATAAGCCGACAACTCTCACAATCGGTGAAGAGGATGAGGCTGTAAGCTATGAGGCATATACGGATGGTGCGAGTGATGACATATATCTGATATATGCCATGAATGTAAATGGTGACGCAGGCTTCTACTTCTATGATAAGCTCGAAGGCAGCTTCATGAGATTTGATGCAGCAACGAGGCTCATGGCGTCGCTTACTGATGCAGATGAGGAGACGAAAACCGAGGCTGTAACAACAGAAAGCACACAGAGTATATCAAATCCTGTGGTTCCGGAGGCTACGACACAGCAGGTCGAGGAAAAGGGACTGTTCAGTAATGTTAATACAAAGAAGCTGCTTGCTGTTATGTCAGCACTGTTCCTGATGATGTGCATTATAGTCATCGTGCTTCTGATAAAGAATAACAGACTTATGAACGGCGTTATAGATTTGCCGGAGGTTACGAGAGAAGAGGATGACTTCGACAGTATGGCTACTGAAGACACATCAGGTGAAACAGCTGCTGATAAGAGTGCTGCAACTGCTGATGAGAGTGCTACAGCAGCCAAGAGTACGTCATATACCGTCGGTGACGATACCGGTGAGATACAGCTCGAAGCGGCCGATGATAACAACAGCTCGGTAAATGTTCCGCCTGTTGAGGATGTTAACAAGAGGCAGGAGGCTATCGAGAAGGCTAAGCAGGAAAAGCCTTATGGTATCGACTCAGCCTTTGATGTTGTACAGGATGACAGAATCAGTCAGCTGCTCAGTGAGGTGCATACTGATATATCAGGCACTAAGGCTGATGCTGAGGTTACTGATGCCGATGGTGCTACGGTAAGCGCAGCTTCTGAAACTAAAACAAATGTAAAGTCAGAGCCTAAGAAAACACGCACTCCGGAAAAGGAACCGGATACTATAGTACTTCCGAGTGAGGAAGAGGAGGATTAAGCTGTGAGTGAAGAAAAGATATCAAGAAATTTTATCGAAAATGCAATAGACGAGGATTTAAAGGAGGGCAAGTATACTAAGATCGTTACACGTTTCCCGCCTGAGCCGAACGGCTATCTGCATATAGGACATGCCAAGTCTATACTTCTGAACTATGGAATAGCTCAGGAGTATGGCGGTACATTTAACCTGAGATTTGATGATACAAATCCCACCAAGGAGCGTGAGGAGTTTGTTGACTCTATTGTGAAGGATGTGGAGTGGCTCGGTGCTGACTTCAGAGGTGAGGTGCTCTTCGCATCAAACTACTTTCGGCAGATGTATGAGGCTGCAGTTAAGCTCATAAAGAAGGGCAAGGCCTATGTGGATGACCTCAGTGCAGAGGAGATACGTGAGTACAGAGGTACACTTACGGAGCCCGGTAAGGAAAGCCCCTATCGTAACAGAAGTGTAGAGGAAAACCTGCAGCTCTTTGAGGAGATGAAGAACGGCAAGTTTGAGGATGGTGCAAAGGTCCTTCGTGCCAAGATAGATATGGCTTCCGGTAATATCAACATGAGAGATCCCGTAATATACAGAATAGCAAGGATGACTCATCATAACACCGGAGATGACTGGCTCATCTATCCCATGTATGACTTCGCACATCCCATCGAGGATGCCATCGAGGGTGTAACGCACTCTCTTTGTACGCTCGAGTTTGAGGATCACAGACCTCTCTATAACTGGGTAGTAGAGGAGCTTGAGTACCCCGAGCCCCCGAGACAGATAGAGTTTGCAAAGCTCTACCTCACAAATGTTGTCACAGGCAAGCGATATATCAAGCAGCTGGTTGAACAGGGCGTAGTCGACGGCTGGGATGATCCGAGACTTGTGACCCTTGCGGCACTGAGACGCCGTGGATTTACACCCTCGTCAATCAAGTCATTTATGGAGCTTGTGGGTATAAGTAAGGCACAGAGCTCGTGTGACTATGCAATGCTTGAGTACTGTATAAGAGAGGACCTTAAGCCCGTAGCTCCGAGAATGATGGGAGTTCTCAGACCCCTCAAGCTGATTATAGATAACTATCCGGAGGGTCAGACAGAGACCTTCCCGATTGAGAATAACCCCGATGCAGAGGATGCAGGTATGAGGGAGGTTACATTTTCGAGAGAACTCTGGATAGAGGAGGATGACTTCGTGGAGGAACCGCCCAGGAAGTACTTCAGACTCTTCCCCGGAAATGAGGTTCGTCTTAAGGGTGCATACTTCGTTAAGTGTGTCGGCTTTGATAAGGATGAAACAGGTAAGGTAACGGCTGTTCACTGTACCTATGACCCCGAGACAAGAAGCGGAAACGGCTTCGAGGGCAGGAAGGTTAAGGGAACCATACACTGGGTAAATGCAGCCGACGCCGTAACAGCTGAGGTGAGACTTTATGAGAACCTGATAGACGAGGAGAAGGGCAAGCTTAATGAGGACGGAACCCTGAACTTTAATCCGAACTCTCTTACGGTTCTTACGGATTCAAAGCTTGAAGCCGGACTCAGCGGCTACAGTGTAGAGGACGGTGCTGTTCAGCTTATCAGAAACGGCTACTTCTGTGCGGACTCGAAGGATTCATCTGATGAGAAGCTTGTACTGAACAGAATAGTTGGACTTAAGAATTCGTATAAGCCTGATGTGAAGGCATAAGTTATCTGTTTTACGGTGATATAAACCGGAATTATGATATAAATGTGTTCCGAAATGTGATATGGAGGATGTAATGGGAGATCAGGATATATTTAAGTGTGACGGCTGTGGTGGTGTCATGGTATGGGACCCGAGGTCGTATAGCTTCAAGTGTCCGAACTGTGATGCTGTAAGAGATCTGCAGCCTGACAGAAGTAAGGTTACCGAGAATCCACTGACCTATAAGAAGCTTAAAACCATAAAGGCTTCGGTAGGAACTGTAGGCACTATGGAGTGTACCGGATGCGGTGCAGTAATAGAGATACAGTCAACCGAGACAGGTAAGGAGTGTCCCTACTGCGGTGCATCGTATGTACTTTCAAGTAAACAGGTTGAAAATATAAAGCCTGACGGCATAGTTCCATTTGCCATAGATAAGCCTACACTTCAGCGTAACTTTGACGCATGGATCAAATCTCTCAAGCTGGCTCCCGGAGCACTTAAGACTCTCTATCAGCAGGATAAGTTCCAGGGGATATATATACCCGTTTGGACCTTCGATGCTGAGACCGATACAAGCTATACGGCAGAGGGCGGTACGAAGATTAAGAAAACTGTCAGGGATGAGCAGGGCAACACGAAGACTGTCACAGAGACTCAGTGGTCACCGACATCCGGCAGAGTACATGTCAGCTTTGACGATGTAGTTGTACCTGCCACAGATAAGATAAAGAAAAAGTTCCTTGATAAGAGTCCGTATGATATGAACAAGATAGTTGACTATAAGCCGGAGTACACATCAGGCTTTATGTCGGAGACCTTTACAGTGGATATGGACAAGGGACATGATACGGCAATAAGTGCTATGAAGGCTGAGATATCGAACGTGTGCCGCGCTGATGTACGAAGCAGATATGATGATGTCAGAAATGTCAGGATATCGCCGACCTTCTCTGATGAGATGTATAAGTATGTGCTTGTGCCGGCTTATATGACAGCTTATAACTTTAACGGCAAGATATACAACGTGTTTATAAACGGTGAGACAGGAGAGGTATCAGGTGACTCACCCAAGAGTAAACTGAAGATAGCTGTTATAATAGCAGCGGTCATACTGGTGCTTATACTTATAAAGGTATTTTCGAACTAATGAATTAGAATTTTGATATACAGGTAACATAAATATGAGTGATTTTGTACTTGAAAATGTTAGCGACTTCCATCTGAAAGACACACTTGAGTGTGGACAGTGCTTCAGATTTGACAGGCTGGCGGAGGATGAGTATGTAATCGTTGCAAAGGGCGTTCTTCTTCATATAGAGGAGGAACGCCTTAGTGCGTTCCGGAGTAATATAATATTTCATGATACAGATGAAGATACATATATCAGACTCTGGCGTGACTACTTCGACCTTGACACTGATTACAGTGCAGTAAAGGCAAGGATAACAGAGGCGGACCCCAGGATAGCAGGCGTAATCAGAGACAATCCCGGAATCAGGATACTTCGTCAGGAGTTCTTCGAGACGCTTATATCCTTCATCATATCCCAGAACAAGCAGATACCGCAGATTAAGCAGGTAGTGAGAAATGTATCTGAGATGTTCGGCAGTATGGTTGAAGTGCCGAAGTCGCTATGTGCAGCCTTCGGAGGCACTAGTGAGGTTACAGAAGCTATCGCTGACAGAGTATGCCGATATGCCTTCCCGACAGCAGAACAGCTGAGCCATGCAACAGATGCAGATCTCAGAGACTGTAAGGCAGGCTTCAGGGCGCCGTATATACTGGATGCTGTGGAGAAGGTTAGGTCAGGAGTTGTGGCGGAGACTGAGCTAAGACGTCTTGATACAGCTGATATGAGAACGCTTCTTATGTCAATAAAGGGTGTCGGTGAAAAGGTTGCGAGCTGTGTTATGCTGTACGGACTTTCGGTTTACAGTGCATTTCCGGTGGATGTATGGATGAAGAGAATCTGTACTGAGATGTACTACGATGGCAGGGATGTCCCGAAGGATAAAATAGAGGCTGATATGTGCGAGAGATTCGGAGCTGTGGCGGGATTTGCACAGCAGTATCTGTTTATGTATGCGAGAGAGCATGGCGGTAAGTGCTTTAGGAGGGGTACTACATGACTGGTAAAAAGAGCGGAAAGCAAAGTATAAATAAAGCCTTTAGGAAGGAATCCTGGCGTGCCGGCAATATGCTCTACCCGGCACCTGCTGTTATGGTGTCGAGCCTGGACAGCAGTGGCCGTGCGAACATATGCACGGTTGCATGGGCAGGAACCATATGCTCAGACCCGGCTATGGTTTCCATATCTGTGAGACCCGAGAGATACTCCTATGACTGTATACGTGAACACGGAGAGTTTGTGATAAATCTTGTGACAGAAGGGCTTGCGCACGCATGTGACTGGTGCGGAGTGAGAAGCGGCAGGGACTATGATAAGTTTAAGGAAACAGGGCTTACAAAGTATATCTCTGAGTTTATGCAGACCCCTGCAATATGTGAAAGCCCGGTAAATATCTACTGTAAGGTTCGTGATATCGTACATCTCGGAACTCACGATATGTTTATAGCTGAGGTTACAGGTGTCACTGTCGACAGCAGTCTCCTGAACGAACGCGGAACGCTCATGCTGGATAAAGCTAAGCTTATAGCGTATTCACACGGAGGCTACTTCGGGCTGGGAAGGTGTCTCGGTACATTTGGATATTCTGTAAGAAAGAAATCGTCAAAGCATAGCAGCGGTAAGTAGATAGCTACTCGTCAAACAGCAGCATCTGTTCCGCAAAATATCTGCACAAAACTTTTTGAAAAAAGGGGTTGATTTTTTTCTTATAATGAGTACAATAATAATCGTGTTAGCACTCAAATGTTGTGAGTGCTAAAAACTAAAAACAGACCGAATATGTCGAATCGGCAAGAAGAAGGAGGAGTCAGTAATGAACATTAAACCGCTTGGTGACAGAGTTGTTCTTAAGGCAGCTGAGGTTGAAGAAACCACAAAGTCAGGAATTATCCTTACAGGTAACTCAAAGGAGAAGCCTCAGTATTCAGAGGTTGTAGCAGTAGGTCCCGGAAAGACAGATGAGGACGGCAAGCTTATCCCTATGAATATCGAAGTAGGTCAGAAGGTTATCTTCTCACAGTACGCAGGAACAGATGTTACTCTTGATGAGGAGAAGTACACAATCGTACGTCAGGATGACATACTCGCAGTACTTGAGTAATCAGATTCTTATTTCAAATATAGAAAATTAACGAAGGAGATGTTTTAAAATGGCAAAGGAAATTAAGTACGGCGCTGAGGCTCGTGCAGCACTCGAAGCCGGTGTTAATCAGTTAGCAGATACGGTCCGCGTAACACTCGGACCCAAGGGAAGAAATGTAGTTCTTGCAAAGAGCTACGGTGCACCTCTTATCACAAATGACGGTGTGACAATCGCAAAGGAGATAGAGCTCGACGATGCGTTCGAGAACATGGGTGCTCAGGTAGTTAAGGAAGTAGCTACCAAGACAAATGATGTCGCAGGTGACGGTACAACAACAGCTACAGTACTTGCACAGGCTATGATCAACGAGGGTATGAAGAACCTGGCAGCAGGTGCAAATCCCATCGTACTTCGTAAGGGTATGAAGAAGGCATCTGAGAAGGCAGTTGAGGCAATCGTTGCTATGAGCCGTCCCGTAGATGGTAAGGATCAGATAGCTAAGGTAGCTGCTATATCAGCAGGTGATGAGGAAGTAGGTCAGCTTCTCGCAGATGCTATGGAGAAGGTTTCCAAGGATGGTGTCATCACTATCGAGGAGTCCAAGACCATGAAGACTGAGCAGGACCTTGTAGAAGGTATGCAGTTCGATAAGGGCTATCTTTCAGCGTACATGTCAACAGATATGGAGAAGATGGTTGCAGAGCTCGACAATCCTTATATCCTTATCACAGATAAGAAGATATCAAATATTCAGGATATCCTCCCTGTACTTGAGGAGATAGTTAAGACAGGAGCATCACTCCTTATAATTGCTGAGGATGTAGAGGGCGAGGCTCTTACAACTCTTATCGTTAACAAGCTCCGCGGAACATTTAACGTAGTTGCTGTTAAGGCTCCCGGATATGGTGACAGACGTAAGGAGATGCTTCAGGATATCGCAGTACTTACAGGAGGTACAGTTATATCTTCAGAGCTTGGCTATGAGCTTAAGGATGCTACTATGGAGCAGCTCGGACAGGCTAAGTCAGTTAAGGTAACCAAGGACAACACAACAATCGTTGACGGTCTCGGTGACAGAGCAGCTCTTGCAGAGAGAGTTAACCTCATCAAGACTCAGATCGAGGAAACTAAGTCAGACTTCGACAGAGAGAAACTTCAGGAGAGACTTGCTAAGCTCGCAGGCGGTGTTGCAGTTATCCGTGTAGGTGCAGCAACAGAGACAGAGATGAAGGAAGCTAAGCTCAGACTTGAGGATGCTCTTAACGCTACTCGTGCAGCAGTCGAGGAAGGCATCGTATCAGGTGGCGGTTCAGCTTATGTACACGCTATCAAGTCGGTAAATGAGTTCGCTGATACACTTGAGGGAGATGAGAAGACAGGAGCTAAAATCATAGCTAAGGCTATGGAGGCACCTCTTTATCATATAGTTGAGAATGCAGGTCTTGAGGGATCTGTAATCGTAAACAAGGTTAAGGAGTCAGAGGATGCAGTAGGCTTCGATGCATACAAGGAAGAGTTTGTTAACATGGTAGAGACAGGTATCATCGATCCTGTCAAGGTTACACGTTCAGCTCTCCAGAATGCTACATCCATCGCATCTACACTGCTCACAACTGAGTCAGTTGTAGCAGATATCAAGGAGCCTCAGCCTCCGATGCCAGCAGGCGGCGCCGGAGCAGGCATGGGCGGGATGTACTGATAAAACAGTCTCCATACGAAAAAATACACCGGGTGTGCATTTATGCACAAACCCGGTGTATTTTTTTGTATGAGAGACGTAAAACGGTATGAGTATGGAGCGATTTTACGAAGTAAAATTGCGAGAATACGAATACCGTTTAGCGATTTCGAAAGTGCGAAGCACGCAGAAATCGCGTGTTTTATCAGTACAGAGCCGGAGAGACGTAAAACGGTATGAGTATGGAGCGATTTTACGAAGTAAAATTGCGAGAATACGAATACCGTTTAGCGATTTCGAAAGTGCGAAGCACGCAGAAATCGCGTGTTTTATCATTACAGTATAAGATGTTTTTTTGTGGACAAAATATTCAGAAACTCTTAATATCTATAGTGTTTCAACTTAAAAAAGATTCTATATAATCATCCTAAGATAAATCATGAGGGGGTCAGACATGTACAACATACTGGTATGCGACGACGACAAGGAAATTGTAGAGGCTATATCCATATACCTCGAAGCAGAGGGCTATAACATAATCAAGGCCTACAACGGTCTGGAGGCACTCGATGCCGCAGCGCATCATGATATCCATCTTATAATCATGGACATCATGATGCCCGAGATGGACGGCATCAAGGCAACTATGAAGCTTCGTGAGGAAAGCGCAGCACCGGTTATATTTCTGTCAGCGAAGTCTGAGGATACCGACAAGATACTCGGTCTAAATATAGGCGCCGATGACTACATAACCAAGCCCTTCAACCCGCTTGAGCTTGTTGCCCGTGTTAAGTCACACCTGAGGCGATATACAGTACTTGGAAGTGTCAGCGGCAGCTCGGGAGACGTTATCATTTCCAATGGAGGACTTGAGATAAATGACTCCACTAAGCAGGTCTTCGTTGACGGAGAGGAGAAACGACTGACACCGATAGAGTTTGATATACTTAAGTTTCTGGCTGAAAACACCGGAAGGGTATTCACTACATCTCAGATATATGAGGCGGTATGGAAGGAGGAGGCTATCGTTTCCGATAATGTAATCGCCGTTCATATCCGACATATACGTGAGAAGATAGAGATAAATCCCAAGGAGCCCAGGTATCTGAAGGTCGTCTGGGGACAGGGCTATAAGATAGAGAAGCAGCCGGGATAAGAAAGGACACTTAGGATGAGGTTTTTACAAAGTAAAGGCGGCAGAGCACTGCTGTATATACTCGGTTTCATATGCTTTTTAGGCTTTATATATGCCGGGATAGCTGCTATCCTTAAGTTCTATGTATTTGAAGACGGAGACTACGAGGCTGAGAACTTCTTCGAATCTGAAGCCTTCAGCTACTGGGTTGGTTCGGATGCAAGTAATCTGGCCTACTATATGATGGGACTAAAGGTTGTAGACTCTACAGACTATGATGACACCTCCGTAAATATATATGAGTTAAACGATGCAAGTGAAGAGTTATATGACTATGATCTGCAGACCTACCTGATGGATAATTCTCCCATTGAGGAGTTTAAGACTTCGTATAGCAGTGAGGATATACTGAGTCAGGATACAAACAGGTATACTGATATGGAGTCACTGCTGTACTACTATATAGCAGGTGGATATCCCTATAATATGTACTCTATAACAGGTATCTCATCAGATGACACAGACGATCTTGATGAGAATGCTGACAGTGAAATTGAGTCCTCCACAGAGGCTGCAATCTATGATGACAGTGAGGAGTCTTCGGAGGTTGATAGTGACGCAACACTGGTAACGTATGAGTACGATACCGACAACAATCAAAAGATATACTGCACAGAGTCTGAGGCGTATGGGTATAATTATAATATGATCATTAACTCCTTCGGTGCCAAGTCATATATAAGACTCGGTATAGAGGATTATCTGGATATAATGTGTGACATCTGCAAGATAGAGTATGTATCTGAAGGTGGACAGTATAATATATCAGATGGTCTGCGGACGACCTATGCCAAGGCAAACTCGATGTCAATGATATATGCAGGCGTCAACATCTATATACCGGGGAAGTTTCTGTATGTTCCGGACGCCGGTTTTCTGTATACAGCTTCAACAAACAGCCAGTACTATGATGTAACATTTGCAGAGTATGTCTATATCCCTGTGAAGTATATTTACTACTCCAGACCCACAGAGAGAGGAGATATGAATCTGATCATGGCACCTCATCTGAATACTCTTCTGGATACATATGTTGCGGCACTTGGTGAAAATTTCTACTATTCACTGGTGACTGTAAATGATTACGGTTCATATATATATAATATGAATATGTCTGAGTATGCCATCAGTAAGGATGGGACTGAAATATATGAGACAAATACCAGTGACTATGCAAATACATACGCTACATTAAGTGAAAGCATTATCAGTCACAGTGATGCATGGGCGTTCTTCGACGGAACAAAGTGGAAGAGCTACTATCGCTTAAATGGTGATGTTCATGAGGCAGATTTCGTATATCCTCAGCTTTACACTGATTATACCGACTTTACTGATTCGGGATATTTAATCCTCGGATATGATATAGACAGCGGAAATGTGAGCAGTGATATTGTGATTCAGTATATGGCCTTTAAATACGGGAGACTTCTCGACAGACCGCTTACCGATATGGTTCTGATTGCGGTAGTGCTTCTTACGGTAGTAATCCTGCTGACCATCGGAACGCGCTGCAGACTTACAAGAGGAGACACCGTACCCATCGAGCTGTATATAGCGGTACTCCTCGGACTTTTGTTTCTTGTCCTGTGGGGTGTGAAAGCATTTTACTATGGTTTCATCGGATCAGTAAGCGTGTCGAAGGATGCCCTCGGCTCTGTTATAGCACTCGGAGTACTTATATCACTTCTTCTGTATCATGTAGGCATCAGTACATATCTAAGCATAGTGAGAAGACTGAAGACACGTCGGTTCTGGAGAATGCTCCTCGTACCCAGGCTCTTCAGGTGGATACAAAGGAGAGTCAGCAGTGCTGCTGCATCTGCAAGTAATAAGGAGCTTCTCATCATGAGAGTTGTCGGATTTGTACTGATAAATGTTATCTCTATCATGGCGGGGCTTTTCCTCGCACGCAACAGCATACTGCTTACACTGATACTTGCCGCCGCAGTCAGTGTTTTTGATTTCCTGCATGTACTGAAGCTGTTCGGATACTACAGGGACGTTGATAGTCTGCTTGAGGTGAGTCACAGCATAGAGGATGGTGACCTTACAGCAAAGACAGAACCCTCTAAGCTTTCCTATAATACCAGAGAGCTGGGTGAGAGTCTGAACAGTCTCGGTGACGGACTAAAGAAGGCGGTCGATATATCCACCAAGGATGAGCGTATGAAGGCCGAGCTTATAACAAATGTATCCCACGATATCAAGACACCTCTTACCTCCATCATAAATTACGTGGATTTGCTGAAACGTGAAGAGATAGATAATCCGAAGGCAGAGGAATATATCAGGATACTTGATGAAAAGTCACAGCGTCTTAAGATGCTGATTCTCGATCTGATAGAGGTATCGAAGACAAGCACCGGAAACATCGAGCTGGAGTGTATGAGGTTGAACCTGAAGGAGCTTCTGGGACAGACACTCGCAGAGTTTGATGACAAGCTGGCTGCAGCTGAGCTGACAGTCGTATGTAAGGATCCGGAGGATGTTACCATATACGGTGACGGTCGCCGCGTGTTCCGAATCATACAAAACCTCCTGGAAAATGTTGTCAAATACGCTATGCACGGCACCAGAGTTTATATCACACTCGAGAAAGAAGTGACAGGTGAACTGATGTCCGGTGATGAAACCGATTCAAGCGAAGATATATCAGTTGGAGAAGAGGGCTACGGCATCATTCGAATCAGCAACATCAGTAAGGAAATGCTCGACATAACTCCCGAGGAGCTGACGGAACGTTTTGTCAGAGGTGATAAATCGCGTAATACAGAAGGATCGGGACTCGGACTCTCAATTGCAAAGAACCTGTGTACGCTACAGGACGGTTACCTCGACATCGAGATAGACGGAGATATGTTTAAGGCGACGATGGCACTGCCGCTGTATAATTCTAAAATTGATATATAAACATTACGTTCCGGTTTTGAACTTGTGCTTTATTGAATAATTATAGAAAATATCGTACAATATCGGGGTGATGCTCGTCATCACTCCGATATTTTTAAGACAAGGAGACACCAAATGTCAGATATTAAAAGAGAATCCGTAAGGGATGCATATACACTTCTTCAGATAAATGACCTGCCGGAGGTAAAGGGTACGGGCTATGTCCTCGAGCATAAGAAGACAAAGGCTCGTATTTCTATAGTAAGTAATGACGAGGAGAACAAGGTCTTCACCATAGGCTTCAGAACTCCTCCCACAAACTCTAAGGGAATACAGCATATCATAGAGCATACGGTACTTTGCGGCTCGGATAAGTATCCTGCAAAGGACCCCTTCATAGAGCTTGCAAAGGGAAGTCTCAACACCTTCCTGAATGCGATGACATTTCCGGATAAGACTCTATATCCCATAGCCAGCTGCAACGATAAGGACTTCCGGAATCTTATGGATGTGTACCTGGATGCTGTATTTAATCCGAATATAGGTAAGAAAATCGAGATTTTCAGGCAGGAGGGCTGGCACTATGAGATGACGTCTCCCGAGGATGCTCTCACCATAAACGGTGTCGTATATAATGAGATGCGCGGTGCCTACTCGGCTCCGGAGTCTGTGGTTGCATGTGCCATAAACAAAAATATGTTTCCGGACAGTATCTACAGTCTGGACTCGGGCGGCGAGCCATATACCATACCGACACTTACGTATGAGGAGTATCTGGACTGCTACTCGAAGTACTATCATCCGTCAAACAGTTATATCTATCTGTATGGTGATATGGACTGGGAGGAGAAGCTTGAATATATAGACAGGGAGTATCTGTCGAAGTATGACTATCTCTATGTGCCATCTGAGATTAAGGAGCAGACACCCTTCACTGAGCCTGTAAGTGCCACAGAGTACTACTCAATCTCTGAGGCTGAGGATGAGGAGGGTAAGGCGTTTCTGACATATAATGTTGTGCTCCCTGCTATGACGAATGATAAGTTCACGCTGGCCGGACTCAGCATGATAGACTATGTACTGATGGATATGCCCGGTGCACCTCTCAAGGATGCTATAATCAAGGCGGGCATCGGTTCTGATGTGGAGAGTCAGCTTGACACGAGTATACTTCAGCCGATCTATACAATCATGGCAAGAGAGGCTTCCGCCGGTGATGAGGAGAAGCTCACAAGACTTATAGAGGATAAGCTCGCAGAAATATGTGCTACAGGCATAAACAAGGTAAGTCTAAGGGCTGCCATTAATCACTTCGAGTTTATACACCGTGAGGCAAACAGCGGACGTATACCTAAGGGACTGAGTCTCGGTATATCAGCATTTAACACCTGGCTCTATGACGATAAGAGAGTGCATGACCTCTTCAGCAGAAATGATGTCTTCGAGTTCCTAAAGGATAAGCTGGATACCGATTACTTCGAGGAGCTTATAAGAAAGTATATACTCAACAATAGCTTCAAGGGCTTTATAAGAGTTCTCCCCGAGAAGAATATGAACAAGAAGAAGGATGACGAACTCGCTGCATGGCTTGCGGAGTATAAGGCATCTCTAAGTGTTGATGAAATACAGGATATAATCGACAGTACTGCAAGCCTTAAGGCATATCAGTCCGAGCCCTCGACGCCGGAGGAGATAGCTGCAATACCGTGTCTTGAGAGGTCTGATCTAAAGAAGGAGGTTCGTGTTTTCAGCACGAGCCGAGGCGTTGTCTCCGGTCTTCCTGTTGTCAGCAGCAAGCTTTTCACTAATGGTATAAGCTATACTACCATCGTCTTTGATGTAAAGGACTTCACAGAGGATGAGATATATACACTTGCATTTCTGACTGATATTCTGGGAGATATGGATACGACAGGACATACGCTTGCGGAGCTCTCAACGGCTATAGATATAGATACCGGCGGCGTATCATTTAGCTGCGGAGTAACAAACAATAACCGTGGTAATGAGGGGGATTTCCGTGTCACTGCTTCGGTGAGACTCTCCTCCTTCGATGATAAGCTAATGGACGGCTTCAGGCTCATCAGAGAAGTGCTGATGGATACGAAGCTGGATGATAAAGCAAGAATCCGCGAGATAGTTTCAGAGATAAAGGCAAGTGCGGCTATGGGCATAGTATCGTCCGGACACACATCGAGTATGGGCAGGGCACTCAGCTTCATAAATGCCGGTGCGAAGCTTAAGAATATGATGAGCGGTATCGACTACTATGATTATATAGTCAGACTGGATACGGATTTTGACAATAGAATAGACGAGCTGACGGCGAAGCTTTCACGAGTTCGTGATAAGCTGCTGAGACGTAGCGGTGTGATAGTATCATTTGCGTCTAACGAGGAGCCGACTACACTTGAGGAGCCGCTTAGGTACTTCTCAGAGCTTCTGAGTGACGAACCGGTTGCAGATCCGGACTGGGTAACAGCCCGCAGTGAGTGGCAGGAGCTGCTAAGCTATAGCTTCCCTGAGATGCCTGAGACTGCAGTCGGACGAATATTCCCTGAAGGGGCTCACAGCGAAGCAATAAAGTGCTCGACTAAGGTGCAGTATAATGCGGTTGCGGCTGACTTTAGAGCTGCCGGACTCAGCTATGACTCCACGCTGAATGTTTTAAAGACCATCATGTCATACGACTATCTGTGGAATAATGTGCGTGTACTTGGCGGAGCGTATGGATCGATGTGTGACTTTAATCCAAATGGTACGCTGAGCTTTACATCCTACAGAGATCCCAATATGCTTGAAACTCTTGAGGTATACCGCAAGGCTGCTGACTATGTAGAGAGCTTCGACTGTTCGGACAGAGATATGACCAAGTATCTGATAGGTACGATGTCAACACTGGATACCCCCTTGTCACCTATGGCTGAGGCATCGGTTGCATTTTCACAGTATATGGCCGGTATCAGCGAAGAGGAGAGACAGAAGAACCGTGATACCGTACTTGCCGTAAGTCAGGAGAGTATAAGAGCACTCGCACCATTTATACGTCTGCTTTCAGATGGCAAGGCTATATGTGTAATCGGCGATGAGAATAAAATAGAGGATAGTGCCAACAGCTTCGACAGTATAAGAAGACTATAGAGTAGAAATCCGGAGCATCCGGAATAAGAGGTAAAGCATTGAAATCAGGATTTGTTGCAATACTCGGACGCCCGAACGTGGGTAAGTCCACCATTATGAACAGACTTATAGGTTATAAGATAGCCGCTGTATCGTCGCGTGCACAGACCACGCGGCATAAGATACAGACTGTATATACGGATGACAGGGGGCAGATTATACTCCTTGATACTCCGGGTGTAAATAAGGCGGAGACTAAGCTTGGTGAATATATGCTGGATGCGGCTGTGGATTCACTTAAGACTGCTGATGTCATAATGTGGGTTATCGAGCCTTCAACATTTATAGGTAAGGGTGAGCGACTGATAGCAGAGACAATCGGTAAGGCGGCAGGCGGTAAGTCTAGTCGTCCCGTGTGCCTTGTTATAAACAAGGTCGATACTGTTTCTGATAATACATCAGATATACTCATGCGTACAAAGGACACATATTCTCGGTATATGAAGCAGGAGTACGGTGTTACCTTCCGAGATATCTATGAGGTGTCGGCTGCGAAGAATACAGGTGTAAAGGAACTCATGTCCGGACTGTTTGAGCTGCTGCCGGAGGGGCCTCTGTACTATGACCCTGATACTCTGACGGATGAGACAGAGCGTGATATAGCAGCAGAGTTTATAAGAGAGAAGTGTCTGATGTATCTCGATAAGGAGATACCTCACGGTATAGCGGTTATAGTCGACAGTATGAAGTTTCGTGAGAGGCGCGGAGCAACAGGTGACGGACCGGTTGTTTTCGGAAATGCAGCTGAGCCGGGTGACGATTCCAAGACACTTAGTGATTCTTCCGATACATATGATGACATAAATGAGAACGAAATAGCTGACATAGAGGCAACCATCATCTGCGAGAAGGAGTCACATAAGGGTATAATCATCGGCAAGAAGGGTGTCATGCTGAAGAAGATAGGCAGTGCGGCGCGCCATGATATAGAGGAGATGCTGGGCTGCAGAGTTAATCTCAGACTCTGGGTTAAGGTACGACCGGGCTGGAGAAACAACTTCGGCAATCTGAAGGAGTATGGTTACAGCGAGAAGAAGTAATGGCTGATATATATAATGTAGAGGTGCACGGTATCATACTTGACACCTCTCTTATAAAAGAATATGACAAGCGTCTTATGATACTTACGGCGGAGCTTGGACGTATAACTGTATTTGCAAACGGTGCCAGACGTAAGAACTCTATGCTGACCGCTGTCAGTCAGAAGTTTGTGATGGGAACCTTTACGCTCAGACCGTCAAGGGACACATATACCCTTATCTCTGCAAATGTAACCGAGCGCTTCGAGGAGCTGACACGCGATATAGATGCCTTGGCATATGCCTCCTATGCATGTGAGGTTGCAGGGTACTTTGTAGAAGACGGAGTAGGTGCGAAGGATGAGCTGAATCTGCTCTATGTTACATTTAAGGCGATAATTCTTGGGAGACTTAACCTCGAGTTGATACGTGCCATATTTATGTGTAAGCTTCTGGATGTAGAGGGTGAGAGACTTGAGATGAGCAGATGTGTGAAGTCCGGAGTAACCACCGACCTAAAGTATCTCAGCATAAGTGAGGGAGGGCTTCTCACAGGATCTGTATACAGGAGTATGCGGGATAGTATAGCTATGAACCCTCACCTGACAGATGATGCACGCCGCGGCGAGCTGGAGTACTTTGATACATTTAACTTTACTGTGTCACAGGACGCCATATATACGTTGAGATATATATTCAGCAGGAAGCTTGCAGAGACGTATTCATTTAGTGTGTCAGATGCACTTCTCAGTGAGCTGAAACAGATAGCTTCGGCATATCTGAAAAAACATGCAGACAGACATTTCAAATCCCTTGATATTCTCAAACCGTTAGTGTAGAATATCACGGTAAAAATAAGAAGAGGCGAAGTAAATGTTTAAGTTAGGAATAAGCAACAAGGATAAGGCGGCATATAGTTTGATTATAGTGCTCAGCCTTATTTTCGTTTTGTCAGGCTGCGGTACTGAGCTGCCGGATCTTGAAACACTTGAAACTCCGGCTGAGAAGTCATATGTTGAGGGTTATGACAGAGATACCGTAAATATATACTCGGACGGTTCGGTGCTTGAGATATCCTGTGAGGATTTCTCCGATACATCGATAGATATATCAGGGCTTTATGACTATATAGAAACAGCTATAAGCAGCGCTACATCCGGTGATGCCATAACGCTTGAGGAGTACCGGGAGGAGAGTGGTCTGGTAAAGACCGCTATCAAGTATGATGATATAGCTGCGTATAACAGCTTCAACGGCTATGATATGGAGATAACTGACTATACCGGAGATGCTGCTTCGGTGTATACTGCGACTCTTACAGATGCATCGGTAAATGCATCCCTGAGTGACGCAACTGTCTCTGTTTCAGATATAGGAGCATCCGGACTCAGCATGCTGGTGTTTGACAGGGATATAGATGTCATCCTCAGCGGTGCCACCATATACTACTATAACTCCGGAGTCAACAGTGTGATCGGCGATACAGCTGTGCTAAACGGCGAGACGACGGCTGTGATAGTATTCGGGTACTAATTAACATTTATCCATAACATTTATAAAGAAAGCTTAAATATTTATATATAAGGAAGGTCACATACATGAACAAATCAGATAAGACGATGGATAAGATTATATCACTTGCAAAGAGCAGAGGCTTTGTGTATCCCGGCTCGGAGATATACGGCGGTCTTGCAAACACATGGGACTATGGTAATCTCGGTGTTGAGCTGAAGAACAACGTTAAGAAGGCCTGGTGGAGAAAGTTCATACAGGAGAATCCCTACAATGTGGGTATCGACTGTGCTATACTCATGAATCCTCAGACCTGGGTTGCATCGGGACATCTCGGCAGCTTCTCTGATCCTCTGATGGACTGTAAGGAGTGCCATGAGAGATTCAGAGCAGATAAGATAATCGAGGACTATGCAGCTGAGAAGGGCATAACGCTTGAGTCATCAGTTGACGGCTGGAGCAACACCGATATGGAGAAGTTTGTAGAGGATAACAACATCCCGTGCCCCTCGTGTGGTAAGCATAACTTCACACAGATACGTCAGTTCAACCTCATGTTTAAGACCTTCCAGGGTGTTACTGAGGATGCTAAGAATATCGTATATCTGAGACCTGAGACAGCTCAGGGTATATTCGTAAACTTCAAGAACGTTCAGAGAACATCGCGTAAGAAGGTTCCATTCGGTATCGGTCAGATAGGTAAGTCATTCAGAAATGAAATCACTCCCGGTAACTTCACCTTCAGAACGCGTGAATTCGAGCAGATGGAGCTTGAGTTCTTCTGTAAGCCCGGAACAGACCTCGAGTGGTTCGAGTACTGGAGAAACTTCTGCTACAAGTGGCTGCTTGACCTTGGCATCAAGGAAGAGTCGCTGAGACTTAGAGACCATGATAAGGAGGAGCTTTCCTTCTACAGTAATGCAACAACTGATATAGAGTATGCATTCCCGTTCACTGACTGGGGAGAGCTGTGGGGAATTGCCGACAGAACCGACTATGATCTGACTCAGCATCAGAATGTATCCGGTGAGTCGCTTGAGTACTTTGATGATGAAACACATGAGAAGTATATCCCGTATGTTATTGAGCCGTCGCTCGGTGCAGACAGAGTTACGCTTGCATTCCTGTGCGAGGCTTATGATGAGGAGAATATCGGTACGGAGGAGAAGCCTGATATAAGAACAGTCCTTCACTTCCATCCGGCTATAGCACCTGTAAAGATAGGTGTGTTCCCTCTCTCGAAGAAGCTCGGAGACGGTGCATATAAGGTATACGAGGAGCTCTGCAAGTACTATAACTGTGAGTATGATGACAGAGGAGCTATCGGTAAGAGATACCGCCGTCAGGATGAGATAGGAACTCCCTACTGCATCACATATGACTTCGATTCTGAGGAGGACGGAGCTGTTACGGTTCGTGACAGAGACTCTATGGAGCAGGAGAGAATCAAGATATCTGACCTCAGAGCATACTTTGACGAGAAGCTCAGCTTTTAACTTAATCAAATAAAGTAAATTCACCTATTTAGTAGTTTTATATGTGAATTTTATGTGTTATAATCACCGTTAGCTACGGACTTCTGACAGACGGGAGGGCTTATAACGTGCGTCAGATGTTCGAGACAATATTTTAAAAAATTTTATAGGAGGTATTACACAAAATGGCTAAGAAATGGGTCTACATGTTTAGCGAGGGCGACATGACCATGCGTAATCTTCTCGGTGGTAAGGGTGCAAACCTTGCTGAGATGACAAGCATCGGACTTCCGGTTCCTCAGGGCTTCACTATCACAACAGAGGCTTGTACACAGTACTATGAGGACGGACGTAAGATTAATGACGAGATCATGGCTCAGGCTATGGAGGGCGTTGCAAAGATGGAGGAGATCAACGGTAAGAAGTTCGGTGACCTCACAAATCCTCTTCTTGTATCTGTTCGTTCAGGTGCAAGAGCATCCATGCCCGGTATGATGGATACAATACTTAACCTTGGTCTTAATGACGAGGTTGTTGCTGCTATGATTCAGGGTAATCCCGATCCTGCATTTGAGAGATTCGTATATGATTCATACAGAAGATTCATCCAGATGTTCTCAGATGTTGTTATGGAGGTTGGTAAGAAGTACTTCGAGCAGCTTATCGACAAGATGAAGGAGGAGAAGGGTGTTAAGTTCGATGTTGAGCTTACAGCTGCAGACCTCAAGGAGCTTGCTGAGCAGTTCAAGGCTGAGTACAAGAATCAGCTCGGTGAGGACTTCCCTTCAGATCCCGTAGTACAGCTTAAGCTGGCTATCGAGGCTGTATTCCGTTCATGGGACAACCCCAGAGCAAATGTATATCGTCGTGATAACGACATCCCTTATTCATGGGGAACAGCCGTTAACGTAATGCCCATGGTATTCGGTAACCTTAACAATGAGTCCGGTACAGGTGTTGCATTTACAAGAGATCCTGCTACAGGTGAGAAGAAGCTCATGGGTGAGTTCCTTATCAATGCACAGGGTGAGGACGTTGTTGCAGGTGTTCGTACACCTATGCCTATCGCACAGATGGAGCAGGAGTTCCCTGAGGCATATGCTGACTTCATCAAGGTTTGTGATACACTTGAGAATCACTACCATGATATGCAGGATATGGAGTTCACAGTTGAGAACAAGAAGCTCTATATGCTTCAGTGCCGTAACGGTAAGAGAACAGCTCAGGCTGCTCTGAAGATAGCTTGTGACCTCGTAGATGAGGGACATAAGACAGAGGCTGAGGCTGTTGCTATGATAGACCCTCGTAACCTCGATACACTTCTTCATCCTCAGTTCGATCCCGCTGCCCTTAAGGCTGCTACACCTATCGGCAAGGGACTTGGTGCTTCACCCGGAGCTGCTTGCGGTAAGATTGTATTTACAGCAGATGACGCTGTTGAGTGGGCTGCAAGAGGAGAGAAGGTTATACTTGTAAGACTTGAGACATCACCTGAGGATATCACAGGTATGAAGTCTGCAGAGGGTATCCTCACAGTTCGTGGTGGTATGACATCACATGCAGCAGTTGTTGCCCGTGGTATGGGCGAGTGCTGCGTATCAGGATGCGGAGACATCATTATGGACGAGGAGAACAAGAAGTTCACACTCGCAGGTAAGGAGTTCCATGAGGGAGACTTCATCTCAATCGACGGAACAACAGGTAATATCTATGACGGACAGATAGCTACTGTAGATGCACAGATAGCAGGTGAGTTCGGACGTATCATGGGATGGGCTGATCAGTACAGAAAGCTTAAGGTTCGTACAAATGCTGATACTCCTACGGATGCTAAGAAGGCTCGTGAGCTTGGAGCAGAGGGTATCGGACTTTGCCGTACAGAGCATATGTTCTTCGATGAGACAAGAATAGCAGCATTCCGTGAGATGATCTGCTCAGATACAGTAGAGGAGAGAGAGGCTGCTCTTGAGAAGATTCTTCCCTATCAGCAGAGCGACTTCAAGGCACTCTATGAGGCACTTGAGGGTAACCCCGTTACCATCAGATTCCTGGATCCCCCTCTTCATGAGTTCGTTCCTACAACAGAGGAGGAGATTCAGAAGCTTGCTGATGCACAGGGTAAGTCAGTTGAGACAATCAAGGGAATCATCCAGGGACTTCATGAGTTCAACCCCATGATGGGTCACAGAGGATGCCGTCTTGCAGTTACATATCCCGAGATAGCTAAGATGCAGACAAAGGCTGTTATCAGAGCTGCTATCGAGGTTCAGAAGGAGCATGCTGACTGGACAGTTAAGCCCGAGATCATGATTCCTCTTACATGTGATGTTAAGGAGTTCAAGTACGTTAAGAAGTTTGTAGTAGAGACAGCTGATGCTGAGATAGCTGCTGCAGGCGTTGACCTTAAGTACGAGGTTGGTACTATGATAGAGATCCCGAGAGCTGCTCTTACAGCTGACGAGATAGCTAAGGAGGCTGATTTCTTCTGCTTCGGTACTAACGACCTTACACAGATGACATTTGGTTTCTCAAGAGATGATGCAGGTAAGTTCCTCGATGCTTACTATGATGCTAAGATCTTCGAGAACGATCCCTTCGCTAAGCTTGACCAGACAGGTGTTGGTAAGCTTATGGATATGGCTGTAACACTTGGTAAGCCTGTAAATCCTGAGCTTCACTGCGGTATCTGCGGAGAGCACGGTGGTGATCCTTCATCAGTTGAGTTCTGCCACAAGATTGGACTTGACTATGTATCATGCTCACCTTTCCGTGTACCTATTGCAAGACTTGCAGCTGCACAGGCTGCTATAGCTGAGCAGGCACAGTAATTACAGATAAACATGTAGATTACATAATAGTTACTTGGCTCCCGGAGATAATACTCCGGGAGCTTTTTAAGGAGATTTACCATGACACTTAATCAATACTACAGAGAGCTTGGAATATCAGATAAGGTTATAGAGCTTGCCGAGGAGGTCGAAAACTCACTCAAGAATCGTTTCAAAATCATCGACGATATAGCGGAAATAAACCAGATCAAGGTTCTTCGTGCTATGCAGGAGGAGAGATTCTCTGAGGAGATGCTCTATGGTACAACAGGTTACGGTTATAATGATACCGGACGAGATACTCTCGAGAGAATATATGCTCGTGTATTCGGCACAGAATCAGCTCTTGTCAGACAGCAGATAACCTGTGGTACTCACGCTCTGTTTCTTGCTCTGTCAGGAGTACTTAGACCGGGAGACACTATGCTGTCCGTTGCGGGACCTGTATACGATACACTACAGGGAGCTATAGGACTGAGAGAGGAAACCGGATCACTTGCTGAGTTTGGAATCAAGTATGCAGAGATAGGTTTTGCGTATGATTTCGAGTGGGACTACGAGGCTATAAAGAAGAAGCTTTCAGAGGACCCGTCTATACGCCTTATCCATATACAACGTTCACGTGGATATGATACAAGACCCTCACTTTCTGTCGAACAAATTGAAGAGGTTATAGCATATATACGAGATATAACTAAAAACCGGGAGGTAAAGCCCTATATAATAGTGGATAACTGCTATGGTGAGTTTGTTGAAACTGTCGAGCCTTCATCCGCTGATATGATAGTCGGATCACTTATTAAGAATCCGGGAGGCGGTCTTGCGCCTATCGGTGGCTATATAGCGGGCACAAAGGAGTGCATCGATAAGTGCGCTGCAAGACTTACTGCACCGGGGCTCGGAGCAGAGGTTGGTGCATCACTGGGAAATACGAGATATCTTGCTCAGGGACTCTTTATGTCGCCGACGGTTACTGCCGCCGCACTTAAGGGTGCGATATTTGCAGCAAATATGTATGAGCGTATCGGCTTCAAGGCATTTCCGAGTATGAATGCTCCGAGATATGATATTATCCAAGCTATAACTCTCGGTAATCCAGATATACTCTGTGCCTTCTGCGAGGGTATACAGGCTGCTGCACCTGTTGACAGCTACGTGAAGCCGGTGCCCTGGGATATGCCTGGCTACGACAGTCAGGTCATCATGGCTGCCGGAGCATTTGTGTCGGGCGCGTCTATAGAGCTGTCGGCTGACGGACCACTCCGCGAGCCGTATAATGTCTACTTCCAGGGCGGACTTACATACCCGCATGCGAAGTTCGGCATCATGATGTCACTTCAGAAAATTGTAGAAAAAGACCTGTATATATGGTAGCATAGAACGTGGTATGACCTTTGCTGCTTCCGAAGAGGTAGAGGAGATTACCATATGAAAAATACTACAAGAATTGCTGATATGGCTGAGAGTGAAAAGCCCTGTGAGAAGATACTCTCTATGGGTGCCGAGGTTATGTCTGATGCGGAGCTTCTGTCGATAATTCTCAGAACCGGTACCGACAGGATAAGCGTTATCGGACTCGCACAGCAGATACTCAATCTGCATCCTGTATATAAGGGTGTGCACGGACTTAACTATCTGTCCTATCATGACCTTAAGAGTGTACGCGGTGTGGGTAAGGTGAAGGCTGCGCAGATTATGGCGCTGGCTGAGCTGTCCCGTCGGATGAACTCGGAGAGCTTTAAGCCTAAGATGACATTTAACAGTCCTGCGTCGATTGCAGACTACTTCATGGAGAAGGTGAGATACCTGACGCGTGAGAGAGTATATGTGCTGTTTCTCTCGACGAACAACAGCATACTCCGCGAGATGGTACTGTCCGAGGGCTCTGTTAATCAGAGCATCATGTCTCCGAGAGAGCTGTTCTGTGAGGCGCTCAGGTGTGATGCTGTAAGTATCATACTTATGCATAATCACCCATCCGGGAATCCCGAGCCAAGCACTGCGGATGTTATGATTACAAGTAAGATATCTAAGCTTGGAGATGAACTGGGGATAGCTCTGCTGGATCATATAATCATTGGTGATAAGTCATATGTCAGCATGCGTGAAAGAGATTTGCTATGAAGTTTAACTATAAGAAGGATATAAGTCCTAAGTACCTGTTGCTTGCACTATCGATTCTGTCTATAGTGCTTCTTGTTTTGTCTGCAGTATTTCCGTCTAAGATGTCTGTGGTAAGAGGGATTGTCGGAGAGTTTATAACTCCTCTGCAGGAAAATGTCAGCAAGGTCGGACAGTGGTTTGATGATAAGCAGCAGCTGTTTCAGGATATAGAGGAGCTTGAGGCTGAGAACGAACGTCTGCAGAACGAGCTAAACACATACAGGAACAGTGCCGAGAAGAACGAAGCCGAGCTTGCCGAGTTGACGGAGCTGAGAGACCTGTATGAGCTGGATCAGATGTATCCTGATTATACTATGACAGCTGCACGTGTATTTTCGGTAAATACATCCGGATGGTTTGACGAGTTCTACATAGATAAGGGCTTAAATGACGGCGTATATGAGGACTGTAATGTAGTTACCGATAACGGTCTTCTCGGTATAGTTGAGGAGAGCTATGATAACTATGCCAAGGTAAGAGCTATAATCGATGACAGATCTGTGGTAACTGCTGAGATAGGCTCTGCAGGGGCACTGTGCTCCGTGGAGGGTTCTCTGATAGACGCTCAGAGCGGGTATCTTACGGCTACAAATATCGACAGAAGTGCATCCATAAGCGAGGGTGATAAGGTTATAACCTCAAGCGTCTCTGACAGATATCTGTATGGTATCACTATCGGGTACGTTTCTGAGATATCCTATGACTCCAATAATCTGACTAAGACGGCTATCATAACCCCTGTGGTAAGCTTTAATGATATCAAGGATGTCCTAATCATACTCGATCGTAAACAGGAAGTGAACTACTGATGAGACGAGCATTTACCATAGCTATACTTATTATACTGTCATACCTGATACAGACGGTTCTTTTTTCATTTCAGGATCTGAGCGGACAGGCTCCGAATCTTCTGCTTATACTCACCATGAGCTTCGGTATCATGAGAGGCAGAAGAGAGGGGATGCTGACCGGTTTCTTCTCAGGGTTTATGTATGATTTATATTTCAGCGACACCATCATAGGACCGTTCATGCTGCTCTTTATGCTGATAGGCTATGCAAACGGTTTCTTCCACAAGAAGTTTATGATGCAGGATATCATGCTTCCTGTAATCATTATATTTATTGATGAGCTTGTATTTAATCTCATTATATATATCGGTCTTTTTCTGATGAGAAACCGAACCGATATCGGCTACTACTTCAAGTATATATTTATGCCGCAGGCTATATATACAGTCCTCGTTACTGCAATTATCTACAGACTGTATGTAGTCATAAACAAACGAATTAAGAAGCAAACGGAAAAGAAGGTTATATAACAGATGAAGCTACTGAAGGATATATTCCTTGCCATAAAGGAAATAGCAACAGACTACGTGCGCAGCAGGATATTTCCTGTAACTGTAGTTATTATCGTATGCTTCTTTCTGCTTATCCGTCAGCTCTTTACCATTCAGATAGTGAACGGAGACAAGTATAGTGAAAGCTTCGAGGTAAGCTCGGAGAAGACACTTACGGTCAGCTCTATACGCGGCAATATCTACGATGTAAACGGAAAGCTTCTGGCTTACAACAAGATATCCTACACGCTTTCCTTCGGAAATGATACCACTCTCTCAGACACAGCAACCGAGCTCGGTATTACATCAAATGCTCTCAGAAATCGAATCCTGAACAACACCATAAATATACTGGAGTCTAACGGTGACTCGATAGATGCGGACTTCAAAATCAGGTATAAGGACGGCAAATATTCGTATACAGTATCGTCTACGACCAAGCTTTCATTTCTGAAGGATGTATACGAGCTTGACTCTATAAATGATGTAACGGACGAACAGGCAGAGCAGTCAGCTGAGGAGACAGTGGAGTACCTTAGGGATAAGTTTGAAATCGGAAATGAGTACTCCGACGAGATGGCTATCAAGATACTTGCATGCAGATATAACCTCTGGATGAATCGTTTCCAGCAGTATATACCTGTTGAGATAGCTCACGATATATCGGATGAGAGCAGAGCTGCCATCAGTGAAAACAACAACCTGCTCGGTATGGATATAATAGTTGATTCTGAGCGTGTATATAACTATCCGGAGTACTTCTCACATATAATCGGATACGTCGGCAAGGCCTCTCAAGAGGAGATAGACAGTCTGAATGAGGAGCTCGGCACCGATAAGTACACCAGCTCCGATGTGGTCGGAAAGACCGGTATAGAGCAGACATTTGAAACCTATCTGCACGGTGAGGACGGCGAGCAGACGCTGTACGTCGATAATCTGGGTAAGGTGCTGGAGGTAGTATCAGACACACCCGCAACCGCCGGAAATGACATCTATCTCTCTATAGATGCCGACCTGCAGATATACTGCTATGATATGCTTGAGAAGGAGCTTGCATCTATACTTGTAAGCAAGATAGTAAATGTATTTGATCTTGGTGAGACAAATACTGATAAGAGCATCTCTATGACAGATGTATATATGGCCTTCTTCAAGAACAATCAGTTTGATGTCGATGCTATGAATGATGATACCGCAACCGAGCTTGAGAAGAGTGTATATGAGAGAATCAGCACTAAGAGAGAGACAGCTCTAAGTGAACTGGATAACCTGCTCAGATACAATCCTGTGGCACTCTCGTCACTCTCGGATGAGTATAAGGACTACTCTGAGTATATATGCGAAATGCTGAGTACTAACGGCATATATGACAGCACCGTTCCCAACAGAGAGAGTACTGAGTTTACCGCTTACCTAAACTATGAGGTGAGTCTGCAGTACTTCCTGAAATATCTGATAAGCATAGAGGCTATAGATATCTCATCCATAGAGGATATAGGAGAGTACTATGATTCGGATGATATATATAACGCCCTCGTTGACTATATAATGGACCATATATCAAATGATGACGATGACTTTGACGATGTCGTCATCGAGAATATGATACTCAGCAATGAGATTTCGGGAAATGAAATCATACATCTGCTGTATGACCAGGAGATACTGAGCTCTGACGGTGACGTGGAGTATCAGAGCTTCACGGCCGGAGCGCTTCAACCCTATGATTTCTTCATAGCGAAGATTAATTCACTCGATATAACTCCTGCCATGCTCGGACTGACGCCCTGCTCGGGAGCTATGGTTGTAACAGACGTAAATACGGGACAGGTAAGGGCTATGGTCAGCTATCCCAGCTATGATAACAACTACCTGACTAACAGTGTTGATTCTGAATACTACAGTAAGTTGCTTAGTGATACAACAAATCCTCTCTACAACAGATCAACCATGATGCGTATAGCCCCCGGCTCAACCTTTAAGCCGCTTACAAGTGTTGCCGGTGTGGAGGAGGGAGTCATATCCACCGATACCTATATTAACGACCTCGGTGTATTTGATAAGGTTTATACAGAGCCTAAGTGCTGGATATACAGGGAGAGTAAGACAACCCACGGCTCCATAGGTCTCTCAACTGCCATAGAGGTTTCGTGTAACTACTACTTCTACGAGGTGGGCTACAGGCTCGCTACCAGAGAGGGTGTATACGACGATGATGCAGGACTTGCTGCACTTAAGAAGTACGCTAAACTGTTTGGACTTACCGAGAAGTCCGGTGTGGAGATAAATGAGATAACTCCTCACGTATCGACAAACGATGCCGTTACCAGTTCAATCGGACAGGGTACAAATACATTTGCACCGGTTCAGCTTGCAAAGTATGTTACTGCAGTTGCAAACAGCGGCACGGTATATAACCTGACACTGATTGATAAAATAGTTAACAACGAGGGCAGTACCGTACTTGAGTCCGGCGGAGATATATACGAAACACTGGATTTCAGTTCGGATCTGTGGAACACCATACATACAGGTATGAGGGGAGTTGTCAGCTACTCACTCAGCTCACATACACTGCTGAACAGTATAAATGTTGAAGTGGCGGGTAAGACCGGTACAGCGCAGGAGAGTGAGGATATGCCTGCCCACGCACTGTTTATATCCTATGCTCCCTACTCAAATCCCGAGGTTGCTGTAACCACCGTAATACCAAACGGCTACAGCTCAGGTAATGCCGCAGATGTGACAGCATTTATATATGCATACCTGTATGATAAGGAAGCACTTATGGATGCAACTATGGATACCGGCTCACAGTCGGTGGGAGATTAGTATGTTTAAGAAATATAAGCTTTTGAACTACAACTTCATACTCCTTCTGCTTGTCATCGCTCTTATGTGTGTAGGTATGATCGTTATAAATGTCGTTGAGCCATCGCTTATGCAGAGACAGGGAATCGGTGCGGCCGGTGCAATACTCATAATTATAGTTATATCGCTAACCGACTATCATATACTTGCTAAGATAAGTCCTGTACTCTATGTGATAAATATAGCACTTCTTCTTGCTGTACTTGTTGCCGGTGATACGGTTAATAACGCGACCAGATGGTTTACTATCGCACAGGTTACATTTCAGCCATCAGAGCTCTCTAAGCAGCTGCTGATCATATGTATGGCAAACTTCCTCGGAAGGTGTATGGAGGATAAGAGTGTAAATACATTTAAGAGGATAGTACAGTTTCTGATACTGATAGGCGTACCGCTTCTTCTGATATTCAGGGAGCCGGATCTCTCTACAACGCTGTGTATATTCGGCGTTATGATGGTTATGCTGTATGCTGCGGGACTCAGCTATAAGCTTATAGGTATAGCACTTTTGATACTTATACCTCTTGTCAGTGGCTTCATATGGTACATACAGCAGCCCACACAGACACTTCTGTATGAGCATCAGGTTACACGTATCATGTCCTTCCTCTATCCGTCAGAGTATGAGGATGAAAGCCAGCAGCAGGATAATTCTGTAACAGCTATCGGTTCCGGTCATCTGACAGGTAAGGGGCTCGGCGATGATACAAATCTGAGCAGTGATACAAATACCATTTCTGAGCAGCAGACGGACTTTATATTCTCAGCTATAGGAGAGCTTTTCGGCTTTATCGGAAGTTCAATTATAGTTGTAATAATTCTCACAGTAGTGTTACAATGTATGAGGACTGGGCGTAAGGCCCGTGATCCATGTGGAATGCTGATGGCTACGGGGGTGGGGAGCCTGATAGGTTTTCAGTCATTCATAAATATCGGAGTTGCGACGAAGCTTCTACCGAACACCGGTATACCGCTTCCGTTTGTCAGCTATGGTCTGAGCTCACTTATGGCACTGGCGATTGGTGTCGGTATCGTACTGAATGTCGGACTCCAGAAGAAGAAGTACTTATAAATATATTATGGGGAGAAGGTTAGTATATGAATATTGTTATAATTGCTCATGATCCGAAGAAGAAGCTGATGCAGAACTTCTGCATAGCTTACAGAGGTATCCTGTCGCAGCATGATGTATATGCCACAGCTACCACCGGCAGACTTGTCGAGGAGGCTTCAGGTATATCTGTGCATAAGTTTCTGGCGGGACACCTGGGAGGAGTTGAGCAGATAGCCACACAGATTGAAAGCAATCAGATGGATATGGTTATATTTTTGCATGAACCTCAGCCGCATAATAACGATTTCTATAAGATTTCCACACTATGTGACCTTTACAACATCCCTCTTGCAACCAATCTGGCTACGGCAGAGCTTCTTGTAAAGGCTCTCGAAAGAGGAGACTTGAACTGGAGAGCTCTGTACAAAAACTAGTACCGGAGCACGTGTGATTGATGAAGAAGGTTATAGTTTATTTTGCAATTTTAATAACAGCATCCGTCAGTATCATGTATATGCTGTATCAGACAAATCTGTACTACGATAACTCCTATGACAGAACTACGGTTATATCGATTCCTAAGATAGATATAGCATCCGACTATTCTCCGGAGGGCTTCCAGTCTGATGTAGCGGTGGCACCCATAAGCGGAGAGGTTAACTCAGATGAGCTAAGTAACTGTACCTATGGTGTCATACTTGTAAACAATGATACAGATGAGGTGCTTGTTTCTCATAATGCGTACAGACGTATATATCCTGCATCCACCACAAAGCTGATAACGGCCATGGTCGTATGTGACGCCATAGACTCGGGGCTTATAGGACTCGATGATATGGTTACGGTTCCTGATGACATAGACCTCGGAGATCCCGAGGCCATGGCAAGTGAAATCTACGGTGGCTGCACTATATCTGTCAGGAATCTGCTGTATGGTCTTCTGATTAAATCCTACAATGATTACGCAGTGATACTTGCTGACTATGTTTCCGGTGATGTGACATCATTTGCAGGACTCATGAACAGTAAGGCTGAGCGGCTTATGGCAACCGGATGTCACTTCGTGAATCCTCATGGTCTGCACGAGGATGATCACTACGTGACAGCCTATGATATGTACCTGATTATGCGGGAAGCATCGAAGTATGACATCATAGGTGAGATAGATGCCTGCACGTCATTTACGTACAGCTACTACAGTCCGGAGGGTGTTGAAATATCAGACAGTATAACGCCAACAAACCTTTTCCTGTCCGGACAGTACAGTCTTCCGTCAAATATCAGTATAAAGCAGTGGAAAACAGGAACAACTAACATGGCCGGCTATGCTATGACCATGAACGTTGTTATAGATGAGCAGAGCTATACGCTCTTTATAGCTGACTCTGAGTCATCTGCTGACCTGTATGAGAAGATAAGCTTACTTTTCAATATGACTAATTAGGAGGATGTTATGTTAGAGATAATCATCGGTGAGGAGGGCAGAGGTAAAACCAATATTCTGCTCAACAAGGCAAACAATGAGTCCCGTATTGCTTCGGGAAGTGTTCTGTATATTGACCAGAACAACAAGCACATATATGAGCTTTCAAACCGTATAAGCTTTATAAATGTTCAGGATTTCAATATCAATAACTCGGAAATGTTTCTCGGATTTATCCTCGGTATCATATCCTCGGACCATAGTCTCGAGAAGGTATATCTGGATAATTTCAAGATTCTCAGTAAGTCTCACAGCGATACACTGGACGGTATACTTGACAGACTGGTTGAACTCTCAGAGAAGTACAGCATCGACTTTACAGTGAGTCTTTCTATGCCGGTAGATGAGCTGGCCGATAGGTTTAAGGATTACATAATAGAAACAGTGTAGAGGGAATATGAGTAAGAACTCCAATGTTGTAAAAATGCATAAAACGGTCTGGACGAATACCGCGATTATAATATTTATATTCGTGGCTGTCTATGTTGCCGGAAGTCTGGTGAGATCACTCTCGAAGGATACTGTAGCTACCTATAAGGTAGTGTCAAGCTCCATAAACAGAAATATCAAGGCTACGGGAATAGCACTTCGTAACGAGACCGAGGTAAAGTCGAGTAAGTCCGGATATATGATTTACTATGTTCGTGACGGAGAGCGTGTTGCCAAGGGTAAGACTGTATGCACCGTAGATGAGACCGGTAATATCATATCTACCATAGAGTCCATAGGAAGCAGCGATGATGAGGAGCTGTTTGAGTCGAGTGACTATACTGCTATACGAGATACTATAGATACGTATAAGTCCACATATTCGGACATACAGTTCACAAACATCTATAACTTCAGAGCACAGATAGAGAGTAGGGTTCTTGAGCTGTCAAATGATATCCTGACAGAGGAGATGAACAAGGGCGGTACGTCTGTTAAGTCCACCCTTGAAAATATCACGTCATCCGCAAGTGGTGTTGTTACATACTATACGGACGGCTTCGAAAGTAAGACTACAGACACACTTACCGTGAATGACTTCAATTCTTCGAACTACAAGAAAAGCTCTCTTAAGTCCGGAGATATACTGAACTCCGGATCGACGGTATTTAAGCTGATATCAGATGAGAACTGGTATATAGTTCTGAATCTTACACCGGAGCAGAAGGAAAATCTGGATGCAGTAACAAATGCAGAGATACGTATCAATAACTCCTCTGAGGTTATAACCTGCTCATGTAAGTTCAGAGATGTCGGCGAGAATACATTTATGATTATGTCACTCTCTAAGTATATGATTGACTACATAGAGGAGAGATACCTGACCATAGAAATAGTACAGACAGAGAAGACGGGACTCAAAGTTCCTGTATCGGCCATAACCACAAAGGATACCTACAAGGTTCCCAAGTCATACTTTGCCGATGAAACATTTTCGAGCAATATGACTGTTATGAGACAGCAGGAGGATGGTACCACAAAGGAAACAGAGATTTCTGCCATAAGCTATAAGAGCGACAGTGACTTCTTCTATGTCGGGCAGGATACCTTCGAGGACACAGATTTCATAGTCACAGCCGGTGGTGAAGAGGTTTCTGTTCTGACGCTTGAGAGAGCCTCTCTCGAGGGAGTATATCTTACAAACGGCGGTACTGCTGAGTTTATAGAAATAGATAAGAATGAGGTACAGGATGAGTTCGCACTGGTATCTGAGGATGGTACTCTTAAGGAGTTTGACAGTATAGTACTAAATGCTGATGATGTGACTGATAATCAGACACTGTACTAGTAGGGTGGATAATATGGTAACTGATAACTATATAAAGGTTCGTGAGGATATAGATAACATTTGCAGAGAGTGTGGCAGAGTACCTGAGGATGTGCTGCTGATAGCGGTAAGCAAGACCAAGCCTCTCAGTGATATAGAGGAGCTGATAGCTATAGGAGTCAGAGATTTCGGAGAGAATAAACCGCAGGAGCTGCGTGATAAGTTTGAACATGTATCGACTCCTGTCAGCTTTCATCAGATTGGACATCTGCAGACGAACAAGGTTAAGTATATAGTCGATAAGGCTGTGCTTATACACTCGGTTGATTCGATGCATCTTGCTGAGGCTATAGATAAGGAGGCAGCAAAGCGCGGTATAACAGCTGATATACTGATAGAGGTCAACTATGCCGGTGAGGAGAGTAAGTTCGGTGTGAAGCCGTCAGAAACACTGCAGCTCGTGACCGACATAAGCAGGCTCAAAAATGTACATATAAAGGGGCTCATGACCATAGCTCCGTTTGTGGAGGATCCTGAGCTGAATCGCCCTGTTTTCAAGGGAATGAGGGAATTATTACTTGACATAAAATCTAAAAACATAGATAATGTTTCTATGGTTTTTCTGTCCATGGGCATGACGAACGACTACAGAGTCGCTATCGAAGAGGGCTCAAATATGGTTCGCGTAGGGACTGCCATATTCGGTGAGAGGAATTACAATATTTAATCAGATTGGAGACTCAAATGGGTAAGGGAAGCAAGTTTCTTGATTGGTTCAAGGTAAGTGATGACGACGAGGATTACGATGACGACGACGATATCTTCGATGATGATACAGACGATGAGGATGATGATTATATAGACAGCTACCAGGCTAAGCAGGCAGCTAAGAAGGAAGTAAGGCAGCAGGCCAAGCAGGCTGCACAGACAAATAAGAAGAGCACAGCGAGAAGGCAGCAGACTACGTACTCATACGGAAGCGGCAGCTCATACTCAAGCTCGTATGGATCAAGGGCGGACTCTACCGGATCCAGCTATTCAACAGCTACAGCTACTGACAGAGTAGTAGACTTCGGATCGCGCAAGTCATCAGACAAGCCTAAGACTACTGAGAGGAAGGCTGCACCTGCAGCAGTTGAAATATGTGTTATACATCCCACAGATTATCCGGACGCCAGATATATAGTTGACTACCTGAAGGATGGAGTGGCTGTTGTTATCACACTTGAGGGACTTCCTCTTGATGTAGCACAGAGAATTATTGACTTTGTAGGCGGCGCGTGTAACGGCCTTGAGGGTCAGCTTGACTCGGTTACAGCGAGTACATTTATAGCATCTCCTAAGAATGTCGACGTTTCCGGCGATTTCTATGATAAGGTGCTTGCTGATTCCACAGTAAATGCAAATTTACATTAAGTAATAAATCTTTTGTTTGGGGAAGGTGGATACTGATGTTAACACCGGTGGATATAGAACAAAAAAAATTCAAAACCGGGATTGGCTATGAAAAGAAGGATGTAAATCAGTTCTTCGAGGAGGTCAGTAAGAGCTATGGGGAGCTCTACAGATCCAATGCTGAGATGAAGGAAAGGGTTATGACGCTTACCGATAAGGTACAGCATTATAAAACTACGGAGTCTGAGCTTCAGAAGACACTCATGCTTGCTGATAAGAGTGTGGAGGAGTCTAAGTCCAATGCCGAGAAAACAGCTAAGAATATAGAGAATGAGGCTAAGAGCCGTGCTAACGAGATCGTTAAGGATGCCCGTGCAGAGCTTGAAGAGATTAAGGCTGAGATAGAAGAGCTTCGTTCACGCTATGCAGAGTATAAGAGTGCATTTGCACTTCTTGTTAAGAAGCAGGCTGAGATACTTGAGATAAATGACTTCGACGCAGATGCATATATAGCTGAGGGCTATATGGTAGCGGCAGCTCCGGCTGATTCCTATGGAGGCTTCGGTGGAGATCCTCAGATGAGGGAGAGTACTCTCGGCAGTGCTGCATCGATTTCAGCATCAAGAGAGCAGAACAGAAGCAGCTCTGCAAATGTATATGGTTCAACTCTCGGAGGCGATGGTATCGATCCCTTCAAGGCTATAAAGAAGAGTTAGGGGTATAATATATAATGGATGGCAAACTACCTATATTATTCGACAATAAGAAGTGCTATGACATCATATATGATAGTTCCTTTGATAAGTTATCCGATTTTATAAAAGAATACAGTGGCGGAAACAGAAAGCTATGTGTGGTTTCCGATTCAAAGGTAGCATCCATATATTCGGATGCTATTTTGCATGTATTGGAGGATGTCAGTGATCGTGTCGTTCTATTTACATTTCCGGAGGGCGAGGCGAGCAAGAATCTGGATGTTGTCAGGGACATTTATGTGAAGCTTATAGAGGAGCATTTTAACAGAGGTGATATGCTGATTGCTCTCGGTGGCGGCGTGACCGGAGATATGTGTGGCTATGCGGCTGCGACCTATCTAAGAGGTATAGACTTCATACAGGTGCCCACAAGTCTGCTGGCTGACGTTGACTCAAGCATCGGAGGTAAGACCGGTGTTGACTTTGAACAGTACAAAAATATGGTTGGTGCATTTCATATGCCGAAGCTTGTGCTTATAAATGTCGATACACTTAAGACGCTCGACAAAAGGCAGCTTTGGTCCGGTATGGGAGAGGTTGTAAAGTCTGCTCTTATAAGAGATGCCGAGTTATATAACTGGCTTGAGGAAAACATAGATAACATAGGCAAGCTTGATGACACAGCACTGCTCAGCATGATATATAGGTGTAACATAATAAAGAAAAATGTCGTTGAACTGGATCCGCATGAAATAACCGGAGAGAGGGCTCTGCTGAACTTCGGACATACGCTTGGTCATGCTATAGAGAAGTATATGGATTTCCAACTGCTGCATGGTGAGTGTGTATCCATAGGCTGTATGATGGCTGCCTATATATCCGAGAAAAAGGGAAGTCTGGATAAGGCTTCACTTGACCGTATATGCAGGCTTATATATGGCAGCTTCAACCTTCCGAAGCTTGGAGATATAGATGTAAAGAGGATTGTGGAGTTTACTCACAGTGACAAGAAGGCCACTGCCGGAGGTATAAAGTTTATACTACTTAAGGGTATAGGAGATGCTTATATAGATATGTCGGTAAGTGACAGTGATATGGAGGATGCGATAAATTGGTACCTAAATCAGATTCAAATGTAAAAAGCAGTCTTGCATCATATGGCATACTTATATTTTCTGTGCTTCTTCTGACCGTCGTGGATCAGCTGACCAAGTACCTTGTTGTTGCAAACATGGATCTGTATGATGAGATACCCGTAGCAGGAGATGTATTTGTTCTGAGATATGTCAGAAACACAGGAACCCTGTGGAGCTTGTTGTCGGGTAAGACAGTTCTCCTGGCCGCCCTTTCGATCGTGATACTGGCGGTTATAATATACATATATCATAATGTGGCAGCTGCCGAGAACTTCGGTCCGGTTCGTTTCTGCCTTATACTACTTGCAGGCGGTGCCGTAGGAAATATGATAGACCGACTGTGGCTGGGATATGTTATAGACTTTTTGTACTTTAAGCTGATTAATTTCCCGGTGTTTAACTTTGCTGATATATGTGTGACTGTCGGCGCATTTCTGTTGTTGTTTCTGCTTATATTTAAGTATAAGTCGGACGAGGATATGGAGAAGCTGTTCGGTCATAAACATCAGACCACTAAATAGTAGAGAAGTAATGTATGGAAAATGTTGTATTTAACATAGATGCTGATGACGCAGGTACGCGCGCCGATAAGTATATAGCTGAGAGTCTGAGTGATATGTCACGCTCATATATAAAGAAGCTGATAGATTCGGGCAGTCTTACCATAGATTATAAGGCTGTTAAAGGCTCCTACAAGCTCCGAGAGGGCGATAGGCTGATACTTGCGATACCGGACCCGGAGCAGCTTAGAATTGAGACTGAGAACATCCCTCTTGATATAGTATATGAGGATGATGACATAATAGTTGTAAACAAGCCTCAGGGTATGGTAGTACATCCCGCACCGGGCAACTACTCAGGCACACTTGTAAATGCACTTATGTACCACTGTGGTGACTCTCTGTCCGGTATAAACGGCGTGATGCGACCGGGTATAGTTCATCGTATCGATAAGGATACCAGCGGACTTCTGGTTGTATGTAAGAGTGATGCAGCGCACAGAGTACTGGCAGAGCAGTTTGCAGAGCACTCCATAAACAGAATATACACGGCTGTTGTATATAATCACTTCGGTATAGATATAACAGGGCGTGACACCACGTATCCCGCATGTCTTGAGTCAGACTTTATATCCGATATTACAATCAATAAAAATCTGGCTCGCTCTAAGACAAACCGTAAGTGCATGACCATAGATCCGAGTGGTAAGAGAGCAGTTACTCATGTTATGGTCTGCTCGGAAATGAATGATAATACCGCACTTATACGATGCAGGCTTGAGACGGGCAGAACACATCAGATAAGGGTACATCTTACATCCATAAATCATCCTCTGATGGGTGATACCATGTACAGCTCGGCTAAGTCTAAGTATAACCTACGCGGTCAGCTGCTGCATGCAGGTGTACTTGGATTTGTGCATCCATTAACAGGAGAGTATATGGAGTTCAGTGCTCCGCTTCCGGAGTACTTTGAGAAGGTTATAAGACTGCTTACAGCGTAAGAGGTGATGATATGAAAACAGGACTTGTACTGTCGGGAGGCGGTGGTAAGGGAATATATCAAGCAGGTATGCTGAAGGTTCTGTATGAGGCAGGGCTGCTTGATGATGTGTGTGCCGTATCCGGATGCTCAATCGGAACCATAAATGCTGTACTATATGCAGTCGGAGGACCTGCACTTGTGGGTGAGGTGTGGCAGGAGGTCGATATGAAGGCCTTCCTCGACCTTGATACGAGTAAGCTAAGTGCCGGTGATTCACACTTTTCACGCCGGATTACAGTTGATATGATACGTAAGTACTTCGATGAGAGTACATTTACGGATGATAAGTTGATAGATATATATGCGGCTATGGCAGCCTGCCCGGCAGGTACTGTAAGTACTGACCGAATAACCGAGGACGAGCTGCGACTGCTCACTACAGCATCCGTAGAAGAGACATACAGAGACTATACCATAGAGTATGCACATATAAACGGTGATACACTGGGCGATGCACAGGCGGCCATGCTTGCATCTACGGCTATGCCGGTCATATATGCTCCTGTAAACTATAAGGGCAGACTCTATGTCGATGGGGGAGTAAAGGATAATGTTCCTGTTAAGCCTCTATATGATATGGGTATCAGACGCTTCATAGTTATTGAACTAAAGCCCGTATCTACGATTCGCGGTACATTCCCGGATGCTGAGATAATAGATATCCTGCCGAGTCATGACCTGGGCAGTCTTATATCCGGAACTATGAACTTCACAACGGACTATAAGTTTATGGCATATAATCTGGCACTTCGTGACGGACGCAGATATATAAAGACGCTGTTTGAGAAGGATCCGGATGCCATATCCATGGAGAAAACACTTGCAGAGTCAGACTATAATGCAGTGCTTCGTGAAACCGAGGTTCAGAAGAAATACCGCAGTCTGCAGACGTCTGTTGATAGGAACATGGATACAATCAACAGCATCATCAAGAAGTACGAATAAATATTCGCAGAATTCACCATATGTAATTATTTAAATATTGGCTTAGATACTTGATTTTAGCCGGGGATAGTAGTATATTTGTTATATATTTATTCGTGAAACCATAGTTTTCCGAATAAATTACTCGGATTGAAAACCATCCTCGTAATTTATTCGGAAAACTATGAGGTATTGATAAAGGATAAAATAAATCCTCAAAATTTATTCGGAAGGCTATGAGGATAAGGGGGTAAAACATGTCGGAATCCTACGCAAAGGAACTTGAGAAGAAACAAATACTGCAGCTTCGCAGTGTAACTAAGGAACTCCCTCCGTATGTCAGGGATTTCTTCCGCAGCATTGAAACCACAACGCAGCCGCGTACACGTATCGGCTATGCATATGATATAAAGTACTTTCTGGAGTTTCTGAAGGAAACAAATCCAGCCCTCAGGGATAAGGAGTTATATCAGATAACCTGTGCGGACCTAAATCAGCTGACTGCACGTGACTTTGAGGAATATATGGATTACCTGTCCCTGTATACTAAGAACGGTCGTGAATATACCAATTCAAATGCATCTAAGAAGCGTAAGCTTGTAGGTATACGTGTATTCTTCAAGTTCCTGTATACCTCAGATATGATAGAGCAAAATGTAACCGAAAAGGTTCGTACACCCAAGATTCGTGAAAAGGCAATCGTTCGTATGCAGGCTAACGAGACTGCAGATTTCCTGGATAATGTTGAGTATGGCACCAAGCTTACCGACCGTCAGCAAAAGTTCCATGAGCGTGATAAGGTAAGGGACCTGGCGCTTCTGACACTTATGCTGAGTACCGGAATCCGTGTATCTGAGTGTGTCGGTCTAAATGTTGACGATATAGATTTTGATAACTCCAGAATTAAGGTCACCCGAAAAGGCGGTGCCGAGTCATATGTTTTCTTCTCAGATGAGGCAGAAACCTACCTCAGAGACTACCTGAGGATCCGTAAGAAAATCATCCCCTTAGACGGACATGAGAACGCTCTCTTCCTCTCCTCTCAGCGAAGACGTATGTCTGTAAGAACCGTTGAAAATATGGTTAAGAAGTACGCACGTACCACAACTCCGCTTAAGCATATAACACCGCATAAGCTGCGCAGCACCTACGGAACGGCTCTGTATCAGGAAACGGGTGATATATACCTCGTAGCCGACGTACTCGGTCACAAGGATGTAAATACTACTCGTAAGCACTACGCTGACATGGATGAGGACAAGAAGCGTGCTGCCAGAAACCGCGTCACACTTCGCGAAAGTCTCACAGATATAAGATCAGAAGTAAAATCGGAAGTGTCTGATGACACCTCTGATGATTAATGTCTTATAGAATACGTAATTAGTTATCGAGATACTTCTTATTCAGGATAAAGTCCATGATATCGAAGTCTCTGTTAACACTGCCCGTAAATAGTGTACCCACATCCTCACCGGCCATCAGAGACTGAATGATCGAGAGATCCGAGGAATCAAGTATAACCATATCCGTTCCTGAGTTTGTGGCTATTTCAGCTGCTGCAAGCTTCGTAAACATACCTCCGGTGCCGTATCTGGTACCGGTTCCCTTAGCCATGGTCTTGAGCTTCTCATCCACATGGTTTATAACGGATATTCTCTCAGCGTGCTTGTTCTTATGCGGGTCATCTGTGTAGAAGCCGTCCACATCGGTAAGCAGAATCAAGAGATCTGCATTTACAAGAGTTGCAACGATTGCAGAAAGCGTATCGTTATCACCGAACTCTATCTCCTCCGTTGCCACGGTATCATTTTCATTTATAACAGGTATTATATCCAGGTCCAGCAGCTGCTTCAGTGTGTTTTCAGCGTTCTTACGGCGAACATCGTTGGTTATAACATCAAATGTCAGCAGAACCTGTGCAGCCTTATGGTTATACTCCATAAATATCTTCTGATACAGCATCATGAGCTCACCCTGACCGACTGCCGCACATGCCTGTATCATAGACAGTACCTCAGGCTTTTTACTGAGTCCGAGTATCTTGCGTCCGACCGATATAGCACCTGATGACACCAGAAGTACATCCTTGCCCTGATTCTTAAGGTCACTTAGGATTCTTATGAGACGTTCCACTTTCACAAGATCCAGCTCTCCGGTTTCCATATGCACCAGTGATGATGAACCTATCTTTACAACTATTCTCTGCTTCCTGCTAAGCATTTCTCTCTCTGTCATGACACTATTTCCTCACATTTATATATTTATCGAAGCTACTTCGACGTCTGAACCATGTATATCCTAATCAGCCTTATAGGCAGCCTCCGTACACCTTGTGTATGCATCAAGTATAACAGGTGTCAGATACTCACTCACAGCCTCGTAGGCCTTGATACCGTCAGCTGCTGACGATGTAATACCGCCGGCATATCCGGCACCCTCTCCTATGGGAAAAACTCCCGGAAAGCCCTCGGCCATCATATGCTCATCACGCGGCATCCTGACCGGAGATGACGTCCTGGTTTCAGGTCCCGACACCACCGCACTGTCATCTGCAAAGGCATTTACCTTTCCGGCAAACCTTGGCATGCACTCGATTATAGCATCATATATATATTTCGGCAACGTACCGCCTACATTTCCCCTTGTATAGCTGCCTTTAATCTGAGGTATAACTTCCTCAGACGGCACCGTACTTACCGACAGATTATCATCATCTGACTTGGCAGTACATGATGTCTTACTTATATCATCCGTCCTATCACTATACGCCGCTTTAAATTCGCCATATGTCTGCCAGGGTATGCTTCCATTACAGAGTCTGTAGAAGGCTTCTTCTATACTCTCCTGATACTTAATCGCAGATTTAGCATTAACATTAGACGAATTGCTGTCACCACCATACTCACGCAGGACATCCTCCGGAGTCACACTTACAACTATAGCAGAGTTAGAGTTATCTCCCATTCTGTCACTGTAGCTCATACCATTTATCGAAAGCATGCCCTCGTCACTTGATGAGTCCACCACATACCCTCCCGGACACATGCAAAATGAGAATACCGCCCTTCCGGTACTGTCATGCTCCACCAGCTTATAGTCAGCTGACGGCAGCATATCACCATATAGCTCGTGATAATTATCACCGTACATAGATCTGTTCACGGCCTCACGACTGTGCTCTATACGTACTCCCATAGCGTAAGGCTTCGGTTCGAGACTGTAGCCCCTGTCCATAAGCATAGCGTAAGTATCCCGTGCACTGTGTCCTATAGCAAGTACAACTGCAGAAGTATCAAGCTCATAGCTGCCATCAACACATGATATATGCAGCCTGTAGTATACAGCATCTCCATCATCTATCTTATGTATATCATCAAGTCTGCTGCCAAATCTCACATCACCGCCGAAGCTTATAATCTTCTCGCGCATATTACGCATGATGAGTCTCAGTCTGTCTGTACCTATATGCGGCTTAGCGTCATATGTCACTGACTCCGGAGCACCGCACCTGTAGAACTCCTGCATAACCTCTCTGAAGTAACCATGCTTATCCTTGTTGCCGGTATTAAGCTTTCCGTCCGAGAAGGTTCCTGCTCCACCTTCGCCAAACGCAACATTACTCTCCTTCTTTAAGGCGCCTCCACCAAAGAAGCCTTCAACATCCTGTGTTCTTACATCCACATTCTGACCACGTTCTATGACTATCGGACAGAAGCCTGCACGAGCAAGCTTAAGTGCTGCGAAGTATCCTGCTGGACCGGCACCTATAATCACCGGACGAAGTCTTGACGCTTCCTCAGGCGGATACTTCAGAAACTCTCTCACCGGATTGGCAAGAAAGTGAGGATATTCATACTCCGCCTCTTTAGTTGACATAATATTTTTATTGTCAATTCTGATATGTACATTCTTAGAAACACTGACATTTAGCGTAAGTACATAGTGTATATCGTCATGATGTCTGCTGTCCAGAGAACGTCTGTATAGCTTTATAGTATCTATTTTATCAGGACTTATCTTCAGAGCCTTTGCTGCTGCAGCATAGAGCAGACTTCTTCCATCATCCGGGGCACCGGACTTCTCAAGATAAGCATTTATCCTTTCCATATCCTTAACGGATACCTTAACATTTCTAACCTGTATCATCTAAGTACTCCGTTTCCGGCTAAGTAGCCTGTGATAAATGCAAATGTCAGATTATAGCCTCCGCACTTACCTGCTACATCGAGCAACTCACCCGTTATGTATAGGTTACCCGCGTCAGGGTAAACAACCTGCATATTACATGCGTTGATGTTCTCCGTAAGCACACCGCCCAGGCTGCTCTGGGACTTATCGAAGCCGCCTGTGCCACTGATATCAAAGCGAAGGCTGGTGCACGCATCGTACAGAGCCTCTATATCACTGCTGCTTATATCACCGATTTTAGTGCCTGTTTCACCTATCGTATTATCTACTATATATGCAGCCAGTTTGTCATTTATATAGCCGTTCAGCAGCGCAACAGTTCTACGCTCAGGACTCTTCTCCCTCATGCCGCAAGTCGCAGCTGTGAAGGCATCACGACTTACCTCAGGTATCAGATTCAGCGTAATGTAGCAGTCCTTAGTATAGCAGCATGTGAGATTAAATATAACTATGCCGGATATACCATAATCGGTGAAGTTAACCTCACCCTCCTCGCTGCAGAAAAGCTCACCGTTTGAGCTATACAGTGATACGACACACCTTGCTCTGACACCCGATATCCTACTTATATCGGTATCTGTACTCATGGGGCACAGGCACGGTTTAAACGGTACATAGTTCACACCCAGACAGTTTAGGAGCTTCCCTATCTCCGGTGACGTGGCAGCACCGACACCGCTTCCCGCAGGAGAACCTGCAGCAAGTATAAGGGACCTGCTTCTTATAACAGTCCCTGTATCTGCTGTAACTATATATATATCATCCGTATACTCGATTGATGTAGCCGTCTCTCCACAGCGTATCTCCACACCATAGTGTCGAAGCATATCTGTAAGAGCCCATACCACAGATGACGCCTGCATACTTGCAGGATATACATATCCGTCATGATTGCGCAGTGATAAACCAAGCTCTCCGAAGTAGGACTCTATAAATTCCGCAGGAGACACTCCCGTTTTCTGAGCAAGTACTCCGTATACCTCCTCCACGAAGCTGTCACAGGCAAGTCTGCCTCCATCGAAGGGCTTATTATATAACGAAAAGTAGTATGTTTCATCCATCTTAAGATTCGTTATATTACATCTGCCGTTTCCGGTCGCATACAGCTTCCGGCCCGGTTTACGATTTTTTTCCATAACAACAGCAGAAAGCCCCCTGCGGGAGCTTTCTATTGCTGCAATCATACCGGACGCACCGGCACCTATTATACATACATCATATATATCAAAACTCATATATAGTAACCCGTTACTACTCGATTGTAACCGAATCCTTTATATCATCAGGGAATATGGTAACAAAGGTCTTACCGGGATTAAGCTTCAGCTCTTCACCATCCTCGGTATAAAACTTTGTAACACCGAATTCGCAGTTCGAATCAGTTCTGACTACAGAGTCAAATATACCGTTAGCAGTACTGAAGTCGACATGTGTTCCGGTACCGATCTTCTCCCATGTAATAGGTATCATCTTTCCGTCCGAGAAGTAGTAACCCTCTCCTGTACCGCTGAGTGTTATATCAATACATCCTGCCTCATCTATAGCCATATCTCTGTGAGTACAGAACTGTACTATAACATTCTTAAATGCAAGCTGATTACCGGTGTTCTCATCTATCTGAGACTCTCCATACTGGAATCTGTTATAAAGACCTGTCTCTGAGTCATACTCAAACCAGGGCTTTCTGGATGAGCTATACGCAGTCGTAACCTTAATTGCATCAGTTCCGTCAGGAGTTGTGTCCTCATAGTTAAATGAGAACATACTCTCATAGGTATCACTCTTAGTGGTACTGAAACCGTCACTTTCTATGGCTGACAGAACATTTGAACCGGATGTGTAGCCGGTATGTTCCACAGCCTTACCGGGTCTGCTTACACGAAAGGCCGCAGATGAGTCCTTGCCGTTAAGATCTATCTGGTCAAGTGTGCTGAGAACCTCGAAGTCATGCTGAGCATATATCGACTGTCCCCAGTGTACGAAGATACCCTCGTACTCCATATTCTTTCTGTCGAAGTAGTGACGTGCACTTCTTATGGGACCTATCTTCTCAACGTTCTCCAGCGTATCCATCCTGAATATGCACAGAAGTCTGGTGATACCACCCTCTTCGAGCATCTCGTATATAACATCTGCCTCTTCAACACCCGACTGAGGCATAGCCTCCGATATGTTGTTAACCATGAAGGATACATATCTCTTCTCGGCTGACTCGGGAGTTACCCACTCTCCGTTTAGGTCATCCTGTATCTTACCATCCTTCATGTATACTATATCCTCTGTATCCTCCTCTATCTGAGATGTATCAGATACGTCGATATCTATATTATCCTTCTCATCAGCCACAGCATCTGTTATAGATACATCCTCCGATACATCAGTTGTTTCCTCTGACTTGCCGCAACCTCCTAAGAGACCCACAACAAATACAAGCATCAATAGCATAACTCCGGTTTTCTTAGGTCGAACAAACTTACTCATAATCTCGCGTATATCCTTTCGTTGTTAAAATCTGTTCCTGGTACTGCTCCATGACAAGCCTCTCATCATCATCCATGTGATCATAGCCGAAGAGATGCAGCATACTGTGTGCGGTCAGAAATGCAACCTCACGCTTCAGGCTGTGTCCGTACTCAGCGGACTGCCTCTTCGCTGTCTCTATGGATATGATAATGTCTCCGAGCACAAGCTCGTCAGTTTCGGGATTTACATAAGAAAATGGATCACTCTCAACTATCGAGAAATCAGCGGGAGTATCATAGTCAACCATGGGAAATGATAAAACATCCGTAGGTCTGTCTATACCTCTCTGCTCAAGATTGATGCTGTGTATGTCCTCATCACTTGTGATAGTAACGCTGACCTCACACTCGTACGGACACTTAACAAATGCTATAGCTGCTTCGACTATATCGGATATTATATGCTTATACTCATCACTTAGCGAAGGTGTATCATCTGACAGCTCCTCAAAGCAGTCATATCCTCCGTCTGCTATAACAGCTCTTAATTCATCTGTACAATCAATATATATACTCATAAAACCCCTCAACCGGTCACTTCACAAAACCTTCGATTATTATATACCATATGTGGTGTAAAAACAACCCGCAAACCACAACACATATCGATGCCTTGTGGTTGTCACTTTCTCTTACCGGCGTTATCGTACTTCTCGTATGCCTCTACGATTTTCTGAACAAGAGGGTGTCTCACCACGTCCTTACTGGTGAGCTTGCATATGCTGATACCCTCTATATTTCTGACAACTCTGAGAGCTGTATCAAGTCCGGACTTAGTTTGACCGGCGAGATCCTTCTGTGTCTGGTCACCCGTTATAACAGCCTTCGAGCCGAAGCCTATACGGGTCAGAAACATTTTCATCTGAGACTCGGTAGTGTTCTGTGCCTCATCCAGTATTATGAAGGCGTTATCAAGAGTACGTCCTCTCATATAGGCAAGAGGTGCCACCTCTATAAGCCCCTTCTCCATATTCTTCTGAAATGTTTCTGCACCCATTATCTCATAGAGTGCATCATAGAGAGGTCTGAGGTACGGATCTATCTTGCTCTGCAGATCCCCGGGCAGAAATCCAAGCTTCTCTCCTGCCTCTATGGCAGGACGTGTAAGGATGATTCTCTCAACCTCACCCTTTTTAAATGCCGTGATGGCCTTAGCCATAGCGAGATAGGTTTTACCTGTGCCGGCAGGTCCCACACCGAAAACTATCATGCTGCTATCTATGGCATCTATATACTTCTTCTGTCCGAAGGTCTTGGGTTTAATCGGTCTGCCACTCAGAGTATGACATATGACACCATCCTCGAGCTCACTTGCCATTTCCTTCATGTTTTCAGCGGCAAGACGTATAGAGTAGTCAACACTCTGATCTGTAATCTCACTGCCTGCACGAGCTATATTATAGAGGTCCGTCACTACCCTGCCTGCACTCTCGATAGAGGCGTCAGAGCCGTCAAGGATCAGTGCATCATTTCTGTATACATAGGTTACTCCAAAGGCCTTCTCTATCTTACGGATGTTTCTGTCGAACTGTCCGAATATATCCTGTATATAACGCTCATCTATGCTTATACTTATCTGACTCAATTATTATACCTCGCTAAAAACGCCATGAGTAAGACTCATGGCGTTAACTATTATCTCTAATATATTTAATCTAAGATAACTATGCTTACTTATACTTGCGCTTTCTGGCAGCTTCAGACTTCTTCTTACGTCTTACAGAAGGCTTCTCGTAGTGCTCACGCTTACGAATTTCCTGCTGTATACCAGCCTTTGCACAGTTTCTCTTAAATCTCTTAAGAGCACTGTCAAGCGACTCGTTCTCTTTAACAACAACGCTGGACATCTCCAACCCTCCCTCCGGTTATAACTTCGTGTGTTCAGTCACACATAAGCGATTATATCACAAGTAGGCTTCTTGTCAAGAATATTTAGCTACTAAGTTTACAGTGTTTTTAGCATATACACTGTTAACCAAGCTGACTCTTCACTGTCTCAACACCTGCCGCAAGTGCCGCATCGATTCCTGCAGCATCCTTACCGCCTGCCTGAGCCATGTTCGGACGACCGCCACCGCCTCCGCCTACCATGGGAGCTATCTGCTTGATTACATTACCTGCATGTACACCTGCAGCCACTGCATCATCAGATGCCATAACTACAAGGCTTACCTTACCGTCCATATCTGATGCCATGATAATAACCGACTTACCGAGCTTTACTCTGTAGTCATCACCGAGTGTTCTCATAGCATTCATGTCAACACCCGAGAGCTTAAGAGGAAGCACCTTCACATCACTTACAGTTACCATGCTGTCCTCAGCACCCGATGCAGCCTCCTTAGCCATGGTATCCTTAAGCTTCTGATTCTCTGCTGTAAGAGTCTTTAACTCATCCATAAGCTGATATATCTTTGCTACTATATGGCTGCTGTCAGTCTTAAGTGCAGCGGATGCCGCGTTAAGAGTCTTCTCAACATCCTCAAAGTATTCAAATGCACCTGCAGATGTAAGTGCCTCGATACGTCTTACACCTGAGGCTATACCCTGCTCAGAAACAATCTTAAATATTCCGATATCTCCTGTATGAGGTACGTGTGTACCACCACAGAGCTCAACAGAGAAGCTTCCGGACTCATCGCCCATCGATACAACTCTTACTGTATCACCGTACTTCTCTCCGAACAGTGCCATGGCACCGGTCTTCTTCGCATCCTCGATGCCCATGATATCTGTTCTGACACTGAGGTCAGCACTTATCTCATCGTTAACCAGCTTCTCAACAGCGGCTATCTCATCAGCCGTCATAGCACTGTCATGACTGAAGTCGAATCTGAGACGTCCGTCAGATACGTAGCTTCCCTTCTGCTCAACGTGATTTCCGAGTACAGTCTTCAGAGCCTTCTGAAGCAGATGCGTAGCTGAGTGATTCCTGCAGATCAGAGCACGTCTGTCTGCATCAACTGTAAGTGTTGCTACCTCACCCTTGCTGAGACTGCCGGACTCCACATATCCGATATGAGCTATCTTACCGCCCGATACATGTATTGTGTCCTGTACCACAAATGTACCGTTCTGAGTCCTTATAACGCCTGTGTCACCTATCTGACCACCCATTGTTCCGTAGAAAGGAGTGCTGTATACGATTACAGAGCCGTTCTCTCCCTCGCTGAGAGTATCAACAACATCTGTTGTAACATCCTCCGAACCGTCAGCCTTATATGAGTGAGTCAGCACGTATATATCGGACTCCTTCTCAGTCTTGTCATAGCCGTCAAACTCTGTCGTAACATTTACGTCGAGCTGCTCATATACGGTTGCGTCAGCGCCCATGTAGTTAGTAACCTTACGAGCCTTACGTGCCGTAACCTTCTGGATTTCCATGCACTTGTTGAAGCCTTCCTCGTCAACGGTTATGCCATCATCTGCGAGGATATCACTTGTGAGGTCAAGAGGGAATCCGTATGTGTCATAAAGCTTAAATGCATCCTCGCCGGAGAGCACCTTGCTGCCGGTCTCTGCAAGACGTGCCTTATAACCCGAAAGAATCTCAAGTCCCTGGTCGATAGTCTTATTAAACTGCTTCTCCTCCTTGCCGATGGTTGCGAAGATATACTCCTTCTTCTCCTCGAGCTCGGGATATGCATCCTTAGAATTCTCGATTACGGTCTCAGCTATCTTACACAGGAACTCACCCTGTATACCAAGCAGCCTGCCGTGACGAGCCGCACGTCTGAGCAGTCGTCTCATAACATATCCGCGTCCCTCATTCGTAGGCGATATACCGTCCGACGCCATAAATGTAACCGAACGCATATGGTCTGTGATTACACGGATAGATACGTCGGTCTCGTACTTCTCCTCATACTTAACGCCTGCTATCTCGCAGACCTTATCACGTATAGCCTTGATTGTATCTACATCAAATATTGAGTCCACATCCTGAACTACAACTGCCAGTCTCTCAAGACCCATACCTGTATCTATATTCTTCTGCTTAAGTGTAGTGTAGTTGTTATGTCCGTCATTCTCGAACTGAGTAAATACGTTGTTCCAAACCTCCATGTAGCGGTCACAGTCACAGCCTACCGTACATCCGGGCTTACCGCATCCGTACTTCTCACCTCTGTCATAGTATATCTCAGAACAGGGACCGCAGGGACCTGCACCGTGCTCCCAGAAGTTATCCTCCTTACCGAAGCGGAAGATTCTCTCCTCAGGGATACCTATCTCCTTATGCCATATATCAAATGCCTCATCATCATCCAAATATATAGACGGATACAGTCTGTCCTTATCAAGTCCGACAACCTCTGTCAGAAACTCCCATGACCAGTGTATAGCCTCAGTCTTGAAGTAATCACCAAATGAGAAGTTACCGAGCATCTCAAAGAATGTACCGTGACGTGCAGTCTTACCTACATTATCGATATCGCCTGTTCTGATACACTTCTGGCAGGTAGTAACACGTCTTCTCGGAGGTATCTCCTGACCTGTGAAGTAGGGCTTAAGAGGAGCCATACCCGCATTTATAAGCAGCAGACTGTTATCGTTCTGCGGCACGAGAGAAAAGCTCTTCATTCTGAGATGATCCTGCTTCTCGAAGTAGGACAGATACATTTCGCGTAGTTCATTTACACCATACTTTTGCATGACTTTCTATACTCCTATAACATTTATTATTTAGTAAACATCGTTTCGCCATAACGCGCGCAGACTATAAACATCCGACTAAACCTGATAACCACTATATAGTATATATCAGTTGTCAACCTTCTCCCTGTCGGCGAGCTCGTCGGTTATATCCTTCCATGTTACACCGCGCTCTGCCATCAGTACCATCAGGTGATACATGTAGTCGGCTATCTCATACTTTATCTCCTCAGGGTCAGGATTTTTCGCTGCGATTACTATCTCTGTACACTCCTCACCGACCTTCTTCAGTATCTTATCGATGCCCTTATCGAAGAGATAGTTAGTATAGCTGCCCTCCTTCGGATGCTCCTTACGATGCTTTATGACGCTGTATACATCCTCAAATACCGACATAGGATTTGCTCCGTAGGTCTCTTTCTCAACAAGCGGTGTGAAGAAGCATGTGGGGTTTCCTGTATGGCAAGCAGGTCCAATCTGTGCCACCTTTGCAAGGATTGTATCCTTGTCACAGTCGATTGTCAGGCTCTTCACAAACTGAAAATGTCCTGACTCCTCACCCTTAGTCCAGAGCTTCTGACGTGACCTCGAGTAGTACGTCATCCTTCCGGTATCTATCGTCTTATCAAATGATTCCTTACTCATGTAGGCAAGCATCAGCACCTCGCCGGTCTTATAATCCTGCGCTATACAGGGAACCAGTCCTGCCGCATCAGTCTTAAACTCATCGAAGCTTATGCTGCTCTCGAAGAGATTGAGTCCGTCAACCGTGCCTCTCAGCTGCTGCTTGAGCTGCATTACATCACCCAAATCATCGGCACTTATCATGACACCTGATACATTATCCGGACTCAGAAGCTTACTTAGAACCGCTGTATCAGTCATATCAGTCAGCACCTCAAACGTGCAGTCCGCAAATTTCTCACATATATCTGCGGCAGCAGATACATCAGCTAAGCCAAGCACAAAGTGTTCTACCCCGGCGTCCTTATAGCCGCTAAGCACACCGGTAAGCTCTGATGCACTTATTACCTCCGGGATATACGCCCCTACCTCATCGGCACCGAAGCGTCCTGCTGCCTCGCGCACGGTGTCCATATCACTGCAGCTTATAAATACACGAGAAGCTCCCGCATAGAGCAGCTTCTTTACATCCTCGAATCTTTCGATACTGCTGTAAACGGCAATCGGTGTATCGATTACACCTCGTATAACCTTTACCGCACGTACCGTGTCCTCGATATTCTCACGGCCGGCCGCCTCATTATAATATACTATTTCATCCGCGCCTGTATCTGACAGAAGCTTTGCTCTCTCAGGTGTATCAGCACAGACAGCTATCATCCTTGATATCATACCTATTTCCTCTGAAATGTAATATTTAAAGTGAACCCTTTGTGGAAAGCAGGTCTCTTCCCAGTCTCTCATCATATGAGGTTGCTATGTCGAGTGCATTTGCAAATGCCTTAAACGTCGCTTCAATTATATGATGATTGTTAAGTCCTGATATCTGCTTTATATGAAGATTCATCTCTCCTGCATATGATACTGCGTAGAAGAACTCTCTCACCATCTCGGTATCCATGTTACCGACCTTAGGAGTTGTAAGTGTCAGATCATATGACAGATACGGTCTGCCGGACAGGTCAACTGCCGAGAGCACAAGAGTCTCATCCATCGGCATGATGAAGGATCCGTACCTCCTGATACCTGCCTTATCTCCGACTGCTTCACGTATCGCTGCACCGAGAACTATACCGACATCCTCTATGGTATGGTGACTGTCCACATATAGATCACCGTCACACTTAACCTCCAGGTCGAAGAAGCCGTGACGTGCAAAGCTGTTCAGCATATGGTCGAAGAAGCCTATGCCTGTATCGATATTAGTCTTACCGCTTCCGTCAAGTGACAGACTAAGCGATATATCCGTTTCCTTGGTCTTACGTGTTATCTCTGATTTTCTTTCAGTCATCAGGTACTCCTATCCATATATAGTCCACATATTTTATCAAAGTGTCATTTATTCAAATCTAATCAAATCGCTATTCAAATCTCACATGTATCGAGTTTGCATGTGCCGTAAGTCCCTCAGCCTTTGCAAAGCTCTCCACATCTGCGTGTACATCTCTAAGGGCTGCCTCGGAGTAGCTGATGATACTCGACTTCTTGATAAAGTCATCCACCCCGAGCGGTGAGAAAAACTTAGCCGTTCCGTTTGTCGGAAGCACGTGATTCGGACCTGCGAAGTAGTCACCGAGCGGCTCAGACGAGTAGTGTCCGAGGAATATAGCTCCTGCATTACGAACACCTGTCATAGTCTCGTAGGGATTAGCCGTTATAACCTCAAGATGCTCGGGAGCGATTTCATTAACAGCATCGAGTGCATCCTGCATATTATCAGCTATAAATATATTTCCGAAGTTATCGAGTGACTTCTGTATGATTTCGTGTCTCTCAAGTGTAGGCACAAACCTCTCTATCCACTCCTTTACCTCGCCTGCCAGCTTCTCGGAGGTTGTGACGAGCATGGCACAAGCCATCTCATCATGCTCTGCCTGTGAGAGCATATCGGCAGCCACGAACTTCGGATTTGCTGTCTCATCGGCCAGCACAAGGATCTCGCTGGGACCGGCTATCGAGTCGATACTTACATATCCATACACAAGTCTCTTTGCGAGGGCTACGAATATATTTCCGGGACCTACTATCTTATCAGCCTTAGGGATACTCTCCGTACCGTATGCAAGGGCTGCTATAGCCTGAGCACCACCGCACTTATATACAGCATCAACTCCGGCCTCGCGTGCCGCGACGAGAGTTGTGGGAAAAACCTTACCCTCCGCATTACAGGGTGTTGTCATGATGATATGCTTAACTCCCGCAACCTTCGCGGGGATTATATTCATAAGAACAGTGGAGGGATATGCTGCCTTACCACCCGGCACATAAACACCCGCTGTTTCAAGCGGTGTTATCTTCTGTCCGAGGATGATACCGCTCTCCTCAGTCGTAATCCAGCTGTTTCTCAGCTGCTTCGAGTGGTAGCTTCTGATATTTTCTATGGCGCGTCTTATGATTCTGACAAGCTCCGGATCTGTTGCGGCATAGGCCTCATCAAACTCTGCATCTGTCACGCGTATTGTAGATGCATCAAGCACGGCCTTATCAAACCTCTCGGTATACTTAAAGAGCGCTGCATCACCGTTCTCACGAACATCCGCAAGTATTTCCTTAACTGTCTCCTCATACTCACCGTAGTCACCTGTTGAACGCTTCATCAGGTCTGAAAGAAGGCGGTTCTTGTTCTCGTCATTCAGTCTCGTAACCTTCATCTGTATTCCCTCCATACAAAATACTTACCACAAAATACTTACCACAAAATACTTACCCAAAATGTCAGCTAAACGCTTTCATATCACTGAAGCCCGTGCTTCAGGGCTCCGTCTATATCAGTCAGGAGCTTATTGATTCTCTCATGCTCCATCCTGAGACTAACCTGGTTCACAACTATACGTGCCGACAGAGGAACAACCTCCTCAAGCACCGTGAGACCGTTCTCCTTAAGTGTGGAGCCTGTTTCTACGATATCGACTATTACCTCGGACAGACCGACTATGGGAGCCAGCTCCACTGAACCGTTAAGCTTGATGATCTCTACCGTCTGATTCTTCTTATTGTTGAAATAGCTCTTAGCTATGTTCGGGTACTTCGTAGCAACACGTATTATCTCGTTTCTGCTGAGCAGCTCACGTGCCGACTCGGGTCCGCATACACACATACGGCACTTACCGAAGCCAAGGTCCAGTACCTCATAGAGGTTACGTCCCTCCTCAAGTATGGTATCCAGTCCGGCAACCCCTATATCAGCCGCACCATACTCTACATATGTGGGTACATCACTGGGCTTTGCCAGGAAAAACCTGATTTTCTGCTCTTCATTTTCAAATATCAGCTTACGCGTGGTCGGGTCATTTATCTCATCACACTCTATACCTATCTCGCTGAGCAGCTTCATGGTCTGCTTCGCGAGACGCCCCTTTGCGAGTGCTACTGTAAGGTATCTCATAGCTCTGCCTCCAGATCGTCAAGTGTTCTCTCCTCGTCTATACACTTTGCGGCATGGATGATTCTGACTGTCGTCTCATCTTGCAGTATGTATATAGTGTCTATATCATATCTGTCTGCATACTCCAGATACTCGTTCTGATTATGCTTCTTAGACTTCCTGATCAGATGTGTTGCAAGCCCCTTCTTCCTCAGAAATGATGCGAGTCTCACAGCAGAGCTCTGATGCTCTATGGTATATACAACGAGTGCACTCTCGTACTCTGATGCATACGGAACGCCCTGACGTATCAGCGCATTCATCAGCTCATCAACAAGGATTACGAAGCCGATGGACGGAGCATCCTTGCCGAACTTAGAAAGCATATTGTTGTATCTGCCGCCTCGGACGATGGGATTTCCGACATCGTATGTATATCCGCTGTAAACTATGCCTGTGTAGTAGTCATAGCCGTTAATCATGGACAGATCAAATGATACGTACCTCTCATAGCCATGGTATGACAGAGCCGTATAGACCTTCTTCATCCTCTCTATTGCGGTGATAGCTGCTTCGTTCGTCGTGATAGCTGCTGCGTGTTCCAGCATCTCCGGACCACCTATCAGCTTATCAAGTGAGCTAAGTGCATCCTTCATACTCTCATCTATCGGAAGCTTACGTACATAGTCGCTGAGTCCGAAGAAGTTCTTCATCTGTATCAGATCTCTTATCTTATCCTCAGTCTCACTGTCGAGTCCTGCCTCACGCATCAGTCCCTCAAAGAACTCAACCTCACCGATTTCTATCTGGAACTCCTTTAATCCCGCACTCAGCAGGCAGTCTATAACGCACGCTATCATCTCAGCATCTGCGGCGGAGGAGTCATCATTTACCAGTTCACAGCCAATCTCGGTTGTCTCATTCTGATTGCCGCGGTGCTGTACCATGTTCTTGAAAACATTTCCCTTGTAGCAGAGTCTGATAGGAAGCGTTTCGTCAGTATAGTACTTAGCTATACACCTTGCCACACTTGGTGTAAAGTCCGGTCTCATAACGAGCGTGTTGTTGTTCCTGTCAAAGAACTTATACATCTCGCTTGACGGTGCACTTCCCGTATCCTGATTGAATATATTAAAATACTCAAATGTCGGTGTCTCTATATCCTGATTTCCATAGAGATGGAGTGTGTCCATAATCTTCGTGGTAACTATCCTCCTATGTTCACACTCCGAATTATAGATGTCTCTTACGCCCTCGGGCGTCTGAAGTAGTGTCTCTTTCATGTTAGCTCTTCCTGTCTGTTGTTATGTTTTTCCGACAGGCGGTATTTTATCACATACCACACATAAATATCAATTGAGTCGGATAAACTATGCATTATGATACCTTCATAATACTCACATGATTATTTATCAAATATAACATCCATACAAACACCGTCTCTCGACTCTCGGCAGGTCACGAATCTGTATCTGACTCTGTCACCCTCATTATACCTGACGGATATATGGGAGTACGAATACGCCGCAACCCTCTCTATATCCCTGTACAGCTTATCAGATAGCTCTACGGAGAACTTCTTCAGCCTTATATCCAGCACATATCTGTTGTACACAGAGTTTAGACTATACTTACGAAGCTCCGTCAGTTCACCGAGGAAATCTCTGAGTCGTGATTCAAGTTCGGTATCTGTTATAAGATTCACATGGGATATATATTCATTTACAACACGAAACATAGCTGCTCCTACTTAATCTGCTGATCGGGCAGACTGTCGTGAATTTTTATGAAGCTGTCGAAGTTCTCTACAAAGAGTCTGACAGCCTCTGGATCGAACTGCGTACCGCTGTTCTTAACTATCTCGTTATAGGTCTTCTCAAGCGACCAGCCCTTCTTGTAGGACCTGGATGCCGTCAGCGCATCAAACACATCACACACAGCCAGAAGCCTGGATATATAAGCTATCTCCTCGCCCTTCATTCCGAGATAGCCGCGTCCGTCCCATCTCTCATGATGTTCCTTCGCCATAACTGCCGCAAGCTGCATCATTTCTCCGGGACAGTCCTTAAGAAGTGCCTCACCGTAGAGCACATGACTCTTCATAATCATATACTCCTCATCAGTAAGCCTGCCGGGTTTCTCAAGTATCTCCTCGCTTATCATCAGCTTACCTATATCGTGCATCATAGCCGCGGTTGCAAGCTTATCACAGTAGTCCTCATCGAAGCCCGATGCACGTCCGAGCACCTTCATATAGGCTGCAACTCTCTTGATATGCTCGCCGGTCATCTTGGACTTATTTTCACTTATCTCCGAAAATGCAAAGATAAGAGCCTTCTCGTTCTCTGTCATCGTGATGGCTGTATCGATGTACTTATCCATCATCAGAGAGTTTCTGTTTACTATATAGAACGAAATAAATGACATGAATATAACCATGATAAGAAGCGGCAGAGTCATATGTGTAACTATGTTCTCGCCGTTTGCAAAGCCGGTCATGTATATCATGTCAGGACACATCATTTCAAATACGGATGATATCATGATGCCTATCGACAGCAGAAGTGCTGTATATAGAACGAAGGTTCTGTTGTAGTAAAGTGATGCAAGGAGGATGGGAAATATAATCATCGGATATGCAAAGTTGTTAAGCTCCATAGCAAAGAGAACACATACCACAACGGTTGCGATGATTATCAGGTGATAAGTAATCCTGCTCTCGTACAGTTTAAATGCGGGTACAACTATACATGGAATAAGGGTTACGAAAACACATACCCCCATAAACAGAGTAAGTATAAACTGATCACCATGTCCCATGAAAAAGAGCGCGATATAGAAAATCAGCAGGAAGTAAATCATAATCCTGAGACACCGTACTGCTATACGGTTTATATCGCCCATACTCTTCTGTTTTATCTTATCCTTGTCCATACATCACCATCCGTATGCGAAGTCTTGTCAGTAAAAAACATCTCTTTATTTTATCACTCACGAAGCTATAAATCAATCACAGTCGCATCGTTCCAGGTATGCTCAAGACTGTAGAACTCACGCATTTGATTTGAGAATATATGAACTATTATGTCGCCGAAGTCCATCAGCACCCATCCGCTGTTCGAGTTACCCTCACGCCCCCTCATCGAGAAGCCGCTCTTATGCATAGTCTCACTCACCACTTCGCAGAGTGCATCCGTCTGCGAGGTTGAGCCGGCACTTGCTATGATGAAGTAGTCGCCAATCGGCGAAACACTACTTATATCAAGCACCCGTATGTCAATTGCCTTCTTTTCATCAAGGCAGTTATATATATTCTTTACTATTTCAGGTACCATAGTCACACCTTTCTATTGATAAATGTTTGGCAAATGTTATGTAGCTTTCAGGCATTAATATAATAATCGTACGTTCTCTCTGTCATCTCGTCAATGACTACATCCTTCACCTTCAGATACTCGAGTGTATTCCTAAGGATGTGAACCACACACTTATCGAGGTCGGTAAAGGCTTCCTCTCTTATCTCGGGAAGATCCTTGATTATCCTTCTGTTCGGCTCTATATAGTCTGCCACAAATATAATCTTTTCAAGAAGTGTCATATTCGGATGACCGGTCGTATGATATGCTATTGCCGACATAATCTTCTCATCATCCACATCATACTTCTTATGTGCGAGATACGCTCCGAGCTTACCGTGCAGAAGATCCGGATTCTCAGCCTCACTGCCATTAACCGGAAGCTTCCACTTATGTGCCAGCTCCAGCTTCTCATCCTTCGGTATGCACTTACCGCAGTCATGCAGAAGTCCTGCCACGCGGGCACGGGTTACATCCTCTCCCCACCTCATGGCAAGGCAGGCTGCCGTATACTCTACACCTATAGAGTGAATCAGTCTTTTGTCATCCAGGTGCTTGCTTAGCTTCTTCAGCATGTCGTCTCTGTCCATAAAACCGTAGAGCTTTTTCACCTCGTCAGATTTATCCTTTGCCTTCTTGTCTATTTTCTTATCTGCCTTTTTAGCCATATCGAGCCTCCTACTTTTTCGGCAAAACTATCTTCGGATTTTCCTGCTTAGCCTTATACAGTACTATCTTCCTTCCGATAACCTGTACAAGCGTACTTCTCGTTCTCTCCGCAAGCGTCACTGCCACAGCTGACGGCTCCTCCATACAGTTCTTAAGCACATTTATCTTGATAAGCTCTCGTGCCTCAAGTGCATCTCTTATACCATTTACAAACTCAGGTGTAAGTCCCTGCTTTCCGAGCGATGCAACAGGAGTAATAGTCGACGCAAGACTTCTCAGATATGCTCTCTCTTTTGTTGTTAAATTCATTTTATATACCTCTTAAACTCAAATGTCAGCTAACCGTTTTTCACAGCCGACTTTATAATACCTATAATATAAATTGATCACACACTACTCAACGTATGTAAACTCAATCTCACAAACTCTGACGGTATCACCCTCCTGAAGTCCAAGAGCAAGCATCTCATCGATTATCCTGTTCTTCTTCATAAACTCCTGGAAGAAACGGAAGCCCTTTTCATCCTCAAGATTCGTATAACCGAGCATTCTCTCAATCTTCGGGCCATCCACCATGTAAGTCGTATCATCGACCTTCTCGACCTTAAACGACAGATTATCCCAGTCATCGCGCACAGAGAGCTCTTCCAGAGATATCTCCGGGTTAAATGTTATCTCGTCCTCCGGTGCAGACTGCAGTACCTCGTATGTTTTATCGAGCAGCTCCTTCAGACCCTCACCCGTTGCCGCAGATATAGGCATGATGATAGCATCATCACCGAGATACTCACGAAGTGACCTCATAACCTCTTCTCTATCCTCGTCAGAGAGAATATCGAGCTTATTAGCAACATATATGGTAGGGCGAGTACTCAGCGTTTCACTGTAGCTTAGAAGCTCCTCGTTTATCGCCTTTATATCTTCGATAGGGTCACGTCCCTCGTAGGAACCGGCATCTACTACATGAAGCAGAACTCTGGTTCTCTCTATGTGTCTCAGGAAGTCAAGTCCGAGACCGACGCCCTCAGATGCACCCTCGATGATACCGGGTATATCAGCCATTACGAAGCCTCTTCCGTCAGACATATCCACTACTCCGAGATTCGGAGAAAGTGTCGTGAAGTGATAGTCGGCTATCTTCGGTCTCGCATTTGTAACGCGTGACAGTATGGTCGACTTACCGACTGACGGGAAGCCTACGAGGCCCACATCTGCTATCATTTTAAGTTCAAGTGTAAGCGTCATCTCAACTGCCGGCTGTCCGGGCTGCGCATATCTGGGAGCCTGCATCGTACTGGTCGCATAGTGCTGATTACCCTTACCGCCTCTGCCACCTGTAAGCAGTACGACCGGCTCAGTCTTGTCAGCCATATCCATGATGACCTTACCTGACTCAAAATCCTTGATAACTGTTCCGGGCGGAACCTTGATAACTATGTCCTTACCATCGGCACCGTGGCAGCGCCTCTTACCACCCTCTTCACCGTCGCCGGCTTTGTACTTACGAACGTTACGGAAATCAGTCAGAGTATTGAGACCCCTATCGACCACAAATATTACATCTCCGCCCTTTCCGCCGTCGCCGCCGTCGGGTCCGCCGTTAGGAACATACAGCTCACGTCTGAAGGATACGTGTCCGTCTCCACCCTTACCTGAGCGTACGTATATTTTAGCTCTGTCTGCAAACATAATTATTACCTCATTTTAATGAAAAGGAGCCTTGTGTCATATCGACACAAAGCTCCGAGACATCTTGTTTAAAGAAATGCATGAGACACTCTAATTTTAGCATGTCCACATAAATTTCTTTTATAGATAGTAAATATTCAATCACGAGTTAAGCAACAGGAAGAACAGAAACCTGCTTTCTGTCACGACCGAGTCTTGAATATCTTACTACTCCATCTGTTAATGCGTAAAGTGTATCGTCTCCGCCACGTCCAACATTAAGTCCCGGATGGATCTTTGTACCACGCTGTGTATATAATACATTTCCGGCCTTTACAAACTGACCGTCAGCACGCTTCGCACCAAGTCTCTTAGACTTCGAATCACGGCCGTTCTTTGTAGAACCGCCTCCCTTCTTATGAGCGAAGAACTGTAAATTCATCTCTAATCTCTGCATAAGGTTTTCACCTCCTTAAAATAAACTCTGATGTAATCATCTCCATACTCCTTATATACATCACAGAGACCAAGTCTCAGCGACTTCAGGAGCAACTGATTTTCAGGGGTGATATCGTATACTCTGCATCTTATGGTTCCGTCCTCAGACACCTCGTACTTAGCCGCACAGTCTGTCAGCTCGTAGATGCTGTTCACGGTGTTTATCGTAAGGGCTGAGACAGCGCTGCAAACGATGTCCTTTCCCTTCCTTGCAAATCCCGCATGTCCGGTTACCTTGACGCCTATATACTCATCAGCTCTCTGATAAAATATAACCTTAATCATAACTAAGCCTCGATACTGTCAATCTTAACCTGAGTATAGGGCTGTCTGTGACCGTTCTTCTTATGAGAACCCTTCTTAGGCTTGTACTTGTAAACAACTACTTTCTTAGCCTTAGCAGTCTTAACGACAGTTGCAGTAACCTTAGCGTTCTTTACCTTATCTCCAACGAGTACATCGTTGTCGTTAACTACAGCTATAACATTATCAAATGTTACACTTGCGCCATCCTCAGCGCCGAGCTTCTCAACCTTAACCAGGTCTCCCTCAGCTACCTTGTACTGCTTACCGCCTGTTGCAATAACAGCGTACATAAGTCTTCCTCCTTATATCAATCTCGCTGACTTCGGTGGTGCATAGGCACACTTATAACCTCGTCACGCGGCACACTTTGGTATATTACATCCAAAACGACTGTTTAGTCAATACTTTTTTACTAATAAATGCATCGTATTTTTCGCGCAACGTGCTGTGTAAATTTCTATATTAACTATACTATGTTCTTAATACCCACGCTGATTCTTCTCGCAATCACAGGATTATTCATCGTATAGAGGTGTATGCCATCACTGCCACTTGCCAGAAGGTCAATTACCTGACTGAGTGCATAGCTCATACCTGCATCAAAGAGTCCTGCTTCGTTATCAGCATATCTGTCGATTATTCTGCTGAATCGTGCAGGCAGTGTAGCACCGCACATCTCCACCATTCTCTTAATCTGAGTAGCCTTCGTAACAGGCATAATGCCGGGCGTTACCGGAACATTTATATCTGCTATCCTGCAGTCCTCCTCAAAGGCCATGAAGCCGTCATTATCGAAGAAGAGCTGTGACAGGAAGAGGTCGGCACCGGCCTCGTACTTTGCCCGGAGGCTCCTTATCTCTTCAAGCCTGCCTGATGACTCAGGATGATTCTCCGGATAGCAGGCAGCGGCGATACAGAAGTAGTCTCCCGATATCTCGCGGATATATGCTATAAGGTCACTTGCATGCGGGAATACATCCTTCTCAGTGATATTCGGATTATGGTCACCTCTGAGAGCCAGGATATTTTCCAGTCCCTCCTGCTGCAGCACCCGCACAAACTCGCGTATCTCATCCTTATCATAGCAAAGGCATGTGAGATGCACGATTGGTTCTATACCGTATCTGCTCTTTATGAGCTTAGCTATCTCTATAGTCTTATTGCGGTTCGACGAGCCGCCAGCACCGAAAGTAACACTTATAAAGTCCGGCTTACATTCACTAAGTATATCCAGCGTTTCTGTTATATCTCCGAGATAATCATCCTTCTTCGGGGGAAATATCTCGAACGACAGTACCTGCTTCTTCTCCTTATAAATATCTGAAACCTTCATGCTTTAGTCTCTCCAATCTACGTTATATTTTAATGCCAGAAAATATAACATATAATTTGAGTATATTCAAATAAACTCAATAAATTATCATAAGAGTCAGCAGCTCTCAATGGCTCACCATTTGGTCTTTATCGTTCTCATATTTTATAACCATCTTCATATCTTCCGGAGTCACAGCCTTGATTTTCTCTGCTTTTGTTTTTGCTATTTTAACTCTTGCTAATCTGTATTTATACAGAAGATTTCTTCTTATAAGCACAAGTATACTTTCATTATCCGACGGATATTCAATTTTATACGAATGTGCATTCGATGCTGTAAGCAAGAAAAACATAACGGGTATTTCCCATAACTGATTGAAAGACGAAATATAGGTTATATTTTGTATTTCCCATAACTGATTGAAAAATGATAGATAAACATAAAAACAGCCCATCAACTTAATGATGGGCTGTAACTTAAATATG
>Ga0065711_1026222_pt1 | contig 90590 bp, 52 predicted proteins | sample Hoacrofraction12_FD_59098 | JGI IMG/M metagenome (GOLD analysis project Ga0065711, IMG submission 59098) | Hoatzin crop microbial communities from Cojedes, Venezuela - Epithelial fraction 12 v2 (version 2) | ecosystem: Host-associated > Birds > Digestive system > Esophagus > Crop | place... | reverse complement strand
AAAAAAAAAAAAAAAAAAAAAAAAAGGAAAGGTTAAAAGAATTGCTCCCAAGTGGTGACTTTGGTTGCCAAGCTTTAGGCTGGAGCCAATTTTTATGGCTGAATTAGAGACCCCTGAAAAATAGGGTTTTTTATAATGGAAACACTGATGTAATCTGTACTACAGTGGCACAAATGGTGCTGGTATGATTGATTTGTGGCATTTAAATGTCTTAACTTAAAATCTGTACAATTTCTGTAAAATAATTGGAAAACATCCTACTGGTGATTTCACACTCTACAGATGACCAAACCATTTTTGTTCATGGTTTCCACACTGTCAAAGCTTGGCTTTGTCATGTGGAGTGACCAAGCTTACCAACACCTCTAAATATTATGAATCAGGACTTCCTAAAATTAAATTAAAAAACCAACTTTGTATGCAGTCTATTTTCCTGCAAAGCAGAGCTGGGTTTTAAGTTTCTGAAAAGTCTATATGTGAAAACCAGTTTATAATGGCAGAGTCTTCTATACACAATTAATACAACATGTAGAGCATATCCAATTTCTTGGTATATATTGTAAAAGAACTGCTAGGAAGACTGAGGAAATGTTTAGGAGGTCCCAAGAAGTTACAGTCAGGTTATGCTTATAAACCAAAATGATGGAAAGAAAATGCAACGTTTTTTCTTTGTTGTATCAATCTACTGGGTGCAGTTGGTTTCATAGGACTGAATCTTAACATTTACTGATTTTTATTTAAATCTCATAAAAATGCTCTTTGCTAAAGGTTGGCACTCAGAATGTGTATTTGCTGCTCACAGATAGCAGCATCTGGCACACAGGTTGTATTTCAGTCTGACTTAGAAATATTTTACCAAATTCTAAAGTTGTGCCTTAGCATAAGGAAGGTGAGGATCTTCCTAGGATAATTACCCAGGTTGAGGACCTTGCCTGGTAGAGGATAGTACTGCTCACTGAAGGTTATGCCTTAAAAGAAGTTTTTGACACTGAGCAGTGACTTGCAGTGAAGACTGATGTCTCACTCTCCGCTGTGTATTGATAATGCTGCTTGATATCCCCAGACAGACTTCAAAATCCCGAGAGAGTTCAACAAAGCACTTATTGTGTGCTTATTCTTCACCAAAGTAAAATGTTTGGATTTGATGCTCATTTCAGCAAAGCATTCATGGTGACAACACTTTATATTGCGCTGTAGATGGATTGATCATTTTCAAAATATCTCTGGTGTTTCTGCCACTCTTTACAGGAGTGGATGTAGCAGCTAATCCGTAGTGTCTCAGTTGCTACGCTGAAAAGCTGCACTTGCTAGCTTTGAAGGCAAGAACTGGCACGTAAGAAACTGCAGAAGAAAAACTGTTGGTTAGGGAGAGACCACCGAGAGAAAGAAGTCTTCCTCTCCTGCCTTTTATGCAACTGCACACTTGTCCTTTGTCAGCGTTTCCAATTCTCTGCTGGGCTGGCTTGCTTCTGTCCATCTGCCCTGGCTGTCAGTGAGCAACTGAGGCGACGCTTAAGAGGAAGAGAAATCAGGGAGGGAATACATCAGCTACTTGTTACGGTGTTCGAGCAATGAAAAAAATTGTTGTGTTCTATTTAATAATGCAGTCTACATGTGAATATTTTACAGAGGATAGGAGGTTTTACTGTGGCAGGATGCCTTTCCTTAAATTCACTATAAAGTAATCGGAAACTTCTTTTGTCCACTTCAGTAACACTGTACTTGAATATGCACACATATGTGTGTGTATTCAAGCTATTTAATGAGCAAAATAATACTCTTTAGTAAAGTCGTAAGTTTCTTTTTAAAAAGCCTAAAAAAAGTTAAGCTCAGTAAATTAATGAAGCTTTATGACTATTTCCAGTAGGACATGGCTAACCCTAATTAAGGAGAACACTTGCAGAATTAGGGACATTACGCCAAATAATAGTTCATATTCGTCACTTCAGAAGACCAGTTCATTCACAGGTCTGACTATTAATTTACTAGTTGGATTTTTAGAGGGCGTATTTTTGAAAGTTATCTTGTCAATAAATAGAAGAGCAAAAAAGGCTTTCACTGCTAATTGCCTTTTGATAAAGACATTTTAAAACTCTTATGTGGTGTAAAATATACAGTTAACAAGAATGTTTAGAAGAAGTTGGAAATAACAAAAAATTATTCTCCAGTTACATTATAAATACTAGACCCATAAATCAAGTAGTATTGTTTTATTTGTTGAAATTTTTGAAACTTGCATAACTTCCTACTGGTTGCATTTAAGAAAAAAATATGAAGAAGAAAAAAAGGTCTTTTTTAGGAATGATCTCCTTAACTGTAGTACTAACTCCTTGTGGATAACTAATCATGTTTCACTGTTTTGTATCTCGAGTTACACTTTTAGTTATGTGATACATCGGTAGTCATGAAAACAGCTAACAACAGTGTGCCTAATGGTATGGTAGCAAAGTGGCTATGCTGCAGTGTAACTGTCTGAATTTCTGTTCTCATTTAGCAACTCATGGTTTCTTAGATTCATACATTCAAAATGTCGTAAACTATCCGAGTGCTTTCTGGTCTTCTGCATGCAGTCAGATAATCTACAATATTAATAATTTATGCATTTGAGGAAAAACATATCGGTTAAATACCCTTATTTGGCTAAACCACATGAATAGTTTCGAATATATTTCAGACTTTAACTTTGTGTCCAACAACTAATTGCAGAGAGTAATTCACAAATATTGTTTGATATATAATCTGCATCAGTAGTTGAAAGTTGAGGATCCGTATCACTAGTGAGAACAAGAACAGTCAACATCTGCATTATACAAATAATGCTTTTGCATTTCAAAACATTATTATAACATAAATGTCTGCATAATTTGTTTGCTACTGTCATGAGTGTACATTTTACCTAACAAAGTGCGTGCTAATGCAAAGTAGTTTTGTTTTCAGAGTGATTATGTTGCATTACCATTAATTCATGTGTGCACTGTGACAAGATGTAATGGCGTATCATGTTGCTTTAATGTAATGAATCCAGTCCTCCCAGCTCTTAAGTCGTGTTGCTGGAAATGATTACATAAAAGAGAAATGACTGTGACTAAAACCCTTGCAAAGCTTTAGAACTCCTGCACATTATAAGAAGCTTTTTGGGGGGTTTAAAGTAACTTCTTAAAAATTTACTGAAGGCTCCCCTTGGTACTAGTTTTACTCTTTTCTGACTGTTTTCTGCATTCCACTGAAATTTGCATTATCATTTAAGCATTGCAAGGGCTGTGCTATAATCTTGTGCAGATGTGTATGTTAAGTGAACATGATGTGCTTATTTGTTACATTTATGCTACTTTTCTTTCTTTATCTAGGTAAGATGGATGAAATTATGTATTAAATAAAAACATCAGTGATTTAGCCATGACCATTCTCTGCAGGTTCTGTGAGACTGCAAAGATTGCTTTTAAAACTAAGGTGGTTGCAGAGGTTTCTGAGTATCTTCTAAATCTCAAAACCATAAAACTCAAAGTCTCTAAACCAGCTAAATTTCGCTCTGTTCTGACTCTCCTAAGACTCCAGCAGCTTTTATTTGAGTTGATGTGCCCTGAACAGAAAGTTCGCCATTCGCTCAGACACTCAACATTTGAGGAAATAAGGATAGTATATCTCCTAAGAATGACCTCAGTTCAGAAGAAACATCTCATCTTTCCCATTGCCACCTCTGTTAACTTTTCTTTAGGTTTTATCTTTCTAGTAGATAAACATAGCACTTGAAGTACTGCAGTGTGTTATTTAATTCACATACATAGCCAGGAAAATACTTGAAGCACTTTCATTTTTGCACAGATCATTCATGTTCTTATGTTGTGCAGCTGGAACTGTCATTTACAAATTGGGTAAGATTTTTTTTGAAGATTGTAGTGAGATAGTTAAACATTAGGAAGATCAAAATATGTAAATTCAGGAAAACCTCTTTTTTCCCCTTGTAGCCGTATCCCAGTCTTATTATCGACTATATCCTTTTTTTCTGACCTTGAAATAACTCTGTAAGGAAGTTGTCGGGGTTGCTTTTTTAATGAGGAAGCATTTAACTTTGTTCTTACCCATGACATTTTAAAATAGAAATCATCAATATAATGTGCCACTGATCGGTCAGAGATTTGTGCTTTATATTGATTTTTTTATTCTAAGTGCCCTCAGGCTATGCTCATTTTAGTGAAAATAATGCAGTAAGTATATAACTAGATTCAGCAGTACTTTTAAAAACGACGTCTGTAATCACCAAGAAATTGCTTTTATTTGGAAATATTTTAATACATAGGTTTTACCAAAACCTAACCTAAAAAGGTGAGAATTTCCAAAATAGAAATATACTGTTTCTGTTAAAGATTATTTCTCTTGTGTGTATGTGAATGCTGGGCCTAGTTACAGTGCTCTATTCTGCCTATAATATACCTCATAATTCTGAAATATTCTCAACCAAATTTTAAAACATTAATAATTCAGCTGAGGTCGGTAGGATCTTCTCATGTGCTTAGACTTAGGCATATGTTTGAGCATCATCTTCAGGTTGAGCCAAAGTTTTATTCTGAGCAATAACCGTGTTAATAAGTGATTTAAACAACTGTAATTGATAACATAGGGCCCAAACCTACCAGCCTTGCCTAGATGAGAAATCCTTTTTAATATCAGATAAATACTGTCATTGCAATTTCCGGAGGGTGAGGGGGGCAGAGGAAGGAGCGCGGGGCAAAATAACTGTCATAAATAGAAACTGAGGGCTCGGGCACCTGAGTTGTGTCCTGTTTTGGGCTGGGTTTCCTTCCAGCAGCCTGCACGTAGCACTGGACATTCTGATTGCGTTATCCATATGTTCGACAGCTTTGTATGTAACGGGGTGGGGGTGGGGGGTTGTACATCGGTGGCTGTTCCATGTGGTTGCGCTTATTAGCAGCAAACCCCACCGTTACTGATTTACAAAATGAATGTGCTTCTGCGAAATCCTGATGGTAAGATGATGTTACTTGGAGGTACTCAAGCTGAATTTCTGTTTGAAGTGAAATAAAGCCATGTACATGAATGTCAGCAAACTTGTTTATAGGGGCGGGCGGTAAAGCGTGCATTATTTAGAAGGTTGAGTCATGAGGCTGGTCGGGTTTGCCATGTTACATCTGGCACGTCACTCAAAGCTGGGGCAGCTGCCGCCTGTCACTAGGGCTCTGGTGAGGCATTGTCCGTCCGGCAGCGTTGGCAGCCGGCAGCCCGAGGAGCTGCGTGAGGAGCACTTCGCCTGGACCTACGCGCATTTTCAGTGCTATTATTGCAGCCACTTTTAGCGCTCTTTTGAGACCAACAGAAGATGGTTTCATAGAAGGTCTGATATTTTTCATATATAGGCTCTTATTAAACAAAATACTTGAATAGTAGTAGTGTTTTGTTTTAGTTTACAGAAAATAAATTTTTTTTTAGTATTATAAATAATTTTACATCTGTTTTCATTTTGATATTTACTTTGTTTCCAAACCACTTTAAAAAGTGAGGTCAAAGGTTGAAATGCAGTCAATCAAAACAAAATTCAGCAAGTTCAGAGAACAGCATCATCCACTGAATCCCTATTCATTTTGTTTTCTTCATACATTGCCACATGAATGATCTGTATGCGTTAAGAAAATGAATGTGAAAATTATGTCTATCGCTGTTAAGTGCAAATAGATGTGTTTGAGCTAACAGTACCCTTAAATCACCGTACTTGCACTTGAATTCAGTAAAAAAGTGGAAGTCCTGACAGCCTGTTTTAACGGATGTCCTTCTTTTGGCAAAATTAGTGGGCATTTTGGAGTGAAGATTTGCGCTTGTGCTTCAAGATGATTTTGGTGATTTACTGAAAGTCGGATATTGCTTTAATTATGTTCATTCCATTTACATTTTCTCAAAAATAGTTTTGTATTTCGGTGCATATAACTTTTTATCACTCATCACCTGAAAGAATGTCGGGTGGGTTCCTCAGGTTAAAAAAAGAACAAACGAAACAAAAAAAACCCCCAACTGTCTCCTGCTCAAAGCCTCACGTTTTGATAAAAGCACAGTATGTATTTCTGAGGGGGAGAGGGAGGTTGAGTACCGGGAGCTTTTGCTTTCTTGCAGAGCTGGGATGTCTCCCACCACTCCCAAGTGCAGGGCGTGGACCTGCTGGGCAGTGCTGCTTTTGCAGCTTGTAGTTTACACCTGTGGTGAAGTGGGATAAGGACAGGAAGGAGGGATCTTTTTCAGGAATTGGGAAGAAACTTTTACTTGGACTCTGGAGGACAGGAACAATAATTCTACCTGTCTGCTGTGGTGGAGAGCATGCGAAAAACCATGTGCATCCCTCCAACAATACGGGACATGATAAAGCAGGGTGGAAGAGGCTTATTCATGGTGAGATGCAGAACAAGCAGCAGGACAGGTAACTGAAGTGTCTACTGAGAAGAGGACAGATTGCTTTATTTAGTACAATGTGGCTCAGCTGCTATGAGCTTCATCCTTATTTTCATTGGTTTATATCCATTAACAACTTGTTTTGCATTTGTAAGTCCTTCAGTAAAATAAGAATATTTATTCAGTGATAAATAAACATTGTCTAAGGCATCGCTACTGATAATGAGGACTAGGGTCTGCATGCAAATTTTTGTCATCTGTTCTCTGTGCTTCTCAGTGTATGTACCAACATTACTGCACTAAAAATCTCAGTAAGTGTGTTCTGGCTTTTTGTTGGTTTTTCTTTTATTTTAAAAAAAGATATTGCAGATCAAGACATACTTATTTTTAAATATTTCTTGTCAGCCTTTGTAGATGTCAGTCCAAATGTGTCTCAGTCTGCAGTGTGTCTATGTATGTGACAACAGGGCAGAGTTAAGGGTGTTTGTGTTGCGTAACTATTTTGACTTGATAATTTATTAGTTTCTGAAATGCTAATTGTTCTTCATCATGGAGTTCATAGATGAGAAGTGTTTTATGTAAAATTTCGTTAAATTTGGTTAAATATTCTTGGTATTAATTTAATACTTTTAATGTTCATTATTTTACTAAATTGCCATTCATTGTAATTTAAAGGAGAGTGACAATGAAAGTGGCAGTATTATAGAACTCTCAGTTCTAGAGAACTTTCATTGTAAAAGACGTCTTTCAGTCATAATCGTATTGGATTTTAGCATGAGATGAAATCATCGCTGACAAGCAATTTACCTTTTGAAATTTCACTTCTAGTTTTGTAATCTGTTTGAAGAGGTGCATGTGTACAGATAGACTCTAAGTTTCCATGTTTGTCTCAGTTCAGTGATGAGCAGAGAGGATATGCACTTGGGAAACTGTTCACTGTTCATGTTTTTTTATCAGAACTTTTGTTCACGCATCAGTGCAAAAATAATTAAAACCCCTAAATTAGTAAGGGTTCAGTTCACACCAGAGGATGTTACGAATCTCTTTCTGTATCTTTGTTTGAACTTCCCAGGTTTTTATCTTTCATTGGAGGAAACACAAATGACATAGGAAAATTGGATATGCAGCAAAAAGTAAATGCAGTAATTCAAAAGGAAGGACTGGAAGGCACAGCTAGAATGCTGAACACGACGGTGCACACACTGCAGCTGATCATTGATGGTCTGACTCAGCCTGAAGGCTTTGACATCCGAACAGGTAAACCTTTGTTTTCAAGGTTGTAATCTCAGTTTATTGTTCTACATACCAGTTTTAAACCAGCACATTTTCTTCTTCTAAAGTCAATAGTAGATTTTCATGGACGTGCGACTCCATTTCTTTTCTCAGGCAAGGTAAAGTCTATATCAGTCAGATGTTTCTTTCCAGCTGAGTTGGTAAGGAGTGTGAATCCTGTCTTAAATCATGGCATTTTCAGCTGTAGGAAGGGGAGTTGTATGGCTGTTAACAAATGAAATAGTTTCAATATGTTGACTCTATACTGATTTAAATCTGTGTTGGCTCTCCATCACAGGAGTGAATGCTGAGGCCAAGCTGAAACAGTAGTAATAAAGATCTGTGGAGAGTAGTGTAGTAGTGTGTAGTTCTGCTCTTTTATTGCACTAGTTCCTGGAGACAAGTGTAACTGGAGCACGTGGCTCATGACCTACCTTGGTTAAAACCTTGCAGTAGTGCTGAACGGTTTGAAGTGGAGGGGGAGAAAGATGAGGTAAACAATGAAGTAAAACATCTGGAGATACAGTTGTTAAATGAAGCTTATAGCTGGATTATCTTATGACAGCAAGAGATGCAGCAAAGATGCAGGCTTGTAATAACAAAGAATAAACTTTAAAAGAAAATCCGTCTCCCTTTTTGGGGTTCATTAGTAGTTTCCTTGCAGATTTTATAAATATTTCCCACCAGTGATCTTGAAAATGTGTGTTTTCTATGACTCCAGTTGTTCTGGTGGTCTCACATCTAAATTGCAGTAGGATAGGCTATTAATATATGAAGATATAAAAGCAGAAGAGAATCTTCAGTGGAAATACTCGTATTCTGCTGATCCATTACATTCAGTATTACTGTAGATGGACTCAGTGACTGGAGTAGGCAGCCTAATAGCCTTGTAGAGCTGTAATTCATTGTCTTGGTAACCCTGCTAATGACTGCCAGTGAGGAAATGCATCACATCTAGCAGGACTCAGGCAGATTGAATGGTTTTACTCTACCCTGATTCAAAAAATAATCTTGGTTTAAGATTCAATTCCTTGTTGTTCCCAACAATAGAAACATGACGTAGAGAACTGCAGGCAAAGAGTAGCTTTCCTATGTATCCTCTTAAATTTAATTGAAATTCTGTGATGTTCACTTTTCCTGAATGATTTTAGTACAAAGGAAAATTAGAAGAATTATCTGGGGAAAGGGAAAGAACAGAATATTTTTATCACATTATTTTAAAGAACTTGCAAGGCATTTCTTGCAAGAAATTATCTTTTTAACATTAAAGTTGAACAGCTAATCAGGTAACTGATGAATCTGATAGGATGGTTGTAAAAAAACAGGTTTGCAAACATATAAAAAGATTCCCATCATTCCACTGAATCTTCTTGTGCTCATTGCCCTGAATGGCTGTTAGTTGATTTTTTCATTAAATTGCAACTGCACAGTATAATGTCACCAAAGGATTAACCATTTTGGATTTGAGCAAGTAGGTATATTCCTTCAGTAAAAAAATTGATGTAATTCAAAGCCTATTGCTGCATTTGCCAGCTTGTTCACTCGATTGGGATTTGATCCTGTGGTGAGGTGACCCTGGTTGGATGCCAGGTGCCCACTGAAGCTGCTCTATCGCTCCCCTCTTCAGCTGAACAGGGGAGAGAAAATATAACGAAAGATTCCTGGGTTGAGGTAAGGACAGAGATCACTCACTGATTACCATCATGGGCACAACAAACTCGACTTGGGGAAAATTAATTTGTTACCAATCAAATAGGAAGAATTTCTTCACTTTGAGGGTGATGGAACACTGGAACAGACTGCCCAGGGACGTTGTGGAGTCTCCTTCTCTGGAGATATTCAAGATCCACCTGGACAAAGTCCTATGCCGCCTGCTCTAGGTGACCCCTCTTCAGCAGGGGGGTTGGACTAGATGACCCACAGAGGTCCCTTCCAATCCCTACCACTCTGTGATTCTGTGAAATCAGAGTAGGACCCTGAGAAAATAAAATCTAAATCTTAAAATCTCCCTTCCTCCCGGGCTTAACTGCACTCCCAAATTCTCTACCTCCTCCCCTCTCAGCAGTGCAGGGGGACAGGGAATGGAGATTGTGGTCAGTTCATCACACGTTGTCTCTGCTGCTCCTTCCTCCTCACACTCTTCCCCTGCTCCATTGTGGGGTCCCTCCCACAGCAGACAGTCCTCCATGAACTTCTCCAGCGTGGCTCCTTCCCACGGGGTGCAGTCCTTCAGGAACAGGCTGCTCTAGCGTGGGTCCCCCATGGGGTCACAAGCCCTGCCAGCAAACCTGCTCCAGTGTGGGCTCCTCTCTCCACGGCTCCACAGGTCCTGCCAGGAGCCTGCTCCAGCAGGAGCTCCCCACGGGGTCACAGCCTCCTTCAGGCACATCCACCTGCTGCAGCATGGGGTCCCTTCCACGGGCTGCAGGTGGATATCTGCTGCACCATGGACCCTCATGGGCTGCAGGGGTACAGCCTGCCTCACCATGGTTTTCATCACAGGCTGCAGGGGAATCTGCTCCAGTGCCTGGAGCACCTCCTCCCCCTCCTTCTTCACTGGCCTTGGCGTCTGCAGAGTTGGTTCTCTCACATCGTCTCACTCCTCTCTCCCGCTGCAATTTTTTTTTTTTCCCCTTTCTTAACTATGTTATCCCAGAGGTGCCTACCACCATTGCTGATGGGCTCGGCCTTGGCCAGCAGTGGGTCTGTTTTGGAGCCGGCTGGCATTGGCTGTATTGGACATGGGGAAGCTCTCACAGAAGTCAACCCTGTAGCACCCTGCTACAAAAACCTTGTCACACAAACCCTGTACAGATCCACAGCCTGGTGAAGTTACAGACTGATTGATTTCCAGTGCATTTTAGCTATAAACTTGTTGAAGCTATATTTTATTTCTCCAAGGCAAATATAGGAAAATGGTTGCAAATTCTGGTTTGGTCATACACTCTGTGGAAAATCTCAGTCCTATTATATCTTGGAAGAGGTAAAACAGCAGTAGGAAAGGTTGAAAGGGAAGTTGTTGAGATGGCTCGGGTTTTCTGCAGGAGCAGGAAGTGGTAAGCAAGTAACAAGAGAGTTTAGAAGATCTGTCTGTGTCCTTAAATGCAGAATGTGAACTTTAATATATTGGGATATTACCTGCTTATAATCATGCATGTGTGATTTTTACGCTGTCGGTGCAAAGAAGCAGTTGATCATGTGATGTCATGGTGCAGATGAACAAGCCTAAGAACAGCGTATTGTTGAGTTTTTTCTCTTTATGTGATGAGACCGAGTATTCCCCTTCCTGTATACAAAGTTGTATAGAAATAGAATTTTATGTAGTAATTTATGTAGCTCAGGTAAGAGTCTCCTCAAATGTTTGCTCCCTAGCTCCAAGAAAGTTTAAAGAATCCCTCAGTCACTAGCTAATACACTACACGCTTCTGATCTCCTTGTGATAGTTTCATACCACAGAGTTCACGATGCTTGTTACTCCATGAATCATAGTCTTTTAAACTAATTCATAAAATAGAAGAAAGCGGTTGTTTGTCACAGATGGGTCTTTAGTTAAAAAAAACGATGAAGCAGTATTTGGGAACTTAGAGCTACCTTGGGATGACTTCTTAATTAGAAACAATCAACTGGGAACAACCTTTAGAAAATAATGCAAGGTTTTTCTGCAGTGTCTTATTTTTGTTTCTTGTTTCTTATAACAGATTTTGATAAACCTGACTTCAAGAGAAGCATAGTCTGCTTTGAAGACTTAAGTGTTGGTACTGTTCTGACCGGAAAAGTTGAAAATGCAACGCCATTTGGAGTTTTTGTTGATATTGGTGTGGGAAAAGCAGGTTTGATTCCGGTGCGAAACATAACAGAGGCAAAACTCTCGAAAGTGAAGAAGAGAAGAAGCCTGGGGTTAGGTCCTGGAGAAAGAGTGGAAGTTAAAGTGCTTAATGTCGATATTCCTCGACTGAGGATAACGTTGGATCTTATTCGTGTTTTATGAGAGTTTTTTTTAAGCCTTCTTTTTAAAGGTTGAGTAATGTCGGCAAGGTTCTGGAGATTCAGGCATTTAATGAGAGTGTGGAAAATGAACAAATTTTGAAACCTTGAGCCTTCCTTTTTTTTTTTTAATCTAACAGTTTTTCCACATTTCTTGAATCCTTTTTGTTAATAATTGTTGGAACAGTTTATTGGATTACCTCCAAGCAACCTTGTTATTTTGTCTGCAAAGCAAATGAAATTCCAGTAGCCTGTCAGACAGGTCTCTTATCTGTTCTGTCTGTGCAGAAATTGCTGTCTCAATCTTTATTCGGTACTGCATGAGCAGACACATCTATGGCTCCCCTTCAAAAAACAGCCTTTCGGTTTGCCTGTTTTCTGGTTGAAAGTCTAAAAGAAGGTACCTAGTTGTAGGAAAAAAAGTGATCTTTTTACATTAGTCGGTGATAATATAGCTTCAAAAGTAGACTAAAAAAGAGCATCTGCTAATGCTATTGATAGTTCAGAAATATTTGGCTTTAATTTATTTAAGCAACATTGTTAGGAGGTCTGTTTACCTGTCTTATTGCTTGTTCAGTTACCCTTGATTAGCACGCTTAGATGTACCTTGGGGCCTAAGGAACTTTGCTCAAAGGTGTCAAAAGACATTTGTGTTGTTCTACACGTGTGCAAAATAAAAACATTTCTGGCCATCTTTTCTCGGTGTATTGGTTCTGTAAGTGATTTAGCAGTCCTAGTTCTCCTTCTTTCCAACATGTGCTCCATCAGTCACACTTCAGCTTAAGGACGCAGCTTGTGAGGATGCACTTTGCTGAGCTTTAATACCAGACTACAGCCCGTGGCCTGATGTTGTTCCTGATTTAATAAAATAGTTCTAGTCTGTCTTGGACTTCTGTAACTTGACATGAAATTTTTTTCCCTCTTTTCTATAATGTATTTTTCTGCCTGTTTTGCGTGGAGAACAATTTTTTTAACATTTGTCTTCACGCGCTATGCTTGTGAAGGCATGATTCTGCATAAAAAACTTTTTGCTGTTTGTAAATGCTTGCAAAGCTTTCTAGACTCCTGTTATAATAAGAATGCTCATTGTTTCCTGTGAGGAGTGCCTAGCACATGAGGTTTGTTCCTTCCACCTAGAGACTTATGTTTTGGTGGTGTTTCAAAGAGTTTACCAGTTTGTCCAAGTTTGCAAAAGATGGGCAATGGTATAGTGGCAGAAGAGCCTCCAGCAACAGGAGATGTATGTAGTCTTTCTAGGGAATTTTTGGTGTATTGGATGTTTATTCCTGTGAAGTCATCAAACTCTCCGGTAAGTTGACAGAAATTCCTGTGTTTAACAGATGAGCACAGATAACGCCTACAGCGAGTGTCAAACATCTTTGATGACAAGGTTTCTAACTACAAATATTCAAACAGCAGTTGGCACAGACACTATAGTTTAGTTAAGAGAAGGTTGGCATCATTTAATGTCCCAGCTCTGTGCTTTAATTTTCAAAACTGAGCCAGCTGTAGACAGTGTATTATGGAGATTATGGAATCATTTAACAGATGGAAAAAAGGAGACGGATCTTACTGTCTTCACTGCATTTTGTTTATCGAAGGGAAAAAGGACCGTTCTCTATGATGTGAAGATCAGTGCAGCTTGGAATCATGTTTCTCAGGCCTTTTGAAATTTTCCTACTTTTCTTCTGCAAAGTAGATTTTATTGGTATGAAATTAGAAATTGTAATACCATGTTACTGTTGTTAAAAACACAGATGCAAGGCTAACAAGCTGAGATTATTTTTTTGCTTCTGCAAGTGATGAGTTCACTGATAATGCTGCAGTATTTTCTGCTGTCTCCATCAGTAGAATTATCTGAGTTCTGCTGAGCTTTGTATATGATCTTTACAGTATCTAAGCACTTAGCAAATGAGCTGAATTTACTTGATCTTCTCTAAGGACATAAATTTGATCTTCTGAAGCTCATTTCAATGGCTAAATTGAAGAGTATTTTCTCTTTTTGTACTATTTTGTTACTGAAATTCATTTTTTTAATCTTCAAGATCACGAGGACTGTAGCATCTCTTGTATTTTTGTGTACATCTCTTGGATGATTGTAAAATTCTCTAACTGAAAGACATCTCTCTCAGACTGTGTTTTTCTGGCTGTTAATTCACAGGAAGGTTGCTTTCTTACTCAGAAGACTGACCTACAAAACTTAGGTACTCATGAGCTAGTTTGGTTTCTCCTTAGTGGAACTCAAAAGCTTATTCTGTGGCATCACAGGGACTATTGGAAAATACCATCTCTGTCTCTTGGAATTTTTTTAATCGCACCATAATGGGAAGTTCATGACTATTAATATCTTAAAAGTCTGCAGCTCTATAAATGTAATCCCATTATTTGTCAGCTAACTCAGTGTCTTAACTACTTCCCACAAAAATATGTTTTCTTTGAAAGTTCTTTTTTTTTCTTTGGCAGAACACAGCCATTATGAGAGCCTGATGAGAGTCTAACAAGGATGAATATGTGTTCGTATGACCTTCTTGGGTTTTGTCAGATCTTTTTCTGGAGATTTAAAAATTCTTTCATCTTAATCAGTTTTCCTCTTGATTTCTTGTGGCTTTCGGATTTCTGACATCAAAGCATCAAGACTGTTTTCTATAATTCGTCTTCCTCTTTAGTTTGTAAACCAAGAAAAAAATTACTGACTGGGTGCTTTTTCCCATTTGAGATGCTCTTCAGGATGCAGTCCAGTCTTTGGAACAAGTTCTGTAGTGCTTAATGGTGATGCCTTCAAGATTTAAAACAAACAAACAAAAAAAAACCCCTGCTTCATCCTGAGCTTACTTAAATGCTTCAAAGTAAAGTTTCTCAGGGGAAAAATTAAATACTAGTCTTTAAGTCTCACTAAAAATTTTGCTTTTGCCTTAAGCTGTAGATTCCAAGGCATCTACTCACTGTTCCACCTCTCCACAAGAGAATCCAGACCATTCATTTTAGCTGACAATCTGCTTTTTGAGTCCCACCCTCCCTCGAATAGTCTGGTATTTTGCAATCCCTTCCTCCAATGTGCAGACCCATAAGAAGAACTTCTAAAGATTTCCTGTGCTTTAGATGTTACACAAAGGAGAAGAATGCTTCTACCAAACAAGATGGCACTTGTATGCCTGGCTGTAGTAATGCAAATCAAGAGTTTAAAAGAAGCCATTTGTTTTTTTTTTATTCCTGCCTCAGGCAGTTTTAGACAGCATATATCAATTTTCCAGAAACTTGTCAACCTCAGGAATGATTTAGTGTGCTGTTAAACATAATAAAATCAATAGGGAAACAAATAGAATTTCCATGAGGAGCAGACGGTTGGAGAAGCTTGTCCATATGGCATATAGACATGCTGGAATTCGGAGCTTTGTCGGGTACTTGCGTTAGAAAAAATGCATATCGGGTGAAGGTAATGCATAATTCAGGAGAACAAATAATCCAACAGCTTTGTGGTAATGTGTCTTGGTGTCTGTATTTATTTAACAACAAATACACTTAGAAGCTCTATGCCTGGAAGCTACAAACCAAACATGAATCATGTTTACTTAATTTCAGAGCTTTATAGAAGGAGCCTCACCTGCTCTGAAGTGAATGCTGAGTTCTTGGTTCAGCCTGAATGTTGCCTTTGCTTTTCTAGCCTTCCTGAGGGTAATTTATGTAGCTACTTGGCTTTGCTTACGGACGTCCAACTTCAAGACTATCAGTCCTGCAAGAAAGTGGAGGTAAGCAGTTGGTTATGCCAGTCAGTGTTACTCTATGTCATTCCCTTTCATTCAAGTTTCCTAAAGAGCTGTGAGGGAGTTGCTGTGTCTCTGGACGTACGTAAAAGCTAGGCAAGTCAGCAATTCCATTCCTCCTGATTAGAGACCTAGAGGTTTGAGAGCACCTCAATTTACTGGTCCCAACTGTGCTTCACCCTCCTCACAGGCATGTCAAAGGAGTAAGTGTTTAGAAATGTTTCGTCTTGAGAAATGCCTATGAATCCATACTCCATGAGGTTTCACAAGTAACTAATAAGTCTGTGTTTCTTACAGCAAACCTCAGTGACTAGTTTTTAGAGAACTTTGGTTGCCTGTTTCCAGCTGAGCCTCTAAATGGTCCCTGCAGTGGACATTGCAATTGTATGCTGGCTACAGGTACCTTCTGCAAGGAGGCTGTTGAAGAGTGCTGCCTGTTAAGAGGTGCCTCTAGGAGCTGACCAGTCCTTTCCATTTAATACATGTTGGAACTTGCATTAATGGAATTGGTTGGGTGTCCAGATGGACATAAATGAGTCAATCATGACAGGTCAACCTGTTCTCATAAAGCTTTTCTGCAACTGATGGCAATTTCTAGAGAGCTAGAGTTGAGTAACAAATCATAAAGTCTGTGCTGCAATATATAGACTTCTTACTACAGCTTCTGCAACTTGGAGAGCAAGTCAAACAGTCAAAATTCTTCAGTCTGGGAGGGACCAGTGCTGGAGTATTGCTTCTGTGTGAACTTGTACAACGGGGCTTGCTGCTGTTAATCAATCTGATGATTTTCATGCTGTTCTTATAGCTGTTAGGTATCCCCTGAGCATGTTCCAGCTGCATCAAGAATCCTGAGAGATTCTCCACAGTGAGAGAGGACTGGTGGCTATGACCAGAGCGAATGACTCTCATCCGATTGAGAATTTTAAATCTAACCAAAAGTTGAGGGTAAAGCTCTTAAATCTTATCTCACCTGTTCTCTGTCCCAGACTAGGAGCTAACAAGCTTTTGAAATTGGCCTCCTTACTCCCTGTTTCCCTGGTTAGAGCTTTTACCTTATTTGTCATCTTCTAGAACTGAAGATGATTAAGGTATGCTCAACACAGCAGTCCAATTACTATTATTAGAAACTTTTGTTTGTTTTGTCCCCCTTTCTTGTTCTCCTCCACAAGGAGCAACAAAGAATGGAACACTTAGTAAACTGAGGAGCCACATGATTTCTTTAGCTTTATTAAATCTGGTTGAGTTCCGGCTTTTACTCGTGGAGAGTTGCTATTGAACCCGTAACCAGGAGGCTGCCACCTCAGAAGAGTTAATTCAAGAGTTACTTTCTTCTTGTCCTACAGATCCCTTTATCCTACTGCACTTGTATGTTACTAAATGAAAAGTATTTTCAGTATCAGCTAAACTGGAGTTTTGCATTCTCATATCTCATCATCAGTCGTGTTTCTAGTAAAGACTATGCCTTTATTTGTGGTCAAACAGTGAATTTTTTTGCGTGTGACTCATGATGAGGTATGTGGAAATAATGTCTTGAGAAGAACTATTATGCTTGGGGGTCATTTACGAAGACTGAATAGAAGTGAAATCTTAGGAAAGTATTTTCACCTCGGAATTAAGTCTGTGGAATAGCTTGGCAGAGAGTGGAAACTGCCACATACCAGAGGCTGTATATTGGCACTATGACTGCTTTTTTGTGTGATGAGGAGAGGGAGGGGCAGGAAAGGGGAAATGGAAGGAAATAGAGGGATCTGGGAAAGAACATCCTGGAGGTGTAAATGGTCTTGTGGGAATGAAGTTAACATGATGAAATGCAAATGCTAGGAATGTAATGGTAATGTAGTAGTAATGGAATATGAGCCTGGTTATCTCTTAGTCCCTGTACCTCACATGAAGGTAGAAAGAGGAAATATGAGTATTTGTTATAGTTAAAGGAAATTGGATATCTCATATCAGTGCATATTACTACTAAGCAGTAGTATGGAACTATTTGGCTTCAAGTGGGAGAAACACAAAGTTATGTGCTGTTAATTGATTTGCTTCTCATTTCCCGGTTTTGCTGTTTCTAACTAGTTTAGCTCCAGTAGGTCAGTCCTTGCTCATCAGCACTTCTGGCTGAGAGAGTGCAGCTGTCATGTGTAGCATATATGTCATCTGTCGACGCAGCGGGGTGGCAGTGCTCCAGCACTGGAGCAGTTGCAGCCACCAGAATTTATACTCATTTAGACCTAGTGGGAAGAGTCCCTGGAAAACGAGAGCTTGTCATATCTTTCTTTGATCCCGTGAAATCAGTGTGCTGCTATCATCAGTGCATGGGAATAGATGCAGAGCCAATCAAGCTGAAAATAGCAGAAAATCCAACTATTTGTATACTGGGTAGAATTTTTTTCTAAGAGCACATTGCATCAATGATTTAAGATATGCATTGGTGCTTAACTTTTTTATGTAAGCACATGCTTGTTAGCATCTAAAAAAAATTCTTTGCTTACCTGAAAGACCATCTCTCCTCGTGTTCTCCATGGCTGAGATAGTTATTCAGTTCTAAATTTGAGCATGTTCTCAGGCTGTTGTCTCTTATGGACTGTCCAGTTTAGAACTGGCCCAAAGTAGTCCAGGTATGTTGGTCTTCGATAAGTTTTATGAGGCCTTGTATTTTCCAGGACAAACGAGTGATAATGTAAGAGCTGAAAGAAGGATTCTCCAATGTTTGCAGTTGACAGACTCTTAGTTTATTGTGTGTGATGATGTTATGCCGGCACTATTCATGGGAGGGAAGGGTGGGCAGTAAAGCTTATAAAATGAATAAAAACTTTCAAAATGACATAAGCGAAATGTCTGCCTGGCAGTAGGAAATCCTTAACAGTCTCTGTCACAGTCTGTTTCCCGTATTTCAGAGTATTGAGCTTCTTTCTTGGATCAAGTTGAAGTAGGATGTTTCTTGAGGGAACCAGTGTCCAGACTTTGCTGGACCTGTGACAACCTGGCCCTTTTTAGAGACCAGCGAAACAGCGATAAAAAAATCCCTCCTATGGGAGTGGAGCTTCAGCTCATTTCTAAAACCAAGATTGCCCCCAGTCAAAACCCTCTGAAACAGTTCTGCTCCTTTTCCAGTTGTAAGAGGAGGGACTTCCTCAAGTCATCTTTTGTCTTTGTTGATCAGAATGTCACTGATGCATCATTATTTCTGTATGCCAGTCTTTTTTTTTCTTTTTTTTTCCGCCCCCCTAATGCTCTGCAGTGAGTTATTTACTCATAGGTAAACCAGAGCACTGCAGAGCTTTGTTTTCAAATATAAGTACAATTTCATTATTTCATATGTTCTGTGTCCTTTAAACATAACTTTTTTCTGGGTTTGTTGTGAGAAATACTAGAACGCTTTGCTTATAATCAGGGTGACAGTTACGGTATTAACTGATTTGGTGTTTATCGGATCGCAACCGTGTGGGAAGGCATAACTCGCTACAGAATGTCTGCCTCTATTCAAGCAGAACTTCTTGATATTGTATGGCCTTTAAATGTGGGAAAAGATGAAAAAGGAATGGTGCTTAAATTGACAAATGGGGCACTTGAAAGTTGGGAAGTGTTTAAGGGCTTCCTTTGGAGTGCCCATCCTCTGCGCTAGGCCAGGCATGGATTCCACAGGAGAAGGGGATCGTCTGAGGCAAGGCAGTGATGCAGTGCATATCCATAGCATAACTGTAAGAGGGCAAGCATAAGTCTAAACAGTGTTTCCTAGCCTCTGAGGGCTTCACTTTGCAGCTGGAAGGACGTCTTTCTCCAGAGATGTTAAAATGTCCCTTCCTGGCTTGTTCTTTAAATGAGAATCTAAAAAGTAGTTAGGAGCAGAAGGTAGGATGTGGTCCTGAGTCCAGTTTCCACTGGGCTCAATCTTGCTGCATCACAGGCATCACACCACAGGATCCCTTTCATCAGCTTGTCGAGTTCTTGTTAAAACCCGTTTGGCAGTGTTACCCAACAGAAGCTAGCGATTGTATTCTGTGTATGGAAAAGAAGTCAATGGGGGAGGCCCCAACCAAACTTAGCCCCACTGTCGGTGAACTGGAGTTTCAATTCTGTCCACCCAGGAGTGTGACTGGTCAGATGGGATTTATGTGGAGGTGGCATGCTTTGGTACAGGCGAAGCTGTGTTTCAGTAGTATCGGCTTCCTTGTCAAATCTACAGAAGCTAGAGATGTGGGCTGTAAAAGTAGTGTTAATTACAGCATTAATGTTGTTAGTCAGCATTTCTAACTGAAGCTTTGCTGGTCGTAGTAATAATGAGGGACCCTGGCATTGGAGGCAGGCTTCGTTAACTTTGCAATGCATGTAAGCAGTTACAGCATTCCAGGAGCTCCTCTGTGTCTTGATGACTATTAAAAAGTACAAATGTATCTGAAAAATGATTGTCCAAATATACTCATCACAGAATGAAAATATAAATATGTGTGACATCTTTGTTCCATTATTTCATTTCTGTTTGTAAGCTATGTTCGTAGACAAATCTATTTTGTGTATTTCTGGCTAATTTCTGGCAAGATAGACATAAATATGTCTAGGAATGGACATGCAATAGGCAAACTGTCCAGAGTTTTTTAAAAAAAGTATTTTCATGGTTTAAAAAAAAATATTTTCGTGGTTTTAAAAATAGAATGGTTTTGGTCAGTAGATCTTCGCTCTGTGAATCAGCAGATCAACATGCCAGGTAATGCTTGTGCACATTTTGTTTGGTTGAGGGTGCTGGTTCATTGTTTTCTACTGGTGCAGAAAACAGAGACAAGGTTTTGTTTTTTATTTTCCTAGAACTATTTACAGGAATTACTTCTTTAAAGGGTTAACTAAATGAAGCTGAACCTTAGCAGCATCTACTCCAGACTGTCTGGGTGACTTTTCTAAATTTTTCTTTCATCCTTCCAGTGGCTTTTTAGGACTCGTAAAACTCTGACGTTGCGTACTTCTAGTAGCATCCTAAGGGAGCAAAGCTCATCTCACCAGCAAAAATAAAAAAGATGGGGAAAAAAAGGCAAGAGGCATGAATGTAGTCTGTTATTTAGGTGTGTACAGTGTTCCTACTGTATCCTGCAGAAACACCAGTCTTGTTTTTTCATTCAAACTCAGCTAAATGATACTTCGCTAAAATAATTCTTAAAGGAGCTTAAATCAAATGGAATAGGGTAATTTTAGTAAGTGAAACGTTATCAATGGAACAGAGATTGACTGTTCATCATGCCTGGTGTATATTGCTTTGTCTAACAACTCGCCCCAGCAGGCTTACAATTGTGCGCTCTCTGAAGACCCTCCCAGCTGCAAGACCTGATTGACGGAATCTATGGGCAGATGCACCTACCAGACTCCAATAAAGATGGGGCCTTGGGAAAATCTAAGGCAATTATTGACGGGCAGCAATCCACTAATCAGACAATTTCAAAATTAATCCCACAGTCCCTTACTGTATTAGCTTTCCTCCTTGTTTGTACTTATACAGCAAATTCATGACTTCAGTGAATACTCTCCCTTCCAGCCCAATTATGTCTCTCTGAGGGTATTAAATTAAAAACGGAAGAAATATTGAAAGGGGCTTGCAATTAGTTTCTTTAAAAGCTGGTATGGCACTTGCAGGCTGGAATTCTTAATATGGTGCTTGATAATAAAAGTAAACAGGATTTTTTTCATCGTGCAAGCAAGGCAAGTATTTCTAATATGCCTTGTTATAAAGCAGCCTATACATAATGAGAGGAGAAAAGTGATTTGATTTTGGAGTTTAATTGTATTATCATAAAATTCTTCTAGAGTAACTGACAAGTCCACAGTGTCTCCAAATAACATAAGTAGGTTTTGGGTTGTGCATTTTGATTTATCTTTCCCTTGTTTTATTTTGATCACTTTATAATACAAAATTACATTGGATTTGATAGTAACCTGCCTTTTGGATGAAGACCGATCCAAGTAAAACATTTCTTTCACATGGAAATGAAATATAGAGCAATCTTCATGGTGTAGCTGTTTAAACATGAGTCACTGCCTAAACTCCTTGTCTGTGTACAGTGTATCTCATGCTTTTGAAATTTGGAATCCTATACTGAGTTTTGCAGTGGCTGCAGAGTTGTTTCTGCAGATCTGAGGCTGAATGTAGAATTTTCCTTTTTATTATCAAAAACGGGCAACCCAAAGACAGACATCACTTTAATGGAATTATTTTGTATCTTTGCGCTGCAGATGGCTATAGGCTCGGGTAGTAAGAGCACTGTGCACTTCTGTTTCCCACATGCAGTAGAAAGCATACAGTATTATTTTTTGTTTATTACTGATCAATTCGCTTTCATGTATAGAGGAATAAAAAAAAAAATTGCCAATCCACTTGGAAGTCAATAGCTAAGCTCAGTGCACATGTGGGTTAGAGAGTAAATCATGCAGTGCTAACTGTAAAAAGTGTAGCAAGTATTTCTGAGTTGAGGAATATGTGGGGCAGAGATTTGACTTGAGAGGCTTAAGGCTTAAACCCTTCCTGAGTGACTGTGGTGAGTTCAGACCATTTCTCTGTATCTCAGATTTCCATCTGTATACCACCTTGAGCAGATGCCAGGAAAAAAAGGAGATGTAAAGTTTTAATGGGTTTTATTAAAAGTATTTAATTGGTATAATTTTCCAGTAAAAAGGATGAATAATTCTGTAAGTGACAGCAGGCCTGGTTAACTCTGATCTTTGTAGTAAATGTACTGGAGCTGTTGAAAATACAGCAACACACAACTTCATCTTCTACTTTCAACAAAAAGATTGAATGAACAGTGTCCGTTTCGGCCTTTTGTAATCAGTCACAAGTTGGGATTGATTCACAGGGATGGAGGGCATATGAGGCAAGAGTTACACCCTAAGTAAACTGTTTTCTGATTAGTCAAATGATTTCTCTCTTTCCAACTGCTATGCAGTTGCTTGTCATGAAAAAAAGGGCTAAGGAAACAGGCTTGTGTGGTTGGGTACCTTTACACGATGAGGCTCAGGAGACAGAAGGGTAAAAGTTGCTGTGCTTACTTTATACTCCAGTGTCTAACAACGTGCCTGCAACGATGCCAAGCTGCCTTTCCTACTGCAAGCAAAAGCCAGGGTGGAGCTACTGGTAGGCCTTGTTTTATATTACTTTTATTTGATTTATTGCAGAAGTTGTTAACACCTCATAGTTCTTTGAATAAAATAAAACAAGAAAACCTATAAGAATTGGCAACAGTATAAGCCAGGGAGCCTTTCATCTTGGTTATGAACTAATTAAGCTGTTGATTACCTGGGGATTAACACTTCCATGTGTAACAAAAGAGGCACAGCTCATGCAATTTGGCGTATTTTGATCTAGCTCAGGAGGACAGAGCATGAAATGTGGGAGGCTGGCAAACAAAAAGTTACCCAGATTTCTGTCCATCCTCCCGAAGACATCTTTTAAAATCTGTCAATTCATCAAATAGATTTCACATGAAATGGTAAGTGCTTTAAAATCACAGTGCTTGTTGAGAAGGTAGTACTTGATAAATTAAGGTCACAGCTCGGTGATGTTGGTGGAGCTTTGCCCTTTAGCAAGAGGCTGAGCTTGGAGGTTTCAGAGCCTGAAATCCTTTCATATAACTAAATAATATTTTAGTAAATGGGGGCAGCTCTTCAATCCACATCTGCCTAGAGGAATCCTCCTTAGGTTTGGGTACAGTTCAGTTTCTCTGCTCGCACTGCCGTTTGGCCAACTGATCATGCTGCTGTCTGTGGGCATTCCTTTGTCTCTGTTTTATATGCGCAGGTGGATTCAGACCGCTGGCTTTACGTATGCCACCAGCTGGTGACAGCTTTCAGCTATGGTTGGCCTGCGTCAAGTTAGAGCTGGTGACCAAGAAGCAACAGTTGGCATTACCAAAGCCTAAAGTTATTTGTTGCCCTTTAGTGGTTGCTGGTTCTAAAACAACAGCAATTAGTTTTGTGTGGCACAATAAACAAAAATAGAAAGCGCATTCATATGGATAATGTAAAGATTAAAGCTCTTGCACTCTCAGCTGCACATTGAATAGCTCGCGTTTTTATATGCTTTTAAATAGGAGAGCTGAGTAACATGACCCTCTAGTTGAAAGGATGCAGAATCGCTATACTCCCATCTGGATTATTGCATTCAATTTAGGCCACATGAACTCCGGTGCTGAAGGTGTACATCTAAGAAAATGGTTGTGAATTGAGCGTGACTTGCATAAAAGAGCAAGTTGCACCTATTCTCTCTTGAAAAGCATCTGCTTTTAGTTAAAAATCACCGTTGGCTTGCCAGCCAGCCATGGGGCCCCCATCTTCTTTTCTGTATCACCCCACATTCACATGCTTAATATACTAGTAATTTTATTATGGAGCTGTGGTCAAGACTCTGTGGCTAAGGTTGCAACCAGGTTCTTTTATAAGCTCTGTTTTTTGTCTGCTCCACTACAGCTTTCACTAGGAAAATTGACTTGAAAATTGGCAACATTCACTCTGCACTTCATATCCATATATTTACATTCTCAGGCATGTTTAATTGTCATGCTTCGTGCTTTACTACTCTTTCAACTTTAATGTTAATTATTGGGCTCCACTTAAAGTTGAGCCTTTCTTGGTGTCTTTTAATTAGAATAAAGCCCTAGGCAATTGGGTTACTATGACCTTTACATATTACACAGTTCTTGGCTGTGTCCCTCAGTTGCCTTGGTATGGCTTATTCATACACTGGAAGCTCCTTGACTTTTTGTTGAATTTGTTTGAGCAAGTTGAGGGTACCAGTCTGCAGCACAAACCTCTTCCTATTACTGCAGTAAAAATAAATGGTGATAAACATCCAAACAATTCGTAGACACAACGTGGCTCCAGTTGAAACTGATGGCAGAATTTTCACCAACATCAACAGGAAAGGGGTGCAGCTGTGGCTCTTATTTGTAAATTATTTATAGTTAAACAGGATCTTCCAAGTCCTCTCCATTTTTTTCAAAATTTTATCTAGCTTCTTCAAATAAATAGGTTATGCAGTCAGGGAGGTTTTAAATTCATAAGAGAACCAAAATTATCTGCAAGAAACAAGAAGTCCTTTGATAATTTCAAAAGAGATTTGATGAAGGTCAAAAATTGAAAAGCAAAGGCAAACAGAAGAAAGTCCACTGCTGGAAGAGAGAGAACCTATTAAAAGTAGGGCTAAGAGGGTGATAGTAAGGGTGGTAAGGGGAGACAAATCTAGAAGAAAGCGTGGGGTGTGGAACAGGAGACATTTTCAGGCAAAGACAAAATAGATAGACATGAATGTGCTCAGGCATGGTTATTGCTCTGTAATAGCTTATTTTTGAAAAAAGTAATCTTTTTTTGAAAATACGTAGGTTTTCCTCCTCCTTCACTGAACTATTCAATATATTCATTATGCCTGTTGTGCAAATTTCTCAGACTTGCAATGCATTAATCATTCTTAATGTAAAGTGCAGTATCCTTGCCTCTGAAGTATAAACTCACATCCACTTGGGAGAAACCTTGTCCATTCTTCTAACAGAAAAAATGTAGTTCTACCAAATGACAAAGAACTTGTGTCTGAGAAGTCTGTGAAAAGTTGGTCATCTCAAAAGTGTAGCGCTGGATCTGCCAGTAGCACCAGTCCAAGGAACGGTCTGTCATATGGCACTATGCATGTTCAGAGCAAGGTATTGCAGACCGGAGACCACAGCAACTGGAGCTTCTAGTTTTCAACAAGTCATGGTATTGTTAGTGACACAGCCACAGGCTACACACATGCCAGAGAAATTTAGGAAGTGCTTGGGCTGTTGTTGTAGCTGGATGATTCCGCGAATCTCTCTTGTCCAAGAAGGGCTTGGAGGAGTACAGAGAAATTGGCCAGTCCTACTTAAATGAATAGCTAAATATTGAAACTCCCTGGAAATTCCCTTTCCAGACCTCCATCCCTCTGCTCTGAGAGTAACACTGTGTTGCTGCTTGCTTGTTCGTTCAGCTGGTACCTTTCCTGTCAAGGGGTGCTTTGCTGTATTGAACATGGGAGGTCTTCACGTGTTCGTTGACAGCAAAACCCTCTGCAAACCAAGAATCTGGGATATCTTTATTGTATACCTAGCACAGAGAGTTGTCACTAGTCTATACTCTGCAGAGAGGGTTTGAGATGATAGAAAAATCTCTGCAAAGATCAGTCTTTTTAGGAGGTTGCACAGTGAAGTTTTCCTTGTTGATTTATTTGTCTGTATTGCAGTTATAAACTTAGTGATGCATATATGAAAATTCATGTAACTTATTATGATGCTGTTTACTAACTTCATGCAATATATATCACTTTAAAAAAACACATTATATATAAATGCTAATAAAGTGAAATCCCTTAGCAGTCAAAGGAATTAGCCCATATGTGAGTGAAATACCAAGGCAGGTCTTGTTATTTTTATGAAACTGTGAATAATATAAGTATCCAATTGATAAAATTTTATTAAAGCTGACAGCCCTTAAGTGATCTAAGTGGTAAATATTGAAATGAAGTTTCAACAACACTGCAGTACCAAGGGAGGCCTAAGGCAGTAATAAGGATTAAATAATGATTTAATGTTGTTCCTTGGGGGTAGGGATTGTTGTTTTAATGGAGAGCAAAAGCTCACTTCCTTCTAAATAATTAAACTGTGATTTGAGAAATTGATCTAAGGTAGTTGTAGTGGTTTGTTAAGTCCGAACGAGATAAATGAAGGCAAAGTGTCCTGGGGCAAGGGGAAGTCAGGGGAGAGTAGTGAAGAGGTAGTTTTGCAGGATAGATTCGTGACAAGTGTCCCTCGGGAAGGGGGAAGCTGGCAATGAGCATATTTCATCTTTTATTTGTAATGTAAACAGACTTGTGCTGCCTGAGGCTGGATAATAGCTAATGAGCAGGGGGGTTCCGTGGGGTGCAGATTTTATTAGCACAGCTTATAAAAAACGGAGCTAAATTAAAAATGTGGTGTCTTCTTGATAATCCGATAACCAGGGATGCTACAGGGAGCACCTCCACCTAAGCAGAGCGAGTGTATTAGCATATGCATGTAAAATCTCCAAACAATTTGTCCAGCAGTTTCTGTGAGCTGAATGGCTTTCCCATTTTCGTAGCAGAAGGCGGATTTCACATGATAGGACTGAGTATTTTGGGCTGTCTTAGAAAGGCAGGAATGAAGGAATTTTGTAATGTGTTTCGAATCTGTCATTTGTGTATAAGCAGGGGGAGACTTGGCCAGAGAACTTCTCATCATATATGCCTCTTGGGTGATTGTTACAAATGAGATGACAGCTAGGATGGTGGTAGAGATGGGATGTAAGTGGAAAAAGAGAGAGAGAAAACTCTGCCTAATTAGATAATTGCTTAAGGTAATTTCCTTTGGGTTAATGTGATACACAATCCTGAATAGTTCTAGACTGCCAATGTAAAGCTTCCAAAACTGTGGTGGATGGTTTCCAACTAACCACCCCTCTCAGTCTGTGTGCACGTAACACGGTTTAGAAACACAATTGAGTTAACATCCAAGAAATCATTGAAATTCCTTCTACTTACTGGAAAAGACTGTCTCTGTGCTCAGTCCGTGCCTTCAGGTGTAGATACAAATGGGCAAGATACATGTTGCTTGTTCAGAATAATGTGTATTTGGGCTACAGCCCACCAAAGGAGGAATGGGTTGAAATATCAAAAGCTCCTGAGAACACACACCACTGTCCAACAAAGTCTTGTGACTGCTGCTGCCAATGCCTCCATTTTTCTCTGCACCCAAGGCAAAGCTCCGAAGGCAAATTGAATCCAGAGTATGAAGGGCGAAAGTTTGCTAGAACTGCAGTTTTACATATTCATAGTTCCCATCAGTAAGAGAAAAGGATATTCCAACAACATGTGGCTATTGGACACTTTAGGACTTAATGAGTGACTTCCACTGAAATAGCAACAACTGACAGTAATGTCCCTGGATATCTCACTCCAGGCTGTAAGAACTGGGGCCGGTAGTGTTAAAGATAAGGTTACTCAGTCAGAAACGTCTCTATGAGCCACCTGCTCCTCTCTGTGCAATAATATGAAAAACTGGAATTGAAACCATGCAAGCAGAGAAGTGTGTATAAAATTATTTTGCTGGTTTGATTTTTCCAGGCAAACTGTTTTGTGTTGTCCTATTTTGGACACATTTTACTGTAATTAAAGGAAAACCTCAGGACCACCTGGTGTACAATCAACCTTATTGTTCCCTACTCCTCAGGCTAGCAAGGAGAAGACATTGTACAATGATCAAATAAACATTGTTATTATTTACGGATGGTTTTCTATGAGTGCTAGGCAGGTGGCAAGTTCTAGTCTATGTAGTTTCTTAGCATGCACCCCTTGATGCACTGAAGGTTGCATTCCAGCTGTTTGGCTGTTCTTCAGCTGTTCAGTCAGATGACTGAAATCCATCATGTGTCTGCACTCAGCTTCTGTCAGAAGGAATAAAAAGTGTATAGGATGTTATGTTTTGGTACATTAATTTGTCAGATTGGACCTGGCTTTGTATGTGTACATCTTGCTTTTTATTTCTATTGGCGAACACAAGGCAGAAGAAATGTCTTGCACTTGGAACCAGAAGATGGTAGAACTAAGTCTCAGGAAATGGGGTTTTCCTTCCCATGGGTTCGACCCATCCCTAAGATTTGCATCTCCTGAAGGGGCAAACCCTGCTTTATGGAGTGCTCCATTGTATGAGACCTAAGGTTTTTGGGAAGCCCTTAAACAAAATGAGCTGGGAATTCTCAACATGATTCTCACTACCCTGGACTTCAGGAGAGCAGACTTGATCCTCTGCAGGGATCTGCTCAGTAGAGTACCATGGGATGAAGCCCTGGAGGGAAGAGAGGCCCAAGAAAGCTGTTTAATATTCAAGGATCACCACCTCCAAGCTCAGGAGCAATGCATCCCAATAAAGAAGTAGTCAGGCAAAAATGCCTGGAGGCCCGCATGGATGAACAAGGAGCTCCTGGACAAACTCAAACATGAAAAGGAGGCCTACAGAGGGTGTATTCAAGGACAGGTAGCCTGGGAGGAATACAGAGAAATTGTCTGAGCAGCCCTCGATCAGGTTAGGAAAGCTAAAGCCCTGATACAATTAAATCTGGCCAGGGACATCAAGGGCAACAAGAAAAGCCTTTATAGCTACATCGGTATTAAAAGGAAGGTTAGGGAAATTGTGGGCCTTCTCTAGAAGGAAACGGGAGACCTGATTACTCAGGATATGGAGAAGACTGAGGTATTCAATGACTTTTTCCCTCGGTCTTCACCAGCAAGTGCTCCAGCCACACCACCCATGTCACAGAAGGCAAAGGCAGAGACTGGGAGCATGAAGAACCGCCACTGTAGGAGAAGATCAGGTTCAAGACATCTAAGGAACCTGAAGACGCACAAGTCCATGGGACCTGATGAGGTGCATCCACGAGTCTTGAGGGAACTGGCAGGTGAAGTCACTAAGCCACTATCTATCATATTTGAGAAGTCATGGCAGTCCAGTGAAGTTCCCAGTGATTGGAAAAGGGGAAACATAACCCCAATTTTTAAAAAGGATAATAAGGAAGATGCAGGGAGCTACAGGCCAGTCAGTCTCACCTCTGTGCTCAGCGAGATCATGGAGCAGATCCTCCTGGAAATTGTGCTAAGGCATATGGAAATTAAGGAGTTGATTGGTAACAGCCAACACGGTTTCACTAAGGGAAAATCGTGCCTGGCAATTTTGGTGGCCTTCTGTGATGGGGTTACAGCATTAGAGGTAAGAGAAGAGCAACTGATGTAATCTACCTGGACTGGTGCAAAGCATTTGACACAGTTCTGCACAACATCCTTGTCTCTAAATTGGAGAGACATGGATTTGACAGATGGATCACTCAGTGGATAAGGAATTGGCTGGATGATCACACTCAAAGAGTTGCAGTCAATGGCTCGATGTCCAAGTGGAGAGCAGTGACAACTGTCATTCCTTGGGGGTCAGTATTGGGACCGATACTGTTTAACATCTTTGTTGGTGACTTGGACAGTGGGATTGAGCACACCCTCAGCGGGTTTGCCAATGACACCAAGCTGAGTGGTGTGGTCAACATGCTGGAGGGAAAGGGTGTGATCCAGGGGGACCTTGACAGTCTTGAGAGGTGGGCCTGTGCGAACATCATCCAACAAAGCCAAGTGCAAGGTCCTGCACCTGGGTCAGGGCAATCCCAAGCACAAACACAGGCCGAGCAGAGAATGAATTGAGAGCAACCCTGAGGAGAAGGACTTGGGGGTACTGGTTGACCGGAAGCTCAGCATGACCTGGCAGTGTGCGCTCACAGCCCAGAAAGCCAACCATATCCTGGGCTTCATCAAAAGCAGCATGGCCAGCAGGTCGAGGGAGGTGATTCTGCCCCTCTGCTCCGCTCTGGTGAGACCCACCTGGAGTCCTTTGTCCAGCTCTGGAGCCCTCAGCACAGAAAAGACATGGAGCTGTTGGAGCGGGTCCAGAGGAGGGCCACAAAATTGATCAGAGGGATGGAACACCTTTCTTATGAGGACAGGCAGAGAGAGTTGGGGTCGTTCAGCCTGGAGAACAGAAGGCTGCATGGAGCAACCTTCTAGTACCTGAAGGAGGCCTACAAGAAAGGTGGAGAGGGACTTTTTACCAGGGCGTGTAGTGATAGGACAAGGGGTAATGGCTTTAAACTAAAAGAGGGTAGATGTAGATTGGACATAAGGAAGATGTTCTTTGCTGTGAGGGTGGTGAGGCACTGGAATAGGTTGCCCAGAGAAGTTGTGAATGTCCCCTCCCTGGCAGTGTTCAAGGCCAGGTTAGATGGGTCTAGTGGAAGGTGTTCCTGCCAATGGCAGGGGAGTTGGAACTAGATGATCTTTAAGGTCCCCAAACCATTCTATGATTCAAGTTCTGTGGAAAGACATGGTAGGGAGCTGGGACAGGGCTGACATGCTTATGGTAACTCATGTTAGTAAGGAGGTGTTATCACAGCATCAAAGAGGTTGGAAGGTGCCCCTGGACATTGCCTATTGCAGTCTCCCTGCTCAGAGAAGTGACATGTTCAGGGCCGTGTGTTTTAGTACTTGACATCAGCTGGAGTTTCCAAAGGTCGAGGTACTTCCTGTGTAGGTGTAGATATGACACATGGCTCTAGTCCATACCTGAGGAAAGGATGGTGTAGGTAGATGAACATTATCACCTGCCAGGAAACAGTAAGAGAGTAATGATAGAAGTATTACTTGTTTCTTATTACATTCAGCCTAATATCCATATGAAACAGCGGAGTATTTCTAAGACATGGAATTAACAAAAATAAACTATTTTAAAATAATTTCCTCTGCCCCTAAGATGTACTTGTCCCACAAGGCGTTCACCCATGAGCTTATCCTAGGTATTGGAACTTATCAATAGTAATGAATGATAATACTGGTTGAATAATAACTACAACACTGTAAGTAATCTTAATCTTGCTGGCATGTGAGTTTCTCTTGTCAGTTCAGCTGTTTCAGAATAGGAAGATTTGGTCAAAATAAAGAAGTGAAGCATTTCACAGTTGAGAAATTATATTCTGACCTCCATCTATTTCAGTAGACCAGTACTGTGCTGTGGATAGATTTGGAAGTGTGCCCGAGTTGAGACCCAAGATACCTACACTATGGAGAACAGTATTTTATGTTTGATCTTCTCTAAGCATACAATCCAAATTCTTGGATATCACAGCATGGCAATTCACAATGTTTATTCAGGGAGAATAATGCTCTGTTTCAGATGATCAGGTGGTACGCGTCACAAATAGCAAGATCAATAACGGCTTACTAGGGTGTCAGTAGAGAGTTCCATTCCCAGCTTTGCCCTGTGCTTCCCAAAGAACTATCGTGCAAGTCGCTTGTCTTTCTAGGCTTCCATTTGCCATATCTACAGCAGTAGTAAGGGCAGTTGCTTTCTTGCTACTTTTCTAACCTGACTGCTTTGTTTAGACAATCACCGATTCAGTGTACCAAGTGCCCTGTTCTCTGCTTCCGAAATGGAACTCAAATGAGAGCTTGAAAATGAATGTGAAGAGCTTTGTCACTGTTGGCTTAAAAGACATTTTTGCCATGGTCGGGTTTCTTACAACAGCTCTTTTTGTGGCAAACTTTGTTATGTTTTGACTTAAATATAGCAAAATTTTCAACATGGTGAAATGGCAAAAAATGTCACAGTTCATCATGCTACAGAGTATAAACAATCATCAAACAAGTGAAAAATACATTAAAGAAGAATAAAACTTCAAACAGGTTTTAAGTAGTTCACTTTTATGTTTTAATAGCTCTTTAGGAGCCTGTAAATAGAAAGTCAATTGGATTTCAGACTTGTTTCCATAGTTATATTACACACAGGGAGTATTCAATAAAACAAATCTTTTATTTAGTTCCTGACAGGTAATTAAAATGTGCCTCTGCATTTTCTTGTCTGTTACAGTAGGAACTGATATCAAAGATTTTTAGAGTTTACAAGTATTCACAAATATATTGCAACTTAATTTTATCTTTCGGGCTGCAGACCTAGTGCTGACTGGAAGTCTTTAGTTAGTGGAAAGTTTGAATCCTGTTTGGCATTCTCAGCCTATCATTTCTTTTTTCCTACAAAAATTTGCTCTCAGCTTCAAAGATCCTGAGTCCCATTTACACATTTTTTGAAGTAATAAGCTGTGGGGAAAGCCAAATATGTAGAAAAACAGCAACTAGAAACACATCTCTTCTAGAAAAAAGAAAGAAAGAGAAAGAAAAGATACTGTGTCAACATTCCTGAAAATGTTGAGGGAAAGATGTTCTTGAGGGTTAAAGAAGTAATGAATTTATTTGAATTTCTTAGTAGTCAATGCAAATATTTTTGTTTCAAGCATCTGATATTTTTTGAAGTATGGTTCCACAAAGGACCATTCAGTGCTGCGGTCTCAGTATTCTATATATTTTTAGCAGTTTTAGAAGACATCACCTGTGAATGTCAAAGAAAATCTAAGCAGACGTTTCTCTTTATTGCTTACGTGCTACCTGGATCAGTCTGGCTAAATCAGAAACTTTCAGTCCTTGTGTTTTTATAGGGTTGTATGTGATGGCACCATGAGGTAGGATTTCACAGCTGTGGGATCATATAAAGATTAAGCTGCCTTTTACCAGCCTCACTTTTTTTCCTGGTATATCATTGTAGTCTCTTGCCATTAAAAGTTTTAGTACCCACTATAGGGCATGGTGACCAGTAGACCTACTAGGATTAGAAATAACACTATCTAAACAGATACATTAGAAAATGGCTCACTTTTACAGGAAACTGCCTCTGTGCTATTCCTTGTGTATCTCCCAGATATATGGAGGAGTTCGCTTTGGGAAGGGCTTTATCAGTCACACTGCTTAACAACAGGTTAATAATAATTAAGACTGGCCACAGTTTTGCATTTGGTAACTGTCCTCTGTGATGAATTTCCGGAACGTGCCTTGTCATCTTGGCTGCAATTGCCTGGTTGCATCGATAACAACTGCCTTGTTCTTTGTCCAGTGGTAAGCGCTGGTTGTTCTTCCTATGTTTATCTAAAACCATTGTAATTTTTCTTTGATCAGGCATGCTTAAGGCCATGTATCATTTTTCAGGTGTGTTGGGTGGCTCTTCCTGTTAGCAGCATTTTTATAAGACCATGCCGTAATCCACGGTTTTTGACCAGCTCGGTGCTGCTGGGGGATGGTTGAGGGGCATAGAGAGGAAAGACTGGGGGAACCGGGGTCGTAAGAGGTGCTCCTGGATAAAACAGTCAGGAGTGATGGGGCTTCCCAACCCAATACAGGATGGAATATGAAGAGACTATTGCCTTCCAGATGGCAATGTCTAAACGGAGGCAGCAGTGTCCAAAGGGAAGGGTTTCAACTTCTCAAGAATTGCCAGCTTGGGCTGTTGACTATCACAGGTCTGTTGAGTAATGTGACTAGTTATGGCTATTACTTTACACACGAATGGATCTCTGCCCCTTGCTGGGGCTTGACATTAGGCAATAGGCTTATGTTTTATGAGTATTAAACTATCATAGCTGTAGTACTAACCTGTGCAATTTCTGGTATAATTCCCCCACCCTCACTTCTTCTTTTATGTTGGAGTTAGATGAACAGTTACAATATTTATTGTCCTTTAAAAACGAGCTTGGAGAAATTATTATAAAAGTGGTGTAATCTCAACAGAATGAGAAGATTTGCAGTATTGCTGATGGGCTCAGTTAGGCCAATAAAATTCCAGAAAAAAGCCTAAGCTGCAAGAATTTACAGGGATTTATGAGTTCTTGGCACAACCGGGAGTAACTGTTTCCATGAATGGCCATTTTATCAAAAAGAAAAATTAAAGAGTTATGTAGGACAAGATGTTTGCTGTGGTGGAAAAAGTCCTCATTTCTGGATTACTCTTGGCTCTATCTGTTGTCAAAGCTAATCACACTGAGCAGTTTGTCTGATCATTACTGTAATATTGTATTTACTGCATGCATAAATACAACTCTTTTCATATTAAGCCTGATAGCCGCTTTAAACCTGTCTTTTATCTATTGCTCTTGTATTTCTAACCCACTTATTGCATTTGCAGATACTGCAACAAATTTATGTGTTTTATAAACTTAACAGAATGCCTTGTGTACTGATTGATGGAAAATCAGTTGTTCAGTTGCCAGGCAATGATTGATTTTCCAACACAGCTGCTCCAGCTGTGCTACAGATGCTATTTTTTCTCAGATACCATAGATGGTGTTGTAAGCTATTGAATATGATCCTTAATTGTAAAGATCTCTGAGAAATCGGTCATTTCAGCAGTTAATGACCATTTGGTCACCATCTTCAGCTACGCTTTGTGTTTTTACCTAGTAAGCTTGCAATTAGCAGTGCCACTTGGAGGTTACTTTGGTACATTTTGCAAGAAGTTGGTTTAATATTTGTGACATAAGTAAATGCTTGTCACAGAAAATTACAGTTCATTGCAAAAGGCTGTAGCCAATAGCATGTGCTGATGACAACAAGCCTTTTTCCAGGAACGCACTTCAGATTCCAGTATTTTATTTTAAACCTTGCTCAGCTGTGTATGGCTAATAAATAATAGAGGAAAGTACAACTCAACAGAAAATTTGCAGGCCTTCTTTTCATCTGGGGAGGCAGACTGCGGTTGCTTGGCATTCTTTTAGATGACCTTCATAATTTAGTTGCAGGCTGTGATTTGGCTCCGCTATCCACTTTCACAGCGGCATAAAATATTAAAGTCAAGTAATATCAATAATTCATACTCTTATGGCACTGGGAATATCGATGAGAGGATCATTTGGATTTGCTAAAATTAAAAGTGCAACTCTGCTTAAAGTACAAATGCAAGTTTAAGGCTTTCTATGCTCATTATGAGAGAGGAAGTTAAACGAAGTCTCATGTTTCATAGAAAGAAGAGCTGCAGTTGGTAGGTGTCCTGTCATTTGTACATTAGCCTCCTATTCACAGCAGGGTAATGTGTCCACTTGCTAAAATAGTCAGACTTGTTGGCAGACTGCACCCTTTTTCCCTGCCTTCCTTAAAAAAAGCACTTTTTGAAGCTTTCTCCCTGGTATGAAGTCTGGTTGTTTTTAAAGGGCCAGCTACTACTGGCATTGACAGAGTGGCTGGTTGCAGACCAGAGAGAATTGGAAACAGGGCACGGACTGGCTTCTGAACCTGGTTTTGTCACTGTCCTATGGGCAAATCACTTTGGGTATCCTGCCATCTCCTGCATTTGATTAGAAGCTCCTCAGGAAGGAGAAGTGTTTTTCAGTGTCTAGTCCCATAGGCCTCTGATTTCAGTGGGCTGAAGCAATGAAGTAATAGGAGTAGGAGATTAAAATGCAATTCATTGCCACTCCAACTTCTAGAACATGATATTTTCCTTGATGTTTTCACTTTTAAAATTAACTTCATGTCTCCTTTGCCTTGTCTTCTACTAAATACATTTCTAGATAGTATAAAATGCTAGACGACTTAATAGTCTGGTAGACTTCCATGCAATAATTTTTGGAAGAGTCATTTATACTTGCCCTGTGTGTTAAGGCAACAGCCTCATGCCCATTCATTTTTTCAGAATTTATATTCTTCCAAAATGCGATAAAAAAGTCCCTCCCCTTTTCAGTTGTAATTGATACCTTTCAAAGCCAGCCTACTAGAGACATTTTAGAATAAATTCATGCTTTCTTTCCATAAGTTTTTTCTAGTACCTTCTTCAAGAGAGAGGGAGATACAAGGGTCGCCTCCGTTTCTTTTCCTTTGGTAAATTGCTCAGCTTTTCAGCAAAGACCTAGCAAATGTAGGATACAGTTATAGGAGAAGGAGTCCCAAACCAAATTCTCATTGGGGTTACTAGTTTTAACTTAAGCAAGAAGAACTTCCCTATAAATTAGGTACCTCCCTCTTGCCGTACAGCTGGTGTGGAGTGGCTCTGTCATTTTAGCATTGCTGTTGCAGCCAGGTAGGCTGCAAGCTGTACTTGCTGCACAAGAAACTGGAGTAGACATGATTTCCAGTTGTGGTCGTGTGATGATATCTGGGTAAATGCTGGAAAAAAAGACGAACCGAGGCCTGGGTTGTCTTCACATAAAGTCTGTGCATGCTCATGTCAGACATACGACAGGAGGATTCACCTCGGAATTCTGGCTTATTTCAGAAGTGAGGACGAGCTGTAGCTATCAGTCTGCAAGAAGGCAGCTCGGGCTCTCGTAGAGCAAACAGAACAGCCTGGTGGTTCTGGCCTACAGGAGAACCTGGAGGGAAACGACCTTAGCACTTCCAATCAGTATTGGTGTTGCAAGGATAGAAGATAAAATGAGATCCTTTCCATTGCTGCGTGTCCTGTGGGCGCACAAAAGGAATTGCAAACTGCAGATGAGCGTGTATGTCAGAGATACTTTGACCTATTCAGCTAAACTTGTGGATTAGCTGGTTACTTAGGGAAAAGGAGGTGGTTGTAAGAGAATAACTTGATCTTTCTGAGGCCTTGACTCAGTTTTTCCCCTGGTATAACTCTTCCCTGAACATCTCTACCATTCTGCTGTGAGGACTGTGGGAATGACCCTTAAGTCATATTTTGTTCCTGGTAGAAGTGCTGCTATTTCCTTTTATGGAGAGGTTGCCAAATGCTGTTGTCTGGCAATAGGAGAAGATGTAGTCACTGTGATCACCTGATCTGCAGAAATGTGTAAGACTTCACTTAAACTCCCATGTCAATTCTGAAATCTTATTATGCCTATGTCTGGTGAATTAAAGAGCCCTCTACTTTCATGGATCTACTGCTCCTGTAAGTACTTGTAGACAGTGACTGGGTTATCTCTTGACCTCTGCACATAGTCTAGCTCAATAAAGCTCCATCAGGCTTTGGTTCTGGGATGCATGTGGCATTCTTAGTACTTCTCTTCTGAGCCGTTCCTCATCTTCAACTTCTTTTCAAATTTTATTAAGACATTCTTGGAATGTTTCTTCATAGCCCCTTTCCTATTCTTGGCCATCCTTTTAAGTAATGAGGACATCACAATGGTAAGCATATCGCAATACAGCTTTTGCTATAAACAGCGCAAAGGAAGCCCTTGCTGTTCTGCCTATTCTGCTCTTCTGCCTAATAGACCAAGACTGATTACCTTGCTTAATTACATGCATTGTTACTCAGTGCTCATTGTCCCCCTTTTAGACCTTTTCCAGCTCAGCATCCTCCTTTTCTTGATCACATATAAAATATCTAGGTCTTTATCCCATGCTATATCTTTATATTATTATTGAATATTATTAAAATATTATTGCCCCCTTTTCATTTGGCAATTCAGATCACATTGTGTGAAGACCGATCATTACCCTCATTTACCACTGCAGCAACTTTGTATTGAACTTTTTAAGCATCACAGTGATTCTACAAATAAATATCACATAGGTCATGAAAGAACTTGAGTATCAACTATTTGTGTGTGTTCCTTTTGTTTTCAAAAGGGGTTTCACTTTATTCTTTTGAATTAAACTACAAACCCCAAACATGACAAAGTGTTTTCCCTTTTTTCCCCCCACTAGAATAAGCAGAAGTCTCAAGCTACCTCCAGCTCCCACCCCTCTTCCTGTTCCTTTTGGGATTTGTAACATTGGAGATATGTGGTGACTGCTGAGGAAATTGCCCTAAGTGATATTGGAGTAATTCCCCTTCATTTTAGTAATAAAGGTTGCATATGTTTTATGAGAATAGCACCCCTGCAGTACAGAGAGCTACTGTGATCCATCACTTTAAATCAAGAAATCATTTGACACGTTTATTTCCTGAACAGGAAGTGTTCTGTCAGATCAGTTGGAAACCCTGAAATCTGTAGATGGTAAGATGAAAGTCAAAATAGCAGACACTGGAATTTTACTGGGCCAGTTGCATTTTCATAAGGAGGCCACTCTACCAATGGGGTGCTGAAGAAGTATCTCTTTCTTTTCAAAGTGTGTATGTCTGAAGAAATTTATTAAAAAAGGGATTGTAGTTAGGTACTTTTAGAGGACTGTGTACTTGATAAAATATGTGGTAAAATCTGATCCGAAATAGAAATATAGTTCAAATATATCATATATTATATAGAAGTGGTTTTAGCAGGAAAAAAGTGAGAAATTTTCCCATGTTAGTTTAATCAGAGTTAGAAAGTAGATTTTGCAAGTTTAACGCAAATCATGGTTAACTCACAAATGTATACATAGCAAAACCAAAATTGGACAGTTTGAAAACCACTTGTAAGCAGGGAGGTGGCAAGAAAGGCCAACTGCACTTCCCTTGAAAGCATCAGTTGCACGATAAACATTGTGTCTAGATGGTAGATATCGAAGGGGCTTCCCACCAGATTACTAACTGTATACATGGTAAAGCTACCCGAATATTCTCAGGCTGGGTCAACTTTAGCTTAAACATTACTAATATAAAAACTGCTCTGGAGATGTATAAGCCTTGCATGCCAGCTGCATTTTTATTGGCCGTCTGCAACTTCAAAGGCTTTCCTGCTCTAAAGCCCAGGCAGGTACCGTAGGCTGCCCTCAGACCTGCTTTTGCTGGCTTATTGATTCTCAACACGGCTTTACCTACAAGTCAGTAGATTTGTTTTCAGTGCGAAATTATCTTGAAAGTACGTTCTTATTGACCTGCTTAAGGTTTTTTAAATTTTTATGTCGTTATTAAATATGCATTGCTGTTTTCCCCATTCTTTGATTCTGTCTGTTATTTCATCTGTCAGAGAGATCTGTTTAAGTAACAGATGCCTGAAGTATTTTGACAGGGTGTTTGTTTCTGTTTCCAGCATAAAACTCATGTGATGACAAGCAGACAGTAAAAAGAGATTTGCCCCAAATGTGCTAGAGCCCCGCTTTTCCTCTTCCCTCTCCCACTTGAAAATTAGCTTTAGTGTTATTACTTTGGCGCGTGCCTTGCTGAAAAACATCTCTCCCTGCCCAGGACCACTGAATCCTGATCTTCTCTCTTTTTGAACAGACATTCCTTGGCGAGATTCTGTATGTGGTCAGGAAGAAGTATTAATGTCTAGGAGTACTGTTGAAGATGAGATCTGTCCATCATCTTGAATACACAACTCTTGAACATCTTGAACAGTTGAGGAGGAATCCCTGAGATATCTGTTACACTCCTGTAACTCAAGAACAACAGGTATGTCTTGAAATTCATTTGAAGTGTTCATCTTCAGACTTGTCTGTGTGTATCAAAAGCAAAGATGTTGAAGCATGAAAATGCTTAAGTATGCCCTTTCTTGGCTCTGGTGTCAGATACTCAGCAGAATGACTCAGTCATTTCAGGCAACTACACTGAATTTATTTTAGTTAATACCAATGTCTAATAGTCTGCTGGTACTATTTGTGAAATAAGCCTATGTTCATTACCACATGGGGTGAACTCGCTGCATTTTGAAGTTGTCGTTTAGCAATTTGTAAGACTTTTGTCTTTAGAGTATCTTTGCCTGCACTACCAACATTTTATTATAAAAATTACTTCAGTGAAGCTCCTTATGGTCAATAGTACCTCAAGATCTGACTTTATAAATTCAATCATGTCTAAGCATCTGCAGCATTTTGGAGCCTTCCCGCTTGTTCATACCATGCAGCGGAACAAGGTTTAGAGGTGTGCAAAAGAGCAGCACTCAGGAACCAGATGGAAAATCGCCCCATGTGTCTCAAATAATCCCTCCATTTTCACACAGTAGGACAACTGTTGGTGTATGGTGTTAGCACCAAAACTTTCTTTACAGTACTGCAGATGTACCCATATGGGCAGATGGTACCCGATACATGACACTGACATGTAATTCTGCCCCTCAGACTGCAAGCTCTCCATAGTAAGGCCTGTCCCTTATTATGTCGAAGCAGCAGCCAGTAGAATGGGATCCTGATCTGGGATGAGGACTTTAGATACTCTTATAAAATGGTGTAGTAAAGACCAGGTTGTTGAAACTGAAAAATACATTAAGCATCCAACTGAATTTCCTCATTGTTCCCTATTCTTACAAAGAAAAACTTGGCACAGCAGCAGTGTATCTGCTTTTCTGAAGTTTTTGTCTTAAAATCTTGGGATTAAAGTATAAGTGATGAAGGCTTACATGACTACAAAGAACATCTTTACTGTATGTTTTCAGATGAACCGTCCAATGCCTGATGAAGTGTCAGCGCTCTAGATGGATGGCAAGATGCTGAAATTCATTTCAGCCCTGGTACGTTTAATGTTTATTTTCAGGCATAGGCCTGCAGATAAAATCAGTTCAAAATCTGTAAGTCAGCATGGCAGAGAGATTTCAGGGCAGCCTACCTGTCTGGGCATTAGCGGAGGAAAAGCCCTTTGAAGTCACAGAAGGCCAATAAAAATGCAGCTGGCATTCAGACTTTAAATGGCTCCAGCACTGAGCTTTTACATTGCTGTTACTTAAGCAAAGGCTGAAAATTTTCAGAAAGTGCTTTTGAATACTGGTCCACAGTAAAACTGTGTAACTACGGTCTGACCAAACCCCATCACCCTCATTTCCTTGTCATTAAACACAAATTATGAGGAGCTCTCCAGGTAACTCGCAATGCTGAGAGGTATGAAAGCTCTGGGCTGCCGTCATGCCTGGGGACGAGGATGGCAGGATCCTGCAGTAGTTCGTGGTTCCCTCTCTGCAGGGCAGGGCACCAGCTGAAGACCTCCAGAAGGTCTGTCTGTGCCAAGGCTGGGCAGTCACTCAGGAAGGGCTGGGTGGAGATCCTGCTGACGTCTCAGAAGTGGGGACATGCATCTCGCAGGCTGATACAAGGGCTTACAAATTTGTAAATCACCTGACCTTTCCCCTTTTGCAGGCTGGCTCTGTGCAGGTGACGTGGCACAAAAAGTCAGGAGGGAGGTGAGCTCTGCTTCCCCTGGCCTGTGGTGGGAACTGGTAAAGTTGGCACACGCTGTCTCTGCTTTGAGTCCTTGGCGGATGCAAGCTCTTTCCAGGGCCTTGTACAGCCCCTAGCACAATGATACAGGGGTTTCTGAGATTACTGGCACAGCTGGAGTACGAAGACTTATGAATGACGTTGGGATGGATGGCTCTCAAATAAAATTAAAAATAGCCCACAGCTTTCTGAGTTATCCATGTTTATGGGTTCTTAAACAAGAAAAAGATTTAACGCTGACACATTAGATACTTCTAAGAACTTAGTGAATTTTGCCTTTCCACATGATAGAAAGTGATATATCTATTCTTAATCCTGGAAGTACTTTAAATGCTGTTTTTTCTAGCTTATAAAGATGCCAGGGAATCTCGAGTAGCCTACTTTTTCCTGTGGGCAGGTTCAAGGGTGGAAGATTTTTGGAGTAGGCAAGAGTGGGGATATAAAGCTGTTCTTTTGTTGTAGCAGGATCACGATATGGAAATGGCTGACAACCACTGCAACTGGATTTTACAGGGAAATCTGAATTATCACACTAAAAAAGAACCCATTTTTATCATTCACAAGTCCTGAAATAGCGTGTCATGGATGTAAGCACTGAGCGTTGCCTGTGCCTGGCCTCAGGTTAAGGTAATTTGGAGGAATGATAGATAAAATTTTATTGCTGGCATTTGTGGGTTTTTTTTTCAAAATGACAGCTGTTAGCAGCTGCTTGGTGGTTTGCAGGGTTAGAAATAGCCCAAGTACAGCTAGACCAGTGAGCAGAGTTCGGGTAATGGAGCAGTCGAAGGTGCGTGGGGCTTGGCCATTTCCTCACTGAATAACCCCATACACGTGTAGGTGGGTAGTATAGTCAGTTTATTTCCAGATAATTTATGCTTTTATCCAACTATAGAGCACATAATAGAAAATCGTCTTTCAAAATGTTTACAGATGTTCTCCTTTGGCTTTTTTCATTCCAGTTGCAAACTTCCTGTGTTTGCCATGTAGTGCAGAGGAAAAAAAGCACATTTTAGAAGTTGTAGCTACTTCTGCACCACACAAATGAGATCATCTTCAGTTTAGCACAATAATTTCATTCTGGTGGGAAAAGTCTCTTTACCCTGTGTTAAAACCTCACCTGAATAGATTCTAGTTTTGAGTAGAATGAAGAAATAGTTAGAAAACAATCAAACATTGCTATTTACAGATTGTGTGCTTTGCTAGCCTGATAAATACTTGCTGTTCTAAATAAATGCATCAAACATTCATTGGATTAGGAGTGTAGAAAAGCAAACGTGTTCAAATCTTAAACACATCATAATTTTAAGCGTCCACAAGTGTTTAAAAAGTGTTGGTAGGAATGAGCACATCTATCCATTCACTGGTTAAATATCATAACCTGTTTCTTTTCTAAACACATGCGCAAGGGAACAGAACACATTTAAAATGTTAAACACATTGACATGTTTACAATGTGTTGCAAGAAAGTGTTTAACTTATTGCGCTCCAAAGCTAAACACTTTGGAATTAGAGGGTTTACTAATTCTGCATTATTCAATATGACTATCACTTACTGACACTTATTGGATAAAGTTTGCATGGATTCAGAGAAAATAAAAAAAAATAATCAAACACTTTGTCTTTGGAATCATAAGAGAAAAAGATGTGAGTTAATAGTCTACAGTGTTTTGTGGTTTATGTATATATCCCAGTGAGCAAATAATTAAAAAAAAAAATTGACCCCAGATTTATGAACTGTCCCGTATCTGGTTCATGTAAATACTAGTACTGATCATTACTTCAAATTAGAGGTCAAATTAGAATTCATTTACAAGGTGCATTTAAAACAAACCTTTACAAATAAAATCAAGTTTTAAGTAGAACGCTATCTGATTGGCCTCCCAGATCACAAAATTAACCCTAGGGATCCTGGATTAGTAGAGGCAGCACGGCAGTATGGCAAGGGCAGGGTGGGGAGGTAACACTGCTAATCTTTTCAGGTGGAATTTTTAAAAGTACACTGTTCTGGCCTAATTTTCTTTATTTTTGACCCAGTTCTGAGGCTTTCTATAGTTTAGCTTCCAGTTATCATAGAACCAAAGATATGCTCGGTGCTTTTAGCCCGATCTGCTTTGCAGGGAAGTCAATGGGGGAAGCTGGACTCCAGCCCATTTGGAGAGGATGATGTGCTCTGCCATTTCTGCTGCAAGCCCCTCGGAGCCCGACGCAGTGCTGTGCAGGAGCTGAAGCCGCAGACCAGTGATTTGTCAGACCTCAGATAAAGGCCAAGGGGTTCAGCTGCACCGCAGGGTGCCACGTGGTTACCTGCACTGGCTCCAGATGTAAAAAGAACTAACAAAATACCTGAGTGAAAGCGTGGGGCTCTTAAAACCCATCAGGAGTTGAAACTCTCCAGAAATGTGGAGGATAGCTGAAGGCAGCTTAAACAGCACTTGCTGGAGCTTTAGGCGGCAGGTGCGCTGGTAAGGAAAACCAATTAGAAGAAGGCTTTATTGCTGACATCTCATCTTTTTCATAGGTTTAACTTAACTTGGACAGAGAAGGCTAACTATTATGCTATATAGCATGCATTTGGGAAGTACTGCATTCCACAGTAACCCTCTTCCAGCATGTGAATGATGTATTTTAAATGGAGATTATGAAAACAAAATCAGTGTAATTGATCGAAGGTTAAGAGCTACATTTGGGATGTGAAGGCTACGTTTAAAGTGAGTGATGGATGCTTTTACGTGAGGGGTCCATGCAGCCATAATGCCTGGTTTTCTTCCTGTAGGTGCAGTGTGTATCCTTGGGAAGACACTAGGTAACTGTGGATGTAATAGAAAATCTCAGGACTATCAAAGGATACCTGAGGTGAAACATCATGGGTTTCAAACGCAGCGGAAAGCAATGGGTATCAGAACAAGCATAGCATGCTAAGTGATTGGTAAAAAATTGCTTACAATACCTCTTCATAGGAGCAATGGGCAGTATTGCAGGAAAAAAAAGAAAAAGGACTTTCATCTGAGAGTAAATGAACGTTTTAGATTTGTTGTTGGATACAGGTGCATGAGTCAAGATTGCACTTGTGTAATACCAGAAGAGAGCAACAGGACTTTTGGTTAAGAGGAAAGCTAGTCTCTTATGGCAGTCTTGTTCAGGAAATGAAACCTAGGGGTAAATAACAATTTGGAAAACTACAGTTTCTAATGAGAGACAGGAGAACATGATAGCTTTTGAAAGTGTGTCCAGAGTTTTGTGTCATGGAAAGGGTGCCATCACTGCAGTAGTAGGGAATACGATTTTCTCACCAGCCCTCTGCACTGTGCTGGGCACTGAGGTACAAAGATATCTGAGATATGTGAAGGTTTCCTGCTCTTTATAAAAGAGAGAGCATTGAGGTCTACCTGATGATAATATGACCCTATTTAAGATAAGGGCAATATTTATGGTAAACATGTACCTAAATTAGCTGTGAATGGCTCCAGGGCACTGCTGGTGTGGAGGCTGTACATTTTAAACATTATGGTTAAAATTGGAGATTAGGTGTTTATGAATGGCTAGAAAAAATGATGGTTGAAGTGCTCACGTAGATGATGGTGTTTGCTCATGCAACTTTCTATCACCTTTTTCCTTCATGGAGATGTGGATTTTTTTTTTAGCTACATGGGTATGAATAACAGATAAGGAAGAGTTTTGGTATTACAGAAGATTTGTGCTTGATAAACACTACACATGTACACAAGCAAATATCTGCCACTTCTTGTTCAACTTCAGGTTAAATAAGGACTGATGTTGCACCTGCAGAGGACGGGACTTTCAAACTTTCAGTGCAATCAAACTTTTTAGCAGACTGTGAGTCAGACAGAATGCTATGGACCCTGTTAGAGACTGAAGGGAGAAATCTTAGACAGTGATTGAATTTTGCTTAAAGGCAGCAGGATGGCGATTCCTAAGGTGTTACAGGAAAATGTATAGGAAAAGACACATGAAGGTCATTTAGGGATTGGAAAACCTCAGAGAAAGGCCAGAAATGCTTTTTACTGCCCTCAAATAATACTCACATTGAAGAAGTTGTTCAGGCCTGTCTCTGGTGCCAGAAATATAAAGCAAGTGAAGTGTCCTGTACTGATGGTATAGGAAAAACGAGCTCCTGAAGCAAACTAGGGGGGTTGGTTTGCCTTGGCTAAGAGAAGCCGTTCTATATTCTAGAATATAATTCTGCTTTTTATGTGATGGTTTTACTAGGAGATACACCTGAGCAGAAGACTGCGTACATTGATTGCATTTTCATTGGATATAGTAGGTGTAGCATGATCTGACTGAGCCCTGGTTTGATCATCACTGAAGCGCAACTGCCACTCCACATTATACTCAGTCTCCAGGCTGGTACAAGTAGATGCCAAAATAATAAAGCATCTATTGGAAAGGATTGTAGCGTCAGATTCTGGTAGCTATTTAGCATGGCAGAAGGGCAGAGAGGAGCTAGTGAAGGATGGGGTTGTCTCCACTGACATAAAACAAGACTACATGAAGCATCTGAAGTAAATGGTAACATCACCAGAGGTTTGCAGAGTGTATAAAGAGTCAATGTGACAAAACAGAAACTGGTAATTTGAGACCCCTGAAATGACACCACTTCATTGAAAAGGAACGCCCACTATGCCTAATACTTCTTATTCACTTTGATGACAGTAGACAGTGGTGTCGATTTAGACTGACACATCCAGAATCAGGGAATAAGCAAACACTTCTCCCAGCACCCAGGACAAAAGCAAGGGTGAGGGTAGCAGGATCAGGCGGCCTGACCCAGGCCGAGCTAATGCACGCCAGTTTTACATGGAAGATATGGGGTATGATAAGTTTTTTGGGTGTGTTTGTGTGTTCGCCCCGCACTCAACAGCAGGAATTCGGACAAGGGATAGGGAAGGCTTCTCTCAGACTCCTGGGATCCCACTGTTTTCTGAACAGCTCAATGTTTATGTCTTGGGGCAAGCAGCGAAAACAGAAACCTAGCACTTACCTGGCACAGCCTGCTGCTGCTTCTTGCAGCTTGTGGCTTTCAGCCACTTGTTCTGATGTCTCCTTCTTCGAGAGCTCTTTCCACAGAGGGAAGGTCATTAGCGACTGCTATTCTACTGAGCCTCAGGCCATTAAGTGTTTTGGTTTTAGGTCATTCATTATTTGACTAGAGCATCCTCTGGTTAATGGCAGTGCCAGATAGTCCTGCTCTCTCTGGAGATACTTGCCTGATAGGTCCAACTCAGGGTGCTCACTGGTGCTGGAACAGTGTTGGTCAGGCTGCATCTTTTCACCTTGCAAGACGTTGCCTTGGGTTTGCGAGAGGCAGTTGAAACCTGTCCCTGGGTGCATGGCAGCTGAGAGTCACTCTGACGTGCAGTTGAAGGCTCTGGTAGCACCACAAACCCCTACGTTTTTCCTTCATACACCATTCAGGTATTTTTGTTGGCACAGAAGTGACAACAGGTGCAAATCAAGATAAAGAAGCATATGGGAAATTTCTGGTTCAGTGAAAGGTTTTCTTGCAGAAAATGTGTCGGTGACACTGCTAATTAATATGTTACTCTCGTCGCATGCACTGTTCGCTTGTATAATGAGTTTGAAGGAAACTTTAGCATCTAAACATATGGGCATAACTATGGGAAATGAAGAGGTTACGTGTATTGATACAGAATGATATGGATGATGTTTAAAGCCAACGGGGACAGCAGACTTGCTGGCTGCCAGCAGGATCTATTTCTGAGGAAGCAACAGAGTTGTGATTTTTTTGTTTGTTCTCAGCAAAATGGAAACATTGTTGGAAATGGAAACACTTTCCTGAGTTTCATGATGTTTCTGAAGCTGCGCGTGATCTTTCTGAGGGTAAGGGCATTTGTGTGAGTGAACAGGGGAATGGAAAGGAGTATGAAAACTGGAAGCGAATTCCATACAGGAACATGAGGAGTTGGCTGTAAAATCTCTTCCCTCATGACCATAGGCTAGAGCTACAAGAGCTTATAAGAAAGTCCTCAGATCACGCATGCAATGCAATGGTGTGGATCAGGCAGAAGAGTGGAGTGGCATTCCTTGAAATCTTCACACTGGAGGAAAATCCCGTTGCAACCAAACTAGAAGTGCATGGACAATGAGAACAAAGGTGGTTAAAAAATATCTGAATGCAATTTAATTTTACATGAAGCATTTTTAATCCTCAGAGACTATTTTTGCACTGGTATTTCTGTGGAAAAACCCTAGAAGTAGAAAAAATAAAATTTTTTTACACTTATACTGTAAAAAGGTTGGCTAAAATGGAAGGGAAATAAAAAAGCAGAAAAAAAAATTCAAAATGAAATTAATTTTGAAGTTTTTAAAGATAAGGCTAAGAAATAACCTTTTTTAGTCTGGGAATAAGAAAATTCCTCAGATCTTTGAGTGAATTCCTTTCCTTCTTTTCCTGGTCTTCAGTGTTGTTGCTTTCGAGTGTCTGTCACCCCTTTTGGTCAGTCAAATGATCCAGATAATTTGATAAAACTGTTATGTTCTCATCATCTTTTCTTACAGTATGTGTTTTCTGTTGCCTGCACATAACAGCAGTAGAGATTTTATGTTTACTACTGGTTTATTGATGAAAACTTGAATATCGTCTGTGTTAGTTCAGATTCCTGTTGAACCAGTCAATGGCAGGTCCTCATCAACACCTTCCTTCTGAAATCTGTCTCTTATCCCGTGCATAGCTATTTATCATGTAGCCCACTGATCATGCACAGTGCTAATTAGAATATTTGTGGTTCTGATTCAAATGCTTTGCAAAAGTTTACAGATTTTTTTTTGCCAGAATTTTATTTTTTATCAATTGCATTCATAATGCTAATGAAAAATTAAAACGGACTTCTTGTACAGGCTTTATTTATCTATTTTCTCTAGGTCTGCTGTCCTGCTTGTTGAAGATCTGCGTGATATTAGTCTTTCTGACCTGGAACTTTCCTAGAGCTGCAAAATCTGGTCCACTTTTAAAAGGTGCAGTTTGTTCGGAACAGCAGATTTTAAAAAATTTTTTCTAGCTGATGTTTAACTTTGGTATTTGCTATCATAGGGCCATACCTCTCACCTACCTGTTAAATCCATGCTTGATTAACCACTAACCTGAGCAGTGTTTTGTCATCCTTGTGTGTATATCATCCTTCTTTTCGAAGTATTAAACCACAAAAACTAGCAAATACTTCTGCTTTTTTAACAGTATCAACACACTTACTTTTTCTTTCATGTAAAGGACAAGGACATGCTGAGACCATTTTTTTTGTTTCCAGACACAAAAAGCCCTTCTTTTTCTTCCCCCCTGATATCTCAGTCATATATTTATCCTGAAGTCTTTGTTTTCTCTTATCTAAGTTTTCATTTCATAACTTTGAATTATTATCAATTGCTCTCTATTATTCCTTAATATAATTTATTATCTGTACATTTTTAATTAATTACCTTTGGTTTACTGTTGACTTGACAGTAAAGTTTGGTGTCTTTTTGGCTGAAGTTTTTCCCTCTCCAGGATGAATCACAGCTGTTTTTCACATTTAGTAAGCTTTAGGTACTAAAGCAGCCTCAAAGTCCTTTAGACATTAATATAAATGGAAACAAGACTGGACTAAACTATGGCTCCCTAGGTTTACCCTCACGATTGTTTTATTTCTGAGCACAGAAGTGGCACCTTTCCCATTCACAAGGGATGAGAGAGAAGTAGAAAAAGACAAAGCAGGATATGAAGGGGAGACATAGGAAACCTGAGCTCACTTCCTTGCTCTGCTTTAGCCATCCTATAAGTGGGCAAGCGATGTTGACCCTCTGTGCCTTCCTTCCTGCAGGATGGAATTAACACTACTACATTGCCTCCAGACGGGCATTGTGAGAAGAAATCTTTAATGACTATGAAGTGCTTTGAAAACACTATGAGGGGAGGAACAGGTAAACAAAACATCCAAAGGAGCCTTTTCCATCCTTCGCTCCAGTCCTGACTTAGTGACAGTAAGAGTCAGTCTCCATACACAAAGTCAAAAGTCTTTTGACTCTGGTGGCCATGCATAGAAGGCAGCAGGTGGAAGTTTCAGTGCCTTCTTTGTTCTCTGACCTCTCCAGGGACCTCTTCTTGTCATTGGAAGCTCTCCTCTGGGCTTGGTTACCATTGAATCCCTGAAAGCTTCCAACCAATGTCTTCTTTAGGACTGCAAATTATTTGCTTTTCAGCCCTCTCTGTATTTTTTTTGTTTGTTCCATTTCTGTTTTGCTAGTGCCGTCCCTTTTTAGGCTTTTTATTTTTTCATGCCTCAAGCATTATCTTTTTTCGCCCAGCTGCTGGTCCTCTCCCATGTGTTTCTTATGAAGGGGACAGAGCGTGTCTGTTCATGCACTGGTCACCACTTGCTGCCTTGAGCAACAGCTCTGCAGCACTGCTGGGGCTGTGCCACAGAGTGGCCCTCCTTAGTGCGAGATGCTGGCTCTCCTCACTCGTGTACATGCAGGCAGGCGCTGTTTCCAGAGTCATGTATGTTACATGAGTTCGTAGTTGCACACGTCTGGGTTGCATTTCTGTGCCGGAGATGCCGTGTGTTACCAGCAGGCTACCACAGGGGTAAAGAGTGTGGGGCCGTGACGAACCAACCCTGACTCAGAATAACTTTCTTTCTGTTGTCGGGGAGGAGGTTTAAATTGATGTGAGTTCGTAGATCCCATTCACTGCGCAGTTTCCCTAATATACATATATATATGTGTATGTATCAGCACAACTGTGGCTGTGCAGCATGCCCATGTATGGGTGAAGCTGGGATTGCTCCTGGATGCCCTTTCTTATGAAACCCTGGAGCACCAGAGGTTAGAGAACCACCTTTCCTTTCATCACTTCCTTAATCACTCTTCTACCCATACACATTACTTCGGCATTTTTTGGCTTTAAACAATTTGTGGTCCTCTCTGGACTAAGGGCCTTTCCACTCCGTTTATGTCACAGCAGGACACTTTATAATCTCAAGTTACATATTTTTCCTCTGCTACACCAGTGGTGTGGGTGTAATTTACACTCATCCAACAATTTACAGCAATTCTCTTATTGGCATGGATTCAGCTCTCAGCTAATCAGCGCATCAGATTCAAGCACAATTCCAAAGCGTTTGCATAGAGATAAGGAAATCAATGATGGGTCATTACTTCAGTAGCCCTTTATTGTGAATGTAATGTCATGTACCCTATAAGAAAAAATGTGATGTGTTTTAACAGAGAGTAAAAGACATAAATTGTACACAAAATACTCTCAACATAAATTCCTTTTTGACTGCTCATCTCACTCTTACACAACCTTGGGTAACTTGACCTTCTTAATTGCCATATTTACAGTAGAAATTTGATACTGGACTGATTGCAAATGCATTTCTAATGGATTTTCCCCAGAGATATTTCAATAAAGTCTGGTGAGAACCTTTTCATTGCTTTTCGTATTACTTGTAAAAATGTTCTCCTTGGAAGCAGTCAGTTTTAACAAATGATCATCCGTTTGCCTTTTTTTGCCTTTGGACTTCATGTTCTTTGGAATTTCTTGCAATAATAATGGTATAAGGCATTTGTTCCAGCAGACTTCTGTTATTTTGAAAAAGTGACCCTAAATTTAAGCTTCCCATTGTTAATGGGGCCTTCAGCTCAAGACACCTTTAAGATGACAATCAATCAGCTGAATAAATAAGTAAAAGAAAATTAATTAAACAATGGAGGGGAAAAAAGGGATATCTGCATTTGGAGTTCATTATGCCTCAAAACCAGTAAACTCTGTGGGTGCAAATGCCAACATTGCCTATCTGTGTTAGCAGTTGCACTGGTTCAGCTAGTAGCTCTGATACAGGGGAAAGGCCCAGTCTAAGTTGGGGGCTGATGGAAATTGGTGCAAATCAGAATTTTACTTCTGACAATGTTGACAGATTTGACATCATAGTCAAAAAGAGGGGATGGGGACCTATCAAAAGTGTAGTAACAATCTGTGGTGGTGGGATGAGATTTGGACTTCTAGAAAGATGGAAATAACCCAAAAGAGACCAGACAGGGAAAGCTTTGTGGCACCTCTGGGAAAAGAAAAAGAATGGTAATATGAAATGGAAAGCTATACAAAACTTAGAAAACAAAGAGTGAAACAGCAGAAAGCTATGGATCTTGGACGGAGGAAGTCATGATTTCCAAGGGAAGGGACGACAGTGATTCCAAAGAGGTGGATGGGAAGGAAATTAAACGCACTCAGACACGCGCTGAGGGACCTGAAGGGGAGGAGTTGGAGCATTAGGACAGTGGTCTGCCCCCTTTGAGGGTAAGGGGCTGAGTTTGTCCTCATCAACCCGAGTGAAAAGCTTTTTCACTACTGGAAGCTTTGCAGGAGCCTTGTGGTCTGACACTGAAAAGAGTCAAAGCTGTACAGAGTGAAGGAAGCTGTTGATACCAGAAAGCAGTGAGGCACATAGGCAATCTCTAACTGCTATAGACTAAGCCTATGTGGGGCCAAATTCTGCTCTCAGCTTGCCTAGTAAAACCAGAAAATTTACTGGTTTCGGTCATAAAATTCCCCCAGGCTTATATGAACAACGTAACTGTGTCACTGAGACCAGAGTTTGGCTCCAGAGCCAGAAGTAAAGAGCTCCTACTGAAACTCCAACACAGAGGAATTAATTTAGCTGAGTTGCATACAGCTTCCAAAAAGGGAAAAGGGAGTGAAAATTACAGAAATGACTTCATATATCCGGCCATGGATAGGAATGTGCTGATTTGTAAGAATTTTTTTCAGAATGTTTTTACTGACATATGTGTGAATCCTGCTGTCTGTATGAATTTATTCTTTATATTTACTCTTTCCCCTAGAAATATCCACAAACTGTTTGTGTTTAAAATCTAATTGTATTTCTAATCTGCTGTCTTTTTAAATCTCAGTCCACATCATTCACATCAATCCCAAAGAAGTCTTAACTGAAACACTGTTGTGAGGTTAAACATTGTGAGAACTTGAGGCAAATAAAATCATTAAGTTTGGAAACATTAACCCACAAAAAAATGTTATTGTTAATAATGTAGTTATTAAAGTATTTGACAGATAAATATTTAAACAACTTTGGTTGCTCTGATACTAAGATTAATAAATATTTTTAATTTTGCAATATGAAGCCCCATAGAATCAGACATGCATTTCTTGAAATAAATATATCTTTTTATTCAGTGTAATTCGATGAAGTGTGTTCTGTGAAACATTCATAGGCTACTTCAACTTTCAGAGTTGCTGAAGAAGAGAATGGCTCTTTAACATTGAACATAATTGCACAATAATCATAAGATAAATGTCTTCCATCAAACAAGACTGTCCTGTAATGAAAGATTCTTCAGATTTATTAAGGCAGCTAGAAGGATTCCTGTAATGGGAAGCTGGGATGAAGCCCACAGCTCAATTCTGTCTATGAATGATGTTTCTCTAATTTCCAAATTTTTTTAAGTTGTTTCAAATATAAAAGCCTGACCCTAAAAAGTGCAAAGTGTTTTCTGGAAATGTGCGAAACACCCTCAGCCCTCTCTGGGCTGAGCTGCTCACAAGCCTAATCTGGATTCAGAAACTTGGCACTGTGCAGTAACTGGCTATTTAAATAAAAAAAGCCTGTTGTGTGAAAACTGCACTGAGATATTCTTTAACAATATCAGTGCTTTAAAATTTCCTTTGTGTGTCTGTAAATTAAAACTATGCATCTCTCATTAAAACTTAAAGGAAGGTAGGTCTATTACCCCTTGGATTTTGATTTTATATTAATTTTATCACAATTACTAAAGAAAATTCTAGTATGGTGGAAGAAAATCTTGCAGTATTTTTAAGTTAAAAGGAAGTGAAATACTTGCATAAAGACCTGTATCTGCTAATCAGATTTCTGGCTGCTTAAGATCTAATTTAGTGTTGTTTTCACTGCAGTGTTTACTGCAATACCATTAAGAAATCCACTCAATGTCTTTGATTAAGAGCAGGCACACAGACACCAGCAGCAAACTTTCTCCTTTATTTTAAGTGAAAAAATAAAGGTTCGCTGAAAAGGATGAAATTATCAGAGTTCAGGATTTCTACCCATCCTTTCAACTGCGGGTCATGATCATATTTTCTGTTCTCTGCAGTCTTAGATTAATGGATAATATTGGCTCACCTAGGACTATATGCTGGGTATTTCATTCCCTGCTGACCATGTCATCTGGTGTGTTTGTGCAGTCCTGCTGTGACTTGCACACATGCTGGGTAAACAAACTTGGTTCCCATTTTCTTTCTTTGCTCTCATTTCCCGCGCCCTCCTTGTATTTGAATGGTCCGTTTAACTTTACTAGAGCTCTGTAATGGATCTATACGTACTGTTGTAAAGCTTGGTATTGGATTATCACTTTGCCACATGACAACTGTCTTTCACTGACCATATTGCCTTTTCTCACCTGTATTCATAAGAAATTCAGCAGGCAGGCAAATGCTTTGTGACAGTGGATCTTGTTCACAAGCATCTTCTCTGTGGTAGTTTGGTAGTCAGGTAGGAGAAATTAGCCTCTAAACACAAGACCAAACCAAACCCCGAAACCATAAGAGTGGAAAACTCCTTGGACCATTGCCATTTTTGAAAGGAAGAATATAGGTCAGTGTTCATGCCTCAGGATAGATTGGGTAGATACTGTGTGTTGGGGGGAAGCATGCTTATAAAGGATTTTCCATAGTTATAAGCTAAGCATAAAGAATAAAGATATTCTACCCTACAGCATTATAAATTCAGCTGCTTGAAGAAACTCTAAACCGGTGACACTGGTCATGCAAGTTTCCTCCTCATGTTCTGTCTTTCTAAAAGATTAAAAAATGCCAAAGAAGGAGAGATTGTCAGGTTATTTAGAGTAAAGTCATTATCTTAGCGATTTTTTCCCCTTACTCCTGAGGCTCCTTCCTGTCTCTGAATTAATAAAGTTTTTAAATTTAAGAAACTGATTGTGACAGATGGCCCCTATGTAGGATAGTGGGCACGCATGTGTGGATGTGTGTGCACTTGTGGCCCTTTAAGCATATAAGGAAATGTGATTTTTGCATTGTATGCATTACTTGGGTAAGAAATACAAAACCAAGCCAGTGTCAGTTGAACATTATTTTTATGGCTATATCATATCACTGGTGAATGCGATTAACAGGGAAGGTGCCAGTTCAGGAACCTAAAGGCTATAAATTTTCTGTGCAGCAAAGAGACAGTATAAGGACCAGAAAGCATAGCTGTCCCACACTGACTCACTACTTGTTTTAACTTTCTTTAGGGACTTACAAGGGCCTGACAGATCTCTTCTGTTTCAAACTATGCCAGGTGGTGCTTTTGTGGCGAGTCTGTCAATGAAGATGTTACTAAGAAGTGGGTTTTGTAGTGCCTGGACATAACCAGCGAGGAATGGGGTAAAAGCCAGAGATCTGCTTATGCTGCCACACTGCTAAAAAACTGTGGCATGGGGGTGTGTCCACTAATTTGCAAAAGATTTTGGTCACATCTGGACAAACAAGGTAGATTTTATGACTTGAACTGGGAAGCAGTTGTTTCCCCCTCCAGTCCCCCTGGTTCCTTGGGGATTGTGGGGCTTCTAGGTTTTGAGCATAACGGTGAAGTGAGAGAAAAGTGCATGAATTAGGGTGAAAAAGAAAGACCTCTAGCCTTGCCTGGGAGCTGTGGTCTTTCAGCAGTTTGATGGATACAGTGGTGATTTTCTTAAGCTTCAGGGCTGAATTTTCCTATGTGTTTCAAGTTCTAGAAAAATAGAAATTTTGATTTGGAAATCACTTGACAGAGTTGTCCAAACTCTCTGAGTGGCTGTCCCTTGTCCCCAGGAACCCTTTTCCCCTAGGATAATCTCACCAATTACATTTTGATTTAAACTTGAGGCCTGATCTTCCATTGATAAAGTGAAGGGAAGCTTAGGTCTGGCATGCAGACAGACACCTTGAGTTTTACAGCAGTATGTCTTATAATTATTTGCCTGTATTAAATTGTTATGTATGTATGTATAATGAATATGCAATGCACCTTTATTAGTTATAGTTTCAGGAGACAAATTCTGTTCCCAAGACTTTTATTACCCTTTTAATCCATCTGTGTAAAGCAGGTGCCTGAGAGTAAGTCCAGAGAGGCCCCAGAAGACATGTTGTTTGATCTTAAGTTGTGACAAGGTATACAGATCTCAATTTTCAGATTATTTACTATGTTTTCTTTATTGAATGCTGTTTCTCACATTGCTCAATACATCAAGTCTTTGGCTGAGTTCATGATTTCTTTTAAGACGTGTTTATGTTTTATTTATGTGATTTTCTTTCAATATTGTTTTAGCAATTTTGGTAATGACATTATGAAAGACAGAGACAGAAATAGTCCCAGCACATTCTGTCAGTCCTGCACAGTCTGGTTTATGCTCCCAAATCCAGACCTACCAAACACATACGTGGATAATCTCAGTCCAGAGCAGAAACCAACATACCTGTAGCATATGACAAATTTCTTGTCGTTGATGGGAGTTACTTTCTGCTCTTATTTATTGTTGTCGTATCAAAATATTTTTACAGTATTTGGTAGGAATATTTTCTGAGTGAGATGAACAGGTGCAATGATATTTATTTAAAGCTATAAAAACCTCTGTCCTTCCTTAAAAAACAACTTTATTAAAAAAACCCCACACAAAACAAACTAAGGCAAAAAAGGTTTTTTTATAGGTTTGGCATTTTTATCCAAACTACTTTCTTAACAAGTCTTAGAGAATCACTTGCTACACGAGGTTTTCATCTTAAAAATAACTCTCTGACTTCATTCTGACAGAAACATCCTCTAACGTGAACCAGGCTTCTTCAGGAAGGAAAGGAGTGTTTAGGGAAAAAAATGCTTCCTGGAGCAAGCTAAGCAGTATAAAAGGGAAACGGTCAGCAGCATCTGTGTAAATTTTGAGGAAAAGCTGAAGTAATCCAAGTGTGTGAGATATTTTTCAGCAACAGGAAAGCACGTTATTTTCCTCAGCCATGTATACCGTATTTCTTGCCTCTCCCCTGGGGAAGCTGGTTTGGTTTTTTTTAAAAAAAAAAAAAAAAACTTGAAAGATTTGAGAAGGAAAAAAGAAAGAGCAGAAAGTAAATTATAAATTGAAAATACATATATATGATGACCTTCTTTGTCTTTGCTCTTCAGTTAACGTTACTGATCTTAATCAGTGAACTAAGTCTGTGTTGCGGATCCCCGTATTCCCTCAGCGTGTATGTAATCCTATAGCTTTGTTCTCCTTTTCCTCAGGACCCATAAGACGGTTAGCCGCAGAGGATATGGCAACTGCCGGTTTATTGCGCAGGCAGGAGGCATCCCTGCTGTCGCAGTGGGGTCTCACGCTTGAGTTGCAGCCGTATGAGGTCTCTCTCTGATCCCTGCCTCCGGGGAGGAGGAGAGGCTAGCAGGGCGGACGGCGTTAGTGAAGCCCAGGTGAGGCAGTGGAGGTGGTATGTGTAGGCTCCCCCGAGCAGTGGGAGCACCTTTGCTGTGCTGGGACCTCCTTCACCTCGTGTGAAATGTTGGTTGTAGAGAACAGGGAGAAGCCAAGGTGGTGGGAAAGATGGAAGGAAAAGGAGCACTGACGTTGGTTTGACCATGACCTCTGGAAAACCCAGAGGTGAAAAAACCCACTCTGGTGAAGTGACTCCCCTCCAGCTCCGGCCGTGTGTGGAATCTTGAGGAAGCCGCTTTACCTCCAGATCTTGCCCGCTTCTCCCCACTGCTTTCCTCTTCTGCTGTGTCTGCTCTGATTGCAGACCCCATAGGAGCAGGACAGTTGCTCCTCACAGACATAAAACACATTGCAAAGGCAATTCTGTTCTGTTGGTGTACAGTTGCCCCCGAACCTGGAAACAAAGCTATGCTTTAAAAATAAAAAGTGCTTCAAAAGGTATATTTTAGCAATCTGTAGGGCATAGCCAGTGGTTTCTTTGAGTGCTCCTGAGTTTGTGTCCGGAAGGGTCTGGAATTTAACTCTACTGCTCTGATTGTGGTTTATTTTTTTATCATCTAATCCTAGTCTTTCATACAGGAAGCAAAAAGTACCCAAAGACATATTTTTGAAGAAACGCCATAATCATGCAATTCTGGTTTCTATCATATCCTTGAAGGGACATTTTCAGATCCCACTACCACCCTGGCAGGCAGGAAGGGTTTGTTCTGGCTTCTTAGGCTGAAGCGGGAAAACCAGGAGAGAGATGGAAACTGCAACTGTTTGTGATACAGAATACTGTTGTTCTGGTATCTTGCCAGTAACGCTGGAGTACCAACGGATGTTGCACAGGTGATTAGAGCCTACGCAGGTAGACAGAAGGAAACTGTGTTACGACATGGCTGGAGTTTCTAACCTTTGGTTAAATTGCTAGAACCCTAGATAAAATCCACCCACCTGAAAATACCTCGAGTTTGCTCTTTTCTTGGGTTGAAAAGAGTTTCCTGGGGGATGTGCTTGTAACATTGGTATAGGAAGCCAGATTTTCTATTTTTTTAAAATAACTCAGAGAAAATATTATCATTTTTCAGGAAGAGGAACAGTTACTGCTAGAAATACTTGATTGTTGGCGTCCAGCTTTGGAAAGCCAGATGTATTGTACATCACTTCTGAAGTGAAGTACGTTATCTTCAACTATAAAAAGGCAGGGTTAGGCCTAGGAAGGGGCAATGGCCGGCTTTGGAGGGCAGAAGCGAGCCTGGGGAAATGGTGCAACTGAGGCTGCAAGGCTGGACTGCTTCCCTGGGCTTTTGTTTCCCTGATAAGGTTACTGCCTGGTTCTCTGCTGCAGGCCAGACTTGATACATACCACAGCTGATCAGGCCACTTAACCGAGGTGGACATGTTCACACTTTCTTTTATCTGTTTATTTCTGTTTATTAAGAAGTAATAAGTGGCCAACCTTGTTGCCAGATGAGAATGTGCTGTAGCTAACACTGCAGAGCAGGCATGATGCGGAGGTCTTTGCTGAGGGAAAGCGCTGGGCACGACAAGGCTTCCCACTCATTCTGCTCCCTCCGCAGCTGGGCATCTGCTCCAAAGCGCCAGCCATGAATTCAGGGGGTTTTCAGGGCTACCGCTAATGCCAGTGGGAAATGACACAAATGTTATGTAGAAAATTGCGTGGTAGGGAACTGCTGAGTTTTACACATTGAAATCAATGGGGTCTTTCATAGTGCTGGAAGACCAGAATCTGATCCTATGCTTTACCTTCTCTTGGATGTAACCTAAGAGGAAAAGTGGGAGACTGAATGTTACTTTTCAGGAATCTGGCCCTTCGCCTTTGATTTTATTCCAGGGTGGAAGTAGCAGTGTTTGCAGCTCCTGCGTTACTGGTGTGTATATCATTCTAGACAACAACTTCATTGTTTAAAGATGCTTTTAGATGTAGGATTGAGTGCATGGAGTGCACTGATGTTTAGCTTTGTTTTTTTACCCATATACCTGCAAGTCTTTCGTGGCTGTAATCTTCTGTTGATGCATATGTTTCTGGTCTACAGGCAGTCTTTCACAGCATCGTTAACTGTAGTATGCTCTTTAACAGAGAGCCATGGGAAACACCTGCCTTCTGCAGTTGCCAAGGTTTTTTTATATGTAGTCTTCGTTGCATTGTGCTTGTCTTTTATATACACATACATGCATATACATGTAAATAAATACATGCATATATATACACACAGAGAAACTTTTCTATATAAAGATATTCTGGCAGCTGTCATGAAATAATAACAATGCATCAGCAAATACCTTTAATGTCCCTACTCTCAGCAATTTCATACTGTGAATTTATATAAATTCATTGTTTTCAATTATAATTTTTTTTAAATTGTCATTCATCTTAATGAGCAGCAAGAGCTTAATGAACAAGTGCCTACATTCCTCTGTAGTGTACGTGCATTCTGTTCTATTTTTAGGTATAATTTTAAAGAATTTTAAATTACTGGTGGTTTTTTTTAATTAAGGGGTCAGAGTTTTTCCTTCCTTGATGCAGAAGGTGGCTAGATGTTTATAGGGGTAAGACAAAAGGTCAGACAATGGCAAATTAATACGTACTTCTGAATAAAGTCATTATTTTTATCTTGGAACATACAAGGCTACTGTGTTAATGTGTGAAGTTTGTATTTCACTTGGCAAAATTAGAGAGAAGGATGGGAAAATGCATTATTGGGCATGATAAAACCTGGGCAGGGGCAAGTTCTGGTGAACATCTCATAGACCAAGAATAGTTGGGTTTGTGATTTGAAATTTAAAGGGAATACTCTGCCCGAGGATGGAGAACAGGTTGTCTTGGAATGGATACTTTATGCCACAGCATACAAGCTACCAATTTTCCAGTCCTAGTGTGTGAAATAGATAAGCTCTGCCTCGTCAGGGCAAGAGCTGTAAAAGCACTAGCTCTCTGGTCCATCAAAGCAGTTGATGCCCAACAGCCCTGCTGATGGGTAACTGGGGTGGTACTAAAAGGTTCAGCCATGTGAGGCCATGCACGTAATGTGTCAAAAGGCCAAAAGTCACACTGCAACTACTGTCTTGGGAAGGAAGAGAAATATAATATTTAGTTTTTAAAAATGTTAATTCTTTGAGCTGGATTAGAGAAGTCATCCCAAAGACGGGGCAGTGTGGAAGAGCACACAAACACAAGGGTGGGGGGTAGTGCATGCCACAGAAAGTAGCCAGAGTTTGTAGCAACAATAACAAAAAAGGGCTTCCCGTGTTTTATTATGCATTATGGCTTTCCAGCCAACATCGACATTCTCCTGCAAGGACAGCCTGGTGGCCCCAGAGAGCAACTCCTCCAGGTGACTGTATTCTCTTGTAACATGTTTCCCATTCAACTGTTCTGAGATGCTTTCCAGTTTAAATACAGCCCCAAATCAGCCACTTACAAGGAACTGGTGCAGAACAAATATGCTTGGAGAACAAGCACAAACCTGTAAAGTTCCTCTCCATCATTTCAAATGCCTCAAAAATGAGGAGAATAAATAGCATAATCTAAGGCCTCAAAGGAGGGGTTATTTAGGTTTTCAAACACGTTTCTTGCTGCTAAGCCAGACACATCAAGAGATGGCATGGAAATAATGTCCCTAAGTTAAAGCTGAGCGGCAGCATGGAAATGCTAGTGTTGAGGATAAAATATTAATAAAACAGGAGTTTGTCAACCAGAGTGTTGTGAGCTGTGATTACGAGGCTGTTAAAAGCCAGCCGTTAAGGTCCTGTAGAATCACCCCCTTGGGTAAGGAGCAAAGGCTCGCTGAAGAAGCTATGAGCTGTCAACAGGAATAGTTAATAGAAGGGCTTGCAAGGGTGCAGCCTCCCCCGCAGATCAAGTGGTGACATTTCAGAGCCATTTCATCAGGGGAGGGGAGTGAGATGTACAAGGCAATGATCTTAGAGCACTGTGATAGCATTCCCTAAAGGGAGAAGGAAAAATAAATTAGATCAGTGATCTCCCTGAGCAGAGCTGCCAGTTGTTAGCATCGCTGAAGGGAGCGCACAAGCCAAGACGACACCACTGAAGGAAAAGGAGGAACTCATTTGTCTAGATGTACAAATGTATTATTTTTATTGTACCAGAGCTGTGGGCCCCTGTTGCAGGAGGTCAGAGCTTGACAAATGCTGGTTAAACAGCTCCTTTCTGAAGATAAGCTGTTGCAGAACAGAGCAGATAGGCAGGACTGAAGGTGTTGTTTTCCTCGAGGAGATATATGTGGAAGTTTCAGAGCTCTGTTGGCCTCAGCTGCTGCCCCTGAAGAGGGACAGGCAAGAAGAGCCCTCGAAGTTTTCAAAGGTATCGTTAGGCTTTAAAATACAGTTGTAGTCTTGGTTGGCACTGGTATCCATTGTCACCCTGCAGATGCAATGTCTTACAAATGTAATCTGAACTCATACTTTTTAATGGAGTGTATGCGACTAATCACTTAAAAATCAGCATTATTTTTTTCCGTTTATAATAAGTCTGGTCTCTTTATTTGTATGTGGATGAAGTTTTGCCAGAAAGGATTATGTCAAGTGGTTTCATTCAGCAACGTGAAAACTTGTGTGCTTGTCTCTACAGGTATAGAGAAGTGGAAATCAGACTGTTGCAAGAATGTCAGTAATGACTCCACTTCTGTATGTGATTTTTTCCAGGGACCAAACTGGTGTATAAGTCTTTGAAAATGTGACTCAAAATGAGACAAGATTTTCCTAGCCTGAATGTTTAAGTCTGTCTTAAAACGTAAGTATTGCTTTGTGGGACCACCATGCATTACTGTATAAAATTTTATGTGCAGTAATCAATAATTAATTTGGAAAATGGTGCTAGTATTTTTTGTAAACTGTTCATGACTCTAAGCTATCTTGATTAGAAAATCAGAAAACAGTTTGCATTTAACTTGCAGCTGTAGTAACCCTTGACTTAAGTGGACTGTAGACCAGGCCCAGAATGACCGGGCATTCATGTTGTGCTTAGGTCAGGGTCTCGCCTATCGAGCAACATCACCTACGTTTCCTTGCAACCACTTCCTACAAGTATGACTTTGACTTTTCAAGCAACTGTTTAGGCTCTGGCAGAAGAAGGTGATGGCCAGCTGAGCCTTTACAAAGGAAGGTTGTCTTGGCACAGACACAGGTTGGTTCTCTGTTCTTCTGTGTCTTCTACTGGCCAAAGCGAGTGTGAGTGCTACCATCCACTGTGATTTGTGACAAAGTTCAGAGCCACAGGATAAAATGTCTTGGGCCATCCCACTACCTATGATGATAAGGAAATAATGGTAAGGACTGACACCTCCCACATAGTTTTAATATCTGGTTTTAGTGCTGCAGCTTGCAGTGGAGATGATCTGAAGTGTGTAATAGTGTAACATGTTGCTTGGGGTCATTGCTAAAAGGGAGAAGTGGCATAGTTTTGGAAACCATCATCACACCTGGCCCCAAGATGAGGATATAGCTGCCTCTCCAGACTTGGGTCATCTCCTCAGTAGTCACACCTGTGCTTTCCCTCAGCAAGTTAATGTTTTGTTGCAGGAAGGCAGCAAGGTATGGCAGAGTTTTTCTTCACTGCAACACATTCAGTGCTGTGCTGAGTTTTGTCATACCAAATAATTGAGCTGATTCAGCCTTTCAGCGGGATAGGGGTGTTTTGAAACAAGGAATTAGTTTAAAATCTTGTGACAGAACTAATTTCAACCCTTTCCTTTCCCATTGGCAATGTGGAGCCTTCACTTGGCCTTGCCATTGCCAACAGCTTTTCCAGCTTGTGGGTGACAGCCTCTCTTCTCTATGGTCAAAAATCATAGAATCTCTCCATTCCTTAAAAAGGGAAATGAAAGAACAATTGGTTATACTGTAGAGCCAGCAAAGATCAACAACCTGGAGAGACGAAGACTGCAGCATTTTACTAAAATGTTTTCTTGAATAGATGTTTCTAAAGGAGATTGATGAGAGCAAGGGAGCCGAAAGAGAAAGACTATCCATTATCTGGCATGACCCCAAGTAGAAGCCAATTTTTTTGAAACTAAATGCTTTCCAGTTTTGATTAATGACTTGGCACCAGAAATTGGACATTTAACAGCACTGGGTCCACCATGGAAATGAATTTACTGAGAATCACTGATGCAAAGCTAAAGGTTTAGAGTAATGACCAGACAAGCAAACTATTTTAGCTTTTTGTGTTTTCTATGTGTGTGTGCAAGGAGTCAGCGCTGTTGTTTATCAACAGCCTCTGGGTCAGAGGCTTTTGTGCTCACGATGGTACAGCAGCATAAGTTCTATCGTAAGATCAAATCTAGACGTAAGCAGAAATGTATCCTTTCCATTTGTCATCATGTATTTCAATAGGAAGTGTATTCTGTAGTCGGTAGGAGACATTTAGGAAAATATTTGACATGAAGAAAAAGCAAATGAGATTAGCAGTATTTTTCCCATTTTCTAAGCAGACTACTCAGCAGATTATGAGCCCAGTTCAATGCAGAACTTCACTTAGCCCATCTTGTTCTTTGCAGAGAGACTAGCTCTTTGCTAATTCTCCCGACATATGCATAGTCAGAAACCTTAGAACTGAATGCCAAAGAGGAAAAACAGCTTAGGAAATGTTATAAACCTATCACAGTTAAACATGTCCAAATGTCAAAAAAGACATTTCAGGCTTGAATTACATGAAGACAGGAGTACGGCTTTCGTGAGTGCTGGTTGCTGCACTTTCTGCCGGCCGGGTCAGGCGGGGAATCCACCGTCAGAATGCATCACTGTTTGCAGCCATTTTACTCTTTCCCCACATTTTGCTCTAATCTACTTGAAAGCGTTCATGTACCTTGGCACCTGCACGAGAGACGTGTGTTAAAATGGCATAATGGCTTTCCAGGCCTTGTGGCGATTAGAGCTGCTGTAAGCTGTTCTCCAGAGAGTTGGGCTCTGCTGAAAAAGCTCCTCCAGGCAGACTGGGAATAGCTCAGGAGCTCACTTCCCTCTTCTCATCGAGTTTTGGATGAAAAGGCAGGTCTGAAAGCTGCTAATACTTATATTTTTGTATTCAGCTGTGCTATCTGAGGGCGGTATCAGTTATCAGCACCAAGAGACAGACAAAAAAAGAAGAGAGAAACTTTGTGCTCACAGTAAAACACAGATACTTTTGAGCTCATTCCTTAAGTGTGGGAGGGAAGGAGTTTGGGATTAGGTGTGTGGGGGTGTGTTAATGGAGGTATTTCTCCACCAGCTGCAGCCAAGATCTCTCAAGGCTCATAAATATGACGAGCAGAGCTTTTGTTTCTGTTGTTGCTGAATGATATGGATCACTAGGTAGCTTTTTTCCTTTTTTTCCTGTGTTTTTTTTTAGTTTTGTTGTATTATTTGCAAACTCTCTCATCTCAGATAAAAAGAAACTGCCAGAATAAAGAAATCAACACAGCCAGGCTTATTTCATTTCCTACATCGCAGCAAAATCCATATTATTCTTCTTGGGTGTTTTCCCCTTGAACTAGTGAGATTTCTCCTTCATTATGAAGAAGGTCCTGACAGTGTACTTCTGGAGTATATTATTTCTGCCAAGTCATTTTATAAACTACAGTAAGACTTCAAGGCCCAAGACAAGGCCAGTCCTCACTGACTCTGGAGATCCTACAGCCCACATTTCTCTTTGCTGGATGGGCTATAGTCCCTCCTGGCTGAGTCTGCTGATGAATTGAAACATCCAGTAACTGCAGATTGTGAACTCATGAAATTAAGCAGTAGCAAAGAAGAGAATCCGCAGCTTCTTTTTCTTTCAGTAGACCAGTCTGTACCTCCCTCAAGAGCCTTTTTAAAGACCTTCAAAATAAAGAAATAAAGCTCAGGAGACTGAAGTGCCATCAATTAATCACAACCTGAGCTGCAAGGCATGCTGCAGCTTTCGGGACTGATATTTGAAATCCCAGGCCTCTTCCGCAGAAGCACCTGTCTGCTGTGTCTTGGGGTTTAACTTTGTCAGCTTTTTTTTAATCTTTTTCCTGTGTTCTCTGATGGTGGCTCACCCATCGTTTGAGGAGTTATTCTGGCCCTGCTGTCACTGAAGGGAATATTTGAAAGGGTGATGAGGTTTACTGAGAAGGAAGAGCTAGTCTGTTTTTCACGGTTTTAAGGACACATTCAAACCAGAATCTCCTGTTAAGTTAAGGCTGTGGCAGACTTAGTTACCTGTTTTAGGAAACGACTTTTATGTAAAAAGTTTATTATTTGAAGAAAACTACTTGAGTTTAGTAAACAGAAGCACCTGTTCTGTTCACAGATCTTCTGTTTCAAGAGGATTTGGGAATTTAGGATTTTTTCCTGGCTTTTTCTTTGATACTCTCCTAGCAGACTTGTTCTTATTTAAAGTGTATTTCAGGTTTGTTATACGTACATTTCTGTATGCTTCATGCTTTTGGTAGGTCTCTTTCTTTAACAGATGAATGATGTAATCTTTCTTGTCTGCACCAGTAACTATTTTCTCCAGGTCAACTTCTCACTGTTTTGTGAATGTGCCAAAATTCCCAGCTTGGAAAAAAAAAAAAAAAAAAAATACTTTGTCAACACTATATTTTTGGACTAGAACTAAAAAGTGAGATGGAATATAACATTTTTTAAATCTTTTACTTAAGATGTAAAATACAAGAAGTGCACTATGAATTATTTCTTTCTATGATCAGACACATGACACCAGGACAAGAAGGTCATAGCTTCAGACAGAGAGACACAGGACAGCAGGAGATTTCCACAGCTCATTTAAAATAAGATCATAGTTTTCTGGCATCTCTAGACTTGGGTCTCATTGCTAAGGAAAAAGAAGAAACTTACAGACAAGGGAAGGTTAAAATCTGTTGTAGCTTTCTGAACTTTTTTACTAATTCCAGCTTTTCTGTGTGAGCTTCAGTTTTATTAACAGTTTAGCTATGAAATTATTATCTATCACTCCACTGAAAGATTAATGTTCTTGTAGGTGTGCAGCTTTATTCAGTGCTGATTTTTTGAAGCATTTTAGACATTACTTAAGTGTTAGTAACACCTTCCTATTCAACCTGTATATTCAAAGTACAGTGACAGCAACTGCTGCACAGTGTCCTCACTGGGAGAAGGGAAAGACTGTTATTCATAATAAATACAAGTGTGGGCTTGTGTTAAGCACAGTTAGTTGCAATAACCATTTAAAATGCTAGAAAATGCCTGCCTACCTGCAGGCTATGTGTTGTCCCTCCTCTTTTCCTCAGTGGTGAGGCTGTGGCAGGAATTTTAGGTGAGAGTTTAGAAGTACCAACTGTGGCAGACAAGTCACTCAAAGGAGGCAGAGTAAAAGGCTTTTTTTTCTTTCATTTGGCGACCCTCTTGCTTATGAACCACATCTATATATGTGCCACAGAATCAGTAACAATCCAGTGTTTAAAAAATCAGTTAGCTGGGCTAGAATGGAGTAACCTGCTGGGGTGTGGGAGGAGGAAAGGAGACTAAGAGCAATCTAACAAAAATACTGCTCCTAGAGATTTCCATACCATGTGCATAGAAGCTGACTTATGTAAAAGCAAAGAAAAGAATGCCATTGGAAAGAAAAACTGCTTTGTGGGCATCTTGCATGCGAATACATCTGTGCGCACATCTGTGCTGGAATACAGACGTAGATACAGATCATTAACATCTATTTTCTGAAGGTGATCCAAAGTATCAATCACCTGAATTACTGCAGTAAAACCTGTCTTTTAATGAAACAAAAGTGAGACATGAAAATAAAAGGTAACCTACTTTTAAATGTTTATAGAAGATAAAGGTTTAACCACAAGTCTTTCATCAAATGGAAGACAGTAGGAAAAAAAAGTTTAGAAAATGCCCTTTGGCTGCTCTTTACTGTGTGGTGAAACCTCACAGTATCTCACCTCATATACTATATGGGCCCTAAAGGCAGCTGGAAATGTTTAGAAATACGTCTATTTTGGTACATGGCTGCCTCTGTATCTGCTATACGCAGCAGTGTTTCAAGGAAGGGAGATATTTGCTTAAATGAAAAGCCCAGACCAAAGTGTGAGATGGTAAATGGCGCTCAAGGGTATACAGCAGCCTAAACGGTGCCCTCTGTTAAAAGAATCAGCCACCTGACTGCTCATTAGTTAGCAGTAAATAATGAGAAAGAGCTTGAGGCAGGAGCTCAGAAGTGCAGATGTCCCAAAATGTTCACCCAGTTTGTGGTGTCATGAGATCTGTAGTGTCGTAAGGTAAAATACACTTAATCCCTCTTCTGAGTGAAGTAAAGCATTTTACAGTCTTTGTGGAGTTCAGTAATTTTGTATAATCTTTTCAGTGAGGATATCAAAAAAGGAGAAGCAAGGTCCGTGAGACTGGGCAATGACTGCATACTTTCCTCATTCCCCGTCACGTTGCACAACAAAAAGGCATTTAGCAATAAGTGGGCACCCCTGGAAATTCCACCTTTGGGATGCGGCCCCCTCCTCCCTCTCAAAAGGTTGTAGGTGGTGCCTTTTGAATTAGACTGATAACAAATCTGAATTTCTCAGATGGCTCCTGTAGTTTTAATGGGAAGACCAGTATCCCAAACCAGCATTAACCTGAAATGGGGGAGGGGGGGATTCTGGGTGAGGAGGGTAGGCAGTGGAAAGGCTGTGGGAAAAGCCCAGTCATATTTAACAGTGATGGTGCCATTCCAAAGAACTGCAGAACTATAATAAGTTTGAGTAGTAACTAATCTAAAAATACATAGATATTTTTAGCAAAGGTTGTATCTTTTTCTGTTAAGGCATTCTTATACTTAGAAACTCCCTCTCTTTGGAGTTCTATAGCAAGGCTGGTTTTCTTTGCTAAATTTTAAGTTCCTCTGTATTTTGGGTCCTGTCTAAGGTCAGAAGGTATTTGTTGTAGACTTCTTATAAGCATTTTAGTCACAAGGAAGCTTCAGTCTTATTAAATTTTAGTGAAACTTCGGATCCTAGATGCCTACATTTTCCCTTTTCTGAGCATTCTTGCTCCTCATTATCCCTTTTTTCTGTTTTTGCCATAGTTTGGGTACAGCTCCCCAGCTGTCTGAGGCCCTGTGAAGTGACAATCTTTGAAGGAAGATCAGAATAAAGACAGAAGTGAAGGTCTGTTCTCCATACCTAGCCTGATACAACACCCCCTGCCCTGGTGAGTAGGAGACACCTGGTGTCCGGATCTATTCTGACTTCTCCCCATCTCCTTAACCCTTCAGCAGTGCAGCAGGGCTCAGGCTCCAGCAGGTCTCACCCCCTCTCGTATCTGGTGTCATGTCACCTTCTCCCTACAGCTCTCAGCAGTACCTGCCTTGATGTTTCTTTGATGTGTCCAGCTCAGTCTCGTACCAGACAGCCCCTGCGAAGGTGTCTGCACCGGAGGGTGCTCCGGGCAGACTCTGATGCCATGGCTGTTACACGCTTTTCAGTCATTGACTGCTGTAGTCACTGCCTGTGAGGATACTGGTTGAAGCCCCTGCTTTTTGGTCTACGCCCCATTCACGGTAGCTTTCTTTCCTCCTCCTTGCGGCAATCTGCCTCTACTTGTGGCCTACTTACTATGCTTTGCAAGTTCATTATCTGAACTAAGATGTCAACCTGAATCCCCCTCTCCTTCTGCCTTCTTACCTTTCAGCACTGTGTCAAATCCTGTTTGCTGAGAACATTAAACATTTTTTCTCTGGTCTGAAAAATCAAATAAACACTGCTTGGGAGTTACATAAACCCCACAACCAGGGTTTAAATTAGGAAGTGTTTAGTATAGGAAGAGCTTAAAAATCTGGGTCTGAGCTGCAAGTCCAGGTTATTTCTTTCGTCGCTGAATGCCTCTCATTGATCTTAGCAGAGGGGACATTTGAAGACAGATGGGGAACTGGGCAGTAGTGACAAAGTGTGCAGAAAGGAGGATGGGTGCCACTGCTGAGGCTGCTCTGAAATAAAGGGGTAAATCTGGCTATGTTCTCCCTGTCTGTGCCAGGCTGGGGCCACCCTGACTCTCGGCCTCATCTCCCCTGCTGATGCTGGGGTGCAATTCCCACCTTGAGTCCTGCACATGCTCAAAAAATTTTGTCTGCCGAGGGGTCCAAACTCAAAAGGTAAAGGAGATCTCCACCAAATGACCTCTGAACAGCAACAGCCCAGGAAAGGCTGCTGTGTGACTGCTCTGGGGATTTTAATCTGTGAGACAACCAATCTGACACTTTTTATGGCCATTAAGCTTTTGTATTCTCTGTGTCTTCCTGTCATGCATTTACACGTATAGAAATTCGAAAAGAAAGTGCAAGTGGAAAGAGAAGTGGGAAATCCAACCTCAATAAACTCTTCATAAAATCCACAAATTAAAGGCAAGTACATCATGAAAGCATATTATTCAGAGAGCTATAAATTCCAGCAAATTGATTGTCATATATAATCAAAAACATACTAGAATGTATAATAAGTTGAAATAAATACCGCAAACCAACCTCAGGCTGTAAATGTTTAAGATTAGTCCTTCATACCGCATATACCTGAGGTATAAATAAAGCAAGCAGGAAAACTTTAAAAAAAGAAAAAAGGAAAAAAGGTGTGTCCCTAAAAATGGGGATTGAAATGAAAATGTGGTCCTTAGAGTTACACTCAGAAATTAACTGAAAGTCACTGGACGGCTTGAAAGGTTTTCACGGCATAGATGTATTGTCGTGTACTGATTAACAGTGACCGGTCTCCCCTGCTTGAGATGAATCCATAGAGAAGCCTGCAGTGGTAGTCCTCAAAGAGTGTGTCCTACTCGTTCTGTGCAGAGATGACAAATGCAGAGGGTGGCTGTGGCACAAGGTTTGTCTTGAGCAGCCGGCGTGGCAATGCCTTGCCTTGGTTGGGAGTGGTTGGAGACAATCAGCTGGGACTTCAGGAGCCCCCTTGGCTGGAGTGTGACTCTGGCCATGTCCCAGACCTGCCCGTGCTCCCTGGGTACCCCTTTCCACCCGCAGCAAGCTGCACACTGCCTGAGGCACCTCAGTTGCGGATGACGCCACTCACAGTGATGGGAGACCTCCAGGAGCTACCTCATGGTTTTCAATGCTTACCAGGACCTGCTAAACACTGATGGGCTGATGGGTTTCAGATCACATGTCAAATTACTGCGTATGCTTTTTTAAAGCAAAATACTTATTTTAATGCTCAAAGTTAACATATGGACCTAGTAGCCCAAAGCTAGCAAGAGCCTGTATTTGATCTAACAGTGTGCAATTGTTTCTGTGTGCAATCTGAAATGACCTGACTAGGATTCCCAGTGCCTAGGCTAGAAGCCAGTTTCTTCTTTGTTTAGTATATATTCAGTACCAGTTGCCTAAGGTGCCTTCCTGTCTGCGTTATTAATTGCTAGAGGCCTGTGGTTTCCAGTATCATATACGTGGAATTTCTATTCCTTAGATCCTGAGCAATCCGCATCTAATCCTCCAGCGGGAAAGCTGTTTAAAAGTTGTAGCACTGGACCTTCTGTTTGAAACCATTTTGCTTAAAACAAGAAATATGTGATGTTGTAACTTACAGCGCTGCCTCCCAGCCAGAGGAGCCTCTGTGTTATTGAGGACACTTCTGGCTTAGCCAGCAATTAAGTCCAATAGGAGAGGCAGTGGGTGAAGTCATACTGAGAAACCGGTGGGGACGGTTGGCAGCAGGGTAGGGCAACCCCCAGGACAGCCAGGTTGAAGATGCCAGCCCTGGTCCCATGTGGGGATCTCCCAGCCCGTCTGCCTGAATCCACGCTGGGGCAAACACTGGCCGGGAAGCAGAGATCTGCTGTCAGCTGGGGCTGCGGCTCAGCTGGCACAATGCAAATGAAATCACTGGAGATGGAGGCTGGTGAAAGGGAGTGCCACCTCACCCCAGCCGGCTGCGGGCACCGACTGCACCACGTTCACAAACGCTCACCTGGAGACGGTAGGCAGTCTTCATTCACACAGAGCCTGAATCGCACCATGTTTCCATCTGTCAGTAACTATTGCCAAAGCCCTTCAGGTGAAGATAGACTTGAGAAGCTCCTGAAGCTGCCCGAAACCTGATACTTCCTTCCCGGTGGGATTAGAGTCCCGCTGTCAATAGCATGTCAGTGCAAAATGGAAGCGGTGATGTTTACAAAATTAACAAATGGACTTCAAGTCAAACACCGGGCAATTTGTGAGACAGCTTTTTTTTTTTCCAGGCGTTGACCAGTCTCCTGAGATTACTTGCAGGTGAATGTTCTGTTATTCTTTCTGGACTGACTTATTCTAACATTGTGTCATTTTTAATTGCTTTTCTTGAGAAAATATGCTTGCAACTGCATCCTGTTAGCCTCCTTAGAGTGCTCTCAATGTTAACCTTTTCCCAAGGCTGCATTCACCATTCCTAAATCACATGTATAGTTTTACTGACTTCAGATCAATTAATGAAGTTGGGAATGTGAAGTTGTATTCTCTGTATGGTGTGTGCCCTATAGTATTAAGCTCTGGGCTTGGATATAGGAGCACCAGCACCAAGACTAAATGGCACAGGCTCATTTGTATTGGACCCTGATCCTGTGAGGATGAGGATGTACATATCTGGAGCAGTCCTGCTGAATTCTCTGGGACTGCAGATAGGAAAAAAGTTCAGCATGTGCCTAAAGCCTTGCAGAATTGGGACTTACAACGCTAAATCCTACAACAAGGAGAGGGAGAAGCTGTAATCACAAGACACCCTTGGGAAGGTGCAAAGCGGAGGGTGGCTTCCTATCTGCCAGCATGGTGTCTGCCTGCCCTGCTTCGCTAGACCCCCATCCTCCCTCCAGCCACCACAAAACTGCGTGATCAGAGTGCTCACACCCAGATATTCACATCTGAGGGGGTCCCAGAGCGGATACAAAGCCTTGGCAGGAGTGGGTCCCCTCTGCTTACCATCGCCGCTAACCATCTGGGATGAGGCACATAAAAAATGTGGTATTTTTAGCAAACCCAGCTATACCTGGTGAACTCAAAGTTCATCACTTGTTTCAACAAGTAGCAAATATGAAGCTGGAGGAGACAGCAGGAAAGCAGTCAGAACTAAAATGAACATAATTACTTTTCACTAAGCTAACAGGAGTCCTTGCAACAGGATCAAAATAGCTGTTTGTCAGTTATTTTGGAAAAAAAGAGATTAAAAAAAGGATTTGCTGCCAAGGTTTATGAGGAAGAAACTGTATTAATGCATTATTTTAGTTATAAAGCGTTTCTTACTTTTTTCCTTTTAGTCTGCACCATGAAATGTAAAAAGCAGATCTATCAGCATCTAATGTTTCTTCAAAACATCGTGTAGTGTCTAGAAAACTGAACTGTCAGACATGCTTGTCATGTACACATATTTTGTTATTGAATGTGTTCGGGCATGAGTTTTGGCAGCATTTCTTCACAACTATCCTGAACTTTTCTTGACACCTTTTATGGCACGTAATACATCTGCAACTCAGGGCTTGGTAAGCCCTTGACTCTTTAATTATGCGCCTAGAAACTCCCTTCCTAATTATTGTTCTATGCGCAACATGATCTAATTCTCAGGCCAAAGCCCAGAAATTCGTGCTGCAGGTGCTTCACTTTGTTTGGCTGCCTTTTGCTAACTTTTTGCTTTTTACAGTGCCAGGGGAGTAGTGTGTGCTCTGCATTCTTGTGTCGGTGGAATCCTGGAGCGGTTTGCAGTCGCTTGGTAGCTGACCTGCCTGATATCTAGCACTTGTCTCTTTTTCTTTCATCTTTTCTTCCAGCAAAGGACACCACTCAGCTCTCACACAGTGCATGCTGGTTGGACCAGGTCTAACTGGAGGACCAGTTTCCTCCTGTAAAGGGCTGGGGTTTAGCATCAACATTTGCGTAGTACCAAGTGATGCCAGAAAACTTCTCTTTTAAAGTGAGTGGAACTTGTGTAAGTACTGCAGGAAATAAAAGAACGAGACTTACATAGCTGACGTGTCTAATGCTATATAAATCCCATTTTACCCTATGGAGAAACTGAGCTGGAAACTGGCTCAGTATCATGCCAAGGGCCACAGAGGATATCGGTGCCGGAGAGCAAACAGACCTCGTGAATCCCGACTTTTTAGCCTCTGTGCGATCACTTTGAAAACTTCATTTCCTGCTGTTGGACTGATTTTAAAGAGAATAATGACACAGGGAATTCTGCTCTCTTCCTTACAGCCTGAGGGAGCAAGTCAGGAAAAAGTTTGTCTGATGATTTAATTAATTTAATAGAAGAGGAATTACCTACGAAGTTGTTTTTGTGAAATTTCTATAGAGACTATAAATCATGTGTATATTTTATTAAATATGAAGTTAGAAAGCAAAGATACAGCAATCTCCAAAAATCTAGAAGACATTTCCATCTTTCTAAAGTGTTAGAAAGTCCTATCTACTCATGTCATACATGAATTTATACTCACACAGTTTTAAATAAACCTGAATATATTTAAGCAAGAATATTTTGCTGACTCAGGCTCTAAAGTTATGTAATTCACTGCTAAGTATTCTTCTGTTCCTTTTCATATTCATTCAGTACCATGTATAAAGTTGATTATCTTACTCAAAAAAAGGTTTCTGTTCTTCCTTAAATCTGTCTAGGACAGCCCCGTCAGCCAACAGCATCCTTCTGTAGCCTTTCAGAACATATACAAATGGTGCAAGGTGTTAAGAGATGCAGGCCACGAGGCCAAGAAGTTTAATGATGGATTTATTATTGAGAAGTGTATGCACTTTTCTCAAATACTAGTTGAACTTCAGGCTCCTCTTAAAGTTGCTGTTTAAAGAACAGAGTTCAATACAGAAATAATCCATGCAATCTCCAGAGAGGAACCCAAAGGACCCTTCCTAAATGACAAATTATGGAAAACTTCCAAATCAAGTTGTAAACTTTCTTTCCGGGTAAATAACAATTGTCAAAGCCAGGTAGCTGTTCTTTAGGTTTATACGCTGAAAGAAAGAGAGCTTAAACTTCATCAAAATTCCAGACCTGAACAAATTCAAACTTTTGGATTCATTTGTACTTGGATTTGAATTTAATAATTTGGACATCTTTCTATAGCCATACTGTTTTTGCAATAGAAGCTTGCTTATGGCTGTATTTTTCAAGGCTGATAATCTCTGATAAAGCTTTCTGAGGTTCAAGATCAGCACCGCCTGGAATCTTGTTTAAAAAAAGCGAAGTATTTTCCTACCTCTTCCCATACAGCTGAGTAATTACTTTAAGTTTTGATGTCTTTGTGTTAAATGGCATTGCTTCAAACTCTGTGCATGTCAAACAGCAGAGAGCTGGGAGAGTTTGAAAGGTTATCGCTGTTTCTCTTCGAATTCCTGCGTACTGAAACCTTTCAGAGATGGCTGCCTACTGCAAATCATTGTTTGACAGCTTCACTCAACTTCAAGGCTTGTCAGCTCAGGGGCCAATCTGACAGCTCTCAGGCAATAAAGTAAACAAGGGATTTGGAGCGTCAGAGAAGGAATGCTTAAAATCATTCCTAATATTTCTCCTATTCATAACATGTCACCAAACCGGTGAAGTTATGAAGGCAGCAAGTCTCAGCTTCTTAAGCATCCCAGGTGGCATTCGCAGGGTAAGGGAAAGCTTGGGGGAACCCTGGCACCTGTCTTCCACCAAGTATCATCCAGATTTGTTCTGCTGATGGTATTCCTGATAATAATGAAAACTTAAGGCATTCTTCTGGAGAGGGACCGTTTTTCAGATACTTTATGTACTAGTGTGAATTAAAAGGTGATTCAGTATTGATGGAAACAGAACCTCATTTGATAGTTGTTCTTTATATACAAAGATGACCACCTTATAGGTTTTCTGTGTAATAATGTGGTTAAGGGATACTTCTTTCACAGCAGACAGGAAATCTGCAGATGCTTTGGTTGTGCAAATGCTCGGATGCAGAATCCGTAATGATGCTGGAACCTGCTCAGGGCTGATTACTACATGGATCTGACCACTTACGTACCTGTTTATGGACTTACAACATATATGCACATGAGCTAACAGGTATGTTTTCTGAAGCAGTCCCTTACGAGGAGTCCTGCCTTTGTGGAAATCACCTGAGACACCTTAAACAGCCTTTTTTTTGGAGGATGCTGAGCCCAAATTCTGATAATCTGACTATGTTAATGCATCGCCAGTTGAATGCTCAAAATGATTAGCAGCTTTTAAGAATGTAACCTGGTTCTTTGGATATTTTCCTGTGTATGTTTCTGTATTCCTATTAGGGAATAATTTGATACAAAGGAAGTATAGAAAATCTGACCTAATTTTTAGATTAGTGTGACTGTTCCTTGCACATCTATTTTGAGAATTCCTGCCGCTAAGATACTTAGAGCTGACCCCTTTGTTAAATGTGTGGTGTGTGCATGACAATAAATTACCTGTTCTCATTACTGAAAATGACTGATGGCCTGTTACTCTTTTAGGATGTTATTTAAAAGTCATTTTTCTAAAAGAAAAACTGTATTCCCTCTTGAGGTAATGGGTTTTTATTCTTTTTAAATAACTCAACTTTTGCTGCTCTCTGCTATTAGAAGAGTGTTTCTAATTACAGTTGTTGCTGTACAGCAAAACTGCAATTACAGCTAAATTGTCTTTTGATTCTATTTCTAATAAGGACACCTAACTGGACACCCAGCTCATGTAAATCTCTGTAGCTGTGTTTTCAAAGGATTTAATCTAACATAGACTAGCTGTAACGTTTAGGGGTATGGTTAAAGATCTTCATTTACTGCAGTATTACAACTCCATTAATTCACATTTTAAACTGAGTCCTGAGCAAATGCACTTCAGCAGCCACTTCCACTTGCTAAAAGATTAAAGGCTCTGAACCATGTGAAGAAAGGAAATCTTTATAGATTGCTAGCTAATGGCTGTTTTCTTTACTGTTGGAGTCAGTGAATTGAATTGTAATGGACTGGATTGACTCCACATATGGAAATTGCAAAGAACAGGATCGGTTTTTTACGGATTAACATTTCAGTCATTCTGGAAGTTAGCTATACACTTCAAAAAGCTGGACTGCAAGAAAATATTTGAAACTCTAGTGGGCCTTTTTAGCAGAATATTGCTTGCTTATGTGTCTGTTCTGTACTTTGCATTAACAGCTGAAGAGCTGCTGTAAACGTAGTTGATTTGGCATCACCCAGGGAGGTGCATGTAGCACCGTGTACAAGCAACTTACATTGCACCATGACAGTATGGAGTACCTGGGCCTTCCACCTTCCAATACACATAAATACTTGGTCAAGGGCTCACATTAATTTCATTGCTACCAAAGTGCAAGTAAAAATTGATCAGAGGAGTACAACTGCCGGGATGCATTTTTTTGCAGTGTTCCTAAGGCTTATCTTGCCTAAACTGTATTCTCAGATTTACGTCTCTTGCTGATACTGTCATGACAAACTCAGACACATCATAACCGCTCAGACTGAGTGGCAGAAGGGCAAAGAAAGTTTCCGCAGCTAAAACTGCTCTTACTGCACAAAGCTAGACAGAGAGTGATGGGAGTTAATCACTGAAACACGAACAGACAGGACTAGCTTGTCATAATAAGAAGCTATCAAATCACAGTTCTGTTAAACTCTTCAATATTTTATCATGAGCAGCTGTCAAACTCTTATAATTTCATGATTAATACATCACAGAGTGATTTCCTCCCTTATTCTGTTGCCTGCAGCATTTCTTTTAACTGGAAGTGGTATTGGTCATATTTATTTAAAAAGTGAGCTACAAGTCTCTGTGTGCATGTACAGAAATGTGTAAAAAAGCACAGAGAGGAGGAAATAGCCCTCAGGCCTGGGTCCATGCATGGGAGGGGGCTGCCCATCCATTCTGCCTTTCATTGTGCCCCTTGGCTGGCAAAGTAGGGCTGTGAGCAGAATTAAAACCTGTGGTAAGGTAGACAAAAGTAATTTTTGGTACCCGCGGTGTATCTCCACACAGTAACATCCGTGAACAGTGCCACTAGAAAGGACTTCACCTTCAAACAGACACAGAAAACCAGGATGAAAAAGAGTTATTTCTTATTTGTACGTAGCCAGATTTGGGGATGAAAGAGAGAATTTAATTTTTGCTAAGTCTCTCTTGGAGTGTTTCACGTGAAGGCAAAAAGTGTGCGTCATTCACTTTCCTGAGGAACACCTGGAGCTGCCGATGCGGTGTTACAGAAGTTGTGGAGACTTTGAATCAAACTAGGTGAAACAAGCTGGCCATTAAATTACTTCAAACTTTGGCCACCGAGAAACTTCTGGGCTGTCCCCGAGAGACCCCCACTGTCCCTCCCTGGTGGGCTGGGAGCCAGTGACTCAAGGTGTTTGGAAAGAATCTGGTTTTCATGTCCGGGCATTTTACTTGAACTGAAATTAATGCCCTTGAAAATTACTGCTAAACAACAGGTATTACAGGCAGTAATAACCACTGAGCTGCTCTTTGCCATAGTGGACTCCTGCCAGGACAGGATTTCCATCTTTTGAGAGATATTTCAAATCAACCTGCGGTCTGGGACTTTTTGGACTTGTGGCTCTACGGATTTGCTTGTTTAAGACTGTTGGTGTTTGCTTTAAGTTTTCAAGAAACAAATAATAATAATTTTTAAAACCTTTGAAGAAAAGAAAACTACTGCCAGAGACTCTTTCTTTTGGAATTCCTAAAAAGGTTTCTGAGGAGAACTCCTTCGTGACAATATAATTAAGCAATGAGACATGACAGCCAGTCATTTCAAGGTTATTATTGTACGCCTAAGGTGGCATCGCAGGCATGAGGCTGAAGGGCGAGTGGCTTTAATCACCCATTAAGTGCAATAATGCCTTTGATATGCACTGTCTGGAGAAACTTATCAAAAAGGAATTTAGGAACAATATTAAGAGGAACAGACAAACTAGTGAATACACTAGGCGTGAATATTAAAGTGGTTGTAACATCACTGACAGACACTCAAAACTGTCTATATGTGTCAAGTTTTCAGCATTAAAGACATCCCGAAGGAATTACTTTTAATGAGAAGAAAAATATTACAAGGACTTCCTTGGTATTTTGGCTTTTTTTCTCCTTAAATATTTGTCTTATATACTTTAAACATAGATCATATGGCCTTTAGAGTGGATGAGCTCATCCATGCTGTACAGCTGAACGAAAATGCTAATGTCAGACAATGACACAGTGCCTGTCCGTAGCAGCACAGTCCTAGTGTGAAACCTGGTTTTTGGTGATCCACAATCCTAGCTCACTTCGGTACCTTTGCCTGGCACTCTGCTCTCAAGGCAGGCAGTTCTTCTGAAGGCGAGCTCCTTCACACAGTGTGTGAAGATCAGTGGTGTGATTTCCACATCTGTTTCAGCTAGCAGAGCTGGGAATTGAACTGTAGTCCTCAGCGGCGATACAGAGATAGATGCCAAATTGCCGAGCTACTTCATTGACCTAGTAAAATATTTTGATTGGTTTTAAAGGAAGGGCATAAACCACAGTTATTTTCATATGAAATGGTTTATGGAAAGATATAATTTTTCAAAAAAACATAATTGTGTGAATTTTTTGAAATGCAAAGTTTTGTACTAATATGCCACTAAGTGGAGAAATTCAGTGCCAACATAAATGTTGGTAACATGTTCTTCGTATTTACAGGTCTGAAAAAGTTAGCTTTTCTTTGGCCTCTTTTTTTTACAGTAATACATTAAAATAATAATCAAGGTGTAAATGTGAGAGATTAAAATATTTGCTATGACTCAAAATATAATTGCTCTATAGAAAAGAGTATTTTCCTGATTTGGCCCTTGTTTGAACTTGGGTAATGTTTGCATACTTTGTGCTGTATACAAAAAGCTTTGCCCTTTATTTGAAGTCTGCTTTAGGTAATTACTATGCTCCAATTTCCATTTGGACAATCAAGGTTGTCCTGTCAGTCCATTTGAGTACACATGAGCTGAACAATGAAGATCTTCCTGGTTTGGGTGAATGGGGGGGTTGTGGGAAGTTTGTTTCATTAAGGAAGAGGGCTAAAAAATGTAAACCTGAAAATGAAAACTGATGAGAATTGGACCTTATGTTTTGTTTTGCCTTTCAAGAAAATTTATGGAAATGCAGTGTAGCAGGGCTGTTGTCGCTGGTTCCCTTCAAAGTTACAAATTCTTAGTACTAAACAGAAAATATGTTCTTTAAATAATATTTGAAAAATTAGACTTTAAACAAAATCAACAAAATTCAACAAAATTTGCTCCAAGGAAAGGGTTAGAAAGATATCCACTAGAATTTCCCTAGGGATAGGATAGTCCAGTTTTGAAAAAAGTCATTGTTATGCTAGTAATAGGATATGCCTTAAGCTTGTTCTTAAGTCTTATTTTCTTTACTGCAGGTTGAGAAAGTTTCTCTCCATTGCGTTCCATGCAGTTGTTCTGGAAAGAATGGCGAAGCTGTGCAAGGCTTCGCAGTGAAAAAAACCCTCTTCCTGTCAAGGCAAGACCCTGCCAAAATAAATAGGGACTGCAGCAAATGGTACAGATGGTCATTTCTTTTAAGCACATGTGTATGTATTATATATAATACAAATATACATATGTAGTGTGTATACGTGTGTGTGTGTGTATTTTTGTGAATTTGCATATGTATCAATATTTTCAAAACTATACATTCTGGAGACAGCGTATAATGAAGGAGTCTGAATTTGAATTTGCATAAGTATCAATATTTTCAAAAAACATGCTTTCTGGATTCTGCATATAATCCATGCAAGCTTTCCTGGAAACTGGGCTCTTAGCACAGCACAGCCCGCCCACAAGTTCATCTTGTAGAATCCTGAGATGAAGATTAATGTCCTGGGACACAAAAGCTAATTTTTTAATAATGATAAAGTTACCGAAAGCAATGCAAGCTCTTGATGCCTGAAACAGCCAGATGAAAATGGCACGGTCTAGTGATTAGAAGGTTTTAGTAGGAAATAATACTTTTCTTGTCACTGGGCTGCGTTGGCAGAAGGAGTGCAGCAGCTGGAACGCATATGCAGAGTGTTTACTGGAGCAACTCTTACACTTTCAGACAGAAGGAAATCCTGTGCAGGATTGGCAAGCGCAGAGAGCTGTCACCAGGGAATAGGCTGTCTGTGTGTCTCCGTGAAATAAAAGCTGTGTGGACCACAGACCCTGCAGTGGGCACTTCCTGCCCCTTTTGCTGCAGCAGTTCAAGATTGCTTTTTCTTTTCCCCTTCTTTTTTTTTTTTTTTCCTGGAAGATATCATATCTACTGGTATCATTGACAGAAATGCTGATGAAGCTGAGGATTTATTTTGTATCAAACTTCAAAAATCTGATTAAGGGTGGGGATTTTTTGTCTTGGGGTTTTTTTGTTTGTTTGTTTGGCAAAAGGAAAACCTGGAAATTTTGCCATCTCTCGGGTCGCATAGATTGATCTTTCTAGTCTAATAAGACATCTGATATTACTTGAGGTGGTTTTTTTGGTTTGTTTCTTTTTTTTTCCCCCAAAGCTGTGTAGGTTTCTAACTACTGTGAACGCATTTAAAGGAGTAGCAAACCCTGGTGACTAAAAGCTGCTAGCACAGGGAGTGTTTTATTGTTTGCTGATGGTATAGCAATGGCCAGTGTCTGCTAATGAATAAGAAAACAGGTTCATTATCAAAATAAGTTTAAAAACCTAAATTAACAATGTGTTTATGTGACAGATTTGTGGGAGGGATTTCAAATATAATCACCATCAATCTGGCTACAGCCAAAATAAATTTTATGAAAAGTAAAACAAACTGTTCCACAGACAAAGTAGGCCTTCGGGGGCTCGTGCAATAATCTGTGTTTTCTTATTTGGTTGTGTATAATATTTCTGTTCATTTCTTGTCCTGATAGAATCTCAGTGTATATAACATTGCTCTTAAAGCTAAGAAGAGTCAACATCTGCCACTACCCAAAAGGGAGGGAAAAAAGAAATGAAGGAAAGAAGTAAATGCTTAAAATTTTTGTTTCAAACAAACAAGCCTTGTCCAGGTAACCATGTCAGGAGTGGTGCGAATGTAAAGGTGAGCACTAAACATAAAAGCTTTAATTCCAGGATGGTAACTTTTCACAGAAATCTGTGACTATGTTGGGCCGTAAGTCCTGGAGACCCCAGATGCTGCTGTCACTACTCATAAAATTGTTACAAGGTTCAAACTTTCGGTGAAGTTCCTGTATATGTTCTCTTGTTTACTGAACAGAAATGTCGAATTTTATCAGACGAAAGAGAGAGGTGGGGGCCCGGTTCCAGAAGCACGTCAGCAGGGCTTGCGCAGGGACAAAGCGATCCGCAGCCCTGGTCAGCGCCTTCTGCTCCGGCCGGGGCTCAGTGGCAGGCGATGGACGGGGAAGACGTGCTGGTGTTTGGGTGATGGTGAATCAGGCTGGAAATGCTTCGCTGGGCTAAGGCGCTGAAGGCTGCTGAGCACAGCAACCAACTCCATTAATTGGTATCATTGAGGAAGAAAGGCTTAAATTTCTACTTGCATGTTTCAGTAAAAATGCATCGATCATTTTTGATTGTGTTCTTGACACTGTTCTGCAAATATGTATTAAGCGTATTTTTGCCTGAGAAAGGACTTGTGGATTGAGCTGAAGGCTTGTCACCATCTTTCATTCACAAGTTCAAATGCATTACATATGGCTGCCAAAAAAATCTGCTTTTGCATTGTTGTCCAGCTTTCCTGTTCTCGTTTTTGGTTTCCAGTCAGTGTAATGGGAGTATGTGGCTGTCATTCAAACAGATGAAAATCTTTGCATTGAAAATATATCAAGGGGTGCCTGTTTTTTAAAGGAAATATACGCCTTCCTACTATTGCATGGTTTCTTGATCAGATAAAACCCATCTTGTGCTAACGTTTAAATTAAATGCACCGCATTCTGGCCCAACAATAACAAAATCAAATCCACTCATTGCCAAGTATCATAAGCTCTTAAAATACATTCAGACAGTGCGATGATATTAATAGGGAAGCAGATATCAGGTTTCGACCGACAAAGCAAACCACACAGTGGAACATGAGAAGTACTGTTCTTACTGACTTCAGAATAAAATGGAAGACAGAAGCCCTATCAAAAATTGTATTAATAATCTAATACTGTACATTTATATGGAGACTTCGCCTGGAATATGTCAAAGATGCTCCACAGAGAGAGACGTTTTTATCTTATCTCTACATCTAGGTGGCTGAGGTAAAGAGGTTAAGCAATTTGGACTCAGATTTCAGAAAAAGCATTTTCCAAGGTGTGTCTCAGCAAAGGCTCTGTAAGAAACTGGATTGTATTGCAGCAAAAAGACACATTAGACCAGGAAATTGCCAAACTCCACCAAAATTTGGTAAAACACTGGACAAAGCTTCACTGTGTGCTTGTCCTGTTCTTAAACTCTCCTGTTAAGCATCTCTAGTAGCATCTCTTCAAGGTGAGATACTTGAGGGGATACTGGGAAGGACTCTTGGTCTTCTTTGCTGTGCCTGCCAGTGACAGAGTTGGGAATAAAACTTGGCTGCACTTTTCTGAAGTCTGTAGTTATCATAGATAAACATGCATCCACAATACATGACCTATTGACATATTGATAATTAATTTTTTAAAAAGCTAGTGAGAAATGTTGTTCAGACATTGGAATATGAGTGATAGGAAAGCTGAATTTCCTGGCTTACATGTTGTTGCCCTTATCTATCTAGATCATACCTCCTGTGAGAGGGAAGATTATTGAGTTCCATAATGTTTTAACCAAAAGAGCATACTATGAGAACAAACTCCGTCCAGCTCTGGTGGCTGCCTGGTGACTTCTGACAACACAGATGCAGCTGCATCAGCAGTTTCCCTGGCCATACCTGTCATCTGGCAGGGTGTTCTGCACCAGAGGGAGTGCACTGTTCTTTCTGGATCTCAGTAAGAAAGGTGCGGCTACAAAGAATGTAATGAAATTCCTTTAATAATAAGAAATATAGATAGCGAGTAAATCTTACGTCCATTCAGATGCTGGGAACCTGGCTGCTGTGCTGCATCGGACGGACCCCTGGTAGACAGCCACGGCATGCAGCGTGCAATTCCTCTGCGTGGAGGGACTCTGTCTCCCTCCCGTACCGTGGTGCCTTTTAATCAGCGTAACAAACAGAAAGCCGTATAGCCTGTCTTGACAGGTTAGGAGTGTTATCTCTTTCTTTCTGTCTGCCAGAGCATATCCAGCTGCACATATCCAGGAACGATACCCAGGAGCAGTACATGTTCAGGTGGGTCCAGCATGTCCTGGGGCATTGCCACATACGTTGTGACAGCGGTCACTCCTGCCAGTGTAAGGGTTATTAGGTCTTACACTGGCAAGATCACTAACTCCCCAAAGGCAGTATCTTCCACAAGGCTCCCAATACAGACGGAAAATTCCTGATTGTAGAACTGTAAAAAAGTTTTCTCACTGATACAACAGGTTTTGCTTTGACCACAGCATCTTCTAGGCAAACCAGTCTTGACTTCTGTGTTACATTTCAGAGGTTATGCAATAGTATGTATTATGGACATCCAGGATTGTCTGTTTCCTGCAGTCTTTATTGTAGGCTTATTGATAATATATATTTTATAATCTAACTTACAAAAGCTTGAGTATTGGTACATTCACTGTAATTGCATGCTCATGATAGGTATTGGACCAAACTCATGTAAATAGTGGAAGAATCACAGACAGCTTAAATACTAAGGAATGGTTGGTTCAGCTTTGGTAGTGTGAAGGTCTTTGGTGAAGAGAGAAAGGCAACTTGTATACTAGTTAAAGCCACCTGGCACAGCAGGTTCATTCATTAGTAAAGAGTTAAGGAACTCTTTGTGCAGAAAACAAAACCTTTCTCAAAGAATTTAAGCTCATTTAGCTGATATCTTCCATGAGTTATCAGAATGTTGTCCTCAGCTGGTTTGATGAACAATTACAAAAAAGATGTTCCTGGGAGCATCTGAGATCCAGTCAAGCCTATAAAACCTGGATTGCCCAAATATTTATCATGGAAATAGACTCTAGAACAAATTTTAACTCTTAGTATCACTATGCACTTGTGACCCTGTGAAGGAAATAGAAAACTTTGTAGGAAATTTGTCCTTGTGCCTTGTTTGAGTTCTTTCCATTAATGGGCTTAAGGGCTGTTGCTGTTATGTAAACAGGAATTAAAACACAGGTGGTATAAATGTGTTGCTTTTGAAAGAGTCAGTGATTAAATGGTCTCAGTATTTAATGTCCACCAACTGTGCACAGAACCAGCCAAAGGTTTGCTTCTGAGCTATAACAAGTTGCAGTGTACTATATTATGCTGATAATGCAGAAATTCGCTGTTTGTGTACATATTCTTTTTGCAGTGGGGTAGAATACAGTGCATAAGGCTACTGGGATGTGATGTCATGTCACATCATCTCTGCCTCTAAGCAGAGCTATCTCCACAACAGCGGGTATTGTATCGCGGAGGCAAAGCAGCAAGTCTGCCATGGTGGGCTGATGTTCTGGACAAGACGGTTTTGCGCACACGGAGGCTGGATGCTCCCTGTCTTACCCACTGCTGAGGAAGATGCTTCCTTTATGTCATCATTTTTCTTTCTCTGCAACGGCAGGTCTTCAGACTCCTCTATAGATGTTCAAAGGCTCATCTGCCAGTGACGATTATGTGGGCTTCATCTGATTGACTGGAGCAGTCTTTGCACACCCTAGCAAGTAATTTGTGGCACTCCTGAGCTTTGCCCTCAGGACTGTCAGTCTCTGGCTAGTGTAAAGCAGTGTCCTTGCTATTTGCTACCTGTCACTGGTTAAAGTTTCCGAAGTGTTAACATGCTTGCATTTCAATACGTCTGCCTAGGGAGATGAGAACAGAAATGCCAACTTCTGTGTCAAATCCCTTATTCTTCTGTGCATCTGTTGCTGGTGAAAGGTTGTTCTCAAGAATAAAAGACAACTGTTTCCAATATGTTTATTTTTGCAAGCAAAGATGCTTCAGCATCCTCTTTTTTTGTTTGTTTAAGTATGGGGGGATTCCTCTGCCTATTGGTGCTCCCTGTGACTCAATTAACTTTGGAAGAACCTGTGTGTCAGTACCAACAACGGTTTGGGGATATTGAATTTAGATGATCTCAGCGTTATGCCAAGATATCCAGGTTCTGCCATAGTCCTGATGCTGTGTCCACCAAGAAGTCTTGATACCCTCATTTCTTTCAGTATGTTTCAGCCCACCTCATTGCCTCAGAAGTTCATACAGACACTTGGACCTGCATGAGAAGAGGGCGTACTTTTTTAAGCTCCTCTCTGTCTTGTCCAGTCTGTTTAGTCCTTAGTTTCTGAATACTTTTTTGCTGACTTAATCATTATTTATTTTTTTGATTTGCATAATGGTGGGGTCTACTGGCTTTTTCTCATAAGTTGACCAAAGCTTTGATGCTGGTTGAGCAGTCTTTTAAGGCAGGTCATTTGGATGCTCTAAAGGCTGGTGAGAAGGGAATGGGACTTCATCATTTACAGATTATTATAGCTAGCTACAGCCCAGGTTAATAAAATTCAAGACAGGACAACCTGAGATCTTTTGAAAAGTAGTTTGCAATTAGATCGACAATGGAGGAGCCTGTGTGAACCTGAACATAGGAACTGTGACTCACTCTAAGTGAACAAAGTAGGTGTTTGAAGTTCAAGCTCCAGGAAAACAAATGAAAAAATAACCCACTCCCCAAATCCTCTCTGGTGGGAGAAAAGACATTGGTGACTCAATGAGAACACAAATTTGTATCTTTTAAAATTACACATGGTATTTTGACACAAACAAAACCAAGTAGTATCATGATTAATGTTGTATTTAAAAAATCTCTAGGGTGTACAAATTTCTCACTCAACTATGTGGCAACCATAACAATTGGTGCACTCACCTTCAAAGCACTGTATAGACTTCAGCTAATGACCCTCATTCCTATGCCTGTTTCACAGCTGTGCTGTGAGTTAAAGGAAAGCATACACCTTCTAAAAGGAGTTTCTGTGTGGACACATAATTTTATCGAGAAGAAGCTACCTTTGGAGGATCCATCACAGTGGAAGACTCTGTATAAAGGAAATCCGGTTTGTTTTCTGGATCATAATCAGTAGTCCTCTTCCTTAAGCAGCCACAAGGTTGGTAAAAGAAGATAGGAATAGGAATACACAACACTAATTAACTGGTGAGGGAGGCACTTTTTCAATATTTGATTTTGCTGAGCTGAGATACAGGTTAAGAATTACTGACCTTCTACATGCTTACTTTGGAATAATCATATATTTTTAACCAAGCCTACTAAATAAGGAGAAAAATGTATAAAGGAAGCTGTAAATCACAATCAAAACAGAAAATAATTTTATGCAGTGAATGATATACTGCTCAATAAGAAGTTATAATTTTGCTACCAGAATTAATAAGCTCTGCCTTTTCTTCCTGGTAGATATTTAAGGACTGTCAAAGAATTAAATGGCAAAAGTAATTTAATTTTTATCAGCTCAGTTACTTCTTTTTTAGCCATTTACAAAATCCAGCTTGGTTTGGTGGAAATATTAGTAGTCTTTTCATTAATTTTGTAAGAAAAAAAATGCAGAACATTTGTTCATAGGCGTAATTTTTGATGTATGGTTCCAGATGTGAATAAGGAAGCTGTATTGTATATTCTGAGGTTTCCATATTGAACATTTCTGAAATTTCAAATATGAGCACTGAATAGGTCTAAAAGATACAGTATGGGGTGCATGAGAGATGTTTTTGACACAATAGGGTCAGAGAAGTTAAAGACACGTTCTTTGTTGGCAATTTTGGCAGAAATACTAAAACACAATGTGGGAACTGCAAACCTTATGACATTTGGTAAAATGTGAAAGGCTTCATGTCTGTAATATATGACTTGATGTCATGTATATGAGTTGGTAACTTTTGCACGATATATAATGAATCTCACTTTTTGTCTGAAGTTTGAAAAGATTTTCCCAGTGTAAATAACTCGTGCTTGAAGTGTAGTGTGAATTTAAAGCCCCCTATTGTCCAAGTGTAAAAAAAGTTCATTTCATGATGTTGCAAATAATTTGTTCTATATTCTTAGCTTAGTGGCTCCTTATAAAAAGGTAAACCATTTTGAGAAACCTTTGGTATCCCAATGAAAGATGTATAAAGAGAGGTATGTATAAATGCAGGGAACCAATTACACAGCCGCGTCACTGGAACTTGAAGTTCACTTATAGTTCCCCATTACTTTGCTGGGTCTTTTATTTTCTACTGTTGTGTGGGCTGCAATAAATATAACACAACTAGACCTTTCTGCTTTTGTTAGCTGAGCTCCGCTGGATTCTGCTGTTGGAATGTAGCATTGTGTCTTGGGAAACAACAGAGGTATTTCAGAACCATTTCAGAAAAAGGTCTGTAAACCTTTTCTTTGCAGTTGTGTTGGTATTGCGTTCAACTGTGTTTGCCCTTAGGGGTGTGGGAAGCTCTGATACACTGAGTCCATTTTACCTGAGGTGCCAGTTTGACTGAGTGAGGGACTGTCTGCAAGGCAGTAGGGAAGGAATCTAAACAGATGGGACGATCCAGCTGTACTGGATCTGGCCAACGCCTAATGTTCTGAATAAGCCAAATCCAGACATAGTTCACCTCTGATGGATACTGTAGCACTGTTGTAGGAACGGTACAGCAAAGCTTAATCTGAAACCTTGTCAGAGGAGAGGTGATTAGTGCCACAAAGATGACTGGGGCACCTGGCATATGAGGAGAAGCTGAGGGAACTGGGACTATTCAGCCTGGAGAAGCCTCAGGGCATCTTATCAATGTGTGAGGGGATAAGAAAAGAAGGTAGAGCCAGACTCTTCTCAGTAGTGCCCAGTGAGGACAAGAAGCAATGAGCACAAGTTGAAACACATGAAATTTCATTGAAACATAAGAATCTTCATTTAAACATAAACATCTTTTACTGTGATGGTGATCAAACACTGGAATGGGTCACACAGAGAGGCTGTGAAGTCTTCATCCTTGGAGACGTTCAAAAACCAACTGACCATAGCCCTGAGAAACATGCTCTAGCTGACCCCGTTTTGAGCAGAGGGCTGGGTGAGATGGTTTCCCAAGGTGCCTTCCCACCTCAACAACACTGCAACTGTGCAAGTCTGTTTCAAAGCAAAACTGACTGCACTCAATCCCAATCTCTTGCTCACGTACTCAGAAGCACCACTTTGCATGTGTCCAAATACTCTTGCCAGCATGCAGACACCAAGACCTGTGTCTGGCCAGGGCTTCTTGAGGTGAAAGAGGACAAGGAAATCTGGATATTGAATTCTTATCCCATCTCCTTTTATCCTTAGGCTAGCAACTATGTACTAGCTTTGGATGTCCTGTTGTACCCTTCAAGAGCTGATCATGATTGTAAATTTCTGTCTCTCCATCCTGTCTCACCTTTCTGAGTATTTATCCACTCTCTGCCTTACCTGGTGCCTTAAAGCTCCAGCCGTTGATCTCCCTGCCATTATCTCTCAGTCATGTGAGCTTTTGTGTAGTCTGGATGGAGACTGCCCCTTCTTCTCAAATCTTCCTTGGTTTCTCGTTCTGGGTGTCCTTGAAAGCTGCATGTTGACGCGCTGGGAACCTGAGCATCTGCTAACCTGGGTGCGACCAGTGCCGGCAGTTCTATGTGTCTTTTTGTGCTCTTCTTTGTGGTGCTTCCACACCCATATACAACTTTTCATTTTCCATTCATCCGGTCTTAGCATTTCTTTTACAAATTTCTAACCTCAACAGTCTTTAGGGTACACCCCAGGGCTTCCTGAGATAAAGTCTGTATCCATAGCTTTAATAACCCTTGGTGAACTTTTATTTTCCCTTATTAATTTGTCTAATTGTTTTTAGAACACATTTATAGTTGGGGGGTTTTTCTTCCACAACGTTGGATGGCAACTAATTTACTATAAATCCTGTGGGGGGAAAATATTTCATTTTATTTGCTTTACAGCCTTACACTTTGCTTTGGCATCCCCTAGGTCTTGTGTCAGGAGAAATAACAAATAATTGGTCCATATAAACCTTTCTATTCCAGTCGTGATTTGAAGACTCTAGCATATCTTCCATCAGTCATTTCTTCTCCAAGCTGAAGAATCACAATTCATTGCCTCTCTTCTCTTCTGGAAGTCATTCCATGCTTCTTGCTTTTCTCTGTCATTTTTCTGCTTTGCCACATGATTTTTGAGGTCTAAAGGGGTGCACAACACAGAAGGTACAGAGGGGCTAAGGAGCTGAACCGTGGCATAATGCTGTGTCTCTTCTTTGTTCTCTGTTCCTTTCCTAATAATTCCTGAAATTCCATTTGCTTCTTTTGCCTTTACTGAGCACCACCATCTGATGCACCTATCCATGAAAACTCCAGAATCTCTTTCCTATGTTGTGGTGAGTACTTAACAGCACATAAATGTAGATGATTTTCCCTCTATATGGGTTTATTAGAAATTATTTATTTTGAATGTTCACTGTCCTTTTATTACCCAGGTCTTTTGCAATTCTTTGCAATCTTGTAATCAGGCAGTTTTTACTATCACCTAACTTTATTATTTAATTTCTTTTTCAAATCATTGTTATAGATAAGTCAGATAACATAGGTTCCAGCTCATTTATCCTTTCAAATAATCTGGACAGTTCTGTGCTGCATTGCTTCCCTCTGCCAAAGGGACCTCAATTGACCTCCCAGTTAAACAGTAGATATATTCAACTGTTTGCCAGCATCTGAAATTGGTTCCTAAAAAGTTGCCTGATAAAGAAGTCAGACTCCCCGGTCTGTATTTTCCCAGGCCGCTCATCTGCCTACTCTGAAAAGCAGTGTCATATTTGCCAGTTTCCCTCACTGCGGTACTGACAGAGATTCAAGCAGTAAGTTGTACCAGCTAATAGTTTGAGAATTTCATAGCTGAGTTTCTCTAGGACTCCTGAGTGAATGTCACCTCCTCCGGCCAATTTATTACTGTTTTAGTGATTTATTCTAAGACCTTGTCTCCTGACTTTTCAGTTTCAGACCATTCTTCCTGCTCATTCCTCTGAAAAGAAAGGATCCTCTGTAAGTTACTCAATAATGAATCAGAGGGAAGTAATTCTTTTGCTATAGCTGTGTCTTCTGCAAGTGCTCCTATTATGCTGTGACCATCTACCAGCCCTAAAGGCTCTCTGGCAGGCTTTCTGCTTGTGATGTTTTTGAGAAATATTTCTACTGTTAGTTTTTACTTGTTTAGAAAGTTCTTTCTCAAAGTCACTTTTGTCCTTTCTTATTCTGGTTTTACTTTTGATGTGCTTTAATTTGTACTGTTTTCTGGTTTTCTCCATTGTATATGATCTCCACGTTCTGAAGTGTGCCTCCTTGTTTCTAATATTCCTCTTTACTCTGGTGCTTAGCTCTGCCATCTTTTATTTCCCTTTCTTCAAAATCTCCAGCCAGCAATATATTTTTACAATGTTGTCTGTGAACAATTTTGTACCACTTGTGAGTAACTTTTATTGATTCTTTTTACCTCTTTTTATCTAACCTACCATTTAATTATTCCTGGGGATGGTTTTTCATTTTGGCTTTCTAAGTCCTCCAAGGAGGTAGATTATGAGCACATCGTCGTCCAAATTTTTGAAAGTAACGGTTTGGATCAGAACCTCCACTGGGTTCAGAAAGTAATCAATGAACAGTTTCTTTTTTTGGAAGTCCTCTGACTAGTTGTTTCAAGGAAGTAGTTACTGCAGGAAATGGCAATCGTCCATCTATTTAAGACCATCAAAATTCTCTTCTCTGTGTTTTCTGTCCCTCCAGTGGCTCTGATCTCACTCAGCATGTCACCACTGACAGGCTGCTATGATTGTCGTACTGTCTTTTACCAAGTACCAAGAGAGCCTAGAACCCTTGCTGCCAACATTTAAACCCAGACATTCTCAGTCAGTATTTGCGCATTGTTAGACTTCTAGCATTTGTTTGGAAATAAGTATTTACTTGAGGTCTTCTTATCTATTTTGGTGTGCACTGCATAAATGGGACCCTATTATTGAGACTGCTGTTGAGATGTCATTGTTTCCTGTCAGAATTTTATTGATTTCTGACCTAACTTGTGTATTTTCAAAGGGTAGAGAGTTTTTACGACTTTCCCAGGAGAGGATGAGTCATTACAGTCTTTGTGCTCTTTCCACAGCCTTTCATTTTACAACTCCCCTGACACATTTCTAACTTCAAGTGCCTACAATGTGATTTTTTTTTTTTTTTTTTTTTTTTT
>Ga0065711_1000215_pt1 | contig 90758 bp, 50 predicted proteins | sample Hoacrofraction12_FD_59098 | JGI IMG/M metagenome (GOLD analysis project Ga0065711, IMG submission 59098) | Hoatzin crop microbial communities from Cojedes, Venezuela - Epithelial fraction 12 v2 (version 2) | ecosystem: Host-associated > Birds > Digestive system > Esophagus > Crop | place... | reverse complement strand
GTCACGGAGCACTGGAACAGGCTGCCCAGGGAGGTTGTGGAGTCTCCTTCTCTGGAGATATTCAAGACCTGCCTGGACAAGGTCCTGTGCAGCCTGCTGTAGATGACCCTGCTTCGGCAGGGGTGTTGGACTAGATGATCCCCAGAGGTGCCTTCCAACCCCTACCATTCTGTGATTCTGTGATTCTGTGATTCTGTGATTCTGTGAACTGGCAGGCCTGACAGCAGACCTTGCAAGTAAAGATCTTGTGGCTGAAGATGGAAGTTTTTTCAGTCGGCAGATTTTTCCAGTTACAGAAGATGGGAACTATTCTCATCTGTTCTGAACCAGTTTCCAGCTTTTCAAAGAAGGCTTTATCTTTCTCCATTTCTTGACTGAGTTGCAGGAGATGCCCACAACAATATCCCTTTTGTTAGCTACTCCTGACCCATGAGCTCGACTGTCTCTTTCCCCGTTCCCTTGAAAATGTGCATACATTCATGCCACTGAGTTGCCTAGAGCACAAACCCCACCACCATCTGCCATCCTTTTCTAAAGAACATGTATCTAGCCATGGCAGCTCTAGTTATGCAAGTGTCCCATTATATCTCTAATCATCTAATTTTACATCATAAGAGTGCTGAGGTCTTTCAGGAGTGATTTTCAGATTCATCAGCCTGACCAGCAACATGGAACTACCCTGGTCTTCATGAGACAGTCCCATCTCACAAAGGGTGTAGTGGAAGCAGAGTAAAACTGTGGATGCATGAACTATTGAACAAACCAGAATTTTGGAACACATTGATGTTTTCAGTGGCTGGTAACAGCAATGAGATGAGCTCTTTGATCCTGCACAGAAGCTTTTTGAGGTGTGTAATTTCATGCCTAGGTAGCAAGCACTGCAGTGGCCTAGCTTGGACACCTGGGCTGCCTTCATAAGGACATATCAAAAGGCTATACAGATGATTGTGTGGCTCAGGAAGGTCTGAGGTGTCATAGATGGCACTTTTGTAAATGGTTTTCTTCTCTTGCATTTGTCCAGTTGCTTTCTGAGCCCATTTATCATCTGCAGCTTCCTGTGGGAGGGATTTCCACTGCTACACGTGGAACTACTACATACTGTACAGGAAGGGTTATCTCCTAGACCTGCCACCTGCTAACTCCATTTGATACCCCCTAGGTTTGCTCTAGGGAGAGACATTCAATAACCATTTCTTGTTCACTATTTTCAGACCACTCATAGATTTCTATAAAACATCCCTCTTCTGTTTTCTCCTTTCAAGCTGAGAAGTCCTACTCTTGCTAGTTCTTCTTCACAGAAAAGACATTCCATGCTTTTGTTCATCCTTGTTACCCTTCTTTTTTTATTCTACCATGTGCTTTTTGAGCTGGGGGGTCCATAACCACACATAGTTTTGGAGCTGTAGATGCACTGTGGATTTATAGAATGGCTTGAAGGTGTTTTCCATTTTATTCTTTGTTCCTTTCCCAGTAATGTGTCCTGCTGCTTTGACTGTGGCTGAGTACTGAGCTACCCTTTTCATAGATCTTTATATAGCCCCAAGGTCCAATTCCCAAGCAGTAAAAGTCAGTTCAGAGCCTACTGTCATATACGTAAAATTGGATTTTTTTAAATGTAATTTTATTTAGAATTAGGTACTTTGAATTTCATCTGCCTTTTTATTGCCCAGTTGCTGTGTGAGACTCTTCTGCAGCTTCCCCAGTTGTCCATCATCTTTACTATCCTGGATGCTTAATAACCTCAACAAACTCCCATCTCATGAAGCTCCCTTTTTTCCAGTTTTAAGTCATGCTGAACAATATAAGCTTGAGTACAAATCCCTGCATGACGCCACTGCCAACCTCCTTCCACTGTCAGAACTGGCTATTTATTTCTACCTTCTGTTTCCTGCCTTTTAATCAGTCCTTTATTCACATAACCTTACCTCTTAAACCATCACAGCATGGTTTCTTTAAGAGGCTTTGATGAAGGACTTTGGAAAAATGTTCTTAGCTGTACACCTATTTGTTGATGCCTTCTGAAGCCTCTAATAGATTTATGAGGTGTGATTTCCCTGTGTAAAACCATGTTGACTCTTCCCCAAACTAACTCAAATTTATTTCTGTTCAGATAATGAATTCTCTCTCATCTGAGCCTAAGCATCATTTCAGTACAGAGCAATCCTCCCTGTGGCATCCTTTCCCAGCTTCCAGGACTCAGCATAGTGTAAATTGCTAAATCTACACAAAACCCAGACTTCCTGAGCCAAAAACTGTGTTCAGATCACTGTGCGACGAACTGCTACATTGTGCTACCAATGGATTTATCCTCCGTCAATTTGTCAAATTTGCTGTTGAATCGCTTTTTATTCCTTGGGTTTCCACAGCAGTTCATGGCAATGAATGGCACTGAATTCATGCCCGTGTGAGAAGACAGTTGCATTTATTTGCAGCCTTCACCCAGATAATTTCACTGAGCGATTCCTGTTCCAGAAGTCAATGCAGAGTGCTGTGCGATGTTACCCCAGCACCCAGGAAGGATACTGTGTTCCTAAGCTCAGGAATGAACGGGTTGTGAGATAACTGGGAGGAAATGTCCTGCACATGTGGATGTAGGGGAGGAATCCAGCTACTCGATGTGGAAAACCCCACAAGGCGTTGTAAATCCTGTGATGGGAAATGTCTACAGTGGTAAATGGAAGAGGGACAGGGAGAGGGTTCAAACACTGGATCATTTGGTTGCTTGTTTGCTTTGGTTTCAACCTCTTCAAGCGGCTTTATCCAAGACACTACCTGGGACTGCTCCCACTATGGAAGAGGCTACATCAAGCCTGGCCGCCTCTGTCTCCAACACTTTCCCACCAGACTTTGCATCTTCCTGTCCTCCCACATGCCCCTGAGCATCCCACATGGCATGAAACTCAGCCCCTCAGTGTCGTGCTGTAAAAACACCCCTCAGCTGGGCTGCAACGCAGTCCTCACTTTACATCAGGTAAAAACCTCCCCTGCAAAATGAGATCATGGTGCCCTAGAGCCAGCCGTAAGGATCCCCCAGCAGTCCCGGAGGGAAGGCAGGCCCACTGCTCTGTGGTATGTCTGTGACCGATGGGACAGCTCTGAAGGCTGTGGACACAAGTCAAACAGTGCTGGCCTGGCCTTGGAGCTGGAGATCAGTATTCAGTTCACTGTTACTTAGCAATTTACAGATAGACATTGTTGCTTCAATCTGGCCACAGAAAAGGCACCTGGAGTCTTGGAAAGCTTCACAACAGAACAGTGACACCCTGTCTCTGCTTTGACTCAGCCATTTGCATTAAGCACGGTTCACTTTAGACTAGCCAGTTGTCCCAATCTCCTTTAATCACGTTCCTCCTGAATATATGAGGCGTAAAATGCAAAATAGCTTGCTACGTGGAGGCCGTTCATCCAGTCTGCCCCTCGTAAATAAAAAAACTGGTGACCATTAGTACGTAATGGAACGGCAGTAGAGATGAATTTAGCCAAAGCTGACCAGTCAGTAAGAGAAATATCGCACTCACGTCTCCGTGACTGCGGAGTACCTGTGTTTTCTGCAGGGACCACAGCAAGGCAGCCCGCTATATTTTGTGTGTGTGTGCCTCCTGGGGAGCCACCAGCCTGCAAAAGTTGCTAGTGCCATCTCGTGGTCTTCGTGCACACGGGTGTCGGGGCCAGGCGCTGCCAGCCCAGGCGGGTGACCCCAGTGGGGGCCCCGGGGGGGACCCTGCGGGCCCTGGCACGGTGCCCTCCGCACCCCGCAGCCGTGCCTGAGACCTGGCCCCGGCCCCGGGGTCCGCCGGACACTTTGCGGCAAGCATCCCCGAAGAGCATGGGGTGGACACGGTGGTGTTGGCTTCACAGCGCGGTAGAAAGCAAGCCTTGCTCCAGCCATGGCCGCCAACGAGATCTGCCTGCCCTCGCACTCTTTGTGCCCTGGGTTTCACTGGGAACTGCTGGCAGCGCCTGTGCTGGACTTCCACCCCACCACCGTGCTCTATCACCCTCCCTTCCATCACGAAGCTGGCCCTCAACGACCTGAGGACCCAAACGGCTCTGCTGTGTTGTTTTCCTGCACCAAAGCCACGGGCGAGGAAGCGGCTGCAGCCCATGGGGTGACTGTTTAGGGCTGTGCTCGGGATGGAGCCGTGCATCTGCTGCGAACAAGCCTCTGAGCACAGCACGGTAAGCCGGCTGGCTGTCACAAATACCCCTATTTACTTCGATGAAAATTTTAGCCCTCCTGGTACGGAGATCATCTGCTAAGTATGACCCAACTCCTGCCAAGACAATGCTTCTTGTTAGGTTAGCAGTGCCACCAGAGCACTCCTGCTCCTTGCATGTAACGCAGTCAGCGACAGGGCATCCCAAAACTGGTACTGCTGAAGAATGCAATAATTAATACCAAATTTATAACTCCTTCTACTCTGGTGATTTAACAGTCATCTTTTTGCATTTCACTTGTGTCCTGGGTTCAGCTGGGGTAGAGATAATTTTCACAAGAAGCTGGCTGGGCTGACCCAGACAGCCAAGCAAATGGGATATTCTGTACCATCTGATGTCATGCTCAGTATTTAAGTGGTGAGCTGGCTGAAGGAAAGGCTTTTTGCTACTCAGGAGCAAGCTGAGCATCGGGTGGCGAGAACACTGCATGTTGTACCCGTGAGTTTTTGCCTTTTTCCTTCTGATTCTCCTCCCCATCCCACCGGGGAGGGGGAAGGAGTGAGAGAGTAACTGCGTGGTTCTTTGTTGTAAACTGAGACAAAACCATAACATCATGTGTCACTGCATGGACTGATTTTTTTGAACTGGATCGTGATTAGGAGTGGCCGTTTTTTTCACATGGTTCACTATGACATGGCTATGACTCCCACTTTTTCTTACTCTCGGTTGGGATTTTCTCAGTCACAAGAAAGCCAAGCTTTAATTGATTACTTGGTGGCTCTGCTCATGGATTTTGACTGGTTGCCAGTGTTCCCTTGTTGCCCCAGGTAAAGCCACAGAAATGCAGCCTCTGTCCTTAGGTTTCTTTCCCCAGTACTTTGCTGCCTTGCTTTCTTTCAAGACCTGATTGCTCTGTGGTTTTCCCACAGGAGAGGTGAGGATGCTCATTCCTGCCCTTCCACGTGTGTAAAGACTGTGCAGAAATGTTGAAGAATGGAATTTTGGGGCTGCCTATGGCAGCAACAGGCACAGACGCTTCTGGGGCTGCTGCTGCTGCTGCCTGCCTGGGTATGTGATGAGGAGGCAAGAGCTGGACATGAGGGCAGGGGAGCGCTGGGACAAGCCAAAGGGCAGAAGAGGAGCAGAAAGATAGGATCCAGCTGTGACCTTCATCCCTGTTTTCTAGTCCCAGGTGGTGCTCCAGCTTCAGGGATGTGAGGCCATGCAAGACCTTGCTCTTCAAGGCATCGGGGTGAGATGTGGGCATGGTGGAAGGGAGCCATCAGCCCCACGGGCTAAGGATGCTGAAGCTGTCAGCTTGCCAACAGGGCCTGAGTTCACAGAGTGCTTTCCAAGTTTCCAGGACAACCTTTGCTCTGAGCTAACCAGCTGGTTCACTGTTTCAGCCCCTTCCTTCATAGATGAGTGTCCTTTGGTGCATGCTGCCTGTCCCCACAGACCCTCCTCTTCCCTGTCCTTCCCTTCCTTCCCTTAATCTTCCTTTTTCTTTTCTTTGCCTTCCCATCCAAATCATGCTTTCGTTCTCAAAACCCCAAACCCAGAAATTCACACTCGGAACAGCATTAACCCCTCCTTCGCCAACACAAGCCTGGAGGTGCTCCCACTCTTCCCATCCCCTGGTTCCCCGACACATCTTCTGTCCCATCTCTTCAGGCAGGATCCAAGTCTGGCGCTGCACCTGCAGCCTTGTGTCCAGAACTCATCAGGACAGGCCCCAGGCTCCTTTCCTCTTGCCCACTTCTCCCCTTAGCGTCTCCTTATTAAATCACAGAACCACAGAATCACAGAATGGCAGGAGTTGGAAAGGACCTCTGGGGGTCATCTAGTCCAATCTCCCTGCCAACGCAGGATCACCTAGAGCAGGCTGCACAGGACTTCATGCAGGTGGGTTTTGAATATTTCCAGAGAAGGAGACTCCACAACCTCCCTGGGCAGCCTGTTTCAGTGCTTCGTCACCCTCAGAGTGAAGAAGTTCTTCCTCGTGTTCAGCTGGAACTTCCTAAGCTTCAGTTTGTGCCTATTGCCCCTTGTCCTGTGACTGGGCACCACTGGAAAGAGTCTGGTCCCATCCTCTTGACACGCACTTTGAAAATCTTTAATGGGATCAATGGGATTTGGTATTTACCTTATTTCTAGCACACTGCAGGGTACAAAACTCCGCTTTCAGCATCATGGTTAATCATTCAGTGACACCTGTGAGGATGCAGCTGCAGATGTGCCCTGCTCCTCTCTGTGCATGGAGGCTTGCTGTCCCTTAGACATACCAGGTCACCAGAACCATTTCTGATACTGCAATTTTTGGTAGATGGTCCAAAGAAATCCTGGCTGCTCTCTGGAGTGACAGCTAGCTTGCAACCTGACACAAATGAATAGCGTAGCAAGATGGAACAGATTTTTGCCCCAGGCATTCTCTGCTGATGTGTTAAGTTTGGCAGCATCCTTTGGAGAAGTGAATTAATCTTATGGGAGTTGTGTACAAAAGAGACTGGGGGGGGAAAAGGATGTGTGAATCCATGTTGATTATTTTGAAGCCATAAACAAATGGCATCAGAAAAGAATTTGACAACCATATGGACTTTCAGAAGTGTGAAATCTTCTGAAAATGATATGCGATCATGTAAGGACTTGCATGAAAAAAAGAAGACTGGAGATACAGATGAATGAGAAGTATAGACAGGGGACTGCAATCTGTGATACAGAAGTTAAGATTGATGCTGGGTACATGAATGCTATATGGACAAAAGTATGTAAATTAAATTAAATTAGATTAGTTACATAAAAGAATTCTCCCAAAGGTGAAAGGAATAACAGTCAGTCCTATTTCTTACTGCTGGTTTTTAGAACTAGACTCTTTAGGGAACTGCAGTCTCGGGGATTAGGCAACAACTTTTTCATGAAAATAACCATTGTTTTCCTGGGAAGCTTAGCTGAAGATGCCACATGCAATCTGGATTTTGCACAGAGTGAAAAACTACAGGTACAAGAGAGCAGGTCCTGCTGAAGGGCATCAGGCTGTTTCCACGGAGTTCAGTAAATAATGCGGCAGTGCTAGGTTTGTCCCCTGATGTTGACTGAGAGAGTGAACATCATCACTTCTTATCCCAGAGCTTGGGAGGTGCTGGCATTGCCCCTGGGAGGCAAGTAGGAGGTCAAGAAAGCAGATTTGCAAGTTTTGTAACTTTGGTGTAGCACATCTACATATGCGCATATGGTGGAGGCGTCTCCATGGGCCACAGGGCCTGACAGGTGAAGGTGCGTGATATGAAGTCACCCACACACCAGGAAAGGAGTTAATTGCTGCTCTGCTGTCTTGGGGAAATGGGGTCTATTGACAAGGGCAACTGATCAGATCTGGAGAAGGGCCACCACGCTCTGTGAGGTCTTACCTGCCAGGAGGAGAGAAACTTGAGAAGTCTGGACTCTGGGGGACTAAGTGCTGCTTTGAGCCTCTTCACACCCTGAGTGTTTGATGCCTTTCCCCTTGAAGTTATCACAGTGCACAATACTGTGAGACACAAATTGCAGCAAAAATCTAGTCAGGTTTGATTTATAAATGGCTGTGATTTGCCTCTGATTTCAGCTTCCCCTTTGGCAGCAGCCCAGGTCTAGATACCAGTTTGTAATTCTCATCACACCAGGACAGAATGGGAAAAGTGGATGAAAGGTGAAAAACTCAAAATGGAAAAAAACCAGCTCTGCCATCCTAAAGAAGCAGGAACAAAAGTAAGCTGAATGCTCAGAGAAGAAATGATCTATCATGAGAAAAAACAGCTTAGGGCAAAAGCTGGCTTTCATGTATCAATAGAATCATTGACAGATATCAATAGAGATGTATGACGGCACGATGTATGATGTGTGTGAAATGTATCTATCGGCATAGTGTGGTCATTGGATCTGATACATCAGCAGAATGTTGGCTGTGAAGTTAGTGTGGATTGGAAGGAGGAGGATGATGTTACCTGTGCATCCTGTAATGCACGTCACTCCAGCTCACCAAAGCACTGGGGTGTCAGCCCAAAGAAATGCAAAGATGACTGATACAGGGGAGCCCAGAATCAACTGAAAGACGCTAGCTGATCCCTCAAGGGAGCACCTGTGGGCTTTTGGAAGCCCTGTAAAATGTGTGTTCGTTTATCTCAGTAACAGTGTGTGAACGCTAGTCATGATCATCTCTTCCCCCTTCAAACTGACAATCACTTAATTGCCTCAATGGAAAAGCTGCTATTTGAGCCCCTTCCTGGCACATTTTGCATCCTCCTGGGAAGGAGCAGCAGATGGCAGTGGCTACTCCGTCTCCATCAATATCAGATACTCCCTGAGCCTCAGAGAAAGCAAAAGGCCCCTCTGTGATGTGGTGCATAACCAGACCCTCGTGTGGCAGCTTCAGGATCCAGATCTCTAAGAAGCAGTTAAAAATTTCTTACGTGGTCGGTTCATTACTACAGCCACAGCAGTCTGAAAAGGACAGAAGCTTGTGTGCCCAGCAGCTTCTCTTGGCTCCATCCATCAACAGATGTCCTGCCTCCCTACAGACTTCACTGGTCTTACGTGAAGTGGAAAGTTTCAGCAGAAGGACTTCAGCGCAGCCTGCCTCAGCTGCCTGGTGAAGGTGGTGGAAGGCAGGGAAGGACGAGTTCCTGGGAGATCCAGGCTTTACAACTGCAGGGCAGGTCATGCAGGGGAGGATGTGCACGTGTGTCCCTCATAGCCCAACTATGGTGTCCCATCACTGAGGCATCACAGGAAACATATCTCAGAAGCAGCTAGAGGGAAGTGAGAGGGATCCCAACCTTGTTCTGCCATTGCATGGGGTCGGCGTTGAGGAGACCACATGGGTCACACCAAGTACCGAGAAAGCAGCTGGGACGTGGGGGTATGGACAGGTTGTTCCAAGTTAAGCACCAGTAACAAGGTTCTGGGGGAATATCTTCACTTTTTTTGACCTTCAAGCAATTTGCCCCTCACCCATAATGCCCAAAGGCATTTTCTGCTTTGCTGCAGTGTGGCATGTATCTCAGCAGGGTACAGGCTACAGAATTGCCTACCTCTTTTTCTTTGCACCCAGGAGGTAAACACAGAATCTGGGACGTACACAATCCTGTACTCTGATATTTTGGGTCGCTCTCTCCATTCTGCAATATTCCTGTTAGACCCCAATGTCTTTAAGAAGTCAGTACACACACAAAAATATTCACATGTATCTTCAGTTTTTCCAGACGCGTCTCCTAGGTACACCCTTTCTCTCTTTCCCCTTGCCTTTCACTAGGCCATCACAACACCCACAGTCTTCAATTGCTTGGTGACATTAGCACAGACATCAGTAATATTAATGTTCCATGGTCTCCTTCCACCACTGATGGCAATACTTGAAGTTAGTCCTAAGAGGGACTAGCAAGAAAGTGTCACTGATGAGAATGCGATAACATGTATAGAGGAACATAAGGCTCTTCTGCTATTTAAAAAAGAGACTCCTGAGAATAGTTTAAGATGCCATGATCTGTATTTTCAGACTTTGGAGTGACAGGCCTAAAGAAAAGCATATCAAGACCTTCCTTATTTCTTTGTTTAATGAGATATGGGGTCTAGCTGAGGAGTTTAAATGATTGACTGATAACTATTTGGAATTCTTGAGGGTCATAAAGACCAAGACAAATAGAACAATCCAGAATAAATAATTTTGACACTGTGACAACTGCTAGCTCTTTTTTTGCCCCCTAAACAAACTATGAATATTTTTTCTCTTCTTGAAACACTAAAGTAAGAGTCTTGTTTTCCAAGGAACTGCAATATTAAATGTCCCCATATTTGACATGAGCACTTACAGACAGATGTAGCTGTTCTAACTCTGAAAGAACAAAAGACATCGAAAACCAGCAATTCCTGAATTTCATGATTCGTTCATTCATTAGCCGGTCCTTTGACACTTTTTCTTAATTAATAGAGTTGTTATGAGACAAAGCAGCAAGAGAGACACATTAAGTGAGGAGAAAAAAATTCCACTGAGAAATAAATGCTTTATATTTAATTACAATAGTCATGCAGTGAGCATGTGTGCTACGTCACATCTTAAGCAGAAGCAGTGCATCATTGTGTCCTTGAAGAAGTGACCTTCAGAAAGAGCAATTAGCTTTTTAATACTCTTTCTTTTCTATTACTAGTAATGTTTCTGATAAAACAAGATAGTTCAACAGTTTAATTTTGTCTTCTTCCAGAACACAGATTTGCCATGTTTACATTTTCAAACACACAACCTCAGGGGCTTGGAATATAACAGCGCAGAGAGTCTCAGCTTGAAAGGCATCTCAGGACAGAAGTGCATGGAGAACAGCTCCAGCTGAAACACCAGCAGCTATCCTGTAGTTAATGGCTTCACACAAGACCCTCAGCCACGTGGTGCTTTGGTCTCCCCAGAGAAAAACTGAGAGTAACATTGTGTTACTGAACCTAGTTCTAATATGGAGCTGCTTACTAAAGAGAAACCTAAACAAAACAACGTTATTTTGTGAGATGCATATTCCAGCAGACTTCACTTTAAAGGAGGAGAAGGGAGCGCATGTTTTCTGTAAGAACTGAGCCTGCATTTGAGCACTGAAAGCTCAGCTTGGAGCCAGCTTTCTTCTCCTGCCAGACTCCAGCTGGGTCAGAAAGAGCTCATGGCTGGATATGAAGCAGGCTGCATGCTGATACGAGAGAGGGCAGCTTCCCAAAATCACTGCTTCTCTGGATATTATTTTTACTCTCTTGATCTCCGAGAACCACTGTGGCTCAGGGATGATGCTTCAGAGCTTAGGGGCTGGAAAATGAAAGGGCATAGCAAGCAAACAAACTTTGTGCTGGAAGCCAGCCCTTGTTCATGTGGCTACCTGCTCGCCTACTTCTACAGCTTGAGACGGTTTTTGCCTGTCCTGTTTGGGGCTATCTGAACAAAGGTAAACCTCAGGCAGTGAATCACACTGTGCTCAGAGGAGGTGCCCCGGTCACCATGGTATCTGAAGAATTACCAGCTGGCTCCTTGGCAAATTTGCCTAATGTTAACCACTTCAGAATCAGCCAGTTACTTATCAGGATCTCACTTCTGGGAAATTCTTCTCCCCTTGACAACCTTTGTTCTAGTGCCTCCTCCTTTTTTCCATCTGTAGGAGCACCTGCAGCAATACAAAAAAGCAATTTCAACTTTGAAGATGTTTCCTGAGCCAGAAGGGTGATCCTATCAGCCTGCCTCCATACGACACAGAAGTCTTGAGCGACCATCACGAACGAGGCAACATGGCAGGGGCAACAGCCCAGCAAGGCTGAGGGTCTGTGAAGAGCCCGCAGGCAGCAGGGCAACAGGGCTCTGTGTGTCCACGACCCACCCTTCTGAGAAAAGCTTTATATCAGCATACTGGTGGCCTCTTCAATTGCTGGTTGGGCCATTGCCACTGTCATGATGATCAAGAGCCAGAGCTGCTAACATCCAGCATTAACACTGGGTAGGGGTTTTTTTGGCTCTGTAAGAAGCTTTTCTTGCCATCTTGTGTATCCAGTTTTCTCTGTTGACTTAGCAAATAGTAGACCAACCCTGGTACAGCTGAGCACCATCATCTCCCTACACCAGTGAGTAGAAGGGTGCAACTGCAAATTACTGCTTGTTTCTGTGGAAATGAAATCCATGGATCATCTTCAGCTCTATCACCACATTGCACCTTTACCCTTGCATGCTCTTTTATACCTAAGAGGAGAGAAAGGCAGCTGCCATGGGTAAGACCCTGGTGCCAGAGCCCAGGAGAGCTGCCCAAGGCCCCGGGTTGTGATGGGGGTGGGAGGGAGGTGGCTGGGGAAGGGCCAGCAGACAGTGCCAGGCCATCGCAGGCAGGGGGAATCGGTGGCACAGGGCCAGCCACTGGCGGGGGAATCAGGTGAATGATTTCCTGAGCTCTTCCCTGAAGAGTAAAGAAATTTGCTTTGCCTCCTAGGGAGACAAGCCCCTGGTTTATTCTTAACAGCTAGCTCTCTTTCAAGCACAGCGGAGAGAGATGGGAGCCTTCATTCCAGGTGATGGTACCCTCAGATGTTCCATTGGGAGAGAGAGGACACTCTAGCCTCAGCTGCTGCGTCTCCTCCTAATGCCAGGTCCAGGTTTTACTTGGTAGAGACCCACTCAGGCCTCTGAAGAATGTGTGCTAGGGCAGTTACCTTGCTGGAAAAAGGAAAAAAAGAACTGCTATAAATGCATATATTCTTTCAGAAAACTGTCAGCAGGAAAACAATGCTGTATAACAGGGGGGAACATGCTCACCAAGAGTCTGATAGTTTATTTCTTAGCCACATTAGCCAGGCCACATTAAATTGGACACCAGCAGGAGGTGCAACCCATCCACTCTGCTGTAAATCAACTCTTTAATACTTTCTTCTGCACAGACTTTGACTAACTTCAATTACCAGAGGCATATTTCCACTTGAAAGAGGATCCCAATGCCATTGTGAACGTATTTATTGATCCATATTTGGATATCCTGCTCTCCCCATGCTCTGCTCCTTACAGCTGTAAACTAACCTCAGTGTTATCTCCAGCAGGATTCTTTGTCCCAGTGCATGGCTGTCCCTTCAGGTCTGCTCAGCTGTCACTCACAGCAATCACAAGGACAAGCTGAGCCCATCACCCGGACCACTAGGTAGAAATACTGGACGTCACAGTTCCTCTATGGAGACAGTAAGCCAAAGGCTTTGCCTCTTCTGGTGCAGGACACTGTGGGCTACCATTTTTCCTGCATCAGGAGGGAGGGCAAAGCAGGAGTCTGGTCTCAGGGAGGCTGTTTTGGGCTTTTGGGTTGTACCAAAACACCTGGACTGTGGCAGCCTGAGAGCTTTGCTGTGGTCTCTGTGTTTCACACAGGTCTCCTCTGTGCCTTGAGCAGACACATCCCTCTCCTCCTAGGTGCTCTTGCTGCCTGCGGTGCCACGGTGGTGCAAGGCTCTCACAGCTGCTTAGAATTATAGACTCATAGAATCAATAAGGTTGGAAAAGACCTCTAAAATCATCAAGTCCAACTGCCGACCCATCACCACCATTCCTACTAAACCATGTCCTTAAGTGCCGTATCTACACATTTTTGAACACCTCCAGGGATGGTAACTCCACCACTTCCCTGGGCACCCTGTTCCAATGCCTGACCACTCTTTCAGTAAATAAATTTTTCCTAATATCCAGTCTAAACCTCCCCTGATGCAACTTGAGGCCATTGCCTCTCATCCTATCACTAGTTACCTGGGAGAAGGAAGTTACTTGGAAGCAGTTACTTGCTTCTCACCACTGACAGCATAAGACTCATCTTATACCCACCTTGCTCACTTTGATGCATGTTGTTTGCTTTATGGGGTACCGTGGTGCTGGGGAAGACCTTCAGCAAGTTGCTTTCTTTGTCACGTGAGGAGGGCAGAGCTCAGCTGCTCAGCAAGAGAAGATGAGAGCTGTGGTGGGCAGCGTGCAAGTAAAGACACACATGCTTGCTCGTGCCTTTCCGAGGCTCCATCAGACATGGTGCTTGTACACAGGTAAGAAAAAGAGAGACAACTTGTATCCATAAAGTCGTACTCCTGGTCTGCTGAAAAAGAAGAAGAAACTGTTCTTCTCTTTGGACTTTCATGCTTTTCACTTTCTGCCCTGTTGCACTGCAGCACTGACAAATGCTATCTGTAAAAAAGAAGCCTCGATAGAAAGCCGTTAGGAAGAGGCCTTCCAATTAGTACTTTCCCCTTTCCTTACAAGTCCAGCTTTGTACAGCGGTCTCCCCACTCTGTGTTTAAAGCCGTATCTGCCTGTAACTCACCCACAACAGGGAGCACTAGACCTCCCTCCACAAAGCACATGCACCGGCAGATAATCCAGATCAATTTACCTCTGTGTACCTGGCAGCATGCTACTGTGCAGTGACCAAATATCAGAAGAGTTTGTGGTTAACTAGGATCAGATTAATCCCTGCTGACTGCCTGTCTCTGTGTAAAAAGGGCACTAGAGGTTAGAAAGTATTAAGTACCTTAAACATCTACTTGCATAATGTAAAAGCCTACTGAAGATCCAGACCTTGTGTTTGAAAGTGTTGATGTGAAATTATTTACCCCTAGAGACACTGAAACATACATCTTATCCTATCAAAGCAAGAAAATCCATTAAAAAATTTCCAGGAGCAAATGTAAGGAATATTTGGCCATGGAAAATATTAAACCAGCAGCACAATGGAGACAAGACATTTACAACATAAAGGCCTTAGAGATGCTGAACATTATTTCCAACTTTTAAGAATTTATTTCAGCATATAAAGTACATTTTTTATATCTGCAACAAAGCTTTTTCTGGGATACAGTTGTACCTAGTTTCCATTTTATTTGTTCCTATGTATCATAAAAATACAACAACTAATGATTAGGTAGCTTCATGTTCACACCAAGTCTATGGCACTCCCCGTGGAGCCCAGGGCGTTTCGCAGAAAAGACACATTTCCTTGCTTTTGTATGTTCAAATTATTTATGCATTACTGACACTAAAATGTAGATTATATTCTGTCGAGATAGCGATAGCTAAGCATGTAAGCAGTTATTGGTCATATCAAAATATGGAGAACTTTTGTGCTTTTCTCTTCATTTTAAATGTAATAGTATTTTTAAATGAGGAAGGATCCTGAGGTTGATTTAAAAGGCTGAGCAGCTATATACACGGAGACAACAGTACAAAGATTTTTAGAGGCAAGACAGAAGAACGATCTACAGATCTGTGAGAAGATGTCAAATTTACACACTTCTTCACATACGCTGATAGACCACTGGGCCTTTTTTCTTTCTTATTTTTTGTTACTGGCACATTTAGATAAGTATTAGGGACATTTATATAATGACAGAATATTAGCTCCTTTTGAGGTCATCTGTTCTTGTGACTTATTCCCCACGTACAGTCATAAGCTTCTCATTGTGACATCACCTTGGCGGCTGCAGCAGTACCTGTGATGTCATCAAAAGGGATTATGACCTGAAGTGGGGAGTAAGCTGCAAGAGCAGATCAGCTCCTAAAGAATACAGGTTTTGTTTTGCCCTGCTAGCAGAGGGAAAAGAAAGCACCCCATCTGCCCTTTCTCCTCTGCCTGTCATGGTGGAGCAGGACCATTTTTCCACGCAGTGCTGGCTGGCAGTGCAAGGACCCCTTGCTGCTGCCACCAAAACCCACCCAAGGCTCTGCTGTGAGCTCTGGTGGAGGAAGGCTGGCCAGGGAGCTGGTTCAGGCCCTCCAGAGCTGGGAATCCCACCTGCACTGCTGCTCTTCAGTGCTGCCGTACCAGCATTGGGATGGCACAAATACAGAGGCCTGCTTAGGAAAGAGGTGGTCAAGGTTTTCAGGAGAAATGCCAGACACAAAGGGACGTCTGTGAACTACATCTGAGCTTCCCCGCAAACATTAGTCTTTGGGGCACTCTGGTGAAGAAGCATTGAATGCCATGGGAGGAGAATCCTCCAGGGAGGAAGACTGGGGCTTGCTGGGTTGGAGGGTTCGGTTGGCTTGGGTGAACTTTGGTGCACCAAAGTGGGTGCATGAGAAAATAAGCACAACGTGTACAAGTACATACAACCTTGCTTCTCTGCCCAGCTCAGGGGTACATCACAAGCTGAAGTGAGAGGATAGGACAAAAGCTTGCTGTGAAATTGCAGTGTGCACAGGGAGGCACACACGAAAGCTGCAATGGGACGTGTTGCAGATGTGGTGCTCCTGCTGTGTGAGCCCTGCCGCCCCAGAGGTTGATCACACGTTGCTCTTGGGTCCAGTTGGTTTTGTGACCTAATGCCCAGGTTGAAGGGAGGGTATCTGTGGGATGACAAGCAGGATATAATAGCTGTGCCTCAGTACTAAGCCAGTTTGGCATTGAGGCTTTCAACATGGATCCGCCTGGCCACTTCAGGCCACAGGAGAGGCAAAACCACAGCTGACAAACTGGCCTATGCAGAGCTGCCCTGTAAATGGCATTCTTCTGTGTTATTCACTCTGGAAGCTCCCGTCTGATCTCACCTCTCTCGCCTACTCAACCAAACCCCTCTTTCTGAAAATCAGGCTTCTCATGGGAAGTCAGCACTGCAACTTCATAAACACCTTCATGTTTTCGTCTTCTGTGTGGTTCCCTGTCATTTCAACCAGATCAGTAGCAGAAATGGCAGTTGGCAACGTGCTCATATGACGACCTCTTCCAATGTCATGTACTTGTCATCATTTATTTGGCACTGTGGGAGACTGTGATAGTCAGTTAGATAAGCATTTGGGGGGTATCTGAATTAAAATTAGCTTTTAACATACTTTGTATTCCCTGTCAGCAGTAAATGTGTTTAAATGTACTCCCAGTCATCTGGGAGGAAAATATGCTGTCACAGTGTTGCTCCCCACCTTTGCTTTTGGCTGAGTGAATATCCACCAGGCCCCACGCAGGGTACCGACTCTCTCCCAGAAGCATTTTAAATCTGCAGATACCAAAAGGGTGACTTCTGGGGGCAGAGGTGGCATTTCACAGACCAGTAAGTCAGCGCTGAACATGCTGATGCAGCACCCCTGAGCTACGGCAGGCAGCAAAGCAGCTGATCTGTGACAGCAGCCGCTGCAGGTCAACGGTGCACTCAGGAAGGCTCTTGTCATCTGTTCAGAGTCCATAGGGAAGAGACTTTGCTGCTAAGACCTTCAAATAACACTGCAGGAAATATATACACAGCTGAAATAATCTCTTTGGAGCTCATACGTTGTTTTTCCTGGAGTTTCTTAAGCCATCTTCCCCTATGAGACATGTATAGGAGAACTACTTGGATTACAATAAAGATGTACAAAATCTTTACTCTCTCCTCAATCAGCTTTTTTTCCTTTTTTTTTAATTCAAATAAATTTCATCAACCTAAAGAAAGAAGTGATCTTGTCCTTGTGGTTTCTCAGCCCTTTTGAATTCTGTGTATTGAAAACCATATAATGAGAACAGTCACTGTCAGTTAGAAGACTGACCTGATTTGGGCTCTTTTTCAGCCTACACTTCTCCATGTGGAAACATGTGTCGCTTCATCAGTGTTATGACATTAACCTCATTCAGTGAAAGAGGAACTCCTGTTTGCTTTGCTTTGCTTTCCACCAGAGAAAGGCACCATTCTTCCCACTGCAGAGGGCATCACAAAACACATTAGCATTACCTACCCTGCAGCTTGAAGAAGGAGTTGACTCCAGCACCGATAGCTCACACCACTTGTTAACTTGCTGGCTGGCTAAGTTTTGGGTTGCTCCCACTACCTGTCTTCAAAACTGCCCCTGGGTACTGTTCAGGGCTTTTTTATTCCAGGACTCATCCCAAAAGCCCCCATGGCAGAGGCTGGCCCAAGCCTGGGTCCCACACAGTCCTCCAATGCCAGCCCATCAGGCCTCGCATCGCCAGGGGTGCCCATGTGCCCTTGGGCATCTCACAGGGCAGGAAACGCTGATCCACAGCGTGATGCTGTAAAATCTCTGCTCCATTATTCCACTTGCAGTATTAGAGATGTAGGAAAATGAACCCACAAAAATGTGATATCCATGTTTCAGAGCCACAGGGGCTGGAGGGGACCAAGAGCCAAGTGCTTCGCAGTTTGGTCACATCCAGCCTGTACCACAGCCTCTCTGCTACTTAGCCTGCAGCCATCGGCAGGGAGGCTACCCCCACCTGTGAGAGCTGCCAAAAAGCCTTTATTACTGCTAACAGCACTTCTTCCCACCTGGAGCTGGGCAGCACGGTGTGAGGGAAGCAGTCCAGGAGCTCCTGCAGGACGAAACTCCTTTTTGGGACTCTGCACTATGTGTGTTCCCCAGCAGGTCCCAGTTGGCCAGGCACTGGCACCAAGCCCATCTGTTGAGGGAGGCCGTGCCCTGTGGAGGAGTTTGTTGCCACACCAGCATGTGGAGTTTGGTCTGAAATGCCATCACAGGGTCTGCTGACTGGTTTTTCTTTTAATAAAGCCCCACAGAAATGATTCAGCTTCACTGGACTTCTCCTTTGAAGGCCATCCTCTACAGTGGTCTTCCTTTGAAGAGCCAGATTTTGTCCTCCCGCCCCAGTGGGAGACAGAGACAGCGGTGGTTTTTCATGGCATGTGGATAGCAGTAAGAAAATTCACCTGAACTTGCTCTGCTGGGTGTTTCATGGCACCACAGCCAACCGCCTCCCTGCAGAATACCTTCTGTATGAAATGATGATGCAAATTTTTCTTATCCTGAAATTCAGCAGAACTTTCTTCCTGACTGTGCAAATGTGTTGGTGTCTTGCAGTGTGGGCTTTCTCCTAGAGGAGAGATGTAAGCAAGAAGGAAGCTGGTTTGGATTCTGTTTAATTTCCCCAGGGTTATATATCTTGAAGAGAAGAAGTACACAAAAACCAGATGCAAATAGAAGGCTAAATTCTGTTCTCCTTTTATGAAGGGGTAAATGTACAGAAAGCCTGCTGATGACAGGATTGTGCTAGAGCAAAAGCAAGATTGCTGGAGACTGACGTGACACAGGAAAGCAAATAAGAGGGTTCTGAAGAGGAAAACCTGCTTCTCGCCTGGTCCTCTTGCCTTTTTCTCTTCTAGCCTTTCGCTGGGCTAAAATCTGCCCAAGATTCCTGTGCACAGTGTGTGCAGTAAGAGCCCAAACTGGCCATAGCCTAAAAGCAGAACTGCTCCCCCTTTACTCTCAGCATCCACGCCAAAGCAGGGCTTGGTTTTATTAGAACACAGGTTAATAAATAAGGGAAAACTCCAGTCTCCTGGGAGAAACATTCGGGGAGAAAAAAAGATTTCCAAAGAAATCTCCCTCTGCCCCCAGCGCCCATGCAGGCTATGCCTTTCCCTTCAGTTTCTCATTTCAGTCCCATGACTTCTAGCTTCTTCCAGGGCTGCAGAAGCTCCTTACCTTCCTCCCCTTCACCACTGCCGTGGAGGCTTGACCTTGAGTCCGTTTTCCACAGTCAGGGAGCACCCTGTCTTCCAAAGGAGCCTCCCTGCCCACACTTCCCCAGCAGCTCCTCATTTTCTCTAGGACCCAAGCTGATGTCGGTGGTTTGCATTCACACTTCTGTACCTGAGAGCAGAATCTGAGCCATGAAGACCTTCGATATGAAGTTCTGGAGAACAGCTGCCTCTGACCATTTCTCTTTCCCCCTTCTCTCCTTTCTACTCTTGCATATTTTTCACAGCAGACATTGCAGAGCCACCTATGGTGGTGTCTGTCAGTGCTGAGCAGTGGAGGATGCTTCAGCAGTCTGTCCCCTTGCCTACCGCGACGATCACACAGGAGGACATCGAGGGCCCAGACAGTATCGGCACTGGGGCACCACAGGCGCACACAGGATCTAATCCATCGGTGAAAGCAGCCACCACCTGCTGCTTCCTTCCAGCGCTTCCCACCAGTCCTGTACCCTGCTTGGGGGCTTGCTCACACGTCAGGAAGCTCTTTGCTGTTTTCCTTCTCAAAGAGTGGTGGTTTTCTCTGCTCAGTGAAGGGTTAGAGGTGTTGGGCTCCCCCTGAAGCCCTCCGAGCTATTCGTGTAGAGGCCCAGAGCAGCTCCACAGAGGCACAGCACCATGTGGCCCAGCCTCCTACCCACACACTGCTGTGCCGTGTTTTCTCCCGACAGTATTTTCTCCTGGTCTGTGCCTTTCCTCACTTCCCTCACAGGCAGTCTAAGTTATCTCAATGTCAAGAAGCATTTCTTAAAATACAACTTCCACCTCTGCACCTTTCTGTCTTTAAAGAGTTATCTTGGGGACCAATCACTTGCATTCCTTTAAAAATGTGTTTCCAGTGTCTTAAAAATAAAATGATTACCAGAAAATTTATCAGTACTTTCCTCAGCACCTTGTGATGCGTATCCAGATTAAGACTCAAAGAAGGATGTGATGCCTAAACTAGGACACAGGCAAGTTTAAAGACTCTAAAAAAAACATCCTAAAAAAGAGCCAGAAATTTGTTTTCTCCAGAGTGGCCCAATCCTAACATTTCTGTAGGTCCAGGACACCTCTCTTTTTGACCTGGAATTTCTGTAATTGGCCTATTTGCTTTGCAGCCCCCACTTTATGCCCCAAGCTACCTTCACTTGGACAGCTGAGCTCCTGGCTCCCTGGAGCAAGCTCAATTTGCAGACACATGCACACCCATGTGGCACCAGCTTCTCTCGGACACCCAGTTCTTGGCTTTGGATCCCAGTTTGGGGAAGAGAAGCTTACAACTTAGGCTGCTGAACTGAAGGGGCAGGAGATTTTTAGATCTGGCCTTGATCGTAATAAACGTTCATACCCTTCTCCCAGTATTTTATCACTTATTTTTTAGCCACAGCTAGTTTTACTGACTCTTCATTCTTTCTTACTCTACTGTCTGTTATCCTTCTAATTATTCACTAATGGGTTTTCTTTTTTATTCATTATACGTAAAGCACATTTCTTATTCCCTGTAGCTGCTTTGAACAGCACTGATTCACTTTTAGTTTTCTTAAGTCCTCCCTCCTTGTCTGCAAACACTGGTTTTGCTGCTGAGATTCCTCCACAGCTTTTCTTTCTTAAATCATGGGCAGAGATGAAGGGTTTGAAACAAAAACTCCAAATTCTAAGCCCCCTCTGTGATGAGACATGACCAGAATGTGCTTTTTCCCCTTTCCCACAGAAACTATGCTGTCCTACATCACATTTATATTGGGTCAAATTTTCAATTACATCTTCCATAAATACTTACCACAAATCTGAATAGCACTATTTTTTCTGTGTGGGAATTGAATGTTGGTTTTTGACAGCAGTTCCTAAAACCTCCAGGGGCTCCCTATCTTTCTTCCAGATCTTAATAAATCCACAGGAGAGTATCAAACAGGGCATAGAGGAAATGTCTTATCGGGTCTGGAGCCTCTGGGAACATCAGATCTAATCCAGCTGTACAGTCCTCACCAGTGACCAGAGTTAATTCATCTATCAACAGCTCTGAGCCCTTTGAGAAACCACTTGGTGGCCTCCATTTCATTCCCTCTGAATACATGTCCGGTCTAGTGGACACTATTAATGATAACTTCAGCAGAGAGGTCCTCATTCAGAAAAACTCTTAAGCCCAAATGTAATTATCAGTGTGAGGATACTGCCATTGAAATCCATGGCAAAAGCTACATCCCTGACTATTGTACTAGACTGGGATTGGTCAAGCTCTTGCTCTTCATCTGTCCTAGCCGGAATGTGGCCTAAACCCCAGGATGCTGAGACAGATTCCAGTATTTGCGTGCTGTAGGTGACCCTGCTTCGGCAGGGGGGTTGGACTAGATGACCCACAGAGGTCCCTTCCAACCCTGAACATTCTGAGATTCTGTGATTCTGTATCAGTGTCTGTTCTGTCATCCTCTCAAACCAGCAGAAAGAGAGGAACAGCACAAATGCAGACAAAGGGAGGCCCATTGCTTCATTCTCATGGGCCCTAATTCAATTGCGTGGCTGCTCCTTCTTGCTTGAGGATGAAACAGTAGCACCTAAACACTATTGCTTGATTGTAATGACCTTTTCCCCCATGTCTTCTTTCTCAGTTCCAACAGGAATGTATGTTGTAAAATAGCTAAGTGTATATTTAATGTCAAGCCCTATGAAGATCAGTAAGGTGCAATTTTACACTCATTTTTAAGCCAAAACCTTGCTTGCTTTAGGTGTCACTGTGAAGCTGTGAGGCTGAACCTGTGAATATGATGGGCAGGATTTGATCCCGTCACACAGAGAAAGCTATGAACAGCTGAGGCTGCTTTTAAAGTGGTCACAACAATGGCTCTTCTGCTTCTTGTTCATTCAGAGTTACCCTTTCCTCATTTGATCTCCTTAAAATGCACCACATTGTTGTTTCTTTCCTCCTGGAAACTAAAGAATAAATGAAAATCTTGCTATTTGGGATGGCATTAAAAAAAAGTAATGGCAAATAAAGACATTTTAATTGCATGGAATTTCTGAATAAGGTTTCAAAGTGGAGGAAAAAAATAGCTGTGTGCCTGGTACACAGAGAGCCCTTTCTCTTCCCCTTTGTGGCAGAGGAATCAATGGAATTCATATAAAAGGAGGAGGGGGGTGGGAAGAGAGATAGGAGATGCCTTGCTCGGTACCAGCAGGTCACAAGTCTCATGAGGCTCGAGCAGGGCTCGCGAGGAGGTTGCTGACTGTATCTCCATGTGTACCTTTTTGTTCCTTGCCTTGGATTTGCCGGTCAGCGGCATGCCGCATTGCTTGGCTCTCCATAGAGCTTGTAGCCTACAGGAATTTGGACAGAGTGGTACAGACATCGCCGACAGAGACTCTGATCACTGACTATCCCTTTAAATGCCGTCTCATGACTTAGTCTTTACTCCACTACCTATTAAAGAAGGAGACAAGACGTACATAGACAGCTTCCATTCAGACACCCAGAAGGACACAGAAAGGCAAGACAATTTAACAGAGCTAACTGTGAGTAAATACGAGGTATTAGAGGTGCTCTCTAGAGCAAAGGGCATGGAGAAAGATTTGTAGGAAATCCTGAAGGGAAAGAAGGTGCAGTATTTTTATAAATATGCTTGCATACAATGTTCAAAAAGTGAAATTCGGTAAAGAAATCTATTCTGTCCTTTTAGCATTACTCCTTCAAATATGAAGTATTTCTTAATATAACATTGACCAATGCTTGATTTCGCATAAAAATCCAAAGCCGTGATTTTGTGCTGCAAGCACTGTAGACTTTTGCAAATACAAACTTTCTTCAGTGGGATAATTTCATAGAAGGGATACCTAGGGGGGGAAATTTGAAGCCAGACTTCTGCAAACTTGGATCTAAAGCCCAGCCTGGAGCCACCAGTTAGATACCTGCACCTCAAGAGGGGTGGTCTTCATTCTGGGAGTGCTGGATGTGAACCCCTTTCTGCTGGGGACGGAAAGGAGCTGTGGAGAGCAGCACCAAGGTGTCCCATCATGTGTGCAGGTAGCTAACTTTTTAACCAAGGGGCTCTGTGTCTCCATGCACTGTAACGGCCAACCATCCTACAAAGGTATAGCACTCTGGAAAACTCAGTTCTTGTTAGCCAACAGAGTCATCACCAACTCTCTACATCTTTTGTGTTTTTTTTTTATGACAATATCTACTGGGTAGACCTGGACAAGTACTGTAACAGTGATCATTCCTATTGCAAGTGATCTTAACCCTGATGGAAAGAGAAAGTTCCTCTGTCAGCTCAGCCTACTGCTTTTCTAAATACATCTGTATTATTAATTTCAGGTATGATTATCTGGTGGAGAGTGTTCCCAGCTCACCTTCATGTTGCCCATTTACTTCACGGCATTTATCCTGGCTGCTTGCTGCTTAACCAAAGGAAGCTGCATCTCCTATGATGAGCTGAAAGAGCTGAAGACTGAATTTGCCATCAATCTCTACCGGCATGTATCCAAAGCAGAGAACAGAACCAATCTGGTAATCTCTCCAGCAAGCGTGGCTGTTCCTTTGGAGCTGCTGCAGTTTGGAGCTCAAGGAAATACCTTAACGGAGCTGCAGGATGCCCTAGGATATAACATTCATGGTAATGTACTGCTTAAAAAAATACTTCTTGTTTTACATTTTGCAATAAATTCACAGCTTTACTAAGGAGACAGCAATTACGCACGTCACACCAAAATTCTGTCTTCTGTCTCACTGCACCATGTAGTTTTGGAGTGTTTTCTCCATCTTTGATAGCCAGGTGTCAGCTGAACAAAGGAAAATTAAGGGAGTATTTGATACATATGTTATTATTTCTCTTTTTTCTTCATCAGTGCTTACTCTTTTACTGCACCAAATTACAACTACATCTACAAAAGATACTTCCATGAACAGCAGAATTGCTCCTAGTTTCCCAGAGGTTCATTGTGTCTGTTGTGTCCTGGCCTCCCCTGTGTCCTCTGCAAGGAGGTGCCAGGAAGAGGACAGTCGTTTTCTCTCCTACCCCACTTATGTTTTCTCCCCTATCCCATTAACAAATTTTATTAAATCTATAGTAATTGAATTATCTTTAATTTCTGTAATGTTATTAAAACTGGCCAAAAAACATGAAAACTTGTTAGGAGGAGACTGACAGAGAGAGATATACATAGACAGACGGATGGTGCAATTGCATCTTTTGCTGAAAGCAGGCTAAAATAAAACTCACTGGGAATCTGGAAGGGATATGGAAAAGGCAGATGTCTTAAAATCCAGCATTAAGTCAGCTGAATTTAAGGATGCTGTTTTCATTTTAGCTCTGGATTATCCTACCATCTCACATCACACATCAAAAACTATTTTACATTATGGGCACAATGTTTATGAAAAGCAGATGACTGCCACATCTTCAAAATTTGCAGCTTACATACAAGACATGTATAGCGATGACACTGCTGTTTCTCAGCATAAAATTTACTTTCAGCCTATGAGGACTAAAGATAAAACCTACAGCAATTTCACCACCCTGTGCTGTAACCTGCCTTAGTCACCATTACCATTCTGTGTAGCACTGATATTCAAAACCAACACAGGACCAAGAGCTAACTCTGGCTGATACATGCAGATACAGCTGCACGTACTGACAGAAGGACAGTGCACCTATGCTGTGAGCAGCTGCTATAACGAAGTCTTGCCTAGAAGACTCCTGTTTCTGTAAATTCAGTAGGGTAATTTTAAACAATGTTAATTCATAGAAGGATTATTGCTTGCTTGACACTTCTGGTCATTAGGGGCTCAGTTATTAAGAAAGAACCTGAAGAATAATATTGCACAGTGAAACACAGGTAGAGATCTCCACAGAAAATGTAATGAAGGGAAGTGCAGAGGCTGTTAATGACCTGATAGCTCTTTTGTGCTGCCTTACTTCTTCTCATGTGGCACATCATATCAAGCAGCATTTTCTCTCCATTTTAGTTGTCTGTGACACAAGCCACATGAGCTTTGGCTTTCAGTAATATTAATGCATGAATGTGGAAATAAAGCAGGACGGGGTCTATTGCTATTGGTTGTACCACCGCATCTTCAGTGATTGAGAAGGAAACCACTTCCTCAAATGGTTTAAATCAACTAAATAAATAAAATACTTTGATCAAAATTCCTATCAGATGAAGAAAACCAAACCACGTGTATATGAATATCTGATAAAATTCCTTTCTTCCATTAGATGTTTGCATTAATGTTTCTGTTGGTCTGCCTTAAACAACAATGAAGGATGTGGTTAAAACCTTAGCAGGCTGAAAACAATGAAAACATTGATGGTTCATTCACTATTCACAGAGAATCTGCTCTTACATGCACTTGTAATCTTCTTTTAATGTTTGGAAGATTTGTTCACCTTTGTTCCAGTACTAAGAAAAACAATGTATAAAGGGATGTCTCTTTAGACAGCACAGACAAAATGACATGCTTTAAAATGCTTTCTCCTTGCTGTTTTATTTTATCCACGGTAGAGTAATTTAAAGCAACTTTGAACATTTTCTGAGTAAGAATTCAGGACTTTGGTTAGCTAAGCACTTCGATATGACTGAAGTTATGAGCTCAGGATACCACACCTCAGGTTAACATCTGCTTCCAATTTACCACTTTTGATTCTCAGGTCCTCCAGAGAGCTTGCCAAACGCTCCCGCACTAATGCAAAACACACGAGAAAAACACTTTACACCTCAGACCGTGTGAGTTTTCTTGACATCTGTTCAAGGAGTTCAACATTTTATCCCTTAAAGAGTAATAGGTCTAAATTTTAATACCAGACTTCCCATAGGTGATTAGTCTTCCTGCAGGTTACAAAAGGAGCACTATTAGGTCAGAAAACACGCACTGGATTCTCAGGTAGTGGAAATCAGAAGATGTTAAACTCTCCCTTTACCCCATCAAGAATCTGAACCAATGCAGTAGAAGTCCCCTGATGACCTGTCTGGGAGCTGGAGGTTCATGGCGATCCTGCCTTTGACCTGATGCTCAGCCTGGGACAGGTCGATCCAGACAGGGTGGACTTCCCTGGTTAGCTGCTCCAAACCACCCATGTCCCAGGCAGAAGCTCAGCCTGACTTCCCTTGAGCATTGCCTATGCCCACAGGTGTCTGGAGAAACTGTGTAATGCTTCCCTTTGCCTAAGGAGTCAAAACAAAGATTTCCAGTCAGCCCATAATGACAAGCCCAGCCATGCCCATGGGAAGCCAGATGCCTGTGTGGTGCCCAGGGCGCTCCAGGGTTTCACACCAAGGCAGAGGAGCACCAGAGTCAAGTGCAGCAAGCTGGAGAAGAAAGGGGCACAATACTGACCACGCTTGGAGATGGTGGCCAGCAATTCATATACAACAGTGAGCTGCTAAGATTTCACACAGAAATTGGGACACTTGGTGAGGAAATTAGAAAGGTTCTTGTGGTCCCGCAGAGCCAAGAGGCACTGAGGTCTTGCTGAAGGACAGAAGTGCTGCAGACATTTCCCGATCCTCATGGAATACTTATTTATAGAAGGAGGAACCTGCTGAAAATGTCTTACAGGCAAGTACCAATCTCAATAAGACTTTTATTGGCTGGGCTTAGGCAAGTCTCCTCCAAAGCACAACAGGGGATATGGGAAAGGGGCTGAACGACAAACATGGGAAGTTGGAGGAGATTTGACACAGAGCCTATAAACGTCGTTCAGCCTGGGTGCAATTCCCAGGCCTCAGAAGGTCACCTCAGCATGAACATCCCATCACAAACCATTACAGCAAGCAAAATAACAACAGCCAGAAATGGCTGCTAAATCACCCTTCAGGCAAACCTGCTAGAAACTTTGTCTTTTTAAAAACGCAAGATCTCCTAAGTCTGTAGGACTCTTGTTCCTGCTGGGCTCATACCTCAACTCCATATCTGCCACAGAAGCCACCACCATTGAACTACCACTAGCTCCAGGAGACTGGGGCACTATTCAACTATTTTCATTAGTACACAACTAACTAGAGCATACACTACTGAATTTTTGAGTGACACTGAGCTCGTAGTTGCTACAAGCATTCTGGAAGACCAGAACAGAGTTTAAAAGGAACCTGGCAAACCAGAGAAACTGGTGAAGTGAATAGGACACAATTCAAGACGGACAAGTGCAAAATTCTATGTTTAGAAGGAATAATAAGCTGTTCAAACCGGTGAACAAGAAGACAAACAATAGTTTTTTTCAGGAAAGGGTCTGAGGGCACTTAGGAATTAGAAAAAAATTAATATTGACTAGGAAATATAATTGTGCTTCAGAAAAAGCAGACTCTGTTAAAAAAGAGCATAAAAAGAAGAGCTGCTTGTAACACGGATGAAGCAACCTATCAATCAGCTCTATTTAGCATTGCCAGGGCTTATCCGCAATACTGGGCCAGCTTGGGGCACCATCCTTCAAGAAACAAAACAACACATGAGGGTCAAGGGTATCAGAGACAGACCTGGGGCAGTCAGGGAGATGCCTTTCCTGGGGTGGGTGTCATCGATAATGGCAGGAGAAGGAGACGGTGGCACTGCACCATCAGCAGCTCAGCCAGTCACAGTCTCACTAGTGGGAACCCAGAGAGTTCCCAAAAGAAAACAATGTTCCTTATGAACTGTAAGAGATGTGTTTGCATAGAAGTGTGAACCCGGTGTGAAATCAGCCACTTGACATGTCTGCACTAGGTGATTTCTACAGCAAAGTGAAGAGCCCTTTCCTGTGCCCAGCGCGTCACCACCCTCGACAGCAGCGCTTGACAGTAATGCGCCGTAAATTCAAGGGTGCTTCAGTAGTTATAGTGCTTTAAACTTTCAGACGACACCGGTGTCAGCACTGGAGCTGAGAGCTGCGGACCCCTGGTGCAACCTCCACAACCCTTAGCCTCAACATGATAATTCCAGATTTTCCCTCTCTCTTGCCTGGCAGATCAAGGTGTGCAGGACATCTTGCACGCGGCGTATGAAGAAGCGACTGACTCCAGCCAAGGCACGGTGGTTCAGCTGGCATGTTCCTTCTTCGTGGATGCTGGGGTGCAGCTTTCGCCACGCTTCGCTGCACGTGCTGCGCGCTGGGCAAACAGCAGCCTGCAGCAAACCAACTCCACCGACCCCAACAGAACTGCAGCCCAAATACAGGAATGGATCACCAGTAACCTTGGAGGTAACGTGACAACCTGTGAGAATGATTGCACAGGAATAAAATGTAAAATAAGAGTAATGAGAAAAATTACATTTAACCAATTATAAAGTTTTTTGCCGCATTCCATGTTGTCCAAATCAAGGCTGAGGGCCAGGAAATGTAATCCATGTGCTGATGCTCATTTTTAATGTGAGGACAGAGCTGGAATAGGTCTGAATCTGTGAGTATAAGCGTGCAGTATCAAACTGGTAACCACTTGGCCTTGTTCCTCTGCTTTTTAAAATGACAATCCTTTGCAGTGTTTTCAGTCTTAATGAGGAGCAGCCAAATTCCCCAAGGACTGAGTTCGTTGCGTTGAACGTTTTCATGCAGGCCCGTAAGCTCAGCAGTCAGACTCTGAGTTTAAAAAGTCAAAATGGGAAATAAAAAGAACTTACTTTCCACACAAGCAAGAAAAGCAATGAAATTAAATTCTCTGTTAATTAAAAAATAATTGAAAAAGCAAATCTTTAGAAGCAACAGAGCAAATCAGTCCCTGATTTGCCCCATCATCTTAAGTTTTGTGAGTGTTAATTTGGCCATCATCATGTGAGGTGATGTTAAACAAACACATTGAAGCTACTATTGAAAAAAATATGCTATCCTTCTCAAATGAATTGTAATAAGTAATCTAGCTTCATGATAGAAAAGTATTGCTTTAGAAGCAGGTACTAAAATGGGAGATTTATGCAGTGCTCACATGCGTGTCAATGAATTAAAAGTGGATCACACTTTCAAAAATCTTTGAGATACACAAAGCAGGACCAGTTGAACTTCCAAGCAAACAGGACTGAGGGAGAATTAGGACATGAGCTTCAGTTGACTTAGTTCTTAAAGCGGTCTGTAATCATGAGTCCATTTCTTGAGGGATTTCTAGTGCTAACTATGAACCACTCCAAGATACGTGTGGGCACATTTAAGCTAGAAAACCAGTTAGGGCCTGGGCATAGTGCTGAGCACTGGGCTGCTGTCACCCACACTCTTTTGTGAGTAGCATAGCCCTGGCACAACTCTGGCCTTCAACATTGACCAACTTGAGCTTGGTTCTGGGGAGAGCATAGAAAACAGGCAACCCTGATAAGGTCCGTGTACAGGCGGGGAGGGGAAGGTATGGGTTTAACAGTGCCTTGTGAGTTGTGCCTCGTGCCCATAGGCACAGAGAGCAGTCCTGGCTTCATTTACTCACACAGACCTGGCATTCAGGCCTGGGTGAGCAGGATGGCAGTGTCCCCCTCCCCATATCTTTTCCATGCAGATGGGGATGCACGTGGCATGCCGTTGGAGAGCACTGGGTCACCTCTCAGCCAGATTGCCCTGGTGAGCACCATGTACTTCAAAAGCAGGTGGCAAAAGAAGTTTTCCTTTATGGATACCCAGATGTTACCTTTTACCACAGCGGAGGGCTCAACCCTGAAAGTTCCCACAATGCATCACACAGCTGAAGTTAACTATGGTAACTGTCCTCGATCTAAATTTGCTCTATTGTACAACATGGAACAGGTTTATTTATTTAACTTCCACAGCTACCACACTAAATCTGTTATTTTCCCAGCTTGGCGAAGTCTCACAAGAAATCCCATCATACAAAGAGAACACATGGGTGACCGAATAGACTGCTTATAATCCCTGGCCATCATGAAACAGATCCTGGGTTCAAAATGGTTCCTAAAATATCTGCTGTTCACGCCCCATCCCTCACAGACCAACACCTTGCAGCATTCCATAACAAACTTGCCAGCTATAGAAAACAATGGAAAGGCACCAAGATAACATGCCAGCAAAAGGGAACAGGAGACCATGGAGGTACCTTGGTACACAAAGTCCTTTGCAATAGCAGGGAGCTTGTTAAATAGAGCTGCCTAGGAATGGAGCACCATAGGAAGCACATCTGATCCCACAACAGTGGGGTGGTTAAGACTAAAACAAGATCAAGCCTCTATCAGTTCAATTTGTGGGGTGGGTAAGAGATTTCCTGGCCCTTCAACGAGATCACTGTTTGCCCCTTCAGTGTGTTAGCAGCAGAGAGGATAATATCACCGTGAGCACCAGCACTGCACACCCATCCCTCCTGTCACAGCGTGTCTCCAAGGCTTTAGGGTAAAACTGCAAACCTTCAGGGCCAAATTCTGCAATAAAGGGGAGAGGAATTTTCCTGTCCCTTATACCAAATCAGTGGATGCTCTCAGCATGGGCTGAAAACAGTATAAACACAGATCAAGCTTCTATTTTTATAGTATATGAATACAGCATATACTCCTTTCTAAGGCCTGGAGTATGTGGGTTGCTGACAGAAGGACTCATGCTGTAGGCTTAATATTCTATCACCAGGATTTCTTCGATTTAGCTCTACAATCCCTTTCCAAATATAAAAACCTCATTTGCTTTCTACCCTAAATTTCAAAACTTCACTTAGGTAAAAAGCTTTCTAATTCCAAGTCTGAATTTTTTTCAGGACTAATTCATATCTATTACCATTGTGACAGCTTTATCCTTTAACTTAAATAGTTTCTTTTCAGCTTTGATATTTACTCCTAAATTTATTTGCCAATCAACAAGCTGCCTCCCAATTTCCTGTTAACTACTGAAGATTCCAGAGTCTTCTAATCTATTCAAACAACAGATACTCCAGTTCTCTAGCAGTCCTTTCCTGCACTTTTCCAACTCATATTAATCTTGAAAATAAGTGGGCAGGAATGCACATAATACTTTCAATTAAGCCATATGTGAGCTTAATAAAATGCTCTTAGTATTTCCACGACATGTTAAAAATACCTTGCACAGTGCACCACAGAATCAGCTGAGAGTGGTTATTCAAGGTTGACCCCACCTGGGACTTTTTTCTTTCTTCATTTTTTTCCAGCTGTTGAGTCCTGGGTAAATCAAGGGAAGGGAAATTTCCACAGGTACATACCTTTTTTTGTGGTTTTGAATGATCATTTGATTTCCACCACTGCAGTCACCATGGTAACCTCACTGTTTGATGAAATCTTGAGTGTTGGCAATACTTTGGAAAGCCACTGGTAACCTCTTTTCAGCCTGGCAGCCCCACTTTTAACTTAACTCACTGCAGTCTCCCCTTCAAGTGGCTGCTTGCTGCCTTTCATTTCTTGCTCTAATTGCCATCTCTTCTACCTATAAGTAGTGCCCCAGTGAAACTGTGTTTAATGTTTTACTTTAAATGACTGGATCTATGCCTTTTTATCGAATTAGTTATCAAGTCATAAAAGCTTATTAATTTGTTTTCTAGGGTCTACCTGATGCTGCAATTTATCTCACTTTCTATTTCCCTCTGTGACTTCATTATTCTTTTCTCCAGAGTATGTTCTAAAACTTCTCAAAGATCTAAAATTTTGCAGATCACTTTCTTTTCTTAATAAATATACTTTTCTTTTCCAGTCATGGGACAAAACTGAATCTACAGGTCTATTAAAAATCTCTGCTGACACATTTGCAATTTCACATCCAAGTTCCTTTCATATTCTGGGGTGGTGATCATCCAGGCCCCAGATTATTGTCTGTCTCAAGTAGTTCAAACTTTGTTTCTGTCTCTGGTGGTGTAATGTCTCCTGTTCTTTCCTCATCTCCTTTAGGAACCTCACCATTATCCTTTGCTATATCATCAGATTATTTCTGTCCCATCAGTTCCAGCAAATAATCGCGAAGAATCTAAAAAAAAAATAATTTTGCAGTATTCAGCAGCACCATTCTTCCTTCTTTTTCATCTTGTTTATATGGCTAAAACATTTTCCTTTTCTATGCAACAGTCACCACAGGTAGGCAAGTGGCTGCTCATCATTTCTATGCCTATTTGTCTCTGAACCACAATTTACCTGGCTAAGGAATCACTTTTCCCACTCTGTGCAAGCTTGTCCTTGCTGTTACGTCTTTCTTTGTGATGTTTCGTCTTCCGGGACATCCATGGTGTGTCCACCGCACTTCTTCCTCCTTCCAGGACTACCAGCTCCTGAGGGCATTCACACCTCTGACTTGAGCATTCCCACCCTATTTGCATCTGAATCTTCTATAAGTCAATTGACTTTACTCATGAGTGCAGAGTTTCACCTTCCAAAACCCTACATCTCATCATCCTCACTGTTGAGTAATGTCAACTACTACATCAATTCGTGATCTTTCAGCCGTGGGTGATTTTGTATCACCAGCTCACTGCAGGGGTTTTGCTGCTCCTGATGTGTGGAATAACCTCACCCTTCGTCGCTTTGCCAGCCATTCAGGTAAACAAGTTTCTTGGGACTAACACACACCTATTAGCTTAGGAACAGGCCTTTTCTCTGAACTTTCTCTTTTAGTAGAGTGAGACTGAGAGATGAGAGGCCTAAAAGAAGGCAGGGGGCTGCCAGTGTTTATATAAGTAGAGATCTTGGGTAAAGACCAAACACCAGAAATTCAGCATCTGAGCTGCATTGACTGACCATGTATTTGCTCCTAAGCCCTTGCAAACTTGATGTGAAATCGTTAGTTGTACTTGTCTGACCATTTGCCTAAACACAGGAACTCCATCCCGTCGTCCTGAACTAGGTAGCTGATGTGTTAAATACTTGCACAGAAAAGGAAAGTTAACCAAAATACTGGGATTACCTTTTCATCCGGTCTGAAATGTGTGAGCTCTCTGCAGCTGGAGGGACTTGTGAGAGAAGTCAAAATGAGAGGGATCATTTCAAATTTGCTGATTGTCAGCTTTAATAGGGCCAATTCAGTCTTTGTCTCTAGAAATGCTAGAAACATTTCTAATAAAGCAGTTTGAAAGTAATACAAAAGACAGGTTCAGAACAACAAAACAGAGGCAGGAGATAACTTTCCTTCATTATTAAATGACAGCTGCTGTCTCCCATCAGGATCCAAAACACAGAGCGAGGAAGATTAGCTGTGGCCTGTTATCGATCTCAGGATTTACAACTTTATTTATCATTTTAACATGGCCACACAGAACAAATCAGCCTGGGACAATTAATACTACTCTAAAAAAATGTCAACATTATTGTTTACATATGCCTTTTAAACTCTGCAGCTATTTTACATATTCATTTTTCCAAGCAACTTGTTAACTATATTTGAATACCAATATAGCATATATATAATCCTTACGGGATGCTCAAAATCAGTTCAAGTAAGGAACACTACATGTTCTGACTCAATAATCTCAAGTCTTTGATTTTCTTTCTAATTAACAAATAAGGACTGTATAACATTTGTGCACAACGTGCTGACTTCAAAATATCAGCATGCCCACAACTTAAACCGCTTCTGTCCAGTGCACTACAAACGTAAATCTTCCCTTCTTGCCTGTTACAAACCAGCAGGTCTTTTCCCAGCAGACAATCCGCGTGCTGGGAAGTGATTTTAATAGTGTAATTCCTGTTCCACATTGCATGGCGGGAGGGCTAATCTAAAAGCCTGAAATATAATTAGCAGAATAATCAACATTTCATGAAACCTAGCTAGTCCACATCTGCAAAAAATAACAAATACTGTACACTAAACATTTGAAACATCCTGTAGCTATGTATTTATTGGCAAATATTCAGATATGATGAACTTGAGCTACCTATAGTCTGTTATTTATAACTCCAGACTTAAAAAGCGTGAGTATCTATCCTTGAAGATACAACTGCTACAGCTAAGCAAAGAGAGAGTAGATTCAGTATTTTGGATGGCCTGCAGCAAAGGGAGTAAGTCATTTGCTTGTGACTTGCATTTAACTCCTGGCCTGCTAACTGTTGCTGAGTGTTCGTGAAATGCTGTTTATTCAATGAACAAATGAAAAAATAAGAAAGTAAAATTGTGATAATTGAATCTATTCTACTGTATAACAGACTCCATTAGAAACGTTGGATTAATTGTTCTTTGAAATACAGAACTAAAATGGTACTTTTTAATGGCTGTTACAAATTGTTCCACAACTAAATAAAAGTTTAAAACCCCACCAGCTTTTCCTTTTGAGACTAGTTTTTGTAACTTTCATCTGATTTTTACAGTTCTTTGTGCCTAGATTTTAAAGAATAAGAAATTTGGTGCTTAACCATAAACCTAACTATTGTTTACTGTAACTATTTGTTTCTTGAAATAAGGTTAAAACTGATTTTTAAAGGTAGTAAAGACGGAAACACGAGGCAAAGTAGGTATCAGTTAATTAAGTAGGACACTTCCTTTTTTTTTTGTAATTTCTATGTCTAGTGAATTTTTAGTGAAAGATATTAGAAAATCATAAGTTTATTCAAAGAACAAGCATTGCAGGAACAATCACCATAAAGTTATTGTCATTGCCTCAGTAATATTTTTTAAACTGTGGGCAAGGAGGACAGCTACTATATGAGAAAGTAATAAAATATCCATGCTCTGCTGGGACAGTGCTTCAGGTACTATTACTGTCATTGGCATCTTTCTGCCAGCATAGATAGATACATCTCGCAAAATCAGCTCTGTTCAGATGAGCCACTGCTGGGAGTTAAGAGCAGCCGGAGCTGGCTACGAGAGCCCTTGCGCTAGAGACAACCCCCTACACCCCAGCACCGCTGTTCTGACCCAGCCGCTGACCCAGGCTTGGGTTGTGGGGTTTGGGTTTTTTTTCCCCCACTTGAATGATGAAAGAAGATCTGTATTTGCCCGTCTACAGGCCAGTTCCAGACTGCAGCTCTGGAGGCTTTCAGCGTGGTCGAGTTACCCTACCTAGGGGAGAAACTCAGCATGTTCCTGGTGCTTCCCAGCCACAGAAGAACATCTTTGTCCCAGATTGAGTCTCACCTTTCTGCCAAAACCATAAGCCTCTGGGCCAACAGCTTAAAGAGGGTGAAGATGGACATTTTTCTACCTAGGTAAGCAATATAAATACTGCAAGATGGCTTCACCACTTCGGTTGTTAGAATTCCGTGTGATAGCGCTGACACGAGCAATGCGTGAGACAAAATCAGATGAGATACTTTCAGTTTTGTTATTCATCACATGGTCAGAACAGCTCTAACCCTTTCTTAAGCCATGAAGAGGTGAGCTGGGAATGCCAAAACTTACTGGTATGCTCTGCACTCTTTTAAAAACCAAGTATTTCAGCTGATCCTACAGCTTTTACTTAAAATTTGTTTGGGATATAAAAATCCTTTGAAGATCAAAAAAGAGAGAAATATTCCTGGCCCTTTCCCACACTCCATTTTTCTCTTTGCTTAAGGAAGAGTAAATACATAACTTTAAAAAAAATGCAATAGCTTATTTTTACAACTTGCTAGTATACTATAAAAGTAGTCTACAAAGAACTTGGGGCCCCCCACCAGTCATACCCATCTTTCTGTGCACAAAGCAAGTTTCAGCCATCTATTTTCCACATCAGTCATTCACTGTTGCTAGCAAATGCACAAGTCCTGGAGGTATTTTCTATCATCTATTCGAATGAAATTGCATAGCAGGAGGAATCAGGTGCAGGAGGGCCTTTTGTGGCTGTACCTGCTGTATGAATCAGCATGGAAGGGCTTTGTTACACATCTCTTACGATACATTCTCCACCTTAAAGAAGCTCTAGAAAACAGTTTGTGTATTAATATTCTTTTTCTCCAAGCTAATTGTTTGCAAATGTTTCAAAGCAGCCAAAAAAGATCATTAAAAAGAGGGCACTTGGGGAAATGCAAAGTTCATGTGTCAATAAGACTGAGAGGCGGTCTGATTGCAATAGCTAGAGGTGAGGGATTCCTTCTGTTAACGTCTTCAGGTGCAGATGAGTCACTTTTCTGCAAATTACACTTAATCAGTTGGAAGGCATTGGGCTCATACAGAAATAGAGGGATGAAATGCAAAGGCTTGAAATAAATTGCATCTATTTCATCTTTTACCTCTATGAAACTGTGAGTCCCTCATTTAAATAAAATCTCTTATATTCATTTCAGGTTCAGTATTCAAAGCCTTTTTGACCTAAAGACAGCTTTTTCTGCCTTGGGAATTAGAGATGCATTTGATCCCATCACTGCTAATTTTGAAGGTATTTCAGGTAAGAGGCTTCACGGGATAAAAAACAATCACTGACCCAATAGTTGTAGACTCTTCCATTTGAATGACGCAGTAGATCTGGGCCTTCTGAATTGATTGTACTTCTTCTTCTGTGAAACTCTAAAATACAATTCACACTCAGCTGCTCTACTTTATTGTTGGCAACTGTATTTTGAGTTGTTGTTTTGTAGGAAAGAAGAATCTAAAAGGGAAAAGTTGGGTTTGGTCTTGCCTTTTTTTTACACACACACCCCCCCTTCTTTAATATTAAAACTGTGAAGACAGTGTAGGCCTGGAAAATGTTATTTATTTAGAAATTTAGGATAATTTACTCAAACTTACATTCCTATTTTTGTTTTTAAATAGTCGTTTAACAGTTAAGGATACTGGTCTAACAAGTCTGTATTCCAGCTCCCGACACCACAAACAATATTGGCACATGCCCATGCTGTGTTGTCCTGCTAATCCAGCAACCAGTGGACTAAATTATACTTCCCCTTTGCTAAAATACTAACATTAAGATTGTAAACTGTCTTGGTTTTGAGTCTGAAATTATCCCACTTCCTGGAAAATTTTTACCCCTACTTCATAACAAATACTAAAAGAATCCAAATTATCTATTTCCTTTTTCTTTTTTTGACTACTACCAGCAACACAAATCATTTCAGTCATTTCTGCTCAAATCAAAGAGTCGGTGCCCATAGAGATGCAGAGCTCATGCGATTCTTGTGCACGTGAGTAAATAAATGGAGGTATGACAAGAAGAAATTCCTCCAATTTAGGCAAAGCTGCTTTCCTTGAAAAAACTTCAGAAGGCACGTTACTTGTGGAGCGTTTTTTTGTACATCTCTTACTGTATTGATTTCTTGCAGTACAGACCTCAGACTGCAGAGAGATGCACATTAAAATAATTTGTCACTGCCCACTTATTTGTTAAAGCCTGCTGCTTTGTTTATTGCAAGCAAATGTTAATATACTGATAAAGTGCACAATGATGCATTTTATAAAGTTAACATCTATTTAAATAAGATAAATACTTTGAGGAAATGAACTCCATCATAAATAATCTCATTTGCAGCTTCTTTCTTATGTAAGCAACTCAGTGGCTTTCTGCTTCACATCACACAGGGCAAGGCTTGTAGAAGTATTTGGTCCTGCCTGTGGCAGGGTTATTGATTAAATGACGTGTTGAGGCCCTTCTCAGTTCTACTCTTACACTACTCAGTCACGTATCATAATAGTAGGGTTATAGCTGCGATGGTCTAAGAGTTACCTGAGGCAGAGTTTATGAGAAAAGTTTAATCTTTTATTTAAGGAATAGATACAGCTGGAAAAAGAACAGGTACATTTTCAGTTCCTCTTCCATATGAAGCAGAAGCCGCAATCTTCAGAATATTTAAGCTTAGATCACATTTAGTAAAAACAAATGTGTTACTTCATTTCAGACCTGGAACAGCTTCTTTATGCCAGAAAGCTTCCATATTTTTCCTTCAAAATATGTTAGATTTATCTAATTAAAAAAAAAAATCTGCCTCTCTCCAGTTTTGTCTTGCTTTTTTCCATCCCAAATTTTTGACTGGACACAGTTCAGATAGAAACAGATAAAATGCTGTTTTAGTGTTTCCCTGTTTTCACCTATGTGTCGGACTCGATTCTCATATTCAGACAAGAAAGAAAAAAACTCACAACCTTCCCTGCTTTCTGCCTCTGCGGTCAGCTGGGAAGAAGCAGACTTGTAACACTCTCCTTGGTATCCTTCTAAAATTAATTTTTTTCCAAGCTCCATTTGATGTCACAGTCCCACTATTGCTTCTTCCTGCAAGTTGGTTTTCTGCAGTTTCCCTTCCAACAGTTCCTCGATCCAGTATTCGTTCACTGTCCCTACTGTGTTAATTAGTTTCTACTCTTTAACCTGGCTTTCCACCACAACGTGGGAGACCTTTCAAACTAGTAATTCCCATTCAGCATTCAGCTGACTGTTGTCCGTGTAGCAGGAAAACAATCATAAAGCTGAAAGAACAGGTAAACAGAGGTAGAAAGGAGGGAGAAGAGGGTATTCATAATGTTGACATGAGGCTCCCTGAAAAGTCCCTCTGCAGTCAAAGAGGCAGCCAAATGTGTGCACTCCTGCTCAGCCTGGCTAGGGACCTGCCTCCCTCGGTCAGCAATGCAGAGATCTCGGACAAGCCGTCTTCCCTAGACTGAAGTAACCTAATGTCACCTTCCTCGTATGTTATCTCACTTTAAAGATGTTCCTATATTGCATCAAAGCAACGCTCTTCTGTAGCTTGAACCCAGCTCCCACCACTGGACATCAGTGGAAATGGGCCAGACTGTAGCTGGGTCCATCAGCAGAAACATAAGGACACCTCACAGCTCTTCCAGGTTTACACTGATAGAAACACAGTCAAAATCTTGTTCTTTCCCCTCCCCCAGATTGGAAAGCAGATCTGACTAATGACAAGTCAATAGCAGAAATGCCTTTAAGCAGAAAAATGTTCCAATTTTGCGTTCATGGTAGTCATTATTTCCTAAGAACTTCACTGCTCATCTGAAAGCAGGATCCACGTTTAACGTAGAAGTCAGAAGCACCCGGGCCATCAAGCAAGCTGCACTCTGTGACAAAGGACGTGTGCAGGCAGATAGATTCAAGACACACATCAGTGTTTTAGCTTATTCTCCAAGTTGCCTGAACATCAGTTCACGCTGCTCCAAAAGCCATGTAGCCATACTAGCTCGGCTATGTGCTGAGCTAACATCAAGCTAGCTTAGATGTTCAGACTGTCTCTGCTCACCCATATTAGGCACATGTATGAAAAATCGGGACCTGAGTCAAAATTAGAACTGAGGGTCTTCTGATGTGGAATCCAGATACAGAAAAAGCAATTGAAAGGCAGGTTTATACCATGCTGACTTTCCAAATGCAATGTGGTGAAGGAACTTGCAATGGAAGAAAAGCTAATAATACGGTATGTATTGCATTCAGTATGCAGTCATTGAATGAGTTGTATGGGTGAAATACCTAACTGTTATGTCATCCTTAGATACTGCAGAAAAAAAATAAAAGCTTTCTGAATTAAGCAAAAAAAAAAGTGTTTGAAATGGAATTCAAAAAATAACTATCGCTATTCAATTCTGTGTATTTTTGCAGAGCAAGGTAGTCTTTATATTTCAGAAGCTATTCACAAAGCAGAGATTGAAGTAACAGAAGATGGTACGAAGGCATCAGGAGCTACAGGTAAATCAAATACACAAACTTTACTTTTCACTTCCGAAAATTATCACTAGAGTAGCAACTACTAGTCCTTTAAAACAAACAAACAAGCATTGTAGCATTTAAATGTATGCCTAACCTAAATTTAAAATTCTGTGTTTAACACACTTCAATTTTACCTTTGTAATTGCTCATAAGAACTCTTAAAATTCTTCTCTTTCCATGTTTAATCTTAGACTAACATATAAAGACTCAAGTGAAAACCAGCTTTACCAGCCCAGGCAATGTCCAGTTTAAGAAAATAAACCACGTCTTTTTCTGTTGGTCAAATCTGTTTGCTCAGATCTCAAAAGCAAAGAATGAAAAAAGGTTACTAATGTTTTGTCTGTAGCTCCTGAACCATTATGGGGTTTCTTTTTTGAAGATGATCTTTTTGGTAGCATTGAAGGTCATTACAGCGAGGTTTTGTCTTCATGAAGATGAAGACAGGCTTGTTTCTCATGTCGTTTGAGGTGTGACCTTTGTGTACAGTAGTTTCTGTAACAAATCATTTCCACATGAGCAGCTGGGGCTGCCTGAGTGGGGAGATTCAGTGTAAAATCTCAGCTATGGACTACAGAGTCAATAAATGACCTTCATAAGGCGCATGACATCTCAATAGAAATCCTCCATCACAACTTGTATGAAACCAGGTAACTAAAATTACCGACCTGTGCAATCCCCATTTTTCTTTTTATTTTTTTCACACGAGCTTTATCAAAGAAGGCCTTTTTTGTTTCCCTTTTGGAAGTCTCAGATGCTTGGGAGATGCTAGAAGTCAGCAAGAAAGGCAGCAGCAGCCCTAGACCCCTGCATGGATGGCACGGGCATTACTGCCACTTGCTTCTCTCCAAAAGCTGAACATGTCCTCAGGCTGTTCAAACATCGGCCCAGCAGAAGGGTGATCATTAACCACACCTCGCCTTGCTGCTTCCCTGGCCATGCTGACAGTAGGCGTGCTCCATCCACACCTTGCAAACACTGGTGGTCCTCCACTGCATATTGGGGCAAGATCTGTGTCTCTCCCCTTTCTCCTGCTTTCCCTCCTTTCCTTCAGAAAGGAATCCAAGGGAGAGCACCGCGGTGCATCCCACTGCAGCACTCAGGACACTGGGCTGCTCTGTGGGCTGCACCTCCCCTCGCCGCAGACATCCTGCAGCCACGATGCCGAAGGAACCTGCGTAGCAACCCCCGGGCAGCAGCTCCAAATAAGACACATGCTGTACATCTGTGGGCGCACAGAGAAAATTTGACATAACTAAGTTAGCCTTTCTGCAGAGCTGTACAGTTTAAAATTTTATGACAATTTTCATCTCTGCTGGGGTGTTAATATTTTTAGTAATTTTTCTAGTAATTCTCACACAAAATAAAAGCTTTTAAGTGGCTTCAATTACATACCAAAGATTAATAATAATAGCAGTCAGACATCAGACCTTTATCCCATTGAAACCAATGCCATAACTTCCCTTCATTCCAGTCAGACCAAGCTAAGAAGTTGATTTAGAAAGGTTTAATTATGTTTATTGTTTACTTTAAAAGCTCTGGATCTAGTCACACAGTGGCTTGAACGCTAAAGTAGGCACTTGATTTTTTAGGAGCACTGAAACAGTGCCTCTCAGTTTTACTCAATCTTACTTGAATTTTCAATTGAATTCCATTGTTTTAACGGCTCATTAAAAAATAATCCAAATCTGGCTTTTTAGTATTGGGGGGGGGGTTGACAATGTATTCTTAATACTATATAGCTATAAGGAAAAATTTATTTAAAGAAGATGTATTTTCAGAATAGCAGAGCCATCATAATTCTTAAGGACTCTTCTATAATCTAATAATTAACCCACAACCAGAGAGGGGAAGGACAGTCAGGAATTGAGACTGAGGATACTTCGGCTTTGTGGAGAGCTCTGACAGAGAAATTCCAGGATGATGCAGATATTGCTCTGCTCTTTGTTTCCCATTCAGAAAAGCCATTATGTTCGTGCCTGGCTTATCGTTTTACCAGAACAGCATAGCTAGGAATTGTCTAATGGGTTAGGCAATAGCATGGTACGACTTCAGCAGAGTTAGGGCTGTGGTAACAACAAAAATGATACTATCTTTGAAATCCAAAGCCAGACAGACTCACTTCAGCAGCGAAATTCACATGAACACCTGCAGGTATCTCACAACTCTTGACTTGTTCGTTCACCCAGACTGATTTCACTGTTGGATAAAACTGTTGTTTTATTCTTAAAGCAGAGGAGCAACTCAAAACTCCAGGCACTAAACATTAGAGCTTGAGGGCACTGCGCAGAAGATGGAATGAAAATGGACACATTTCACTAATGTTTTCTTTGTTGCATTACAGCAATGGTGTTACTCAAAAGATCTCGAACGCCTATTCTCAAAGCCGACAGACCTTTCACATTTTTCCTGAGACAAGCTAACACAGGTACGCATGCTCTCCGCCTCAGCAGCAGAATCCTTCACAAGCAGCACTGAACTCAGTAACAAGTTCTTCGTAAATAGGGTGCCATTCTTCAGTCCAGGAAATCTCAACAACCATGGAAACAGTGGGTTTAGGGTTTTTAAAGCATAAAGAGGAGTTTAATTTCTTTAAAAAGAATGCATGATAGTCATAGAAGTCAGGGAAGCCAGACTAGCCTCTTCTATGTGCATGAAGTACATGACTTCCACAAGGTAATTCAAATTACAAATGGGCTGGATCAGCTGCACTCATATCTGAAGAAGTTAAAATATAAATCTTTCCCTATAAATGAATTTTTTTCATGTCCACACAGATAGCACACAGCAAACAGACTTCTGCCTGCAGGCACCAGGACTCCAGGGCCTGAAACTCCCTGTGTTAATTCCAAACTCAGCAGTTTCTAGGGGGACAGCTCAGAAATTCTGAAGCCCAACAATCTTTTGCCCAGCTACAGCTCAGAACAGGCAGAAGTTTCTCTTCCCTTGTGCCCTCCACATCAACACCTCTGAGGACACAGTTTTATACATCAGCACTCTCCACTACTTGGTATCGTCACGAGGCATTCGGTTTACCAAAAGCCATGGATATTCACTGTATGCAATCAGGCAACCTAGCTCTGCAAAAAGCCTAACTTGTATCTTCGCTTTTGCAAGGAACTGCCAAAAAATGCATGTTTCTTTCGCAACTGATCACTCTTTTTTTGCGAATGAACTGCCCCAGCCCCCAAAACAAATCAACCTGCAGAGCATGTCTGAAAGAGTGAAGCATCACAGTGCTCCGTTGGCTTCAGTACAAGACAGCATATCTCATTTCAGATGTCCAGTCACGTAAGTTACTCCAGAACCTCTGTCCAACACTGTAGAGCTCCTTGGCAATAATAAAGAACCGCATTGTGCGCCATCAGCAGGTGTTTGCTCCTCCAAAGCATCAGGCTGTCTCCAGCATCTCTTACCATTCTTAGCAATGCAGTAAATTTGCACCTTAAGTATTTTCCTAAAAATCATTCAAATCACCAAGTTTCTCTCGTAACGGGGATCATATGCATTTAGATTTCCAGGGAACACAGAGCCATTTGTAGGGTTCTGTAAAACACCAAGGCCTGGCAAGAAGACCAAAGAGAATAATTTTCCTTACCTGCTTCCAAGCAACACACTCTGTTCCCTTAATTGGTGAATACTTGCGTATGGAACATTGTTTTAAAAACCTGTATCTTACATTTTGGTCAAAATGTAAACACATCTTTTCAACGAGAAAAGAACACCTTGGCTGGGGTTTTGTTCTAAATACCCTTTGGCAATCACTGCCATTCAATGAATAAAAGTATTTTTACTTGGCAAATGCAGAATTAAAAAAAAAAAAAGGCACTACAAGCTGATCTGTGAAACTTGAGCCACAGACTCTTCAGGATTAACAACAAACTGATTTTGTTGAATAAAATTGCCCAGTTCACAATATATGATAAATTATATAAATAGGAAGGAAATCCAATTGTAAAACAGGATTTTTACATGAACCATAACAAAATATATACCTTCCAATCAACTCAAAACCAGAAGTATATTTCTGTAATTTTAACCTTTTTTAATGTGAAATCTGTGAAAACATTCAGTCATTTTGTTTGTTCAGACTTTGTGACTGAAGTTGTTCAGGTATGAAAAGGGGAAAAGGTGAACAAGATCTGCTTTTAATACATTTTAAGTTAACTAGAGGTACTTAAAGCTTGCCATCCCCCTAAAGTTCACAATGAATCTTTATGTAGACCAAAAGTCTACACTGCTTCAGTCTTCTAGCAATCGCAGAAATGTATTTTCCAAGACTTAAAATAGCATAGTTCTGCCTGAAATAATTGAAAAAGTTTGGGGTTTTATTCTGAATTTCAGGTCTGAACACAACCCCTTTGAAGGATAGGCAAGGTAACAGCAATACAAACAGCCAAACCACAAATGCAATGAATCTGAGGCAGTGGTTTCATTCAAGGGGTTGTAATAATCTCTTCTGTAACTACAATATCAACACAAAGGAATGAATTTAGACTCTCTTTTGCTCAGTTCAAAAGTGATTCTTCAGCCAATGGTTTGGGTAAGCTTCAGGTTTTGATGAATTTCTGGTTTGGGCTACCAACTATTTGGAAAAACCTTTTTGTTTTTAATACAGAAACAGTCAAATTATTCCAAGGCAAGCATGCAATTGCAGTCGATTTTTCCATACAAGCAATGAACAATCACATATCTGCTAGTTCCATGCTTAATTATGTATTTAAACTGTACTGCACTTTGAAAATGTGGCCCCAAACTGAGTAACATTGTTTTCATTTACAGGTTCAGTACTCTTTATAGGAAGAGTTACAAATCCTTCATAATAAACACCAGACAAACACACCATCTTCTGTTCTTCCTACGCTGAGCTTTCCTTCAATGAAATTAAAGGTTACATTATATGTATTTATTAAAACACTGTTGTAAAAAACATCACTTTTGCAAGAATGAGAGTGAGCAACTCCTCCACTACCTTCTTATTTTCTACACACTGCTGGAAACTTACAGCTGTCTAGGAATCATTAGCACTGCAACTACCGCAGAGATAGTAAGCATATAACCATTTGAGGAAAAACTGAACAGATTTTGCTACCTAGATGTGTAAGAACATGGGCCAACAGCTCCTGCTTAATTTCTTCATCATTGCCAAAGTCAGTTTGACTGTTGCTGAGGACGCAGGTCATCTGAAAGAAAGCATCCCACAAGAAAACTTTGTGATATATGTAATTTTTCAAGCACAGCTTTATTTCCCTGTCCCGAAGGCAAAAACTTAAGAACAAAATTGAAGTTCAATCTGGTCCCAGACTTGGATATAATCCAGCTGAGATAGTAAGGTAGCAAGCAGGCAGCAAAATGCTGTGAAAAGGAAGTCAAGCTGAGAGGCCATTTCAAAACTGACAGAACAGGTAGGAAGCAGAAATACCCACTCAATTAGTGACCAACCAAATATTATTGCTAAAAAAGACAGTAGTACTACCTCCACTACCTTTTATATATTACTTTTTTTTATATGAACACAGCATAGAATGGACATTCTTGAAGAACACTGAATGAGGCTAAAAGCATCTAGAAAAATGCTTTTTTCAGCATCCTGACAAAAGCTGGGACACAGTGAGTGTTTTAGTACAAGATTCAGCAACTCACAGCACAAGCATCAGAAACCCAGGCCCATAAAGATCTTGGGTGAAGACTGCAAACCACCAATACCTAGGAACAGCACCAGCAGGGAGCTTCTCCCACTAAATCAAAGCTTGCCAGAAGTTACGAGCATCTAGCATGGATGAAAGCGGCCAATGAGGCATTCAGTGATATTTTGTGTCCAAGCAGCAGCACCTTCTGGCGGTTCCCACACTTGTAAACATGTAAAAACTCCTGACACAGAAAGACTCTGTGCAGCATTCCTCAAAGGCAACTGACCCCTGCTTTACTACATTGTATCCTCATAAAACTGTGGGGTTTGTACGCACATCCACAGCAATGACAAGTACATCAGTTTGTCGTGCCAGAACAAATAGCGAACCGCAAAGTGCACAAGGCCACAGGGTATCATCCTACCATAGCTGCGATTCAGCATTAGCTTCCTTTCACTTGTTCTCTGATTAAGAGCAGAATATCCAATGATACAAAACTGCTCTTCGTTCTTTAACACTGATACTAGAACACAGCAGCTCTGGAAAGGGAAGGCAAAATGAACCATTCCAATAAAAATTGTACTCAATCCTACACAAAGATTAAAATAGAGTTTTTATTGATGGAATAACAAAAGTGCTTTTCTTAAATATTTTTTCAAAATACATTTATACAACTTACAATAATATATCCAAAATAACTGTATATACAAAACATTACCTTGTTTAATGTATGTGCTTTTTTTTTTCTGAAAATTACAAAGCAACTTTTTGGCAAAGTTCAACCTTAAGAGGTGATAGTTTCGAAGGATTAAGAAAAATAGAACCTGAGGGAAAGTGACACGTAAGTCCATGACAAGCAAAAAGTTCTCCATTTAGTTAAATAAAAATGTTTTTTGTGATATTTTTCACATTACAAAAATAACAGAAATGACGAAATAGAAAAAAAAGATGACGGATGCTTTTCTCATCATTTTATAGAGCAGCTTCTCTTTCTTTCAGATATAGGAACTTGAGATAAGAGTGCATGTCAAAAATGAATGCAAGTAAGGACAGCAGTGCCCTGCTGTGGCTTTCTCTTGTGTGCAGTGTTTCTTAGCTGCTGTTGATATGGTTGACCTGATTGGATCTGCGATGGATTTCTTCCAGAAAACTCTCAAGCTGTTCTATCAGCATTCGTTTTTTAAACCTGTATTTAAAAGAAAGCATAATAATGGATGCACACAGTAACACATAGAACACTGTTCATAAAACATCTACTGAACCCTAGAAACTTCACTTATTATTTTAGGTCCAGCGCATGATGAGGTTATATATATTCTCATACGTATATACGCTGTCTCCTAAAGTTCTGGTAAATTACTAACTTGCTTTTCCGTTTAAGGAGAGAATACAAAAGTATGCTTACTACTGTCTATTCTAGCACGTTGCTGAACATCACTCAGCCCTCAGAAAGTCACGAAAAAGAGAGTTACATGTTTGCTGTTTCCAGAAAAAAGTGTCTGAACTACAGAAAAAATATATGCCAAAAGAACTATACTCCTAAAGGTGGCAACAGCTTTTAGGAATTATTTGCATGCCTTCACAGTGCATTCACAAAAGTTAAATGAAGTTGGTACTGGTGAAGGAAAAGCCATTACACAGTGTAGAGCAGATTTTCTGACACGAAAATAACATTTGAGAAAGAAATTAAAGAAAACACAGACATAATCCATACCTGGAGTCTCTGCAGTTCTATTCCATATTGACGACCTAAATTTGAACGGCAGACCATTCTGTCACCTTTGCTTACGGCCCTGCCTCAGCGCACACAGCTCCTTGCTGTTTCCAGCTAGCCCTCTCCCTTGCAACATTTCTGCATCTGAGAAGCCACTGCTGACCGATGCTTTGGCAGCCGCACGCATACTCAGAGACAAGTAGCAATAAAAAGATCACCCACTTTCTCAACTCAGTTCTGTCCTGAACTACACACCACATTCAGTCCTATGACCTTATCAAACCCCGGCAAAAGCCTCTGGTCCTGGCCAGGCCTCCCAGTCCATGTTCCTGGCTCACAGAAATATCGTATCTGCCCTAACTCCCAAACCAGACTTCCCCACAATCTCAGCTTGACCACGGGGAAACAGCTCCCCTTCCCGACCACTTACTATCTCGTTGCATACCCATGCTCTGGGCCCTTACTGATCCTTCTCATCACAGTTCTCCTCTGGAACCCCACAGAAACCCCACACTTCAAGTACTGCTTCCCCTCCATTCCTCCTCATTGCTTTCACAACTGCACCCTGCTTGTTGAAAAGTATTAACCTTGGAAACAGATAATTATTCCTTCTCATTCCCTCCAGTAAAAGTCAAATTATTTCAGCTAATAGCAAAGTGCTTTACTATAATATATCCTAGTGAAAATTTAAAATGCTCATATTCCATTCACATGACTGGGTAATGTTACTTCCCAGAATACCTTCAAGCTCCTCTGAAGCAGCTGTACAAGTTAACAGCAGAGATTTCCCAGAAACTTAAAACCTGGTGGAAGGTGGGGAAAAAACACATTTCTAACTATTCTCACATTACTGTTGGCACAAGAATTCAAGTTTACGGAGCACTATGTCCCGCCCATCAGTACATCTCACTGAAAGTTCTTTTCCAAATGCTGAACCCTACAGCAAGCTTTTTTTTTTCCAAGGCAACAGAAAATTTACCACATTGGCTAATATTGTAATTAACAGAATTAAATATTGACTTTCATTCAACCATTCACTCTGCTAGGAAAACTAGTACCTTCAACAATAAAACTTCCTTGACCAGCTCTAGCTATTGAGCATCAAGCTTCAGTATTATTTTGAAATTGGTTGTACTAATTCTGGCCAGCACTTTTATCACAAGTGGGTACTGCCCAGCATTTTGTCTAGGTACACACTTCGGACTTTGCTATGTGTATTAGTAGCTTAAAGCTCTTAGTTTGGAGAAGAAATAAAAGGGAATTGAATCTCTCATACTGAGAAGCTGGCTGATTTGGAGAATTTTGATCCACGTCTTGTCAGCTTTTGCTCTAGACTATTTAGCAGAGAATAAAAAACCACTTATTCTTAGTGCTAGAACCATAAATGGATTGCTATGCCGACTCCAGAAACACTGAAGACCTCTCCACTATATAGTCTAACTTATTTTAGCCTTTTCCTAAATAACTCTTCATTTTGTGCATCCAAAGCTATAGCCATGTCATATGTCTCTTGTTCAGTGAGGATTCCTTGTAAGCACTACTACTACTACTCATCGAGGCTGAGCCAAAAGTGTACCACTAAGCATAAGAGAAGTCTTTGTCAGAACAGAAATAGCCAAAAATTTGATATTGGGATGTGGTATCACCTCATCCTTAATATTTTCACAATTGACTGGAAAAACAAATAAATCCATTATCTACCTCATCTTGATTTCTGCTTCTCAAAAGTGACAGCTTTTCTGCTATCAGAAGAGGAACCTTGGGGCAGCTGGTTTCCAAGGGAAGCTGAAAACTGTAGATTGTTTTAGAAATCTTCCTCTCCCCTTGCAGCTCTAGTGGATTAACCTGAAGAACTGAATGGGGACTGGTTTTAAACATGCATTTTGTTGCTGAAATGCTCAAGAGCTTTCTTAAGTCTGTGTCAGAGTCAGAGCTCCTTGGAGCAGTGAGAGAGAGCAGGCATACCAAATTTGAATTCCATTCCATGGCATAGCAAATGTCAGCTATCAGTTGACAAAACAAGACTGTCTTGACTATGCTGGAAAGCCTAGAGAGGTTTCCCGCAGGGAGCAGGGAACCTTGCTTAAATTTGATAGCTTGCCTGGATAAGGAAAGAAGCAGAGAACTGCACAGGGACTGTAGGCAGCGTTATCCAGGTGGATAAACTGCCACACTGTAAAAAAATCTAACCTAGGAGAGAAGAGGAAGGAGAAAGATGAAGCTGTTCCTGCACTCAAACCAATAAAAACTGGAGTTTAACAACAGTCAACAGAAAGAGAATTGCCAGCCTTTTCCACCAGTAGATGCAGAAAAGTGTTGGCTATGGCGGGAGACAGGATTTAATTCTGATGCATCCAACAGCAACACTCAACTGCTGCCAAATTTTGTAGGGAAAGAGCAAACAAGATAACTGGAATAGAGAGGCTGTGCAACAGAAATGAGAATTACAGATGATCTAAAAAGCCTAATTTCAGAGGCACAAATATTTCAAATCCACTAAGGGCTGCCACAGACTCCAGGAGCAAAAGTATTGTTTTGGCGTGCTGAGACAGTGAGGAAGCATGTATAATCCACAGGCTATGGAACAGCTCTGACAGGTGATATAACGATAAAGACAGATCAAGCAAAAGCATGATAAAGTAACTGTTGCTATAGGAAGAGCTTGACCTATATAAATATATGTGCCCCACTGTGCTGGCAGTAGAAGGCTAGAGGAGCTGTACAAATGTCCAACATTCAGTGTACCTTAAACTCTCAGTATGGTTGTATTCAGAAATTACTTTGATTTTTATTCAACCATAAAATTCGTTTAATAATGCCACAGGAAGAAAGCTGACTACTACAAAAGCAGATTAGAGAAAAAAAACACAACTGTTTTTTGAGACTTCTGAAATAACCTTCAAAGTTATATTTACAATCCAAGCAAGATGCTGGAATTATTAGTTCACTTCGACTCAGACACTATTGGTTCTACTCATAATCATGTTTGTTTCTTTCCTCTTAGTAAATGTGTAGAAGGCTAAGCAAGTGTGGTCAGTCTAAGGATGCTGTAAGGAATACTTTCTAGTTGGATTAATAACCCAGGGTTTAAATCCTCAGGCAAGTCTCTCTACTCCAGTGACAAACTACCTCCCATTTCCACAGCCTCAGACAGGACTATAATATCTCTGAAGGAAAAAGTCTGAAGAGCAGAGATATATCTTTAAGGAGCATACCTGGATCTCAAAACTATTTTTAGGACAAGATTTTGAGTTGATGCAGAATAAGGGATTACAACTGTTTCTGAAAGCCTAATTCACAGTAATATGCAGTTCCATCAGTTTTTCAAATTAGCAGTACAGCAACACCTGAACTTTGGAACCTGAATCATTTTCTAAAGTCACCTTCTCTTTCTACGCCACTGTCCATCTGCATTTATGGTGATTCTGCAGTTACAGCTGCTAACATTTTTAAGACAAAATCTGAGGCAAAAAGGTAAGCTTGTGCAAACAACACACATCAGGAAGATTATGCACTTGGTTTTTCTAGAGAATTATTTACCTGCAGTGCAAAGCATTTCATGGCATGTTTCAAACAAAGAACTGAATGGTTGTCAAGCAGTTATGTGTGGCAGTACACGGTGCAGTTCTATAAAATTAATGCAATTCAGTTACCTACCTTGAAGCTTCTTTAATAACATTTTGTAAAAATATCAGTCGGGTTTGTAAGCTTCCTTGTACATGCTTCAGTAAAAAGAAGATTCTTTCATATTCTTCAAGATACAGAGAAGAGCAAAATCACTGTTACTTAAGAAACACCTATAGATACCTGTTGTAATAGATCTGAGTGAAATCTGAGTGAAATACAACAGATTTCATTCAGCTTTTGTAAGCTTTTAGGATATATCTCCAATCAACCAGGCCTGTAGCAATGACATACTGTTTAACAAACACTAACACTAAAAAACATAGGATACTGCATTTTAGGATATTACTGGAACACCTAACAAGTTAATTCTAATACTGATAATATAAAAACCATTACTTTCAAGAACATTGATAAGTATAGCAAAGTTTTAATCACTCATCCAGGAATTTTTTAACAGAGATTTTAAAACATATCTTTTCAGTTTTAAATTTATTTTACTTCAGTCTCGTGGTTCAGTATGTTTCTAAAATAGTGATCTACTATGAATTCTTTATCTAGCTCTCAGGACAATCATCTGAAAGAGAGATTTGGTATACTTACTCCTTCCTGGTTTTCGGATCTCTTTCATAATTTGTGCTCTTAGTTCTAGATTAATCTCTCTGGAACTTCTACAATGCACTGATTTTTTCCCTTTGCTGGGTGAAGACAGTGGCAAGTTCTCTTCTGTACTTTGTTCTTTACTACCCGATTCCTCATGATTCTCCAAAAACCCATCAACATTCAAGTTATTCCCTAAATGTTCATGGCCTACGTCCTCTGTAGGAGCTGCCGGTCGATCCAGTGAATTGAACGGAGAAGAGGACATTAAAAACTCTGAATCCACAGTATTTGGGAAAATGTCTGAGGAAAGTGGGTCTGTAACATGATTCTCAACCACATCATCCATTGTAACCTCATTATTGGTTTCCAATGCTGAAAAAACAAAGATTACACTTGCCAGTTTCACATGCTTTATCATCTGATAGAAGTCAACGAGTCAGTTCAGTATTAAACTCTTGTACACCTATGCTCCAGCTTGTATAGTCTCACACCAGGCATAAGAAAATGTGTTTGTGGGTTGTAACACTGAGCACATTACTATATCTCCTGGCAATTAATGGCTTAAAAAAATGGCAAGTATAGCCTTTATATGAAAAGGGAAATTGCTATACGGACTACCAACAAAAGAAACACCACCTGTAAAATGTGCTTTCATGACCTGCTTGACTTTCCCCTTAAATCGAACTGGCAAAGTTTACTTTAGTGCTGAACAGACAGTGAGACTGTTACACAGCACCTCCGCTCCACAATGAGAGAAGTGAATTCACCGCACTACAACGAAATTCAAGTTAACTTCATGTTGTGGTACTTTTTGAGCATTTGAATTGCCAGGGCAAAAAGAGAACACCCTTCTGACCGTCTACATTGTCTCCTCATTTAATACAGGAAATACATTGTTTATACTGGGAAGTTCGTATGAGAAACCTCTGTCTGAAGGACTATATTAACTCTTTCTGTAATTAACCCCAAATACGTACTTAAATACTTCATTTTCAAAAATGAGGGATAAAATTGCCATATTAGGGAAATCAGCCAATGGTATTTCTACATAAGTGTTTTTCATAAATGAAAAAGCAAACTCTCTAAAGCTGACGAAGATTCACTTACTTTTGTGAACAGGAATAGGTTTAACAAGGTCAGGCTGCGTTTGTGCGATTGGTGTTGGTGGCCCTTTTCCCCCGATGTGGTTATTCACAACCGGAGGAGTTTGCGGTCGACCTCTGAGCAGGGGGGACATACAACGTCTTCTTTTTGGAATCCCTTGCATACTTGGTTCTCCAGGTCTTTTATGTTTATTTTGAGGTCCTGATACAAATTCATCTGCTTCATCTATCATCATTCCCTGTAATGAATTTAACAGAGAGAATTCTTAAACTTTACACCAAAAACACATAAAATACAATGAATGTTCTGATGATGTTTACCACGTATAAGGCAATTATGTATCACACACCATTATGCACTGAATTCTCAAATATCAACCAAATCCTTCCTAGACTAAATCAATGTACTTAAGGCCCTTATCCAACACCCTTGTCAAGTAAGACAACGGAGTGGGCTGTCAAACTTCCTTTTCAGTAATTGCAAAATGACTCAAACATTTAAAAGCAGAGGTCTAAATGATACTGGTAATTTGGGCAAGTACAAGACAGATTTGGACAAAAGGGAGAGTCCACGCTCTCAAAGTTACGGGAAACTTTTTATGGAGAAAATTTGGTAAAGGAAACATGATTAGGTATTAGGTATACTACAGTGACAAATGTATTTAATGTATAATATAATTCAGAGGCATAATATTAGTTTTCCAATAAAGACTGCCCTCCACAGGATACTACTGATGGAAAAACATCTGAGATGCTTTCTTGTAAGTAGTACTTTTCCAAATACTTGAAAGTGTTTCTCCAACACATTGCTCTCTGAATAGTCTAATCAGCAGTGCACACATTACAACAGCACATGATTTAAAAAGCTTTATAGAAAAGTCACCTTTTTGTCCAATTTGAAAGGATTGCCAAATGTGTGAAGCCTTCGTGGTTGATCAGGATCAAGCTCTCTGAGTGGAGAAGGTATTTGTTTTAGGTACTCCTGGTAGTTTCCCATTTGTGCTATAGGTACGCTGTGAACTTGATCTATCATAACAGAAGAGTTTATTAATATACAATACTGCTCACCCTATGAGAATTTAGTCTATATCCACTTCACACCTCCAGTTTTCAGTCTTTTATCAAATGCATTAACAAAACACATGTGAAAACTCACCATTATTCTCACCTAACTGGTATTTATAACACCATGTTTCGAGTGCAGGAAACTTGCTTAAATGAATCATTACATCTCTTGTGTATTTATCATTATGACAAGGAAATAACCAGCAGTTGTCATGCATGGATGTTAGTTTTCCAATATGTCCCTTAAGTTTTCAATAGGGTAGATGGGTGAAAAAAACTGAGACTGGGAACAAATTATTACTAAAACATTACTACAAACAAAAGACATAAATGCAAAGCAGTAGTGCCATGCTGCATCCAGCTTTGACACAACTCTCTCCAATTTTAGCCACACAAAATTTAATTATTGAGACTAGCATTTTCCCAAAGCAACAGTGATTTTTCACCACCAGAATAAACAAATTCTTCAAGTCTATAGGACTCAATTCTAAACTTGTTATGGATTTAAAGTTGCCAAGCTTTTGATCAAACAAAACACATGCTAGCAGAAATAGCAGGAAAAAAAACAACATTAGTTTTTATGTGATTTAACCCAGTCGCCAAAGAGCAACTTCTCTGCATTTCACATGACATTATCACTTGATCACAGATGTTAATCTGACCTAAGCATTGGCAGGACTAATGTAACATCCACTTTCACTTGCATTGCCCTTCTCATTTTCTCCAGTTATTTCATCATCTTCTGTTTGTTAGATGCCATAAAGCAGTGCCAGAAGACACAGCAGAAAGGTATAAATTAGCAGACTACTGAACTATTTGCTCTTGGCCTAAGGGCAAAAGAATCGCGCTAGCAGCACCCAGTGAGCCATCCTACTTTTCCACTGCTCACAATCCACTTGTACAGAGAGTGATTGCAACATTCAGAACTGCCCTGTGATTTTTTTCTTAGACATATCAAGAAAGTCGGGGAAAAAACAGTGCACAAAAAAATCTTATGTAAAAGCCCAAGTCTCCTCATACAGACTAAAGGACAGAGCAGGGAACCCGCACCTCTATCCTCACTATCTTTTTCCCAGGAAGTGATTTAAGGAAAAAAAATCTAAAACACATGCAGTTTAATGGCAGTATCAGATATCCACTAAGTTTTAAATAACTACGCTGTTTGTTACAGTCCTCTTTTTTAGTAACAATTATACCATGGTCAGGCAAAAAAAATAAACTGTTATCTAACCTTCATCTTGTCCTTTGAGGAACTTGCGAGTACTCTTCAGTAAATTTGATCTCATTCGTGTTAACTGATCCAAAAGATTTCTTCTGGGTATGTCATAAGCATTTCTAAAAGTCTGAGGTTTCACATCCTATTGTTCCAGTAAATAAAGTTCCAATTAATTCCATGTATGAAACAATATCTAGCATTTCAATGGAAGTATATTGAAAATAACAACATTACACACAGTGGTGCTTACCTTATTCAGCAAAGCTATTTGGAACCCAGCATACTCCTTCATATTGAGGTCTAGAGGTCTATGAGGAATTTCCCCAGTAATCCCCTGTAGCAGATGTTGAAAATCGTTCCTATGTGCCATAGACAGGTTGTGTGATCTGCTTCTGACCTTAATTCCAGTCTCTTGCGCTACCTTTTTGCCTACAGAGCCAATGACTCTATCGGACTCTATTTTGGCCTTAATTTGAAATAAATAAATAAATAAAATTGACAATATGCTCTTAAAAGGATTAGTCAGACTTATTCATTTTAAAAACCTACCTAGAAGATTCAACAATGTGCTAATACACTATGATGACTATAACCAGGATGAGTGCTTAAGTAGTGCTTAATACATAACCACTTAATGCTTACTACAATTTTAAATATAGTGAACAGTTTGTGCCTAGGTCTTCTGCATATTTCTCCTCTGCTGCCCGTTATGGTATCTAAGCACCAATATGCATGCAATGCTTTTATTTTCATAAAATGCCATAATTTGACTAGTAATTCTCTGCAAATCTATCTGTACTCACATAGACTGTTTTCTACAATAAGAGCTAAATACTGTAACTCTCAAAAGACCGATTCTCCCACAACTATAGTTGAGATCAGTCAAAAATGGTATCAACTTTTAAAAAGCTCAATATGAATAGTCACAACATTAATCAAACAGAATTGGGTATTATCATATATTTCATATTTATTAGACAGACCTAACCCTCAATATTATGTTAGATTTGTACCAAAATTTAACATGTTCATAAGTGCCAGCTTTTTGGCAGAACATAGTTGAACAAAGAGCCAAACGTAATTTCATAATACATCTGCCAATGTTGTTTTTGCAGTTTCACATAAATTTATAGACTACTCAAAATTTGAATATGTGCTTTAGAATACTGAGTCTCTACTGGCAGTGCTTTTCAGAAGTCAGAAAAGCTTCAAGTACAATTTGCAGTGCATGTTGCTACATTTTGGGAGTCTAAGATGCCTAGGTCGAGACACCAGTTCACAGAATACTGAGCAATATGACTACAATTTAAAAGAATATACTCTAAATTTCAAGAGGTTTGCTTCCTCAAGTAATCATTTATATTAATGTTTTAAGAGAAAGCTGGTCCATAAGAACTCATTAGCTAAGTTACAAATACTTGCACTACTGTTTCTTGAAGTTTCAAGCCTACTGTATTATTTTAATATCTTGAAAGCTTAACATGCACAGCTCAACAAAATAAAAGTGGAGGTAGCAGGGCAGAAATGCTTCAGCTGGTGCAGGAGACTAGTCAAATGTATGAGCACGATTCTGAACACAGTCAACCATTTCAAAAGGTCACTTGCCACTTCTACATCTGTATTCTTACTTGAGATTCTGAATTATGTCACTTTATATTTACTGAACACTTCCCATTGCATTTCACAAGCCAAAGAACAGACACTTTCTGATTCAGATGCACAAAGTACACATCCCTATTTTCTGAAAAAATGTTAGAACATAAAGCTTTAACATCTAAGGTAAGACAACATGTTTTCTTTTGGACAAAAGTATGTTACTGTCTGTACAAGTAAAAATGCTCCTTACACACACAAAAAAATCTCAATTTGTACCTCTATCTTTATAGTCAGTCTATCAAATCTAGATTTAAATGTCAAATTTTCCCTCAAATCAGAAGACCAAAATGCTTTTTTTGCTAATTGCTTATGGGAAGGTATTAACTTGATCTTTCTGCTCTTTCTTCCTCAAAGCCATTGAACTTGAGTATTTTAAGATTATTCTTATATTAGAATAAATTTTTACTGTTCTTTTACTTCAACTTTACCTGCTGACTCAACTTTTTGAGATAAGAAATGACACTGTAACTAAGTCCATATTCCACATTGTCAGCTATAAGGTTTGGTGCTCCCATCATTCTCACAGCTTTCTTCAAAGGCTGAAACACAGAATATATTGTATAGTCATATTTAACTTTATAAGGGTTGTATACATACTTCAACTAACCATATTCATTTCAAATAGAACCTGAGGTCCTCAAAGTTAGAAAAGAAGAAAAACAAAGACTTTCAGGTAGTATTTTTTTGTTGTTGTTTTAAAGCATTGTTCCATTCATACAGAATCAATTATTAACAGAGATATCATTATATATGAGTCACAGCTGATGAAATTTTCATAACATTCAGGTCTCCAGCCTTCCACAGGACTCCAGTGAAAACAGTAAGTATTATTATGCATGAAGGTTAGCTATTCTCTCAAATTAATATATACTCTACTCGAAATGGGGAATAACCCATAGCAGAAAGATATTGGCTGTTACATAATAAAATAGAAATTTTAACACAGTAAGTCATCTCACCCCAAGATAATAAGGAGGCATTGTCTTCAAATAGCTTTCAAATGACTGTCGCCATTTCAACGTAGGCTTTGCCTTGTGTACTTTAAACAAGTCATCTGATGGTTGTAAAAAGAAGAGAAAAAGTGAAAGGCATGTCTAGACAGCATTGCATCTTTTCTTCTAATAAAAGAAAAGCAAATTCCTCAGTGCTTAAATTAATATATGTATTTTAACATATATGCAAAACTAAACTGAATATACACACACAAAAGATAAATGCTGCAGCCAAAAGATAGAACCTGATAAATTATTTATCAAATTGAATTGGTAATTGAGACAACAGATTGGGAAAAACGGCTCCTAAAATAATGAAAGAAGTGAGACCAAATCATCATTCTTTCAGATATCTTTAAGTAATTTATCTTACACATTGAGTCTGAGTCAGGAAGGTCAGCCAATTGGTAACAAGCGAAACAAGTCACAGATGATAAATACATTGCTCAACATTCAATCTTTCTACCGGTGTGTAATTAATATTAGTATTAATTGCAGTAATCTATTTAGATGAGACAATTTTTCAATTGCCTACCACCTAAGAAAATTTTTATGAAGTCGTATTTACCTAGCAGTGGAAGGAGGACTGGATAATTGTAAGGCATCACAAATAAATTCACACAATTCAGCGCTGTACTAGCTTTCAAGTAACCAAAAGGATGACCAAGTTCACTGTATTTTGCACTATTGCTCACATATACCTGCAATAAAACACATTATATTGTATGTAAATCCAAAATATTTTGTGCTGAAATTGATTACAAAATGAAGTCTATTAAAACCAGCATTCTTTAAATAAATTCAATTCAGCATGCGCTCTACTTGCCTGCCAGCAGGTCTGAGGGGATTTTCTTTCCAAGATAAACTGGGTCAGTGGTGAAGGTTCTAACTCATATTTATCAAAAGGCAGTTTGTCAATGACCATCGGTTCACAGTCAGTACAGGAAAATTTCACCACAGGATGAGATGTGCGAGGTGGCTAAACATAAGAATTCCACTGTTAATAAGTCTGCACAACTATTAAAATGAAATTGTGCTATGACAACCAAAGTAATACAGGTTCTTTGGAAAAACAGACATATTTAAGGAGCCTATTCAATACAGAATTCATATATATTGTTAATGAGTCCTAAGCATTAATTTATGTTAGCACTGTCTTAAAATGTCTTAAAATAAGGAATCTTATTTTCTACATATACACCAATTATTTTACCTAATAAGCTAGAATAGTACGCAAATAAAACTTCTTGCATATACACAAAAACTTTGCAAATGGAAATAAATCACAAAGGGGACAAAAAAAAATCGTCAATGCTACTCAGGTACATGCCCATTTTTACTCCCTACAGAAGCAGGCGCTGTACTTTTGCATTTGCTGACTTCCTCCAGCACTTTTCCTTCTTGGCAAATTTAAGTTACAAAAACCAGACTGAATTATAATAACCAAGAGCAGTATGAATTCAGAAAGCAAGCTTTAGAACTCACATTTTAACTAGGCCTGTGAAAAACTATTTCAATTCAAGCAGTTGAAGTGTTCGGATTCAACCTTTTTATTAATCACAAGGAACAGGCCCCTGTGCCTTGGGTTTCAAGTATAAGTCACCAACATATATGAAATTTCTTTTGCTCAAAGGGAAAGCTGATTTTTTGTGTGTGATGAAAATTGGAGCTATACGCCTTCAACTGAAGGGTTTTCAGGAGAGGAACATGAGTTCTTATACTTACCCTGAGCCTCCTCCAAGGCCACTAGAATCTGGGGAAGAGCTCCATTGGGAAGCCTCCTTCCATTTACTCTCTTTACAAGAAGGTAACTAATAAATACATAAGACGAACTAGAGGAATACAGGGTTTCTTGGACCTTCCTACCACCTCACCTTGAAAGTAATTTTTCTACATCTATAAGCTCTAGCCTCTTCCCTTTAGGATGAGCTATCCAAACGTTATCTGCCCACCGAGCTGGTCTTGCCTTGAGTGTCTCCACTATGAGGAATGTGTACCGTCCAAGTGCACACAAAACAGGAGGCACAATCAACTGAAGGAACTGCAATTTTCTTCAAGGAAGATGCCTCCAATAAATACCTGTGGTGGAGTTTTTGCCCAAGCCATGAAGCAATTACACTAGCAATAAAAAGGCTGCAAAAGAAGTTGAATGCTAAGACTTGAGAAGTCCAATAACCCTCAGCTGGACAGCAGAATTATTTTTACTTCAGAGCAGTGGGAGCAGCCATTTACTTGTTGATCTGCCAACATAATTAGCAGCAGACTTTCATATACATTTAAGAAAGCCTTGATAGCATCATCACCTACAGTACATGAAACAGTTGTTGGGGTAGCACTGTTTGAGACAACTCCATTGTAGATCAGACAAGATGGACGAAAAAATATCTAACTATGGACTCTTAAGTAGACAAGAGTCACAACATATGCTAAGTTTTAACACTTTATTTTCAGAACAGTAAGGAAATACAAGTCTTGAAACACTATCAGCAAACTTAGCTCCCCAACAGCGCATAAGGAACATTCAATGTGGAATTCCAACTGATATCAACAGGAATTTAGCTGCACGTGCAATAATCCAGTGCTTTATGCAGTTATGAGAGCTATACATGCTACAACTGAGAGAAGAATTTTTTCTCATTTTCTCGACATCTGGGTAAGCCAGCCTCATGTTTCAGCAGATTTAGTTCAACAGCTCTTCACTTGGCAAGATCTAATTGAGGAATCTCAATCAAGATCTGCAGTAGCAGACAAACTGTACTGACTGGAGGTAGATATGCCATTGATAGCGATTACAGGTACACAGGACAGTTTTCCTAGAGCAGGTTTTTAATATCCAGTGCACAATGACACTCTATTTTTTAAATGACTATAGAACATTTACTTTTATTCATATATGCTAGCTTGCTTTGTAGTTCAGAAGGGCATCCACGTCCTTCAATGAATGTGGCCACAGACACCAGCAATATCAAACCTGTAAATACAACTACAATTTCATACTTGTATCACTCCTCAACAACTTGTATTTCAAAGGACTTTATGTATTATTCAAAGAAAGAAGATAAAAATTATGAAAAGTTCAGCAAGTTTGCTAGTCATTACACTAGTTTCAAATCAGAAAACCACAAAAATCAATAAAATCCATGATGAAATGTAGGGAACAATTATACAACTGCATTATTTCTACTTTAATGATTTTCAAAGATTAGCAGAGACACAAAAATACATTATGCTATACTAACAATTAGTTCTCAGACCAAAAGGAAATGGCATACATTCTTGTATGAAAGTAAAATTAATTCTGCAGGTAGTATTTAAAAAAAACAAGGTGAGTTCCTCTACTTGGGATAAACTGAAGGTATGACTACACTGAACAACAGCAGATGAAGTTACATTCACCGGCTAGAATAAAGACAGAACTACCACAAGGATTCAAAATTGGGAAGATCATACTATCTTCTATTAATACCATCTGTGAGGCAATAGAATTTCACAGCTTATTGTCAAAGTGCCACCTTACTTCTGGCTTGATATTTTAACAAAGTTCAAACAGAAACACTACATGCATGTACTAGGTCAAATAGATCTGTTACAGACAGTTTCTTAATGCTTGAAAGTTCCTAAAAAGCAAACCCCATAGTATTATTTGCTCATCAGTAATTCATCTGAGATAACTGCAACACAGTTTACATGTTTTATTCCTTCTTAGGTCACACTGCTTTTACAGTGTAGCTACCATGAAGTACGCTTCTCAAGATTTAAAAATCAGTGAATCACAAATCCTGGAATATTCCCTGACACACAAACCCTTTCGCTTTATCTAACTTCAGTACGTACCAGTGTTGGAGAATTTTGATCTGGCCAAAAGGACTCAGGAACAGGCCAATGACCTATAGGAACCCCAGTTTTAGGGTTTGGTCTGACATAAATTAGTTTGTGACAGCTGTGCCAAGGTTGGGGTCCAAAGGGTCTAGATATATCCACCTGCCCATCTACAGAAGAAAAATGTTTTATAGAGTCAAAATAGTGTTAAAACTCAAAAAGTGTATTAAACCACTTCTGTGAAGAGTTTAAGAACTGTACCCCCAGTTAATATTATTTCTAAGAATAGCAGATAGTTGTCAGTAAGCACTTCTGCAAAAACCCAAACTATGAGAAACCAAATAAGCACTGAATGTTTACAGGATCAGAGCTGAGAAAGCCAATTATCTGGAGCCTTTCATAATAATAAATTTCAAATCTCCATGCATTAAAGCAAAATTGATACACACAACTAATACTGCTGGACTAACTTTTTACTGCAGCAAAGCAGGATTAAAAAAAAAATCCCACAAACACTTCCAAGTAACATCCTAAGAGGGACCTAGCTAAGCCATTTAGAGCAAGAAGTTAAGGCTGCACAGTCATTTTTGCCATTTTAACTCTTAATGCAGCCACTTTACAACTTTAAACAAAAAAGGATAAGCATATAAACCCACAGTATTTCCATATAAAACTATTTACATTTCTAGCTGGCTGAAAACTACTGCTTAAAACTCATGAACCCATTTAACTATGCTTGAAGTGAATAACTGCATTTAAGACTACTTGAGTATTATGACCAAATGTAGAAGTTTTACACACTGTCTAGCAGCTACAGCCAGTATTTGGAAAAGTACACCAGAATTTCAGACCTAGCAGGTCCCTTTTGTAGTAATGTCTTTTAAATTGCAATAGTTTTCCTTTTGTTTTGGCAACTACTACATTAAGTTCAGTAAATTATATTGATAGTCATCCCTGCCATTTGATATCACAGTGTAAAAAATTTCAACTACCTTCAACTGGTGAGGGATCTGGTCCAGCTTTTTCAAAATTTATTACCACTCCACTTTGCACTTTTTGCACCAACGACTCCAGACACTGATTCAGCATTCTTGGAGAGCACACACAATATGATCGGCCTAGAATTAAATAGTCAAGGTTAAGGTTGTCCAGTGTTTCTGTCCTTACTTTAACTTTGATCATTCAAAATCGTTCACCTGCCACACACATTGATTTATGTATGGATCACTGATTTCAAGGCTCTCCTGAACACTCCCTCTTTGTTTAAGCAGCAAGGCAGCCTAGCGAAGCAGTGACAGTGTTAGACACGCCTCATTGGAAATGTTTGGGTTTTAGCCCCCTAATGACTAACTCAAATTTGTGGTTGCATTCATGGAAAATGGGCTCCCCCTTGTGACTGACATCAACACTCAACTGTCCGCAAAATTTAGTCGAAGCACTGTTAGCATAGCCTATATTACAGTCAGAAAGCAGTGGAATCAAATCATTTCGGAATGCTTTTTAAATCCCTTTGTTTGCTTTCTATCACATCACCTCTGATGCATCAGAAGAATCATTATGTTTTCAATACATGACGTAATCAAAAGCTTTTACAAACAAATAATAAAACTAATGCCTGAGTTTGATCTGGAATATAATTTCTAAGAGATTAAGAATATGAGTTCTGACGAAGAGAAAAAATCAATTTTGCAGAATTATTATGCATTCTGCATGATCTGGAGAGAAAAAAAACCCAATCTAACACAACTACTTCACTTTTGTCTGCTTTAGATCAGAGTATGACAGGAATTTAGCAAAATGTACTGCAGAACAGAATCAATTTCTACAATTCCTAATTGTGATACTGAGGTGTGTTAGAAAGAAGTTTTCTCTTCAAAAAAATAGAAAGTAGATTCACACTCTCCCAAGACAGGTTACACTAAACTGTAGCTTTAATGCAATAAGTGTCTTTAGTCTTGGAGTCCTGAGTTTGAAAAGTAACATAAGAACTTAGAAATACTTATTCCACCGCATCCACATGATTAATAGAGCTAAATTGAATCCATTTACATTTTCAAAAGTATTGACTTGTCAAAGGAAACCAGGGCACTCACCTCCTGTGACCTCACACATGGGTGTGATTGCCGAGTCATCCACCGGTACCCCTGTTACCTGCTCCGATTCCGGTGCTGCAATACCGGGCAACCGGAGAACCAAAGCAAATAACCTCTGATCCCATCGAAAGGGTTCCTTAGTCAACTCGCTTCCAGGTAGAGGGGAATTGAGAGGTAAATGGAGCTGAAAAGGAATTTAAATCTGTAAATGTACTGCTTTAAAAAAATATTCAGGTCACAGTGATGGCAATTCACTCTACATAAACACACTTACAACCTCTGCACAGATATTTATCATTTAATCAACACTTCAAACGTTTCAAGACAACATGATGCACGAAGTTGAGAGTTACAAACCAAGTGGGAACAACTGGTTTTTAAAACTGATATAAACTTCAGAATCAATAGAATGTTTTCTTTAGAATGTCAGCAGTAAGAACTGTTTCACTGCAGCATTCTTTTGTTCAAACAACATTCTGCAGAACAGGCCCATTCTGAGATCAGTCTTTTCCTTGATCCTTCACAATAAAAAGCACAACTGAATGAAAAGGTAATGTTAATCTAAGACTCCTGCTGAAGAAATGTAACTTGGGTACAGTCGCTCAAAAATATCAAGCTGCCAGGACCTACTCCAAATTCAGTTTTAACAAGTGAACTAACGTGGTAGTTAGGTTATAGAATCAGAAAGCAGAGATTTTACATAACTTGGGTATATCTCACAACTAAACTCACGCCTGTGCTTTAAACGAAAAACAGAGATTAAGATTAAAATCAACACTGAAATGTAAAATGAGTTCTCACTTTTAGGTAATACATAACAATAGACGCAGCTACCCATACAAGGAAGAATTGCTTGCCATGCACGACTGCGTTGCCTCTGTCTGGGAAGAACTACATAAAAGTTTTAGTTCAAAATATTGAAGATACCATCCAGGGACATACAATACATGTGAGCATTTCTTTTTGCTTTAATTCCCAGAAGAGACAGTACAGAGATTCAAGTTTCAGACTTCAAGCATGCTGCACTAAAGATACAGCAATGCTCAGGATATTATTTATAAACTTCTAACAGCAATAGCCAGAGATACTAACAGAACATCTAAAGTTCCCAGGGTTAGCAGTAGTTTTATAACCAGTTAACCGAAAGAAAAAAAATCAGTGCTTTAGCTTCCAAGGGATTGCACAAGGCATTCAGAAGACTCCAGCCTCTTTTTGTATCCAGATACCTCACACAGATTAGTGGAAAAAAGAAAGCTTATCAAAACATTCAATTACAGAAGCCCTGAATAGATAGACTAGACTTATAACAAGTAATTACAAGTTTCAGAAAAATTTGATAGATCCCTGGCTGATGATACCATTGCCAGTACAAGCAAAATTCTCCTTTAATCTGGAGTACTGCAGCCATAAAGCGGGAAAAAAAAAAATCCCCAAAACAATGACTCAGGTGGTGCAAACAGTTCCACTACAAAGCCAAATACAAAGGTTAAGCCCAAAAGCTGAAGCAACTCAACAGTTTCTCAAACACTTTCATTTGCTTGTTTTAAAAAGATGAACTTGAAAGCACTAAACCTAACTTCCAAACTGGAAACCCTCAGCTATTTCTATTCACATAATTGCAAGCATCTCATATTGGCAAAAATACACACCTTCGTGTTTGAAAAATAATCAATCTATTGACACAATCTCAAAGCCAAGAATAAACACAAACCCACTCTCGTAACACACAACCAAGAACCAGAACACCTTGGACTTTTCAGTACACCTGATGCTTCCTCCTGAATTTCCGCTTTTGCTGATGCAAGCAGAGAGCACATGTGAGAAAAGCACTATTTTCCCCAAATGTTTCATGTGAAATTGGTCAAAGGGCACTCAGCTATGTATCTGGTTTCTTACTGATTCATATGCATGTCTTTCCCTTTTTTTGCACAAAGAGCCAGCAATGCCTGCCTGGCAAAGAAAACTCAGTTAAAAGAATAGCCACACCCTTAAGTGAACAGCTTAGAATCTTGACAGTACAACTCAATTGCAAGCACTACACCATCCTCACTTGGGGCTATTATTAAGGAATGCCATTCACCAAACTTTCCTACTTAGATCTGACTGAACCAAAGATTTACTAGCCATGAAATGCACATTTCATCTGCAAAACATACCTGTGTCACAGCACTGTTTTTCTTCAGGCAACATATATAAGTATTTTTTTGATATATATATTTATATATAGAAGTATCCCGCTGGACCCTGCACCAACACTATGCTGAGTTCAGTTTATCTCAAACTACAAAACCTTTCTTTGGCTCAGCTGGTTATATTGAGAGAACCCCAAAACCAAACAGTACTCAGCAGCAGGCCATTGCATTATGTACATATTACTATCAGAAACATTTTCAAACTGTAAGATGACATACAAAGCCATCAACATGAAGTCAAATGTCCTCACTTCCTTTCTCACAGTTTAATTCCAGTTAAATTTAACATCCATGTTACTGGAGAACTTATAGATTTAAACCAGGCCTCATTCTCCACAGACATTAGTAACTTGGTCTTCTCGCCTCTAGTTACTTTTTTTTAAGTGGTATTGCATTACTACAGCAACTGCATACCTGGCAGAAAATAAGACAGGCCTAGAAATGTACATCGTGCATTTCTCTTTCCCCACACATGTTTCAATATGAAGGCACGCATATCTTTTTCTCTTTGTCCTTCATATTGATTGTTGAGAAGCTAGACTGAACAATTTAAACGTAAGCAATGGTCACCAGTAATGGTCTTTAACTTGTTGTCTATATATAATGACACACCAGCGTCCTCCCAGCTTAGAACTATAAAACAGCTGGTTTGTCTCAACACTAGTCTGTAGGAACACACACAAACCCTATCATTCCCAAATGCCACAATGCTACAATAAGATAGCTGTGTGTGCCTTACACCCCTCTTCCCTGCGTTTAAGCCACTAAAATGTTCAAGAACTGAGAGGAGTTGGAAGACAGCCTGTTAGTGAGGAGATCTTAAAGAACTCTGTTATTGGTGAGCAGCTATTCTGTTTATTCCGAGTCCTTGTTTCTACATACATTTATACGATCATAAGAAGCAGCACAGTCTGAAATCCTCAAAAAAACATCAGAGGATCTTAAGAGACCCTAGGCCTAAAAAAGCTAGATCAGCATTAGAGAACTCTGCAGTGGCATGGTAGCTGGTGAAAGAGTGCAATGCTCTTCTGGCAATGACTGCACATACAGGCTCACACATTACAATAGGCAGCACTAGCACTGCTTAAGTTTAGTACCCAGGTAATTACAGGCAGCTCCGTGCCGGAAAAACAGTTGTTACACAATTAGGTACTTAATAAAAACATCCATATAGAGGCAGTCAGCTTCTTTGTCTTTTTGTATTAAAAAAAAAAATCTTAAAAAAAAAATAATCAGTAAGTTACTTTCCTTGCAGGCTTTTCTGGTACCCATAAAAAGACAAGACACATCTAACATTCCAAGCAAACGCAGCATTTCAGCCTTAGAGGACTAAGGATGGGCAACAAGATTCATGCCCAGCTGAGAAAACAAGCTGACAGACTGAGAAACTCTAAACAGAGTTAACAGCGTTATGCTTTCCTATCTTTTTCCATTCCATCGTATGCAGTTATAACACAAAGATAGAAAGCTACAAATCATTCTTCCATAGGAAATAAGTCACAGAGAGACAGAGAGACAGCAAGTCAACTGACACACCATGTCAACAACATGATATACTTGGCCATTCCGATGCTAGCATTAACCACGAGCAAGCGCACACTGAGCCGATAGTTACACAGAATCCACACATCACAAGCTCTGGGGCCCAGTGCCAAATGCTGTGATCCTGGCAACTGCTGCCAACAGGAATAACGTGGGTAAGGAAGGATGGGAACATACATCTAATGAGATCTGCCGCATATTTCCTGCAGAATTTGTTTGGGAATCAAGATTTTTAGCTGGAAGAACTACAATTAAAAACATTATGGAGCATTTACTCTTCCTGATTACTCTTGAAAGTAAGCAGGACTTTGCCACTTGTTACAGTTAAGGGATGCAAGATCATCAACCCTGGGAAGGATCAATGTGACAATGCTAAACAGTTCTGGGATGAGGAGTCAGGAAAAAAAAAAAATCACCGATTCCTCCTGTAAGAGTCTCTTATAACTGCAAGATCAGAAGAATGACAACATACAGAAGCCAAACAGCATTGCTCATGCTTTTTGCTTGCATAATCATTAATCAGAATGTATCAATTGGTCAACAACACAGTTTCAGTCTTGCAAACAGGAGCTTAACGCTTTCTCTTAAAACAGAGAGTATGTAGAAGGAAGACAAGGGAAGATAGCCCAGCAGCTGCAAAACCGGAGAACCATCATGTTTTATTTCATAATACAAAGAGGAATGAGAGAAATCCCCTCAAGCAATTAAACACTTGTTAGAAGAAAGATCAGGAAAGGGCTAAGACCAAATATGAGGGATCAGGCCAGAAGTAAAAGCCACCCTACGAGGAGTCCACAGCATGAGACAATTAATGATGGTATTCCAACAGCAGGAGCCCATCCCTTCCTCACGTTATGACTGGGACAACTGAATCCATGGAAGATTCTGGTCAACGTGCAATGCTGAAGTAGAATTGACACTGGCACTCTTCAGTACGCTGGCACTCTTCAGTACGCTGGCACTCTTCAGTACGCTGGCACTGGTGCATTAGAAGTCAGTGTCAGAAGCGACAGGACTGAAAATCCTACTAACTTGTGCTGTTGGAGATAATTGCATCATCTCTGTCTTCAGTCTGAGGAACCACATCCATCAGAGACATGGCAGTGCTGAACGGTTAAGGCTCTTTATCTGCAAAACCTGTATTAAATTCCACAAAGGAACAGGACATCTGAAGAATTCCACAAGAGCTCTGAAGCAGGATTTAAGCTTGACTGCTTCACACTAGGGCAAATGACAGTGTTCCCACAGTGATAAAGCTGATTTCATTGGTAAGAATGCAAATGTTCACCTGAATGACAAAGATTTGAGAAAACTTGCCTCCAGGTTCCACGCTGGCTTCATAGGCTTTTTAAAAACAATGTTCTGTCCATTCTCTTGTACGTACATTTTAAAGGACCTAAAAATATACTGCCTCAGTCCATGATAAGAACCTTACACAGGAAGTAAAAACACTGTTGTCCTAGCCAGCGGGGTATGATCACTTCCAACACCAACTCTGAAAAGCCTCTCCAAAGTCAAACCCAAAGAACAGAACAGACATTTGAAAGTGACCGAAAAGCTTTGTTATCAAATAGAAGAGCAACAACAGATATCTGTATCTCCAGGGTGGTGTTACTGTATTAATCCTGCTTCATTTCTGCATGTATAACTGGAGAGGTAACTGTAAAGGATGCTCAGGCCACACTAAGAAAAATTCTGATCAATAGGACACATGTTGACAAAAGAAAAAGATGATCCCTGAAAGACAGAAGCACCCTTGGATACTTTGTTTCCCTGCTCTTTGATAGTGTTAAGGACGTTCCTACCAGTACAGCTATGGCAAAAGAGGAAAAAAAATCACATCCATTGCTGGGTATGAAATATATACCCTGTAAATACATGAATAAAAGCTTGCATTTTGTCTTGCAGGAAGTAAGAGCAACAGTCACTTTCAGTTCCTCCAGAAGGCAATGCCTTTAAATTTGCTCATTTACCGGGAAATCATTAGTTCACTATCATTAGTAGAGCAGATTCTGCATCTCTAGAACGTAGTTTAGCAATCACCAAATCATCTAAGTACCAAACTCGGCCCAACGTCACAATCATGACACTAAAACTCCGGGCATAGTACACACTTTTCAGTCAGCACTGCTCATGAGTAAAGCCTAAATTTAGTAGATTAAAGCAGTCACCAGAAAAACCCTTTTCTCAACATAAGTTGCAACAATTTAAAGATGTGAATGTGTGACCAAATGTTTGCCTGATGGTAAGAAGATGTCTTCTTGTGAAAACTAAGGTGAAAATGTTGTACCTACATTTGCAGAAAAAGGAACACACACACACACAAAAAAAAAATCACTGGCTATGAAAAAATCCAGATGCTTGCTGTAAGAAAAAGAGCTCGTGACAGCCAATAGAGCTTTCTTCTGTAAATAATTTTGGATAAATGAGTAAGATGAAAGGAAATGTAATGCAGAATTATAGAACTGTGTACATTAGAAGGACATGTGAAGGTTATACAGTCCAGAGCCTTCTGATTGCTCAGGGCCTTGTCCAGCTCTGTTGTGAGCATCTCCAACAATGCAAATCTCACAACCACTGGACAACCTATGCCAGTGTTTTATCACCCATACAGTTAAATTTTTTTGCGATATTCAATCAGAATTTCCCAAGGTACAATTTACAGCTATTCCCTCACATCTCAGCCTGTGCACCTCCAAGAAAAGCCAGGCTCACTCCCCCATTAAGCTGTTGCAGATGGTGGTAAGACACCCCTCACCCCCAGAGTTTTCTCGTCTAAAGGCTGAACAAACCCAGCTCTCAACCTCTACCCAGATGTCATTTGCTTCATCCCCTGAGCATCTCGGTGTCTCTCACTCCAGAACGTCAATGTCACATTTTACAAGTTAGTCATCTGACAGCAGAGAAATCGCTTCTCCTCAGGAAAGGACTTAAACAGCTAAGTGATTACCCAATTAGCTCTTAAAAAAACAAAACAGCATTCTGCTGCTAACAGCACTGAATGTTGTAGAAGGCTCCAAAAATGTCACGCTATCCTCTGTTTAATTAACACTTGCTTGCTGATAATCCCTGTAAATATGAGGCTGCTATTCTACTCAAGTATTTTTGGACCATACCAAATCAATCACTGGATTAAGCTGAAAATAGCTTATTGGGTAAAAAAAAAATACGATTAAAGTGAGGTTTTATTGGTATCATGGATGAAGGCATTCCCTTTCAGTTACTGACTATGGCTATTTGTTAGCAGTCCACATAGAATTATCAGGTCATTCAACTTTCTTCCTTTAAGTCAGACACATTACAAAAACATTAAAATACCACTTTCCTTACAAACAACTTCTGCAAGTGCCGTAAGAATGTGCTACAATAGAGGATTAGGAGAAATTCGAGTAACTAATAAACAGCAATGTATGACAAGTTAATATGTATAGTCAAATGTGGTGCACCACATGGAAAAGTCCGAATCCTCCCCTTAAGCCCTACAACAGACCTTTGGATACCAAACTTTTCCCTGAAAAAGGAATAAGCTAAGAGATTTGTTGTTGTTGTTTGGTTTTACTACTGCATGGAATAGGATCTGAGCTGGTCAGACCAACTCCATACCTAGTCACCTCTTCCTTCTTTTCAAGGAAAGAATTCAAAATGGCCAGTAAGTTAAAATAGCTCAGTGTCTCAGCATTTGCTATAGATCCGAGTTTACCAGATGTCTGAACAGGCATTGCAGTGTATTAAGATCTGGTGTTTTAAACTGCTCTACAGATTTAATTTGCAATACTTTTCTTCAGCTCTTATCTTGGATTATAAGGATGCTACTGATTTGATTATAATCACTTTAAGAGCCCAGTGTGAAAGCAGTCTATATTTCACATACTCCCTAGTGGCCGCATCCTTTGGGAAATCAATACATTAATTTGGGTCTATACATAAAGAATTTATATCTAGATCAGTTGAAGACACACATGTTTTACACAAATGAATTTCTTCTGCTGTCATATCTGAATAGCCATGAACTCCCTGGATAGAAACAGCTAGCCAAGTCTACAACAGGCCAACAGTTTTACTACATGCTGCTGTCACCTGTGACATGGAAAAAGAGCTATTCAGATTTTTGTAGTACTACTGCATAAAATTACCACAAATTAAAAGCAAAAAAGATATAAGTTTAGGCTACTAATGAGCTTACTTTTGAGAAGTCATTTACGCTCCTACTGCACACAGTATTTGAACATGTTTAGCCCACATGATTGCAAACAGAGGTCAGACCTTACCTCTTCTTGTATCCCACTGGTAGTAGTTAATTTACTTCCATCAGTAACTGTTATAATTATTGCTGGCTCCAGAAAAAAGGGGTTTCGTCCCTAAGGGAAAAAAACAATTTCACTTAAAATGCTGCACCATATTTGTAAGCTTCTGTTCAGTCATTAAACAGCCACTGATACCCACCAACACCACAATGAGGCCTGAGGTATTTATTCTCCTGTACTACGTAGTATAGTGCTATGGGGTTTTGAGTCTTTTTGCAGTTAGGCCCTGTAGAGCCAGACACTTAATATATCTGTATTCAACAAATGCATACAAAAACACGGCAAAAATTGTTAACACAGGACTTCAACAACGTGTACCGCAGTATTCTGCCAAACTAGCAACAGTTTAGAGGAGCAACTGTCTCTTCAAACCAGAGATACTTCCAGTTCCCTCTACTCCAGGGTTGATTTTATGCGTGATTTAATGACCGTGTGACCAACTAAAGCATTTGCATGGTACCTTGTGATCACAATCTCCAGGTAAGAACTAATACTCTATGCACTAAGGAAAACTCTGACATGAATAGTACCAGTTATGTTTTGAGCAAAGTTGTTCAACCATGCATGCAAACTTACTTCAGAAACAAACACTTGAAAAATAGATAAGCTTTCTATATGAACCATTTAAGATAGAAACATATACAAGGTAAGACATTCTGTGATCCCACCAAGACATTCAACTAGTTTAGCTGTAACAAAAGAACTTGGTTTGCTATTGGCACTTCCCTTTTCATACTGCTGCCAGTATTCTAGGAGACTTCTGTCCCTCCTGAAAAAGAGGATCTCAGTAATCCATGCACCTGTCAACTCCAAGCCCAGGTAGCCCATTCCACTCTAGTTAGGGTCAAAGATGGACTGGACAAAAGCCACCACAAGCTTTTGTCTGCTGGGTCCTACTCTCTTTCTATTGCAAGCTTAAGGTCTTATTTTCCTTCTTCAGAAAACAATACAGAAAAATACAGCTAGACCCACATCCTAGTTCTGTTTATAAATACAAACTATCTCATGAATGCTTACAGTATACTCTAAAAATATGGAGACAGAACTAACAGGGAAAAAGACCTTTTAAATCCACTTTTTTAGAACCCATTTAATATAAAGGATTATCTACTGATCGTGTACTTAGAACAGAAATACCACCTAGCAATTTGAAAAAGATTTGGTGAGGGGTGTCCAGCTTGAAGTGACACCACAACACTTACAGTGATCACTTTATGCCCACAGAAAAATTAAAAAGTTATTTGCTCGATGTCTTCTCAAACCTTAGTGAAAATCCTAAATTTTTCTTTCAGAATAGCATACTGTTACTACAGATAAAAATATGCAAAAATAAAATGAAACAGTGAAGATCAATCTCTCCCATGAAAGCTAAGCTAGTTCATAACCTAATTTAAGAATTACTCAAAAGAATTTAAGGATTCTCAAATACACTCCATTTTAATTAAAATAATTTCCTAACAATATTTAGCTTTATTTAATTGTGAAGAATAGTTATGGTATGTTATTCTGCCAACTAGTAGTTCACCACAACTGCAAAACATCAGCTGGAAGCTAATTACATTGCACTGAAATAATACTGAAAGCAGGGTTTCTAACCAGAGGAAAAGGATATTGTTCTCATTAATATTGAGCATAAAAATACTTTAATCCTATTGCTCATAAATGATTGTACAAATAAATTGACAATTGATAAAAATAACAATATTTTAGATTTAGAATATCATAAGCAATCAATATTCAAGTCCAATTTGAAATATAAGTATTAAAAATTTAGTCTCCGACAACCCCTATCATCCAAATAACCTCATTATCCTAAACACTTTTGTGTACCTCAACTACAACCTTTCTCAATTTTACCCATCTTGAATTTAAACCCTTTGCGCTCAGAATGATTATGAAATGATAACGAAGGAAACAAGATATTCTGAGCTTGAGGCCGCCCCCCCCGGAAAAATGTCTGAGGGAGAAATTACTTCATCTTCAGCCTATCTTTTACAATTTCACAAGCATTTTACCTGTACAATGGATGATCACCAACATAGCACGTCACGAATCAACTCATACAGCAACGTACTTACAAAACCAAGAATCTCTTTTTACCAGAACAAGAACAACAGTCATTTGTAGCCAGAGTAACAACGGATTTGAGAATCAATGACCCCAAAGACAGTAACTCGCATTTCCACATGTATCATCTACACGATAACTGTGGAAACACTAGCAGGGCACTGCTGCAAGATACTTCACACCTGTTTAAGGGAGTTTCCCCCTGAAATCTCTTCTTCACCAGTTAGATGTGAAAATACAGTAATCTTGAGTTCACCAACTCATCAATGCAGGTATAGATATTATCCTTTCTAGAAAGAATTTATGAAATCAAGTCAGAGTACACAATTCACCACTGAATTATTTAAAGACAAGAGAATAGTGCTGAGTTCACTTAACTGTACTTAGGTTCACAGCTCCATGCAATTCAGAAACACAAAATGAGAATCTATGCTCCACCTAAAGGAGCAGTAACATCACTAGACTATATCAAGGAAGAATTTCAGATAAAATGTCTATCATTTAGGTTTACTATTTTTGACTAAAAATTTCCATGTCATTAATTCTTAAAGAACACCACTGACTCTTCCGACCCTACTCCTCGCCTTAGTTATAGGAAGGCATACAAAACCAGTATGAAGTCAAGTATTCCCAAAAAAAAGTATCTCTTATTTACATAAGGTCTCAAAACTCAGAAATGCTTCAGTAAATTTGGCAAAATGAAATTCCAGAAGTCTTACACTTCCCAATTTTTTTAAATAATAAACTGCAGCAGTTTTGTCAATTATTGTTTTAGAACTTCATTTCAATCAATTTTTTTTCTACTGCTTTTCCTTTAGAAATATACTGTTAAAATAAACCACTACATATTTACACATCTTGGAAAAATCATATTCTTCAAAATACGTAGCAAAACCATTGACTGAACACCAGTGAAATCAGTTCAGCACAGCTCAATTATGTTAGTTACGTAGTGAAACAGTGAGTGACAGAGCATACACTCCCAGCTCTTTGGAAGCTTACAGGTATGCTGAAATGCACTGGAAATCAGCTCATCATACCAAGGTGTAAATAACAAACCTGTTTACAACTTACTCTGGCAACTAACTAATCACCAAGAGGTTCTGTTCATTTCAAAAGCAAAAATAATCCAGCAGCTAATTTTAGTATCTTACGCTCCCACGCAGGGAAGTCAAAGATACAAAGTGAGAAACCCTGAGTTCTTCAAGTGGGGTAAAGGTCAACTCGGCCTCGGTACCAATACCTTGGGAAACACACGGGCATCACTCACAATTTAAACTGGCACTATACAGGCCTATTCTGACAAGAACACAAGCAAAGATACTTCTGTTCTTGGGTTATCTGTTTTCAGACAGATTATAATCACTGCTAGTGGACAAACATTGTAGAGTCTAAATATAGCAGCTGAGTTTCTAAACTCTGGAAATTTGAGTCCCAGTTTACAACTCAGGCTACAGTAAATTGAAAAGTATTTTCAAATTTTATTTTAAACATCTATTTTTAAATAGATTTGCTTATAAACAAGTATTTTGGAAAAACTAAATATTACTTCTTCTTCTAGCTGAAAATTCAGTGGCAACTAGCTCCCACAGCGACTTCAGCTAATTGTGTCATGTAGGCAAACCCGCTCACTCGGAATCCTTTTCAGTCCAAATAGCTGCTAGAGTCACCTGACTGCAAGTTCTTTTCAATAATACGCTTTTCCTCTGAAGGTTCCTAGCAGTGGTGAAAAAAGTACTAAGGAAGAAGCACCTAAGGTTTTACTGCGTGATCACCCTGTTCAACCACCAAGTATTGTAATGTGGTACCAGAGGGTTTTTTCATTCACCTACAATCTGCATTTTCAAGGGCAGATATGCACCAAGGAGACAAAAACCCCACACGCTGCTTTTTGGAAGAAAGTTATTTAAAAATCAGCATCAATACCAGGGCAATCTGGCAAGCTTGCTAGGCTAAAATGGAGTAAGCAGAGAATCAAAGCCTTAAAATTAACTTATCTGTTACACAACATGCATTCTTCTGAAGAATTTGACAGCTTCACGACTCTTTGTTCCAAATCACACAGCAACTCAGTTACGTCGGTTGCCATTTCTTCAGTCTCAGACAACACAGCACAAATTCAGAGCTGTGAGCACCGCCGAGCTCCGCACCGCTCTCACGGGGTCACAGCAAGAGGCCCAGGCAGCCCAACCCAGCTTACGTGATGCTTTCAGAGGGAGCCTCAGATCAAGCCCGACGTCCCTGCTCACTGCAGGGGGTTTGGACCTAGATGAGCTTTAAAGGTCCCTTCCAACCCAAAGCATTCTATGACACTATTCTATGATTCTAAGCCAGAAGTGTATGAAATCATCAAGTCACATCATCATCTGGTTAAGACTCTCAAAACTAAGAACTCACTTTCATAGGCAAGTAAGCTTAGCAACCAGTTTCAGCACGACTGATTAATACATTCATGGATATTTTTTCTTCTTTCTCAAAGTTTACATGTGAAGCAATTCAAGAGGTATGGTGACCTTTAGATGTGCAAGTATACAATATTATACATGCAGTAAGAGAAAATGGATTTAAGACTACTGTTATCTCAATGCACACATTTAAACAGTAATTTCAGAGTCAGAGGTGTTGAAAAACTTGCGAAATAGCTGAGGTAGAAACACGACCAAAAAATGCCAAGTCAGATACTAAAAATGACATGTTCAAAAAACAACTACTATTAAAAGTATTTAGGAGTGAGTACAAAAGCTTCATGCCCAAGAAAGGCTAGAAGTTGACAACACATGTAAACTGAAATAAAGTGCATATTTTTAACAGAAAACATTACTAATAATTGGAAAAAATCATTTTCAGATCACAATCGAATATCTTCATATTAATAAATCACAAAATTTAACAGAAGTTGTATTGCACATTCATCATACAATATATTATCTCAGCAGAGCCTTTTGATTTTCAGAAGTATCAGCTCTAACTGCCAGTACATTTAGTTATATGACCAGGAAACACAAAAGTGCACTATCATTTTTTTTAATTTAATCATTTTTTTTAGAATTTAAAAGGTCAAGATTCTCATAAATGCTCATGAGAATCTGTGAGCAACCATTGTTCAAAAACAACAGTTTAAAATGAAATCTAAAAGGCAAAATGACAGCAAAAGTATTAGCTTTAAAGCTAATTTTTTTAAAAACTGGTAACAGCTTAAAAAATACTAATACACTAAGCTTGAATTTCAACAAACTAAAAAAGATTGTCCAAATCCATCATAATTTTCATTTATCTTTTGTATTTTAGGAACTTCTGCTACGCTTCAGCAAAATCATGAAGTGCCTAAAACATTAATTTAACATTTATTAGAGACTTTCCCTTGCATTGCTCAAGGCAGAACACTATCAATCAAGTACAGAGAGGTACTTAACAGCTGCTCTATGCTCTGACAGTCAGCCACATAAGTGTAGCATCTTGTGCAACTTCTTACTTGTCCCACTCACGCTTTCATCAACTTTGACTATTTTCTATTATCCCTGCAGAACCAACCAATATAGTTGTGAAGACCTATAGAATCAATTGTATTTTATGCATTCACATGATTGTTTCCCACATCATGCAGTTGAATACACTGACGTCATAGTAATATTTTAGTGAAATCATAATTGGCAATATAACTCTTCACAAAAACTAATTTGCCTGAAAGGTGTTTCAGATGTATGTAGACATGCACCATAATCATGTACACATATGTACTCACTACATTACTCAGGAATGAATATGCTTTCTACTGCAGTAGATTAGTAAACTCTTTCCTGCTACTTGATAATAACCAAAATGGCTTTAAATTGAAGCTTTCCCAGATGAAGCTATGCTGCATATCACCTAATTAATATTTAGCCCATACACACTGTGAAACTCAGTGATCTATCAGAATGCAAGGAAGAATACGCTGAGGGGGGGTGGGAAGCAAGAGCAGCAGTCGGGTTCTACAACACTTGCTTTGATAAATCTGATTTCTGGTAGGATATGCCACAAGAGCTCCATGATTCTGTGGCCAGACTGAAGAGTACCACACCTCTAAACTGCATCATGGTGTTATCCAAGTGACTGATCCTGCATGATAAAAACAGCTTTGAAACCATATGTAAGTTTATTTGTTATGACTGTTGTAGAACAGAAACTGACCCTATGAATGAAAACCACTTCAGTGTCAGAGAGACTTCTGTAATTCCAGCCTGAATGAACAAGAGCTGAAGAACGTAGTGGAATTCTGCACAGGATTAAGATCTCTGACAAGCCAGGCTTCACGCACAAAGAAAGTTGCTAACTCGTCTGTGTTTTGCTATCTGTAAGATTGTGATATATTCCCTTAATGCTGTTGATTATTCAACAGATAATGCAGTTTTGCAGCGGTAGCAATTCTGTAGCAATTCTGTCTTACTAGAAGATGATCAGATATTTGTACAGTGGATATATTCCAAGACCACTTTCAGAACCTTCAGAAGAAAAAGGAATGAAAGTTTCTCTAACCAGTTTGAGTTTTACACAGAATATAACTGGTTTGAAGTCAGTTATGAAGTCTTCAAGTCATAAAACAAATTTTAACATAAAACAGAAATCTCCCTTGATGCTTGATTCATGGCAGAGACAGATGCCAGATTGGTCACAGATTGGAATCTTAGGAAACAACCTAATAAAATGCCATTCCAGGAATTACACTACCACCAAGAAAATATGCCCAGTAATTTTCTGAAAGGGCTGCAGGACTGCAGGAGGATTCTTAACATTAACTCTAATCCACAAACATCTGCAGTATGGACATACATGCCCCGTCATAACACTGACACCTTTTAGCTCTCCCTGCTGTATACAGGGATGATCTACCTCCCGTTTGTGCTAGTAGCTGGGAATACAACCTCACCCTCAAAGACAGGTTTCAGGAAGAACACAGACAAATTAATCACTTGTTAAAGGTAATTTGAGAGAGCCCCTTACTACACCCAAAAGAAGAGATCTCTCTACATCTTAAGGGGCAAATTACTTCTATTAGAAATGTAGGTGACAGTAGCAGGTTTTAGTAGCTCAAAGTGTAGTCCTCTCTAGTCCCAAGAACCATAAAGATCTAGTTCCTCTGCATATGAAGCAATACACACACACATGGGGTGGGTAAAAACACCAAATCTCTTCAACTGAAGAATGAGGGAAAGAAACAGGTTTGACAAACGCTGAAGGAATCTTGACTGAGACCATGACAATAACTATACACTATGAAAACACCATCTCTCAACACCACCACTGACTCTCACAAATTAGGACTCACAAGTTTTCATTGTAGCTTTACCCCCATAAAAGAGACTTTTATAAACTGATGTTTGGCCAAAATAGCATACCAGAGAGTACGTCATCTACGTAAACTTGTATTTTTACTTTGTAATTGGAAAACTAGCCAGCAGAGGGGGCACAAGTTAATAAAATCTATCCTTATATGAGGTGATTGAGTAATAGGGATAAACGTGAGGCATGTTGTGTTTGAATACTACCTCAAAATACATATAAACAGGTAAATACTTATTTTCTAAAGCTGTGTATACCCAAACGATTGTGTAAGTACAAATAAGTAGTAATCGGTCACTGAACCCTAAAATCTTGATCTAACTCTATTTATTCCAAGTTAGTTCAGGGCTTCTGACACCAGTGACAGCACATACTATCACTCTACTTCTCCCTTTTTTGCTGCCGATTGCCCACCTTTTGGACAGCTCAGCCACAAACATTCAATGTATTCCAGACACACACGCTCCCTTCTCTTTTGAAGCTAAAAGACAGAAATCTATCTCAAATTATCTTGCTTTTGGAGAAGACCTTAAAAATAGTTTTAAGAAAGTCTACTAGAATTTATCAAGGTCTGAACTCATGCTTCCATTAACTCATCATCTTTTCCCCTAAGGAAATGGAAAATGCTGTTCAAGCAGTCATGATTTCTCCCACACTTGCTCACACTCTGAAAGTCAGGGTAGCAATGGCAACAATTTTGCAGTAAGGATGGTTACCACAAAAGACCTTTCCTCCATGAGGTGAGAAGATTACAAAACCTAAATACAGCTATCCTTCCCTATAGGCTACAGCAAATTTATCATATGCAGAGTAATTATTCACATCCTAGACAATTCTTTAGTTAACTATATTACAAATACCTAAGAGTTACCCCGATGCCCAAGACATGCACTAATCACAGTTTCCTATATGAAACATCTGTGGAGGGTTACAAGGTAGTTACATGGTTTTTGCTTCATCCCTTACTGGCACTACAGATTAGCAGTAGACAAAATGATTTATGCGCACACAGTTAGGACACTGATTTGGTGGTATGACTGAAGCTTTCTGTATTTCAGGTGACTGGAAAAAATGAGTTGCAGGTTTAAACAAAACAGGGAAAGGAAAAAAAAAAACCAGTTAGCAAAAGGTTTTCAATGCAGAACACAAGTGCAACAGCAGACTGTTCCTAAAGCTGAGCCAGAAATTAAATTGCTCAGCACACCAGTTATAGAATATAAGAATGAAGGGAACATTCTTGAAACAACTGCTATCCCCATAACATAGGCTATATAAGTTCCACTTCAGGAAAGGAAATTCAAGGTATCTAGGAAAATAAATCAGACAAAAAAGCCATTTACTCCTCAGTATTTTGCTCCTAAGCATTTTTTTTTTAAATAACCATTTATGGCTTCAATTAACTACTGAAGCTCCAAACATATATACCTGGCCTGCCCAGTCTGGAATCTCTACCCCAAAAATCAAAGATCTAGTCAGATATCACTTACTATAATTAAAAATATTACAGAGACAAAACAGCTATCTGAATTACATAACAAAAATGACACCAAACCCTTTGTCCAATAGAAACATATGTAAGCATATCAGCTGCTTGCTTTGCCTGAGCTTGCAAGCTTGTGTTCTATAGGCAACGATTTCATTGCGTATCCACCTTGAAACATGCAACAAAAATTCTCTGTGCTTAGTATCATTTTTAAAGATGCTCATCACTTCATACATTATGGGTTCCCAAGTCTGGCACTGAATGTACAGTTTAAAGACTACTTAATTGCACAATTTCAGTCATTTGGGAATTCTACTCAAAAAGTTTGTGCTAAGAACAAAACCAAATTAACAGCAAGAAAACAAAAACAATCAACCCAAAGCAGCCTGAACACAAGATTCAATGCAAGAGACAATCATTTTGGAATGCAAAACTTCCATACTGAATACTGCATGTGTGAAAACAGCAGGTGTATGTGTTAAGGAAGCATTTTTAGATTACGTTCATACTGAACAATATAGGAATGATGAATACATGGTGGGATTTACCAAGACATCAAAAACCCAAGATACACTGATGTCTTCATGTGCCTAAATCACAGAGTTCCCAACATCACTAAGTCAGAGTTTCAAAAATGCCAGTTTAGCACGAAGGTTTGTCCTGTTTTTCATCTAAGAACAAATTTAATTGAGTTCTAAATAACATATTATATAAGTGATAACTTCTTGATTAACTTCTAAGTGCTCCAATTTGGATAAGGTCCTTGGTAAGTTTCAAAAACAATTCAGTCCTCGAATCTTTCATAATTTATGACAATTACATATTATGTGACATTCTCAAAAAAACACAACACCACCACACAGAATGGAGATCATACATAGTGAATTCCAGCAACTAACTAAACAGTGAAGAATGGCATTGAAATGAAGAACAAAAAGTCACTAACATTTGAAACATGTAAGCACTGATGTGACACATATGATAATCTCAAACAGGGAAGAACTTCAGCTTTTCCTTACATTAAATTAATTGAAATATATAAGCAGCAAAGCAACTGTGATCACAACTTGAACATTATTTTTAAGGTAATGGAAGCTGTCACTTAAAAAAGGATGCACCTTATCAGGTAGTTACAGATTAGTAAATGTATCACTACTGGAATCATCTGAAATTGGATAAATTAACCAACAAATTCTGGTGATTTTCAAAGTTATTTGACTGAATACAGTAAATGCAGGCTGCTAAAAATAGGTTATATTTGAGCTTTTATAAACTTTAAGGAAAAAAAGCTACAACAACCATCCGTACCAAATATAGCTTTAAACTCGGCCCCAAAGAATATGGGTTTAAAGATCATTTTGGTCATATTTCCTAAAAATACTTCTGACTGATTTATTCCAAAAATAACTGACCTTGTCAAGCCCTGGATCAAGTCCCTAATTACTGCAGCCTTTCTGCTTCACAGCAATGACTTTACATAGCTGGTCCTGGCTCAGTCAGTGCAATTCACAGTGCTAAGCTAGGCCTCTGTTCTCCATACACTGGAGAAGCATAATGAATTTCAGTTGCCAGCACACTGAGTAGAGAAAACACACACACACACAAAAAAACCCACAACAAACAAGGGGAAAAAACAAAAATAGAGTTGTATACAAAATTCTGTTCACCTTTCTGGTCATTATCAATCTAGAGTACTGACAGGCTGACTGAAAGTAGCTTATTGACTCATGGCCTTATGGCAATTCTTCTGAATAACTGCCCCAAGACTTCTCCACAACTCCCTCCCGGAGTTTATCACCACTACAGCAGGAGCAACCTAGCTGTTTTAAAACAGATTCTGAACCATTACAGTTCACAGTCCAGATCATTTAGGATCTGAATCACTGATTTATTTTCTTACCACGCTCATCACTTGCTTCAAGTTTGGCACAACTACAAGCACGTGAGAGGCCGTAATTTCAGGAGCAGAGCAGGCAGCTAGACTGGATATGTCTTACAGAGTGACACATACGATCAAGTCAGCATTCTGGGATTCAAAGCCCCGAGGGGGGGGAGGGGAAGGCATATCAGTGGAAGAAAGAGATGGCCACTTTTCACTCATTCTGTAGGCTGAGCATCAAAAAAGAATGTCAGTGCCCTAAATTGATTCCAACAACAAATATTCTGGATTTGTTTAATGTAGCTTTTTGGCTCAAGGAGTCATTGACAAAATGCACAGTGTATTCAGCTATTTTATCCTCTAACATTATTATTGGATGAAATCAGATTAACATCCTGCTCTCCACAAGCAGCAGCAGTAACATGTAGACAGAAAACCCCCTACAAATTAAAGGAAACAGGAGCGGCTACACTGAGCAGACATCAAATGTGATTATTCGGTTAAAAGTTTCCTAGCCAAGTCAACAAGACGACATTAAGCATTATCTTCAATACACATGTCCCTGAATCACTGTCAAAACCCCATACTAGAGACCTCATCTGCACTGCAGTTCCTGCTAAATCAGTCTTCTAAAAGACCTTTGATGTTAAAGCCATGGAACTATATGAGACATAATCAACACTTATTTATCTGCTATTCTGGTTATCTACCACTGCAGTGCTGCAAGATCCACACCTACCACCCATATTAGAATAACTAAAGTTGTATCAGATTTTGACAAATCTTCTTGTCCTCACATACAACCAGAAGTCTTATTCAGCGTCCCAATCATAGTCACTCAAGGTTCCTGAGTAAGGTTAGTATCATATCTTGCAGCCAGCAACTTCTTACCTGTCTATTTTAATGCAGCTGTAGGCATTAATCTAGTTTCCCCACCGGAAAAATTTAGGCTCAAATCTATTGTGGACTGTAGATTTATGTAAGCTAGGGCAAGTCAATTAACTGAGGCAAGTGACACTATCTCTAGAACGAAAACAACAGGTGCTTTGATAACAGATACTTGATTTCTCATTAACATAAGATTGAAATTGCCTACACAACACATTTTTTTAAAACCTGGTCCACTAGGGGCCAACCTTACAGTACCGGAGCAATTAAATACATCCTTTTTTTTTATAAAATATATAGGCAATAATAAAGAATGTGAAATCCTGTTTGCTGTCAATATTTGGAATTATAATGGTAAAAATATGCTGATACATCGAAAATACTCCATGAACATCCAATACCCTTTGCAAACATCACGGAAATATACTACAGGATGATCAGAAATCTCCTATAGCTCACAGGCTAGTCCACTTAAAAAAAAATCAAGTATCTTTTAATGCATATGAAAGATTTATCCTAAATACACATATAACCATTATATTCTATCTGTATTATTAATTTTTCTTTAAATGAGACTAGTCCACACTTTTGAAAAGTAAAAATAGCACCACAGCCACACAATGCAAACTGGACATTTGACAGCAGTTCTGTATTAGCTAGATACTAACACTCACAGATCACACGAAATTCCAATCTGCTCCATAAACAGGTGAAAACAACTTGAAAAAAGGGCCAGACACAACATGAAGTGGAACCCTTAATACATTCTTTAAGTGGAAGATATTCTATGAGCTAAAAGAGTCACAGTGTTGTTAAAGGTACAGAACGCACTACAAGAAAAAAACAACCACAAGCAAGACTCTCAAGCAACACAATCAGAGTTTCAACTGAGCCTCAGCCGAATTAAAATTCAGACACATATACAAATAACAGTTCTTCCTTTCAAGCTCCAGAGATATGGACTGTCTACAACAGAAATCCAAGACTGAATGTAAATATTCAGTAAGAAAAGTGAAAACAAGCTTAAAGCAAATAAACATAACTATGGACACACTGGGGAAAAAAAATAAATACTTGTGCTTCATAAGATAACCAAACTCCTGTCTCTCTATCTGCATGTATTTGCTTTGCCTCCCTGACAATCGGCTGTGATGAAGTGCAAACACATTTCAAAGACACAAGAATACTTCGACTATGGTGCACGTACCTTTAAACACCCCAAAAATAAAGCCAGTACATCCAAGGATTCTGCAATGACCTGAGGCAAATTAACTGTTCCAGATAGACAGTCAAGGTAAGAGATAAAATTTTGGTACTCCTAACCATCCTCAGACTTTCTCTGATGACTTTTTAGTGAATCCAAGAATATCAGCTAGAGACAGACATCTGTATCACCTGCTTAAGCTTTGGCGGCATGACTGCATTCACCTGACCCCTAAAAATCAAAGCCACAATGAACACGTTATGGCACTGCCCCTTCCAAAACAAATTTATGGAAATACCGAGCGCTTCAAGATTCAAAGTGGTCAAGGCATATTTGATATTCAGAACATGACAAGGTATCTCATTTCTTTCTGATAGTAAAACAGATTGATGAGAAAAATTTAACTGGAAAAAATAAAGGACTGTGTAAGCTTTTTTTTGTTTGTTTGTTTCAAATTCTTCTTTTAAAATATACTGGATTAGAACTAGATAAGTGATTTTAAGAATACCTAAGTTTGATGTGATTATTACTATTGAGACTTTCAGTGAACCCTGTTGCTCCAGGAAAGCTGAAAGGCATGCAGTTCCACCTCACAACGTGAAAAAACACTTGCAACAATGCCTGCCATAGCTCTCATTAAAGGATACTATAAAACAAAACTAACTAAAAATTACAAACATTTCAACAGCGAACAAGATGTTGTGTTTAAAGGTTAGAGCCTAAAAAGTATAAATTGGAAGAAATATGCTGAATTTCATCATGTAGGAGGTAAGAAAGATTGCCTTTCACCAGCACTCCACATAGAGACCTTTGATATTAGCAGGCACACAGGTTTACATTAAAACCATTTGTATTCCACAGAAAACAGGAGACTGAGAAATCCTTCCTTATACCTATTTCTGCCATTACTATGCTTAAGCTTACTATGTTGGTTGCTACTGTCTGAAATCCTCCCATGTGGTTTTGTTGGGGCAGGTGGGGAAAAAAACAGAATGGGAGAGCTGCTCTAGAAGTGCAAACCTCTGCCTCTACCAACATAAGAAGCAAACTGCCTGTGCAACCATGCCAGCATGACACAGCAGGAAACACTAACCTAAACTTTGGTTGCAAATCTGGATGCACACTCAACACAGGCCATTCCAGTGCAGTGTTTCTGACCCCAAAATGCCAACACAAAAGTCATGTTTGAAGGTCTTTGACTTCTGAGAGCAAGGAAATCCCGTAACAAACCTCAAAAAAAACAACTGGAAAATAAAACTGCTCAAAAATTTAAAGAAAACTGAATATATCACTGCAAAAGCAAAATGTATGCAACGTTAGGGGGCAATATTTTGTATATGTGATTGCTGGGGCCTTTTTTAAACTCAGCAGATCTTAGACACAGATAAGCACATAAGCAAGAAGTCAGTATACAATGTGTGACTTAAAGCTCTCATGTGCCTACAAACACAATTAGACTTGATCTCCTAGGTGTGCTATTTACATGTATTTGGAATACTGCAGTATTTAAGCCATTCTGGCAAAACATGCCGATCTCTACAGAACAACACTAAGTTTTAATGGGTGAACACATCAGCAACACTGCTGCTGTAGCTACAAATGAGCCTAACCATACATTCAGGGAGAACTACAAAGTAGCAGTTAGCCTAAGATTGTATTATTTGATGGTCATAAATGGTATGAATAAGATTCATGGAGAAAAATGTGTGGTGTTTAAAAACAATGCCACTACGTGCAGAACACCTTCCAACTTCCAGGACAGAAATAGGTCTTTCCATGCCTTAACATATTCTTTAAGTTTCCAAAATACTCTTCATCAGTCGAATTCCATTTGGATTTTAGTTTGCCTCAAAATATCTTAGTCATGCTTTTGTACATGTGAAGTGCACTGCAGAAAAAAAGGCTTTCACCAAGACTGCGCACAGCCTGGTAAGTCATCAGAACAGCATTTCTTGTATTAGTCTAAATTCAGAGAACACCTTATCATTGTGAATGAAAAATACCTATCCCAAATCCACCTGGATTACAGCAGCATTTTAGTTGGCTTTTCTGTTTCCAAACAACTAAGCTAGCATGTACTTTTGTTACATCAAATTTGTTTAAAAGTTAAACTCATCTCTAAGCCAGTTTTACCATATCAATAATAATTTTGATGCTGAAGAATACGTGCAAGGTACTCTAGTGAGATAAAAAGCTCATAAAAAGCTTACGTTATTGGAAAGCACCATTTCTAGCTGCAATATTAAAATGAAATTTCACCCTGAGAAAATTTGGAAAAAAATACCTTGATATATCAACTCAACCACTTTGAAATCCACTCAGATAAGTGCATGTTATCCTCTCAAACCTCATTCTATGCAATACTGCTGAAAAAAAACAGTACAAGACCTTCATTACACAAATTACAATAGGCAAGGTGAAACACACGGGGTATCAGAGAATCAGAGCACTAGCAATTTCAAACATCCATCAGATTCCATTTTGGTAGAGCTGCCTTGGTTGTTTGCACGTGAGTATCAAAACACCCTTGGTACATATTCTACCTACCTTTGACTCCGAGCTCAGTCTTCGAAACTTCACTACAAACTGCAAATAATTGAAGTACATAGATGATTCAACTCAACCGTTTACCTTTTTGCTGGTCTTAGCTACACTGTTCATGTTTTCTGTTTCCACAGAAAGAGAAACACATCTACTAGTATTCGACCCTTTCATCAACTATAATAAGCTGCATGTTTGCCTTACTCAAAACTATTGTTAAACAAAACTATTGTTAAATTGTGACTCCAGATACGTTGCTGAACCAGCCACAGCTATAAGATTTAGGAGCGTATTCCAAGAGAACAGAAAATCAGCTAGCAAAAGGCTAGGTATTTCAGACTATCTGAAACAATGGAGAAGCTGAACTGGAGAAAATATGAAAGTCAATTAGCGAAGTGCAAACTGGGCTAATGAAGTACAATGTTTTGTGTGATGTGACAGAGAGCCCTTACTGAACCTTCACAGGTTTAAATTGTTTTCTTCCTGAAGACATCCAAATCCTATATTCTTTCCTAAGCTTTCTATAAAAATTCAGGTGAAGAGGACCACTATTTTTAGCAAACACTAAAAGCCGACACCCTATTTGAAGGTTCATTCTTCTACTATCACAATCAGCGCAAAGCATACTGTGGGGGAAAAAACTATAACTATTACTGGATTCAAGCAATATAATACAGAATTTATCAATCTGAAAGTGCAGTAAAAATTAAACAGTCACCTTAAAATATGTGTACTTTCCAAAATCTTTTGTTGTTGACAAAAACCTTCACAAAAATGTGCATCTAACAACCCTAGGTTAGACAAAGGGTTTATAAAGCCACACCATAGCATTAATATCAGAAACAGCTTATGAAAAAAAATCTTCCAGATTCTTGATAATATCAGTGTGTTGACAGTGTCCCTTTAAGATCTGAATGTGAAATACTGTGATCAGCTAATACAGCTGTACACTCGGTAACTCAATCTTCATGAGCAACTGAGCCTGTACTTCTTTACTGAAAAAGTAATATGACAAATACTCATATTAAAAACCCAAACATCAATGTTGCAAGAAAATATGAAGTAGGAGATTTTACTCAATTTCAGAATGACCGTTCAGCCATCACTCTTGTTCATGAAGTCAGCTGATGGAGAACTTTGGTCTACTTTGAAAGAAATCAAGCATAGTGAGTCACACCACCATTTAAACAAACAGTTCATACTCAGCAGAGGGACAAGACATCATGCCGTTGGATGACATAACCAGACAATCCCATCAAGCTTGTATCACGTCTTGTCATTTGTACGTATAATAAAAATCTGTTTTACAATTCATACATGTGAAACAAGCAGATCTTCACAATATATTCAAAGCTTGTCAATACACAAAAAAATCCAAGCGTGATGGTCAAAAGATGTTAGGCCAGGGAAATTTGCCAGAGAAAAGCTTAATAAAAGTTTAGATTAATTACTTCACGTAGTACCACACCTAAGATCATCTACATGCTGCATTTTTATAAAATCATCTTCTCCTCCCACTCTTAAGATAATGACTCTTCAAACATGTCTGCTATATTTAACTACTCAAGTATTTTATGGTCTTAATATTTGTAACTGCTTTAAAAAAAAGTGGATCAGCACTTTGTGTTCTGAGTGAAAACTCTTTTAAATGCAACTGAGCATTCTGATCACTTTTATTATCCTGAGTTTGTAAATTTCTCATACCATGTACATTTCAATAACCATTTACCTTAAGCAAGCTTTATGCAGTAGACTTGAACAACAGGAATTTGACAGGATAAGCAGTGCTCAAAGCCAATGTGAAGCTAAGGAAACCTAACAGCCCTGGATCTCATCTTGAGCGCGCTGAAGGACCAGTTAAGTGCTCCAGAATTTGATCAAACTTACGAAAAAATGCTACTTTGATTAGTAGAGTCAAAATGGGAACCTGTGACTTCAGCAGCAGATGACCCAGCACTTGCAATATATTCATCTACTTTTGCAGACACTAAAAAGAGCTAGAATTTCTATTTAGTCACCTGACTGCACACGTGAACGCCTCTTCAACAGCTAGCCCCAGATGTGGAACCGAGAAAAAAACATGCATAAGCAAGGGTGGACCCAATCCCAGACAGAGACTTGTAACCAAAACAGATCAGACAGAAAAAGTCATTTCTCCACAGACAAAAAAGCAGCTATTTGCAGTAATGAACACTACTAGCAAGTCAAAGCAGTTATGAGAACTCCACTGTCCACTTGATTGAGTAGTTGAGCACAGCTGGTTCACTTAGAGCAAATTATTTGACATGGGTTTAATTGGAGTGTTGTAATTATCCATAGCAATGGGAAAGCGCAAGTATTTTGTGGGTGTGCCTACAGTGATAAGTGTTCAAAAAAGCTTAGTATAGCTCATATAACTAAACAAAAACATCAGAAAATGGGAAAGATTAGCACACAGATGTATAAGAGGACAGCAGATGGTAATAGACAAAAAAATAACCATGTGTGGAACTAGCACTTTTTTTTTAAGTTTCATCACTAAACTGGCATTTTAAAAATGTTTAGGCTCACTTCATCACCTAGTGGCAAAGCCATACAATGCAACATGAGAGAGAAATTTCTTTCCCAAACAAACATAGTATGTTATCACATAGACTCTTCTTAGACTGGAAAGTGGAAGGGGAGAAAGGGGACATTTTCACAACCACATTCCCATGTTAATTACCAAGAGCAGTAACTAATCCTCAGATAGCAAAGGGAGCACTACGTGAGAACAACAAATGAAAAGGGGAGAATCAAGTTAGTATGTCCCACATGAAACATACACGATATACTTTGTCCAATACTAATAATGTCCTTTATGCTAAACAAATCCAGGACTTGATACAGTGCCAGAAAGAACTGGGTACACCTCCTAAAGCACATGTTTAACCTAGAGTTCCTGTCTCTTAGTAGCTCATACTACTGAGCAAGAGAATGTTGGGCCACCCCGAAAAGAAGACCTACTCTAAAGGGATAGCTGTAATACCAATGTTAGAAAAAGCACAGCTTCTCAAGGCTCTAATACAACAGGCAGGTTTATAAAAATACAGATATGCAGAGAAAAGTTGCAGTAAACTCATTGGAAAGAAAGAGTTTTGAAAAAGCTGTGCTCCATCCAGTACTTTTGGACATGCAGTGCTGTAGAAAAACGACTCATCTCCCAAACTGTACTTAATTGATTATACAGCACTGTACAGAGAAAGCAAAGTTTTCATGACCCCACAAGGCTCACCAGCTGCAGCTCTGAAACGTAGACTGGATACGAAAAAAAGACAAAGTTCAACTGAGAAGGTCAACTTGGAGGCTATATCGGAGTTTAAACACTGAGAAATAACTGAAGTTCAAAAAAAAAAAAAAGAAAGGAAAAGTTGGGTACTAAACTATAATTAGTGACTGCATTTCTTCAAACTTTCTGAGCTCTGCTTACTTTTGAAGAAGCCCCCATATCAAGTATTTAATGAAGATGTCACTTTGGACAACTGGCTAATTGTTGTCTCTGGGGAAGTTTGTGTTTTACAATTTCTCCACCTATTAATAGTCAACCTACCTGCCCATAGTTGTCTATGCCAGTTACTAATCTATTTAAGTTTAATAAATCAAAAGCTGTCCTTAAGGACTGGCCAAGAGTCGTAAGTCCTTCAGCTTGAAGGTTTTTCAGTTCGTTCATAAACGTTGCATGGTTTTCCTTCCAGCCAGCCTGAAAAGAGAAACGTGAGAAGATTTATTCTCCAGGTGTGAGCTCTGCTTTCCTGTTAGGCTACAAAGTGCCTTCTTTGCTGCATGCAGCTCACTACAATCGCTAACAAAACACCTTGGAAGTTGCTAATATTTAGTGTAGATCCATAAAGCCCGAAGAGATGCATTTCTCTTAAATCTTAGAACTCCCCATCCGTCAAACGCAGGTTTTCGATTTGTTCCACGGGACAAATTTCCGTGAAGTCCCCTGATACACAAAACCTTACAAGCTATTTACACCGCTCTCCCACCGCCCGTCCCAGACGGAAGCCGGCCGCGCTCCGAAGCGACCTCCAACAGGTTCGCCGTCCTGTGTCATGCGGCCCCACCGCCCCCTTCCCCGGCGGGGGCGAGGGAAGCCCCGTCCCCTTCCGAGCCCGGGCTCTCCGGGACGAAGTCGCTCCTTCCCCCTCTCGCCCCTTCCCGAGCCGAACTCTCCTCGGAGTTGCTGTCACTTCTCCCAACTTGAATAAATATCCCCCACAGTTCATTGCTGCTCACACACACCACACGGCGGGG
>Ga0065711_1000154_pt1 | contig 90802 bp, 46 predicted proteins | sample Hoacrofraction12_FD_59098 | JGI IMG/M metagenome (GOLD analysis project Ga0065711, IMG submission 59098) | Hoatzin crop microbial communities from Cojedes, Venezuela - Epithelial fraction 12 v2 (version 2) | ecosystem: Host-associated > Birds > Digestive system > Esophagus > Crop | place... | reverse complement strand
AAAAAACCCCACCCCCCCCCCCCCAAAAAAAAAGTGTTTCTGACGTATTATGCTAATAGTTGTAGATGGTAATTTCTACTGTCAGCACAAACCTGGACCTTCATTTTGGTCTGTGACCTGAAAAAATACCTTACTAGTGCTTCTGTACTGTCCCAGTGGTGTTTTGTAGCCTAATTCAGGGTTTGGGTGCTTAACATATGGATACCATATAAAGATTGGTTTAGGTAGATGTAGGAGGTGAATCTATCCCTGAAGAGGCTCAAAGTACATCCATAATTCAGCAATAAGAGTAATCGTTGTAATTAAACAAAATTTGATTTTCTTTTTTGGGCCTCAGGCTGTAGTTTTTCAGTGAGCTGTGGGACTTCTATTTTAACAGCCATCATGCAGCGTACTTTCCTAGTAAAAAGCAGTATCATGGAGGGCATATTCTTGGAATGTGTCATCTTAAAAAAGCATATTGTTTCTCATAAATGAGTATTAATCTTAGTGCATGGTACAGAATGTTTTTGAAACGGTCCCCTTGGCTAGAATTCATCTTGCCTAACTTCAGACATGTGTGATATAAAAAATTGCTGTCTTTCCTAACCTCCTTTAGGTCTCTTTTGGACTCATTCAGAAGTGGACTGTTTCAAGGCGCAATTGATCTGACCCATTATAGGCATCTATACGTCAAAATCAGATGAAACAGTGTGTTTAAAGTCTGAATAAAAAACTAACTTAAATGTAGATATCTGTATCCCACATTTCCTTAGAAACCAGGGTAGAGCTTTCTAAGAACAATGCAGCTGTACTTAGATTAAATCACTTCACGAAGCATGGGAGTTTTTACATTGCCAGTAAATATTTTGTGATAGAAGTTTGTGGAACTGAAATAGCATATTTTTATGGAAAAGGAAGGCAGAGAAAGCAAAAGGGACTGTTTCTCTTTGTATGTCTATTGAGTGCATGTCGGTAGGTGTGAATTTATATATAAACTTGCTGTGTGTGTCTGAATGCTTTGTTTTTATAATTGCTTTACTTTTATCATTCCTTGAATTGTAGGCGAATTTTTGTTTTCCCATTCTGTAGATTTATGTGCAGCCCATCACTGCCAGTGGGCTCTATTAATTGGTGTCAGTGTGCTTTCCCTGATGAAAGCGCTTTGTCTACAGTTATTTACACTATCAACAGAAGTGAGTCCAGCTTGGCCACACCTGAAGTGTGCCTACTTCATGTGTACCAGTGCAGCCTGCAGTTGCACCAGTTTGGGTTGGATCAGGTTCGTTTGTGATATGTGATCCAGAGAGATTACTCTGAGCATTGAAAAACTTTAACATTGAAGGAGTCTGATGTTACTGAAAACCAGCTTTATTTTATCCTCTCTTGAAAAGATGCCCTGAGTTGCGTGGTGCAGTCTGCTGATAGCACCTTCTTAATCAATAGCTTCATTTTAACCATATCACACAAGTTGTGCACAGAAATTAAGAGCTGCTGTGGGCTCTCTTAGCAGATATGCGGAGCGGTGATAAATTCCTGCCTTGCTTATGTATTCCTTTGTTACTTGGTAATCTCCTAAGAAATGGTAAATACGACTGAGAGCTGAGTGCGCTGCTTTGCACAATAACCACTAACCTAATTCCTGCAGCGAAATGGGGCAGTCGACGCTGCCGTGTGCTGGGGAGAACAGCTTGTGGGGGAGCCAAGAAGTACCTTGAGAGTGAATGCACAATTGATAATATAATTTTGATTCAGCAGAGCAACTCAGATAATGGTGCTCCCAAACCCTGTTAACTTCATCAGTTCTGATGAGTGTTACCTTACATGGCTCCACGTGAGTGCTGCACACAGTTGCTTGTAACTTGTTCGTGTGCTGGCTAGGCGATTTACCTCTCTGCAAAAGTATATTTAGCTCTTTCAGTTGCAGGATAATTTGTATATATTTGGCACTTGATGACAGTGTGTAACTATACTAGCAGCATCACTTCATTAGAGTTTATTGACTGTGCTCCTATAATAGATTGTGCAAGTGCCACAGTCAGTCGCACATATAGACTTGGCACCAGTTAAGTTACATCATGGGAAGTGAGTGGTTTTTAAGCTGGAGACTAGTTTAAAATTACAGAACTATGGAAGCCTTTGATTATATTGTTACATAAATATATTTCAGAGGGTGAAGAGTGGATGCATGAAATGTGAAACAAGTACCTTTATGATGGTTTGTCCTCTGAGTTGCACCTTCAGAAGACACAATCGATAGAACCGTAATCCAGCAAAATCTACTTGTTTTCAAATAAAATTAAAAACATTATTTTTTTCAGTATGAATTCAGCTGTGAAACCAAACAATGTAGATGACTTTCCTAGTAGCTATGTGCTTTGTTCACTTGTAAGAAACACAGTTAAGTTTTTCTTATTTGAATGTCATTATTCACATTGTACCATATTATCCTGCATGTTGAATTGCATTGCGGCAATATACGTAAACCACCACTTATTTGTACAAATGTTACAGCTAGTTCCTTGAAAATGTTTGCATATTTTCAATAGCAACAAAAATTACAAATAGAGAACATGATTTTTTTTTTTTATTAACCAGCATATAATAGACTGAGTACATCAGTACTTCCCCGCCACCAACTCATTTTTCAACCTGCCAAGACCAAATGTGTTTGACAAAGAATCAAGAAAGAAAGCTAAAAAGAAAAAATTGATTCAGGAGACTTAGGCTACTGCAGTTTCACTTCCTCTAAGCAACTAGCTTTCTGTAATGTCAAGATTTTTCTGAGAAATAAATTGCAATCATAAAAATGAAGGATTATCATTGTGATTTATAGTGCAGGAAATTCTAGGTCTAAAATGGTCAAGAAAGAATGCCTGAGATGTGTAAGCAGATTGTAATGGTGCTTAGTTATTGGTGATAAGGCAAGAGGGAGCCTTCAACAGATGGGCTCCATACTGAATTAGCCACCCACTGAGGCACTGGATCTACCTTTTCTTTTTTTCCCCTCGTGCTGAGATGCAATATGGAAAATGACGATCCACTGAATCCTCACGGGAATCAATAAAAATAGCTTTTGGAAAGTGTGTCACTTGATACTTGATATTTGCTACTGTCTGAAGGTACCACTGATAAGAGGGACTCCTCACCACGGCATACGGTGCTACTACGGCACCGACTTGGTGGCAGCTGTCCGTGTGGGATGTCTTTCCTGCCTGAGTCTATTGGAAGAGCAGCTGATTAAAGTAAGGCATTATCTCATTTCGAAGTAATGATGTTTGAAGTATCTAATGCTCGAATCTCCTGAATGTCAGGGGTGTGCTTCATAGTGCAACGTTAACGGTCACACGTGGCCCTTGAAGAACTTAATGATTTTTTAAAAATAAGTTAGTGATTGCAGAAAGGGCAGTCGCTAACTACCTTTGCTATAAAGTTTGACTTTTCCCGTGATGCACAGAGGCTGCAGCACATTGAAAAGTTTGTTTGTTGAGCAGGACTAAGCAGAGAAACAAGGTCATTAGGAAAATCATAGATGGCAAGATAGTTTTATTGACTCTTGAAATTTTAAATCTACAGTAAAATGCGATGATTTCAGCACAGTACATGAACCTTGCTTTTTCACTCTAATTAAATTCGTTCTTAAACATTTGGAGCTAAAGGTGTTTGTGGAGGAACAGAAGAGAGGAGCCAGACTGCAACTGACCTTTTCATTTTGTTTCGGGGCCAGGCAGAGGTGCCCTACCTGTGATCACTTGGAGGACAGTTTAATCGTTTCAGGCATTCTCCGGATTTCACTGATTACACCCAGATACTCAGTGTGTCATAATGTTCACTGACAAAAAAATTGTTTATGTTTCCCAATTAGTGAAGAAAATTGGTGTTTCTGTGCATACACTCAGTATCTTGGTAGGTGAGGAAGCCACCTGGCTAAGGAGAAGTGTGTTGCCTTGTGATTACTACTGCCGTTGCTCTCATTTTCTTGCTTTCGGCTTTCTTTGTAGCATTTTTATTTTCAACTGCACAAGAGAAAGTGCTTCAGGGAAGAAGCATCTATAGCAATAGCCAGAGAACAATCTTAATCCCTCCAGTAATTCCTTGGTTGTTTGACCTCATACTTTTAATCTCCTCGAGAAGTTTATTCTTTGACCTCATAGTTCTAATCCTGTCACAAATTTTATTCCTTGACCTCGTGATTTTAATCCCTTTGCTAATTCCACTCCTCTGGGTTGAGTGGGGTTTTGTGTAAGGACATCTTTGAATCTGATACTTTACAGTCAGCAGTGGACCTCTGTTACTGTGCCTTCTTAGTTTGTTTCTGGATAAAGGCTGAGATGATAGGAAGAGAATTAGAAGATGCTTTTATGGACATACGTAAATATATTCCAAAGGAGAGCCAGCTGTTTCTGGGCCCAGAAGTTATTGTGAGATATTTAGGGCAGGAAACGTAGGCAAGCAGTTGCAAGTTAACTGAACAGGGGTGTCATTTTCTTAGATGAACATTAAACTACTCTTAAGATGAGTCTTGTGAACTTCCCATATTATTGCAATTATGTCCTCTGGGAGGATTTGAGTTAGGAAGCTTTGCAAATGAGTTGGATGTTCAGGCTCAGAGAGTAAGAGGAAGGTTTGGATTTGAGTGTGTTTTGCCTGTATTTGAACCCAGCGAGGAATACAGATTTACTGACCAGCACATAGCAGAGGCCAAGGATGGAGAGATGAAAGACTTTGCTTCCTGTCATTCTTCTTTTGAGCTATTCAGTTTCCCACCATGCATCAATTTTTAAACTGAGACTTTAATCTACAGCATTTTAGCCCCTTTCATGAAGGAATTTTTTTTCTTTACTTTTCCCTTTTTAACAGTAAAACCATCTGCTGTTTACATTTTGTCATTTTGAGTGCTCACTCACTTTCTTTATTCTTGTTCCCGTCTGTCTGTCACTCTGTGGAAATAATCATGTTATTTGGAAAGTTCATTTGAAAGTTGCTTGTTTGGTCTGCAGCGAGTCCTTTTGCTGGCAGCCACAGTAAGTCATGTAGATACTGTTCTGTCCTTGAGTACTTGACATTAAGACTTGATTTACTGAGGGCGAAGTGGAGTGCAGGCAGCTGGGAATGGTACTGAGTCCCAGCATCTACGTTAGCAATCTTGCAGGGATGTGCTGTTGTGCAGCTGTGGCTTGAGATGGTTTTCTGGATAGCCTTGAGCTAAGGGCATTGCAGAAACTTGTTTTCTGAGCCCCGTAATGATCTCGTTTGTGTTCCACCTTCTGGATAGGATGTAGAGGGAAAAGGCTACTCTGAGTAAATACGGGATTTGATGCTCAACTACTGCTGAGCAATTATTCCTACAGACAGCAGGAAGGCATTTTTCAAATGCTGATTTATTTTTTTACTCTCACTTTGCTGGAAAAAAACATAGATTACTGCTTTACAGCTTTTCTGTTTGCTTATCCCATCTTTTGATCTGCTATAGATCTAGGTGGTAAAAATGCTGACGATAAGTTCCTCAGGAGTATCCACCAAAAAAGAGGAGGAAATACATTGTCAAAATTGTTCCTGAACACCTTCTTCCTTTCCACGGTTTTCCAATGGTGTGGTTCCCAAGAAACTAGCTCACCTGCCCTGGAGTAAAACTCATCAGTGCAAATTATCATTACCATTATTATTTAAATAGCACCGTTTAATTAACAGGCAGATTCAGTCTGCTATGTTTCTGCCTCTCCTTTTTTTTTAAACTCCCCTTTTTTAAAAATTAGATGTCAACTCTGGATCCACTTAACAGTCTCAGCACTTTAAGCACTAAATAGCTGACAGTACATTCACTTTCAGAGATGATGCATTGGGACAGCTGTAATGCAAGAAACCTTGGAAGAGCTAGCCAAAACCAGGGATGTCAGTGCTCCCTACATTTTAGTATCAGACTTAGTTGTGTTCAATTTGTTAAATGCGAGAGCAGTGGTTGCGTCGGAGATTGCAGAAGCCCAGACCTGATGTCAGAAGTATCATCTGCTGGTATAACTGTCCACGTGTTTCTGATCTTACTGCAAACGCAGTGAGCTCCAGGATGAAGCCCCATGCTCATCCATGCTAAGCAAACACCGATGGCTCATCTGGGTTGTAACCAAGGCTTAGAGAAGTTGCAGAGTGTGGATGCTTGGTTTGTTTTTGGCGCTTTTGAAATTGCCAGGTGGAGAAGGATCAAGCAGGAGAACAGCATTATGTACGTCGAAGGGTGGTAATGAAGGAACTGAGGTCAGGGAAGGCTTTGTGTGCGTGCAAAAACGGAAATAGGGAAAAGAATGTTTAGCAGATGATTGAGGTTCCTGGGACTCCTGTTCTGTTTATATGCCCCAGTGCTGAAACTCTGGTGTCCTGAGTTAAAGACTACTGTGTGACCATGCCTATGGGAGGAGGGATGAGCTGTCTTTCTTGGTAGCGAAAGACATATACCTGTGGCTGTCATAAGACATATGCCAGACTATATATAGTGCATACACAGACCTTCTCCAGGCATGCACAAGCAGCTTGGGTCTTTAAATATGTTCCTTGTCCACTGTGAAAAGCTGGGGGAACATTTAACCTCTCCCATAAAATGATGTGATAGAAAATGGTAAAACTGTGGCTCTAGAGCATAGGAATATTGCAGTGAAAGAAAAAGGGAGCTCTGACACAAGGGCAAACCCATAAATGCAACATACTTTTATGGCAAAATAGCTTAGATAATTTCTTGAAGATGAAGATTCTTTGAAATGGATGATATTTGTAGTCTGATGGAAGTCATAGCTTAGGTATGCTTGAGATCTTGTTTTAATTCCAGTTCTCCAGGGTGTTTTTCAGCCCAGGGTTTTCTTTACACTTTATCTTGTGGCAGATGCTTTATAAGCATTTCAGTCATTCAAACTGCTATATTTAATGCATGTATTACAGTTAACACAGAAGGTGTTAATATCCGTAATGATGTTTTCTTTGAAAAAGCCAGCAGCATTTATTCTAGCTCTTTATCTTTAATGTAATTGTCAAGATTTTGCTATGTTGGAGAAGGAAATGATGACATTCAAGCCACCTCAGAGCAGTAATTCCATTAGAGCACTTTCCAATTCCTTAGCTGTGGCCTTGGCTTCTTTAATTAAGCAGAGAAATTTAATAGAGGTGTTTTAGTGAAAGGAATTGGAATGTTATCTGAAGACAGAAAAATACCCATTTTTCTCTTACAAGTGTGAGTAAACATGCACAGCTGAATTGGATCCACAGGATCATTTCTTAGGGTTTACTTTGGATGGTGAACAGAAGAAGCTACAAAAATGCCCTACCACTAGTAACAAATCTTCAAAGCAGTGGCTGAAGCTACAAACCTCCTTATAAATTCTGGGTGCCTTTTACCTGCTTCCTGGGTGGGAGTGTGGGACAGAAATAATATGAAGATGGCCAAAGGAGTTGGCCATTGTCTGGTGGGTTGCTTGTTGAACAGAGTGGGTGTCCAAATGTAGGAAATCCTCTGAACAGAAGTTCTGAAGTTTGTGCAAGTCCTCTGCCCATCTGAGACCCACCACCACATGTGCAGTCAGAGCCAGTGGTTGTTCTTTGAAAGGAACCAACAGGGGTTCACTGTGGCAGGATCACTGCCCTCACCCGAGTATTTGAGGAGAAGCTAGTCGTCAGGACATTTCCATAGGAACTGAGCAATCATCCTTGGTCTGAGGAATTTCAGTCCTGCATCTGTCACCTTCTAGAGGTCCCAGGTCACCTTGCTAACTTATCTCTCTTACTGCATCCTGCCTCAGGCTCCTGCCTGGTTCTCTCCCAGATGAACTTGCTCATCTCCTGCGCCCAAGCCTGGCCATTCTTAACTCTTTCCCACATCCTCCTAGTTCAGCAACCTGCATTGTTTACAGGTGCCTCTGCCTGGTCCCTCCCATATCCTTGTCAAGTCTGTTGGTCTCTGCAGAAAAGCAGCATTGAAAGTGGCTCAGGAATATTTAGATGAAAAAGGTAAGCAGCTGATGATTCTGAGTAATTCCAGGGTTAGTCCTCACTTCAACACAATGATGCAGGCATCTGAATTTGCTTAACCTTTGTATTCTGCTTGTTCTTCATGTTTGGATCTGTTCCATGATGTCCAAAGACCCTAACAATGATCCATATTTCACTTTGCAAGGCAGTCATCCAAGTGAAATTCTCCGTTCTGAATGTTTATGCTGAAATACTCTGCCATTGGGGCGAAGCTGTGTGTACGGACTGGTTCCATCTGCAGTACGCTGTCCTGCATTCTTTTTTCAAAAATTTCAATGACTAAGAGCATTTAATACAATTACATAATCACATTATGAGAAAAGTAAGTTTTTAAATTGAATGCTTTTTCCCAATTTGGTATTTTAAAAGTTGTCTTGCTTCTTGAAAAATCAAATTATTATTATGTATTTTATTTTATATTGTATTTTTTGTGCAAATGCTTGCTACCGTTGAGGGTTTTTTTTTATCTTGCAAAAACTGTTGTGTTCATTAATGTGTAATTGTAAAACATCTCAAACTGCTATAGCAATTTTATGCTCCTTATAAAGAAGGGAGAAGATGATGAGAATGTTTTGTATTTAGAAAAGGTATGCTTTTTAGCATAAGTAATAGCCATTTATTTTTCAAATGACTTTCACTGTTTACTGCTATTTGTGGGAAAAGCAGCAGCTATTGTAACTTTCTTGAGAAGAGAAACTGGCAACAGGCAGCTGAAAATAACCACAGGCAGGTGGTTACTGGTGACATGAACAGAGAGGAAAAGGTTGCAGCTGTGCTTACCATCCCAGTGCAGCGGACTTCTTAAAATCTTCGATCACCCAATTTTTCGTTTCTTTTCTTAGCCAAAAATAGTCAGAAATAGGGTAACAAAGCAAAGCAGTGCTTAAATTGTTTAGCCTTTCCGTCGTTCCCTCTTTACTTCTGCTGGTGCTAAAATCAATATGCATCCCCCAAATATGTCTCTGAAGTTGCTTGAGGCAAAGGAATCAGTTTGCAGGTTTGCTGTGAGAACAGTGTTAGTTCAGCACCTCCAATAATATGGAGAAAGTGAAACAGTTGGGATTTAGACAGGTTTCCCAAAATAGATGGCAGCTTTTCTGTATTGATCTCAAATGGATCATGAAATGTTCATGTAATGAAGGTTAAAGGATTCTGAAACCTTTGTTACCAACAACCAGAAAAATTATTATGTATTGCCAGTGAAACCTCAGTCCTTATTCCTCATCTTTTATCCACCTTTCTTTTCTTTCTTAGCAAGGAACTGTTGAATAAAAGTTCTGTCAGCTTCTAGGGAAGGACTATTGTAATTGTTGGAGCTTGATTTTTTTTTTTTTTCTGATGCCAGGTTTATATAACTTATGTCTCCAGAACTTCTATTGTCACTTTTCTTGAAATAGAAGACATTACACCCAATATAGATTCTTTTTATCTTTTTGTCATTTAAACGTACTACCCATAAATTTAGAACCTGTTAAAAATTGGTTAGGAAAATAGAGTGCTGGGTAATGTTCTTTTTTCTCCCCTCCCCTTGCTCTCTCTATGAAGATAACATTTGCTCAACTAACTTTTCGTGAAGGCTTTTCTATTGCACATTGTTTGAAGTGCATGTTACCAGACTAATTAGAGTTCTTACAGGGCTAGCTTTGCTGTTACTTAGCTTGTGGCTGTGCTGCAAGCTTACAGGCGAGTTAATCGTGAAGTGTCATTGCGTTAATAAATAATGCAAAATACAGTTGGGACATACAGTGGTATACAGCTGTGCACAAATATAGTTGGGATATTTTCATGGAAAACATTTTATATTCTTGTGGAGCAGATCCTTATTTCTTCACTGTCAGTGATCCCCACCTTCCCTGGCTACCAGAACCTGCAAAAAAGATCTGGCATGTCCTGAACCTCCCTTCCCACAGCCTGCGCTAGCCTGAAAAAAATGTGTCTAAAGCAGTGACCTGACCAACTGCTGGTTGCAAAGACCTGGTGAACAGCCTACAGAGCCACTACTTCATCAGCAACAGAGTAGTATTAAGTCATATTTTAGATCCATGCAGTGGACAAAGTCACTGCTGCTCTGTGGACAGGGTGTGCTGCCCTTGTCATGATTTTAACAAAAAGGAATTTGAATGATTTGGTTTCTACTTGAAATAAAATAGGTGAAACATACTGAGAAATAGACTAACTTCTGAAGGACTGTGATATGTATTTTTATTAGATGATATTGAGAAATACTATTTTTTATTTTCTCTGAACGAAAATGAAAGATACGTGGGAGACTGGTCATGCTAAATGTCTTCAATAGCCTTTCGCAGATGTCATCTCAGCCTACGTGAGGATCATGAGACCAAAAACAAAAGAGTTTTCTTCTTCCAGTAATTAAGAAAAATCAAGATACTAGATGAGCAGTTACTTTTGCACTGCTTGTAATAATTTCGTAGTAGACTGTGCCGCAATAACTTGTCTGAAAATCCTCATGAGTTTGAGCACAAAGATATTCATTGTGACCCTTATAAGTCTGAATGCCATGAATGCAAATAACATCAGAGTATTGCAGAAATCCCTTACTAGCAAGTAAATTGGCTGATTATTAAAGCTGGTTAAAACTTTTGAGGGAGAGTATTATTTCAACAGAAGATAATAATTTGTCAAAAGAGGAAGCATTTAACTGATCTTGCCAAAACATCTTTTAAAAGCTTGTTAGCGCTTTCTGTCCTCTTCCTTCCATTATGTCCTGATAAATTCAATATGGGGCAGTCTTACCTATCAATTTTGTCATTAAGCATCCTTTGCTTTGAGTTTTTTATTCTTTAGTGTTACCAAGTGGAATATAAAATAGTTCAAAGCAATTAAATGTTAATTCCTATCACCCTATCACCACCTGTTAGTTACGGGGGCCATATGGGGTCGTGCTCTGCCATGTATGCTGCACACTGACTCTGCTCAGTGATGTTCATTTCTTTGGTCTTGTCTAATTGTGGAGTAATTAATGACTGTACGTCTGCACAAGGCAGGAGGAGATTTGTGGGGTGGACATAGGCTTGGTTAAATTGTCTGTGGATTCTGTGCAGGGTTGAAAGGATCATTTCTCATCCTCTGCTTGGTCTCTCTCAGTATATGTGCTTTAAAGTACTTAGTGTTTGCTGATTGCTTGTAGAGGATGAACATGGCAATGGACTGTACATGTGTTTTGTGTAAATGACATGGGCAAGCTCTTAATAATTATAGTCAGAAAACAGTAGCTTTTTAGAATTTTAATTTGTTGTTATTTTGGTTAGAACACTCAGAAGTGTCTTTCCCAAATGAAACTAAATACATTAGGTAAATAAATCAGTCCTTGAATCTGACATTAAACTGCCCAAAATAATAATAATAAAAAAGTTCAATAATAGCCTTATGCCTCTGAAGTGTGAAATTGAGGTAACCTCAAGGACTTCAGTAGTATATTTATTATTATATCTCACCTGTTAGTTAAGATTTTGTTAGCTTCTGCCACAATTCTTATCCTAGACTCATTGGTGGATCATCATGAACAACAATAAAAGCAGATTTTACTCAGCAAGTGTGTTAATAATGTAAAAATGAAAATAAATTAATAGTTTCTTACCATGAAAAGCTTGGCTATTCCCAATCTGTATCAGTTCTGCAATATGAAGTACATAGTTTTGAAGAGCAGAACCAGAGCTCTAGTGGTGTGTGTAAACAGAAATAACGTATATAGCTGATCTGTTTTGCTAGCAACTTTCATGAGGACTAATATAGTATGAGGACTGTCCATGCTGTGTATTTCAGACTGCCTTAGGTATGAACTGTGGTCCTCTAAATTGTACATACTTGTCCAGAGTACTGCAATATTAGCAGTGTGATCACTGTCTAAAACCAGTCCAAAACAGACTGTAGAGATGGAGCCATTAATGCTGCCTGGTGTGTACTTAATGTGCTTTGGCTTCATTTCATGTCTGCAGATGAATTTGAAAAGTCTGAGCCGTGAGGTTGGAGAGGTTGTGAGGAGATTGGGCTTGAGGCTTGGGGTGATTTACGGGCCAGGCAGGAGGAGTTGGGTGGGCCAAAGGTGAGTGGAGACTTCTAGCAAAGACCACTCTCCTGGGAGGGATCTCCGCTTCCTCTGGAGCTCCTTACTGTGTCCCTGCTCTTTGCAGGAGGTTCCCTCAATGCTCTCCTTTTTCTGCAACTGTAAAGCTCTTAGAGAGCCACAAGGCCCTTACAACATCTCAAGCCGTTAACATCTGTTCTGAAATTCAGTGTCTCAAATCATATTGCTGTAATTACAAGGTTGCCTGAAACTTTGGAGTTAGGCTCCAGCTTCTTAGACACCAGCTTACTGTAAACTCTGTCTTCTTTCCTCTGTGTTTTTGAGAGCACACCACTTTTTATTGATGTGAATGATGGGGGGGGGACACTTTGCAAAAGCACTCAGCTGTAACCCAGCTTGGCTCCCACCAAGTCATACTCAGTATGAGCTACCTTATGCTGGTCATATTGTGCCTGTGCCACCTCACTGCTTGTTGCTTTCCACTGGGTGCCTTTGGTTTGTCACGTCCAGCATAGCCTATTTGCCTTGACTTCTAAGACCCTTTGCTGTGCCTGTCTGTTGGAAGCCCTCCACTGTCACGGTGGTCCTACCTCTGAGCAACCTGTTGTACTTCTACCTTTAACAGCCACTCGTTACATTTACAGGTAAGTACCACCTTCCGTGTTGTTCCTCATGTTGTGGAGGAGGAGGTTTACAAATGGTCACAAAAATACTAGAAAGACACCTGGAAACTTCGCTGCTTCATGGGTGCCCTCAAAACATATCATTAGGGAGGAAGTTGTCTCTAAAGTTACTCATTGCTGTTGCATTGATTACTTGTGCTTTGTTGTCTGCAAACTCGTGGAGGAAGAGTGCCTCTCCCTTCCAGTGCCTTGACCCCTATGTTCTAGTGCAGGTGTAGACATAGATATGGTATGAGTTGGGGCCAGTGTTTGGGCAGTCATAGTTGTTGTGCCATGGGAGTTGCCCATGCTGCTCAACTGAACATGTGCTGGTGGTGGCACGTGGAAGGTGATGGCAGATGCAGGAAGGTTCATTCTCTGTCTCTATTTTGTCTGAATTTAAGGAGAAACATGCAGGTGGGGGGGAGTGTGCGAGTTGTCCATGTTGTAGCAGCTGGGCTAACACCTCTGGACACACTGTGGGTGATGCCATGTGTCCTGTGTCTTAGACTAAAGCCAAGTTGTGGAGCTCCATGGGTTGGGCAGGTTAGAGAAACCGGGCAGAGCTTCATCCTTAAGCAGCCCTGAGTCGTTGGTATCCCTAGTAACTCTAGTAAGAACCACAGGGCAGAAGCTGGCTAGGCTATTAATTATGGTTACTTCAGTAAAACAAGTCCCCTGTGATGAGAGCTTGCCATTTGGCAGCTGGACTAATGTCACTCCGTGTGATGAAGGTGTGCGGTGCTACAGCAGAGAACTAAAGCTTGACCAGTATTAGCAGAAAGAGAAAACTTTATGAAAAAATACATATTTATCCCTATTATTCCGATGAAACCTGGCTGCAAGGGTTAGTTCGTTAGTTATTTTTTATGGATGTATGCAAGGCTGGGGAGCTGGTAAAAGCAAGATGTTCTGTATAAATTCTTCAGAAAGATCCAGGGATGGAGAAATATGGAGTCACTTCTTACAGTGTCATGGCAACCAGCTCTACCCAGAGGAGGCATCTTATCAATTAGGTTAAATAATTAGGAATAACATTGTGTAAAATGAAGAAAAATAGCTTAGAGTGATGTCAGGTGGAACACAGCTAAGCTTCTAAACAAAACAAAAAATTTGTTATATCACTTCTAGAAGACTTCAGCAGAGGCTGGAAGGAGACGTGGAGGGGAGGAAGAAATGGAGGGAATTACTGAGATCATGGAAAAAACTTGTGGTAGAAACTTGTTCAGGTAATATGGGAAGTATTTAGACAAGCCCTTAGTTTTGTTGAAAATGTATTTTTATTGAAAAGGACATGTTTTGGAGAAAATAATTAATATACACAAGATTTTTTTTTTTACTTCACAACTAATATGTCCCTGTTTTCAAGATAACAGAAAAGATCTCTCTTGCTCGTTCTCTTACTACACTTTTCATATTTTTTAACACTATAAAGAAACTGGAGAAAAATCCTTCCTTTTGTTTTCTGATGGAAAGGTTTGAAAAAATGAGAGGAAATGTTATTTTGATTTTAAAAAACTTCTCAATATGATAGTGGAAAAAGTAGAACATAGTAAAGAAATAAAACATTGAGTTCCTACTTTCACTTTAGAAGATCTACAAGTTCAGATTAAGAAAACCCACAGGTGTTACTTTCTCTCATTTTTTGCTAAACTTTACTCAATTTCACTAGGAAAAAAGAGGCTAAATAATAAAATGGTGAATAATATTTTTTTTTGATTTTTTTAAACAGCAAATGTCTCAATTTTATAAAATATTTCATTGTGAATTTTCCAGTGAAAAGTAGAACAGGGACAATTGAAGTAAATGGCTGGTATGGAACAAAACTGAATAATTTATCTTTCTTTGTAAAATATATGTATAAATGTCAAATATGGGGTGGCTACGATATTATTATTAGTAATAATAATTACTAAATACTACTAGTTCTTACTATGAATAGACATGTATTTTAGTTTCACAAAGGCCTTTTGTCCTGCCTTTGGGAAATTTGCCATACAGATTCTCAAAGGAAAAGATAAACATACCTGTTCCTTGCTGACCCTCAAACTCACCAACATCAGCAGCTACTTTCCATTGACCTCAGTGAGTTATGGATAACAACATCTGGGAAAAATGAGTTCAGATTAATATGATTAAGAACCAAAGCAGGTTAGCTTGCAAATATGGTTCAAAGGGTTTGTATTTAGGTTAAGTAAATGTGTTTTAATGTTATGCTTACTGATATGTACTTGCATAAAATGAGAAATACGTGAAAGATTGTATATTCCAAACCATCAGTAGAGGAGATGAGGAAGCTCTGCTCCACAGATGATAAATCTGAATGCCTAAAAAGATTAAAGGCAATATTTGCAATTTGATCAAGCAAACTGTGGGGAATGAAACTCCGTTGGGATTGGGTTTGCAAAACTGAATAAAAAATGTAAAGAAAACAGCTTTGCAAAGTCAACTACAATTAATAGTTCAGTATGAAATTAATGTACCGTGCTGCAGAGCCTTGGGAACAAGCAGACTGGAAGGCCTGAAAAGACATGCTAATAAATGGGTTGTTGAATTTCATTTTCATTGGTTTTGAAGACTTCATCCTGCAAGGGGTGCAACAGTTTCTTACTCAGAGGTAGTCAGTGGTAGGAACAACTGAATGTGAAGGATGCCTGCAGGTATTAGTAGCACTAGCCAGTTTAGGTCACTATTCCAGACGGACCAAAAAAACCTGAAAATACTGTCAAACTCCACATTCCATGTACGATATCTATTCTGTGTATAATTTCAGATATCATTGCCCCTAACAAAGGAAATTAATGGCATACATGCCCAGCTGTTTGTGCCTCATAACAGCTGAGAAGCCACAGAGGATGCTTCACATATTGGCAAAAGAAGTGGGGGGAGAGACCCTGCAATAATTCCTTCAGCTATCAGCACGTGAACAAAAACATCAAAGGTGTCAAGGTCACTTAAATTAACCTATTGCATTTGTAGCTTATCTCCCTATTACTTGAATAAAGGAAATAGCTGTTCAGCATTGTTAATGGTGCATGCGATGGTGTGATGCTAGGAGTGCCAAACTGGAGGGCTGAAAGCACATTTTAGAAATGAAGTAAGCATAAGAGTAAGCATACTCTTGCTACTAAAGAGTTAATATTCAAGAGACATCCCATAACTGTTATAAGTGTTGGGTTGCATCTTGGCATTTTTATTCTGTCAAATTTCTCATTTATTTTCACTGGACTTTTAGGGTTGGCTTAGTCACTCCTGGATAAAATCCAAGAAAGAACAGCTTCGCCTGCATTTGCCCTGCTCTGAGAAATAGTGAATCCTTCTTGTAGTAGAAAGTTGATAAAATCTTCCCAATTATTGGGACCTAAGCCATGATACTAGTATAAACCTAAAAAATTGAAGAAACAATTAAATTTTGCCCAGCTTTTTTTTTATCCTTAACCTTATAGTTGTGTCTAAATACAGGTGTGCTGCAGGTGTTTTTTCTGCTTAATCCTGAAATTAGGGTTTCTGGTGTGGTATAGCAATCCCGCCACAGAAGCCATTGTGAAAAGGACAGATGTCAGTGTCAGTGCATGCAAATTAATTCACATAGGCAAAAAATAGTGGTTTCTAAGTTAGCAATTGGCACTCAGGAAAGACATCTGACTGTCACTGCAGATAGTTCCTCATAGATATCAGTTCAATATTCAGTACCAGTCAAAAAAAGGCAAATAGGATTTCTAGGCGAGTAATTGAAAGTAATGTCATTGCAGCACACTGCACTCTTCTACAAGATTTTTTAAGATTAAAAAGGATGTCTGAAAGGTGATGAAGCATGGAATGGCTTTATCAGAACGAGGGATCAAATAGGCAAGGGCTTTTCACAACCAAGAACACACAGTGGATGAAGGTTTGAGGAAACCTAGAGTGGTGCACAGGAGATGAAGGGGAGCAATTACTTTCTCGCAAGGGGACCTGGGGGTGGCCAGTGTAAAGGCTGGGGCAGGCAGACTTGCAGAAGAGCACAACAATACTTTGCCACATAATGTTTTGGTGAGAAAAAGCAGAAATTGATTTGTGGAAAGGAATTAGATATTCTTGATGGAGATGTCTGGTCAGTGGCTAATGCAATGGTCTGGATGTGGTGGGCAGTTTAGAAAGCTCCTGGGCTCTGGGTTTGCTGAAATCTGGAAGGATCTGGACAGAGATGCCCTGTGCACCCTTTTTCTTGTGCTCTTGTTGTAAGTATCCAGAAGGGGCTGCAGTCAGAGGAAGGATTTTCGCTTCGATGGACACTTGGTGTGATGCTGTGTGTCACTTCTGTCGCTGTACATGTCTCTGTGGGCCATGCGCATCCCGGGCATCTTCCAGACGGTGTCTGGAGCTTTACAGCAAGAACACCATCGTCCCGAAGAGAGTAACTTCATTGCCACATCCAAGAGCGGAATAAATGGATTTTAGTGAAACAGGACATTTAAAAATGCTATGGAACAACACAAAAAAGTCAAAGGAAAGTGATAAAATACACTCAGTTATTCTCCTCAGATACCCTCCAGACGTCAGTGTAATTTCATTGACTTCAGTGAAATTAGTGTTAATGTAGGAATGGAAATGCAGCAAATCTAATTCCAGCATCTCCTTCCTGGCATAGCGAGCAAGAAAACAGAGAGGTAATCAGATAGAAACAAGTGCTGATCAGAAGGAGTTGGACAGGGAGGAGGAGCGCTCCGGGAGCTGCTGCCAGGAAATAAAGAGACTTTTCCAGTCTCACATAGTCATGAAGAGTTCAGCAATACGTGCGCGGAGGCTGAAATGAAATGCCAGACTTTTTGTTTTAGTTTGCCAATGTGTGCAATCTTTTGTTGTTCTCAAACCCCTTCTACCAGGACAGCATCAATGGCTAGTAATATTTCCAGCAATGTTGTTATGCTTGGTATAATGGAGAAGGGAGTGGCAGAGAGCTGTGGGACTGGTGGAAAGAGGTGGAGGTAATGTGCTTTGCATAGTATTTAGACAGCTCTTGTTTCAGCTGAAAATAGATCTGTTTGTCCAGTTCAACGTGTATGTTACTATCTGACTTTGTGCTCCTCTGATAGAAAATGCAAAAATATATTTAGGGTGTTGCTGCCATTTTGCCATGCCATTGCTCTTGACCAGTTTGTGGCACTTGGAAGGGAGAATGGGGAGAGCATCTTCCTAGGACAATGGATAATCTCTCCAGTGCCATATATCTCCAGATATACTGGGATTCAAATCGCTGTTGTGTAGGAGATGAAACCCTCTCACTAAGCATTTCACACTAGTATCTTCCCCAAAGAAGAAGTGGCTAGTGAGAAGTGGCTTCGGAGCAGCGGTGAGTGACACCAAAGTCACAGTCCTAGTGATGTGCCAGGGCTGCGGGTGTGGGTGTGTTCTGGTTAATTGGTAATGCTGCACGCTAAATTAAGAGGCCAGCTTTTTTCCTCTCCCCTTGTCCTGGAAGGATGCAGTACAGCCTAGCACACATGATTTCAAGGAGTATAAAAGTGGGAAACGTGCTCATTTTTACAGCTAGGTTTTGCTTGGCTATTGGCTGTTTTACAAGACAACCACAAAGGCAGCTCTGAAGAAGTTGTCAGGCTCAGTGACAGCTCAGCATCTGCCACAGCTAAATCAATACTGCAATGAAGGACAGGTTCCCAAAGTGAATAATCAAAGCAGAGTAAAGTTAATTCACCTCGCAAGCCTGAAAATATTAGTGTGAATTTTTTTAGACAAAGCCAGCATCATTCCAGCAAAACATAAGGGATGCTGAGGTCCAGCCCCAAGCCGCAGTCTGCCCAGGCGTTGCCTTCAGTGGGAGTGGGGAGCAGGCTTCACACCAGCCATGTGCATAAACGCTCTGGTAAAATGGATAACTGGTGCTAATAAATCGGGCAGAAAGGCGTTCGCATTGGCCCTGATTGCTTGCAGTGCACTAGGAGCTCATGGTTTGTTTTTGTATGAAATATTCCATTATAATATAAATTTCGGGGTAAAGATAATGAATGTGCCATTTTTTCTTAGGCTGTTAAGACCCTTTTCTACATCAAAAGGGGATTTTCTTCCATTGTTCAGGTTTCAAAGGTTTAAAATCAAAAGACTGGAGGAAAAATGTTTTGCTATGAATTATTTTAGCTTTATGAAATCTGGAGGTGAATAGTTTTAACTTTTTGTGGAACTCTAGTTTTTTTTTCCTTTGTTTTTAGTGCAAACACTTCAGGGAAGGCAATTTTAATTTGAGGTAGACTGTCAGCATCACATAGAAAATTTTGGATGCAGAATTTTGCTCAGCTCTGTCCAGAGATGCTGAATTTGCAGGACTGAGAATTAGAGGGAAGGTGCTTCTGCAGATGACTTAGATGAGTAAGAAACATTATAATTCAGTTCAACAAAGCCAGTTTTGTGGTCATTTTACAAAGCAGAATTATTCTGAAAATAATAGCATGCAAACATTGTCTCCAAATTTGAGTCTTTTAATATTAACAGTTAAGTACTTTATTTTGTTCCTTGAGTTCCTAAAAATACCCTATCATTACATACAAAAATCTATCCTCACACAGAGTTCAGGCTAATGAATTACACTGCAGAAAGAAGGAGCTACCGAATAGATGCAGCTTTGCTTTACCTGTGCTCTATTACATTAATATTTTCAGGCAGATGTGGTATAAGCATGCACTGTTACACTAACAGGTGTGTTTCCCACACCTCTCAAAGCTATGCGTGGCCTGTGTTTTGTAGCTGGAGTTATTTTTGTCTAGTTGTCCCAAATCCATTCTTACTAATTGTCCTGAGATAAAATTGAACTTTCAATTAAATGAATAAGTAAAGTTAGATTTGAAAGAAGTAGAAAGAATGAGCAGCCCAGAAGACTGAAAGGAAAATGAGCAGCTGCAGAAAGCCTGAGCCCATTCATATTGTATGTTCTCCTTTATGCTTACATACAGGTGTATCTGTGTGTGCGTACTTGTATGTATATATGTGCATTTACAAGTATCTAAAACATACCAACAAGTAGATTTATACAGTACAAACTTCTACATTGGTGTATGCAAAAAAAAAAACTAAGAACCTGGGAGCAGAGAGCTAGAAACGTCTTCTAGTACAGCCCGGTACTTTGAAGGTGTGTTTCCTAAAAATTTCCTACTATATTTTAACAAGACAGGCAATTTTGGTGGTGTTCCTCAGTGTGCAAGTGATGTTCTGGCATCCTGCCTCCAGCAACATTGCTGTCCTGGGTTCATCTTAATGTGACAAGAACTTGGTGTCCCACTAAAAAATTCCCTTAAAAATATTAAAGAAAAAAAATCAGTGACAGAAAAAAACCCCGCAGCTCAAATCAAGCAACAAGCTGTCAGGTTGTTTCACACGGTAATACTGACAGCTGCCAGTTTTACTCAGAGAACTTCTTTCTGGGGATGATCCCTTTGGTTCCTGTGCTCCCATTCAGTGGTGCTGGAGACCCTTTGCATCCTGGGCTTGTTACTGGTGACGGTTTTGACACGGTGAGGCACACAGGGGAAGGCACACAGGATGGTTTTGATCTGCAGGTGTCAGCGCTGGCCAGTGATAACAGTAAAGGCAACACTCTGGGAAAGCGGCTTCTTTATTTCTTTGATGGAGAAAGGAAAGAGAAAGATTTATGTAGATGGTTGTTTGACAGACACAATTCAGTTTTTTTTTAAATATTGGAGAGATTTGCATGGAAATGAGGCAATGTTAAGGATAATATTCAAAATGGAGAAAATGATAAATAAGGGATGGAGCAAAGTGCTAGAGGCATGGGCTTGCTGGTATAAGTGATGAACATAATTCTCATGAAGTTTGGTCGTCTTCTGCCTCTCTACTTTCCTTCTGCACCCCCTGTAATTCCTTTAGGGAAATGATTGCGTTGTAATTAACATTTACTGTTGGGCAGGACTTTATGCAGCATGTGAAATGCGAAATGTGCCATTTGGTAAGGAGGTGACAGATTTCTGAATAAAAAGGAACGATGAAGCATTGGTATAAGAAATGTTTTAGCTCATTTCACTAGTTAATTATTCTCTGTCATTATGTCATGCCATTCTTATAGATGGAAACGTAAATATTACTCCCCCAGTTGTCACCACCGAAAGCTGAGACCCAACTTCCACTGCGTATGAAATATTTAGAAAAAGCACTAACTCTCAGCCTCTTGCTCCAGAGCTCTTAGGGAAAAAGCTTAAGATACGGATTTTTCAGGCAGAGTGAGGTTTTGCCACTCAGTTAACGCAGGGTAATTCTGCTTGCCCTGCTGCCTGTTGGGGTGTAATTGCAGCCATTTTTCAGGCTGTGCCGTCCCATCTGATGTTTAACACCTTTCAATGATATGATGAGGGAGGAGCAAACCCTAGCAGACCCAAGACACATGAAGCTTTCCAGTTGAAAGAAAGTGCAGGAAGTTGCATCCAAATGCCAGGAGGAGACCACTGAACCTGTGCAGGGCTGCATTCTGATAGCTAGCAACATTCCTCAGATGAATGAACTAAGTAATCTAATAACATGGGCTGGCGGCGGTAGGGAGTGTTGAGCAGGGCAGATGTGTCTGAACTGTGATTTCAGGCTGCTTAGCATCTGCATCGTCAGACCCAGGCAGCCCTTGGCCCCTCATCCGCAGGGGGGGCCCTTTAGAATTTTGTTGTCTGTGCTGCTGAGTAACCTTAGCCAGCTTCAGCTCGCGACCATCGCTCCCTCAGGGCTAGGAGCCAAACACACTGATAGCTATGGACAATGGTACCCATAATGTAAGACTGTGTTTTGCAGTACCGATTCAGCCAGTCTTGGATTGCAACTGTATGCAGAAATATAGCTCATCTTATTTGCATGGTGGAGAGGCACGGAGATTTAAAGTAAATATTTTCTGTTAGCTAAGTGTTCTCATGAAAAAAAAGCTCCCAGTTTCACAATTTAAAAATTAGTGACTGTACAAGTGCAGTTGAAAGCCCTTATTTTTGTAAGAATTTATGCGTGAAATATACAAAATGCCTAACTGCCTCCAAAGCAGCTGTTCCACTCTGCTGTGCAGTGTTCTCTATAAGGGGAAGAACAACAAGTGAGAGTTCCTACAGTTTACTACTGATGATCCTCTTAATTACGTAATTGTTTAGTTCTCATCAAACAAGTGTCTCATCAAAGTTAACAGGGATTTTACAGACCTCTCTTTGTTACCGTTATCCTCCTAATTTAGAGTTTGCATTACTATAGTATAGGGAAGGTGTTGGGTCAGGAAAAAAGGGGTGAATGTCAGCTGGACCCACGGAGGAGCTGTGCATCTTATGTGACTGCAGCAATGGGTATAGGAATGCATGGATGGCCACCATCTCCCTGCGTTGGCAATATGGGATGTACATCTGGATGCAGGCACTGTACGTAGAGCCTATAGGCCATGGCGATGATGGGATCAGCCTGGCCATGGTGTGCATTTGCCTAGACACAATTGCGTCCAATTCCCCCCTGATTTCCGTGGTCAGATGATTTTAGTGAGATGTTCAGAGCTGAAGTTCACTGTTGAATCCAGATCTTTGCCCATTAGCTTCTCCTCTGCAAAGTGGGTGTAACAATGCATTGTTGGGGCTTATGGGAGGATAAATACATTGGATTATGTGGCATGGGATAGTACAGTGATATGACTGCATGGTAATTGGAGGAAAGATTCTTTTTTTTTACTTTGAGTACTTATGGAAGCAATATTTGAAAGCTAGTATGTGCTCGTGTTGATATCTTCTCCCTGTGAATGGAGACTGATTGAACACTGGTGTAAAACTGGTGTCAGCGTTGCTGGAATGGGGGAGTATACCTGAACAACACAATATTCATTGGGACCAAGGATTCAAAATTAAAATTGGCCTTTTGAAGACCTGTAAAACCACAGGGATGTGTTGGTGCTTCCATCAGCACAGCTGGAAGGCAAGAGTGTGGCTGCGGGGTGGAGGTGGGAGGCTGAGGCTGCGGAGCAGGATGGGACAGGCATCGAAAGAGTGCAATAAAACTGTGATAAGGGAGGGGGCTTGGAAGGATTTTTTTCCTTCTAAGTAATACGCTTTGTAGAATAATACTGATGGATTTGAAGAAAGCTATTTATTGTAACAGCGGCAGCCTATTGCTGCTGCTGCATCTCAGTGAGGCTGTCGGGAGGTGGTCATTGCACTGGGCTGCCAGGTGTCCCACTAGATAGTGCCTGCAAACGTTTTGCAATATAACCAGATGTATTAAGGTGAGATGGAAAGAAATAACGGAAAACTGGTCAGCTTTTAAAGTAATAAAGCAGATATTTGAGTACTGGGCTTATACCTAATTTTATATAGTATCTATATATTGGAGTTTGTATTTAATTTCTCCTGAATTATATAGCTTTAATAATATTAATCTAATAATCTTACAGGAATTCCTCATTCCAAAAATTCATTGAAGAAATTGCAGCTAGATTCAGCATGCAAAAGTGAATATCTATATTGTTCCAGGCTCAAGGCCTCATTTTCTTCTTTACAATTACAGTTTAGAGGCATATTTTATATACTTAGATTAATAATATTCTAGCATAGAGCAGACCATAGGGAAAACTAGATCGCTGAATCAAACTTTCAGTTCCTAAAGGCAGATGTTCCTATCTGAACATATTTAGCATACCGTCAGGATAAGAAGACATCTGAAATTTGGGATAATTTAGGTAACTCTGAGTAATTTTTTTTAGAAAGTTCCTTGTTTTTAAACAGGCAAGAAGATTTATGCAACACTATTGCTAAATCATTCAAAATGTTTTATGTATGTACCAATATAGTAACACATTTTGTATATAAAAATATATAGCACTGACATCCTTGTATGTAATTTTGGGGATATTTTTCAACACTGGAGAGTAAAAATAGAAATTAAAAAAACAGTTGAACCACCTACCTCACCTTTAGGACTGTGAAAAAAATTTTCTGCATCAGTGTATCAAATTGATCTCTGTGAAGTCTAGTGAAGACTGTTCCACACATAGGACAATTAAGTAAATGAGCGTTGGGTGACCATAGGAACAGAGCAGGAAACATCTGGAGAAATGCAAGTTAATAAAGAGAAGGTGAATAAATGCAGTTTGACCTAACTAGTCATTTCAAGAGTAATTTCACCGTCAGCCTCTGTAGTATCATCTCTCCCCTTCCTTGTAAACGGAGATACGAAATTAAAACTATTGAAGTGTATATATACCTTTAGAGATTTCTTTAGAGATTGTTTACATCCTCTGACTGTCAAGAAAGGCACAGTATTTTGTTTCCTTCAGAACCTTTCGCAAATGATCTTTGCTGCCAGTTCCCCCTGCCAAAAATAATTAAAATACAGCAACAGTGAAATGCCCTTGGTAGCGCTCCTCTGCCTTTGTTTTTTAAAGGTGAGTGGTAAGGCTCGCACTTGGCACTTCACTGTTTGCTCATTAAATAGGGATGGTCTGAGAAATCTTCATTTGCTAATTACGGGCTTTAAGGGTAAAAAAGGAGAGCCTTAAACCTTTAAAGGCTGAGAAAGGCAACAGCAGTGTTAGAATCATAGAACCATTAAGGTTGGAAAAGACCTCTAAGATCATCAAGTCCAGCCGTCAACCCAATACCACCATGCCCGCTAAACCATGTCAGTGCCACATCTACACGTTTTTTGAACATCTCCAGGGATGGTAACTCAACCACTTCCCTGGGGAGCCTGTTCCAATGTCTGACCACTCTTTCAGTAGAAAGACTTTTTTCCTAGTATCCAATCTAAACCTCCCCTGACACAACTTGAGGCCATTTCCTCTTGTCCTATCACTGACTACTTGGGAGAAGAGACCAACAGTCACGTGGCTACAGCATCCTTTCAGTTAGTTGTAGAGAGCAATAAGCCTCCTCTCCTCCAGACTGAACAGCCCCAGCTCCCTCAGCCACTCCTCATCAGACTTGTTCTCTAGACCCTTCACCAGCCTCGTTGCCCTTCTCTGGACACGCTCCAGCACCTCAATATCCTTCTTGTAGTGACGGGCCAAAACTGAACACAGTACTCGAGGTGCAGCCCCACCAGTGCCAAGCACATGGGGATGATCGCCCCTCTCCTCCTGCTGGCCACACTATTCCTGACACAAGCCAGGATGCCGTTGGCTTTCTTAGCCACCTGGACACACTGCTGGCTCATGTTCAGCTGGCTGTTGACCAACAGCCCCAGGTCCTCTTCCGCTGAGCAGATTTCCAGCCGCTCTTCCCCAAGCGTAGTGTTGCATGGGGTTGTTGTGACCGAAGTGCAGGATCTGGCACTTAACCTTTTTGTATCTTGTAAAGTTGGCCTTGGCATTAGGTGCTTGCCAGTGCATCCATGTGTGTGCATGTGCCTGCACACGTGCTTATGTGCACAGGGAATGCAGTGTGCTCTGGACATGGTCGGCTCCCTGAGCTGAGACATCTCTGCCAGTTAAGGAGCTGATCCAGCTCACATCTTTGTTCTGGTCCATCTCTGTCGTGTTTGCAGATAATGCAATTACCCCAGCCTAAATTTGGATGGGGAAGAGCAAAGGCAGGTAACTTATATTTTTAGGGGAGACTAACCTCTGCTCATTAGACCCTCCCAAGCACAGGACCCTTTCCCTGTAGAATGGTGTCACAACAGGTGCAACAAATGCAATGCGCATTATATTACATATTTATTATTTCTTTATCAGCACAAACATTTGCATGCCAAGACCGGCAAAACAATAAACAGTAGCTTTTTAAAATTTTTTTCTAAGTATCGTACAGAGAACAGGGATGGGGAGCTGGTTGACAGAGAGGGGGATTTTCCAGGCCAAACTATGAAAAGTGTGCTCTCCCTGCAAAACCAGCAAACTGGTCCCAGCAGCTACCAGTGCTGGCGTAGGGAAGCACCATGAGTGAGGAGAGTCTTTGAGGCACAGCCTCAAAGCTGTGAATATCTAAGTAGATTCCCTTTAAATGTTTGCCAGAGACCCCCCTCAAGCAGTAATCTGTAAGAGAAGTGGAATATTTAGATGAACTCAACCATGTGTCTTTACTGTTTTCCCCCCATGCAGTAACCTGTAAGAGAAGTGGAATATTTAGATGAACTCAACCATGTGTCTTTACTGTTTCCAATAGGAGGCAAAGGAAGGCTTTGATTTCCAACAGAAGGGTAATGTTGGTTTTGTCTGTGCAGACTTTACAGTGTGTAGGCTCGTGAATTCTGGCTTAGTGAGGTACTGCTGAGTAATGCTTCCAGCTATTTTGCAGGCTTGATCCAATGATTTATTCTGTCCTGAATTTCTTTAACAAACATACTATTTTTAAGTACAACTTTCTAGGACCCTGTATTAGGAGACACAAAACTGGAATTTCTTTTCTGGCTGATTTTTTTCTACAACTTGTCTCTGCCAAAGAGTCATTTTTTTGCAGACAAGGTGACATGTGCCAGTTGCTTCAGACAAGCTGTTTTCACCGTGGCGTCGTTAGCTATTTCCAACCTGTCAGGTGTCACAGTTGAATGTCTTTTTTTCCCAACCTCACAGGGCACTGTGTCACATTTTTTAGTTAGCCTGTGTCTTCTGTGTAGGTTTGCATGGCCAGTTGGGTTGGTTGTATGCATTGTAACTGCATATGCAGTCCAGCTGTAGTAAATTTTACTCATGCAGAAAGACAGCAGTCTGGGGACAGTTAGTGCTTCTCTTTACATTTATAGTCATAGTAATTTGTGAGTGCATCTAACATCAGAGGGCAGGACAAGATATTGTGCACTGACGTATCTGATGAGCTGAGTTCATGATAAATCAGCAACTGTTCTTCAGATAGGTGAGGGATGTTGCACTTTGAAGTGACACTTCATCAAGTTTGTCCTACTACAAAAGTCCAAGAGAGTGGAGAAAGCTGAAAAAAGAAGAAAGAAAAAAGTCAGGTGGCATTCATCCGTCTAGACTCTTTTAATCCACATACTCTTATACTCTGAGTGAGTGTTGATAAATATTGAATGGGTACAGAGGTAGAGAAAACCTTTCAGTAGCTAGCAGATGTGATACAACGATCAGTAAAGCAAGGAAAAAAAACTACCCTCGTGACGGGCTTTATTCCTGGACATCACATAGAGTATTAATCTACTGTGTTTTTGAAAACTAAAACCTCGTGTTCATTCTTGCTACACATTGTGTGAACTTCTTTAATCTGTGTGTTGAGACGAAAAATCCCAAGACTTTGATAAAACAATGAACATCCTATTTCTGATGAACTTCAGCGTCTACATTTTACATGGACATAATCAAAAGCACTGTGAGAAATGGAAGTACATTTTTTTCTATTTCAACAGGTTTTAGGAAAGCACCGTGCTTCTTTAAAAATGCCACCTCTCAAATAGGGGTGATGAACAGTAGTAAATTAGTATGAAACAAAGTGAGTTTTTTGGAACGAGGTAGAAATATGTTGTGTGGAGGGAAGACATTATGCACTGAGAGATGGAAGGCATTTTTTCCTTTCAGAGTGAGTTATTTCTTGCCATTTGTAGGCTGCAGTTGTTTGTCTAAAAAGCAGTATGGAAATACATAGCTGCATTCTGATATAAAGTACCTCCGAGCAAAGACTATTAAAAATGACAGGCGCATTTCTGTGTGTTTGATAATGCCAAGAGCAGAAGTAGTGCTGCACATTGGTGCTGTGAGATACCAGAATAATTCTCTTTTCTGCAAGATCTGTAATGCCTAATGGAAGAATGTCATTTGGGGCTTGCTTGCAAGGGTAATTACATTGTGACTCAATAAGGCACCTTAAACTTGCTTGACTTTAAAAGCGTCTTTCAATCTAGCACTATTCAAGACAGCACTAGTAAAGGTGTGCATTCAAGTTTTTGCCTAAATGCTTTGCTGAATTTAGGCTTCAGAAACCAACGGTTTTCCATCAGACAGTGTTCACTGCATCACACTTCTAATAGTATACTGAGGTTGATGCCTTTTCAGTTGGAAAGGCTTACTTAAAACGTGATTTCCTTGAATACGGCGTGTCGTTCTTTGGTGTTGCACAACCCAACTGGCTGAGCTTGACAGTAACAGCATGTTTGGAAAGGGGAGAATCAAACCAGAAGAGAAGGTAACTCTGGGAGTGGGTTTGAGGTAGTGCTTCCTACTCTACCACGTCCTCCTCCTGCCCAAGTCAAATCCCATCAGCAATGGGACTTTCTATTATTTGCTAATCCAATTTTTCTCTCTTTGGAATCATTAGCGGCTGGCATCTAGAGTTAACATGACATATGCAACTGATCTGCTGGGGCAGCCTGTGAAATTGGACTGTGAAGTGCCACTCCGAATCTTTCTTGTGCACGTCTTGGTCATTGACACAGGACCCCATTTGTACAGAAATCCCTTGCCAGGCTTCCCTGGTTCCTTTCTTCTCCATTTCATTTCTTGTTTGGGGCTGAGACCATTCTCTACCCATAGCACGTGCCAGCTAAGACAGTCTTACAGAACATCCACATGATTCTTTGGATAGTATCTTCAAGGTTTACTGGCAGGCTGAAGCTACATTTGAAAATTAGTTTGGATTAGTATAGGGTATAGAGTTAAAATGCACTGGCTGTTTTTAAATAACTCCATGTGTGGACATTATCTGTATGACAGATTTTGTAAATTGATGCACACTGAGTGGCTGTATGAGTTGTATGAGTAAATTCAATAAATAACTGTACATGTATTTGTGTGTGTGCATAAACAGAAATTTTCATTTTACACCTATGGATTTGCGGTAATTTGTAACCATACATAAAGTTCTTTGACGTTATCCTTGAATTCTGAGTAGCATTTACTGGAGCATTCATATTTATTTTTAATTACCTTTGATTTTTTACAGCTCTTCTTTATGCAACTATTTTTGGAAATGTCACCACCATTTTCCAGCAAATGTATGCCAACACCAACCGATACCATGAGATGCTGAACAATGTGAGGGATTTCCTAAAATTATATCAAGTCCCAAAAGGCCTTAGTGAAAGAGTCATGGATTATATTGTCTCAACCTGGTCCATGTCTAAAGGAATTGACACAGAGAAGGTATGAGTACATGAGGTAACAATTTAGATAGCAAGAGTTTGTGTCCATTGTGTACTTTCTTAGAAACCGGACTGTATAACAGCATATAACTTACTAACAAATTCTTAACTGCATGCTACTCCATTATTGTGTTTGTGTTTGGATCAAAAACTGGATGTTTTGAAACAAGGACCATTTTGCTGCTTTGGAAATATGCCTGTATTTTTTATTATGGTAAATGTTTTCTGCTTTCCAGTCTTACTTTGACTAAATACTAAATAATTTTAATGTACTTAACTATTGAAATCAACATGAAATTGGTCTTCAAATTAGTCCGACAACATAATTTGGTGTCTAACCTACATCAGTATTATTCTGAAAAGTATTGGCATCTGTGAATTGCAATGAAATTAGTTTGGTTGACTTGGACCTTTTGCTGATGCCCAGGACATCGACATATCCATCAGCATAATTAGTATAGGATTTAATGGCAGTAGAGATTGATCTCTTTGAGCTAAAATCTCTTGGCTAGAACGTAAGGCCTTTGTTAGGGAGGTACAGAAAGTGTGGCACTGCTGGCATCCACGCAGGGTAGAAGTCCTACAGGACTTCAGCCCTCATAAAGGACTGGTCATTTAGTTCCTCAAAGGCTGATTACAGGAGAAGGTCATCTTTGGAGAGTGATTCATTGTGTGCCAACCAAGTGAATTGTCCTCAGGGCCTCTCTTTCTCCATGGTATGTGCAGTGAGTCTGTCTGGCCTTGGATGTTTTAGAGAGCTGAAGTCAGATGGGAGGGTTTCCACCTGCAATACCTTGAATTTAGGTAAGATATAACAGTTTTAGGTCTATCTTTTTGGTCAATGGAGATTGGTGATGCTCCTGTGGCTTATGTGGACCTGCTACACATCAGCTGAAATCAGGCATTCAAGCTCCAGTTTCCATGAAGATTTCTCTCCTAAGGACTTAATAGGGAAGTGTCAGAGGGAGGGCAAGGAAGCATCATGGAAGATTAATGTCTTAAAACGCCTAGTGCTTGCCGAGCTTCGAAGTTCTTGTTTCAGTTGAATCTACCGTGTAATATGGGATGATGATACAGCTTGTTCAGATATGCCAAGATGAAGTCGTTACACTGAAAAATTTAGTCTTACATCATGCTGATGCAACAGCAGTTATCCTGTTAATCATCTGCTGTGAAATTTGGTTTACCATCACAAATACAACTATTTTAAGTAACAAGGATTTTGATTTCTTTGGTTCTTGTGCTTTGGTATGCCACATTCTTTAATATCTTAACTTCTTATACACTAATACCCTAACTTCCCAATGCTGATTCATAGTGTTAAAAGTGAGATTTTACATTGTAAACTACTGTAAATGCATTTAGTCCTATTGTGTAAACTCAAACCCATGTGAAAATTCAACTTTCGTTTGCATTTATCTCCTTGCAGTTAAGCCAGAATCCTATATTATTCCACTACAGTTTCGTTAGATTTTAATGATGCTTTGCAGTTAAGTAGGAGAACTATGCTTTAATTACTGAAATTTCCTTCTATAGTTTCTGCATGTCCGGTTTTATAGATTATAAAAATGCAGTTACAGCCATAATCTTTGACTCCTGGTAAGCAGCATTCTCTGGAGTGTGAGATAGTAGTGGCTGCTTAGCTAGATAATTAATATGGCTATAAAGTCTGCGACTTAGGTTTTTAACAATTTTCCCTTGGTAAAGACTTGCCTAAACTTAGGCCTGGATCCAAAACCTATATAAAACAGTGGAAGGATTTCAGGAACCTCTGCATCTGGACATCACTAGTTGCATCTAATCGAACTTCCCAGAAAAAACCATGTTACAGAAGAACAGAGACAAGATAAACGTAAGAACTTGAGCACCGGTTTGAATATTTTGGTGTTTTGTATCCCTTACAGCCTGCAAGTCTGCAAAAGCAACAGCAGCAGTGGCCTGTAGTGCCCGCACTGAGCATCCCTGGGTCTGTACGAGTGTAAGGAGCAGGCAGTTTGCTTTCAGCTGCAGGGCCTTAGCCAAAGTCAGGATTTGTTTTAGCAAAAGGGTGGAAGGCTGTGTCATAGCCAGGCAGCCTTCCTACCTTTGTCTCCACTCAGGAAGGTGTTACGATGTGTTTCACTGAAACAAATGAGAAAATGTTGTAAATTCCAGCTGAAAAATGATAGAAACAGTGGTGCAGTCCCAGAGAATAGTCATGTAGGGTAGATCGTTTCTCTTGCATTAGTTCCTTCGTTACCCCTTCAAGCCCTGTCGGAAGACGCGCTGTATTTAAATTGAAGCCATCTGTATTAAACCTAGAGCAGCAAGTGGACGGGAGCACACTATAGGGACCTCCAAGCTACACAAAGTCAAGTCAGATTTATTACTGTAGACACAGTGAGGCTAATGGGACTACACTGCACCTGCAGCTGAGCTGCTAAATCCAGATAGTGCTCCAGCGTAGGCTGGAATAGGGGACTACTGCCCCAGGTCTTCAATTGCTTCTCTGCACTGCTTTGTCTGACAGCCTGGATGTGACCTTAGGGGTTTCTTCCAGTCTAGTTTTCAAAGCTCCAGTAATGAGGTTCTGACCAGTCTTTTGTCTGGATATCTTTGCCTCACACGATTTCCCATTCTCCTTAATTTTTATGAACTTTTCAATGAGCTTCTTATTATCTTGCAAAACACGTGTGCTCACGGCACATGACAATTAGTGAGGAATTTCTTAACTTCTCAGTTTCCATCAGACAGCTCAGATAATTTCCATCATCCAGGAATGTTTTTCAACCTAACATACAGTATTACATCCTAAACTATTCCTAATATATCTGCATTGTTACACTGGAATGTGTTTTGCGACATCATTTGCCACGAATTTATAATACATTTCATTCAGTCACTTGGCATGTTGAAATGGCTTTGTTTTGAAATCCAAATTAAAAGAACAAGAAGGTTAATGTACTAACAAAGAACAGAATTTCTTATATGAGTGTTACAGTAGGTTCCTATGGTGATGAACAATCCTAGCAATTTGATGCAGTAAAAATAAACACATGTACATGTGTTTGATAACTAGGTATTTTAAATTAATATGCTTGAAATTAAAATATAAGTTAATAACTTGATTTGAATTACTACCACTTAACATGTGTAGATTTGTTGCATCAGATCTCAAATATCTGTCCTTGGATGACACATGGGGTGTATAGTCCCAAAGAGGATCTTGTCTAAAGCTGGTAAGGATGCGTCCTTAGATGGGAACTGAAGGCGAAGTGGAAGTTAGCATGGAGGAAGTTAAATGAGAATCAAGTCCTTGCTGCTTGTGAAAGAAAGCTGTCCCAAACAGCACTTTGTCTTAATGCCCCTGTCTGTCGTCCTCATATGTGGAAGAGGACTTGTTCTCCCACACTGAAGTGACGGTGCCTTAAGCACACAATTTTGGCTTCCGTGTTCTCCTTGGGAATAGCTCATCTTCAAATCCTGTCTTCAAAGCACAGCGCTTCAACCTGTCTCCGAGTGTTCACAAATAAGGAATTAATAATGACACTAAAAGTATTAACATATTTATTATTATTACTTAAGGGGAAGCAAGTGGCCTCTGATCCATAATCTTAAATCAAACATGAGAGCCATCTTCTGACAGCCGGGATGATGTATGTAATATATGCGCAAGGACTCTTATCTCCTGGTGTAACAGTGGCTCAAACAAGTTAGAATTTTTTTTATGTTTAATGCTACAGGTTTCGAGGTTATTCATCTTATTAGATGAGCAGAGCTAAAAATATGACAAAACTGAGAAGCCTTTATATACTAAACCGTAGCTCTCATTCAGCGGAACCTGCTTTTTTGAGAGAGGTAAAAAAGAGGAAGTACATTCTCTGTATATGACCATTTTTAAGCAGCTGAAAAAATCTTTACAGTAATAATTTGATAAATGAAACACACACTGAATTCAAATCTCAGCTTTTATTGAAATCTCTAGGCAGCAAATGAAAAATTCATATATATTAGCTCTTCTATAAGAAATAGATCTTTATACATGAAAGCAGAACAACCATTAACTAACATGCAGATGTCTCAAGGTCTCATCTAATGATGACATTCTGAAATGTCAGTAAAACCCAAAAAATTTCTCTTCTTGACCTCGATGCTGTTGTATGGCTTAGGATTTGTTCAGAAAGCAATTAAATAAATGTCTATCATGTTTCAACAGTCGATTTCTTCAGAAAAGCTGTAGGTTGAAAGAGAAAGAAGGCATCTGTTTAGTCTCAACCTAAGCATCAATGGTGATTCGAATAATGAGAGCCAATTCCACATTGCAATGACTGAAATGGAAATCGTGGGAAAAATAACACAGTATTAAAACTATTCACTGCTGGCCCACTAAGCTTTCATACAGGAGAGATGGGTTTGTTGTAAATAGACACAGGTTGTAACTTTATTAAACATGAGTCTACAGAAGGACAGTGCAGTCTAGTCATGCTTGCTGTTAATAAGATCTTCAAGAGCTAGAGTAATGATTAGCGATACCCTGAGAAGAATAGGGGAATCAGGCTGCCATTCCTACGGCGTTCCATCGTATAGAGGTGTCTGTAAGTGCTGGCTGGATTTCCTCATGGGTGACCGGAGTAGAAGGCTTCCAAGCTTCGTGGCCAAAGAGAACTTCTACAAAATTAGCCGTGACAGCTACATACAATTCCCTGCTGAAGAGGGAAGGTAAAAATCGTTTGGACAAGTATTTTTGTTTCGTTGTAGAGGCGGGGTTGTTGGTCGTTCCTTGCAGATCTGGACGAGGTGAACAAGAAGTCTTCCCTCACCTCACAGAGCTGAGCTAGGACCAGGTACAGTTGCAATCCACGGTTCTTTGGAGAGCGGGATGCAGGAGAGGCGGTCAAGGTCTCACTTTCCTTCGTATGGGTCCAAGAGCAGGGCCTGTGCACCAGTGGGGCTTTCTGTTTCACCTTCATGGATGGTATGGATTATTTACCTCCTCTATGCACTGTGCAGAGCCAGGAAAGATTATCCACAGTTATCTCTGCCTCTTGGATCTGTTCATCTTGGGATTGATACAGATTAAACTATGAACCTGTTGTACTTGAGGGCTATGGAGCAGCTCATGAGCTTATTTCTTGGGGGAACAAGTACCCGAGTGGATGGGTTGGGTATTTTCCTGAGCACTGCCACTGAGGGGATGGAGCTGACAGAGGGGCTGTCAGTTCCAGAGACCACAGCTAGGGAAAGGTCTTCTCCAGATCTGTTTTCTTAATGCTTTCACCCTTGAATGTCTTTACATAATGCTGCATGTTAGAAAATAAAGCCACCTCCAGAGGAAACACAGAATAAAGTAATCCATTAATCGACTTCATTCTTCCTAGGGTGACCTTTGTGGCAGAAGTTGTCACTCCAAAAAATGTTGTGACTTGAGAGATTCTTTGATATATGCCATATTCTTTCTGATGTTTATTTTTCTTTCTTTTATCTCAAAAGTTGTTTTTTAATGATAGAATTTCCTGTGGTCTGCTATCCTTTGCCCCATTAGAAGGTCACGTAATGATTGTGCTTGGGATAGATATTACAGCAAAACTGAAAACAATGAAACTTTTAACTGTACAACCCTTAGGCAACCTGGGATCTGCTACTTTGGGTCATCAGTGAATATTACTGGTGTAACACACTTGCCAGTGCATTAGACAAACCAGCAGGCCCTATGCTGGTGAACCTCTTGATTCCTTAAAGCATGTGGTGATGCCTCTCTCTTCCCCTGTTTTTGAGACCCTTAGCTGGATTCTATCTGTGTTGACAATACATTGAATTTAACGTAATCTAGAGCCAATGTCTAGAGATTTTTGAATGTCTCTAACATTTGTTACTCAGTTAAAAATACAGTTAATTTCATTACTATACCACTAAATCTAACCATTTTGGTCACTGGTTCAGCTCAGGTATTGTTAATAAGAAAACAAGCCAAACTCGACTTGTTAGACTTGATTTTCAGATCTTAATTTCTGAATATTTATACCAAGTGACCTTGGATTTTAGTGCAATTAAAACAGAGCACACTATTGCTGCTGAAATTCAATTCTTAGTGCCAAGATATTCAGTGATGTATTAAAGATTACCCTAATGCATGCACGGTTAATAACTGCTCAGTTCCATACATCACCTTTGAGTTACTTACAAAATTACCTGATTATTACAGGAAAATGCTCTGTGATTTGCCAATCAGCTGTTTTTCTTACCTTTGTCTCTTTGGCCCCTGTCCAGTGCCTAATATCACACTTTTAGCCAGGTCTGCAGAAGGATTCAACACTCAAATGAGCCAGATCCTTCTAAAAACCTGAATAACTTGGTCAGGTGCCTAGAGGGTACTGTAGTTTTTTGGAAACAACTAACCTTGATTATGACTGCTGAATATGTCTGAAAACCCGGAATGGCATTTCTCCATGAAATAGAAAGAAGTATCAGTGGCCTGTAACCAGGAGTTTATTATATTTATTGTCAAAGCTGACATCTTTTAGTGTCTCCAATATTTGTTACGGTTATTCAATTAGGAAACGGTTCTTCTTAGTCCACCACTAAGCCTGTCTAAGCTCTTCGCTTGAATATCAGTCAATGTATTAATGTATCCCCTAGCTATAACCCCAAGAAAGTGAGAATCCTGTGTGCTGAAAGAGAATTGCAAATTGATAGTGTTCGTGATTCACTGGCCTCTGCCCTTTCTGTTAAAAAGTTTTAACAGATTCTGTAATATTAGCTAAGCCATCCTGTAGTGTTTTCCAGCTGGGGAAGGTTTTTTTAAAATATTTAAACTCTTCCTAAAAGATACTGTTTGGACACACTCTCAATTTGTACAGGTTTTGTTTCCATTCATTTGCTTTTCTTTGAGTTCTTTGTAATCTCTACTCCCCGTAGAGTTCTTTGAGCTGTTCAAGGGGCTCATCTTAAACTGCCTGAGCGTGCTGAGGAAACAGGTGGGAGAGGAAAAAAAATCAGATGAAACCTCCTTGGGAATTTTAGTGCCCACTTAACGATCTTGAGCTGAAAAGACAGTGAGATGTTTTGTCTCAATTCCTTGTGAGTCTTCCAGAGCTGGTTACTGCCTGTCCCAGTCTTTAGCAGCAACCACAAGCGTTTGACTCACTGCCAGCATTTTACATATGCCACAGGGTGCTCTAGAGATGACAGTGGTGTTGATACTCTGCATTGGGTGTCATTGTGTTGGAGTTTGTATCGGTTGGGTGCCAGTCAGCAGAGGGTGGTGATGGCAGAGCTCAGCCATTGCCTTCTACTGACTTTGAGAAGGTTTAATTTTTTGTGCAGAGAAGGGAAGTGATAAATGTTATTCCATGCTTTACTTTCTCCTCTCTCAGCTTTGTAGTGGTTCAGGTCTTTGTGGATACATGTGTACTGTTCATGTGTGACATGGAGCCTTGCTCCTTTTCTGGCAGAAACACAGCTTATGCAGCCAGCGAAGATTTTCCTCGGGGTAGAATCTGACTTTCTTCTCTGATTTTGCATTGAAATGTATTAAGTTCTGGTCTTTCACTCTGCTTGGATGCGTATGGGAAAGCTGACTGCGAAGTCTGTGGCTACAGATTTATTACAGAGCAACTTCTGTAGCAGCGCAAGCATCTGGTCCCTGCAGACTGCCTACTCCAAGTCATGTGCTCCAAAGCCATCACTTAGCAAAGCATTGCAGTCAGCAACCTTAATATCCTGCCTTGCATATAAACTGCAGGTTTCACTGAGAAAGGTCTTGAAACCTCTAAGGAAATTTCCTCTTCAGAAATTTGTCTTGGTGGTTTTTGATACGCTGCTGAAAGCATACACTGACTAGAACAAATGTCCCAGCTGAACTTTGGTTCTGCTAACATGAAGTGCTGGAGGCATTTCCCTAACAGTGAAACAAGAGATGGAGCATTACAGCATATCTGCTCCCTTAAATGGAATTTCTCTTTTACACCCACGTGTGTACATTTGTACACCTTACGGACTCACGTACAACCACATTGCTACTAGTGTGTATCTTTTTAGTTGCATGCTGCCTTAAAAATGCTGAGATCTCAGTAAGAGCATTTCGCAGTGAGAATGTTGAAGTCTTGTGTTATCAATAAGGGGTCATTTTCAGAAGGATGTTTATCTGAATTTGAAGTGCCTATTTTCTCATTTTCTGCTCTTAGTATCTTTGGACTATTTGTCATTAGCTTCCAAATGCTTTTGTGTGATCCTGTATCACATTATGTGTCTTCTTTGGAAGCACGAAAATTACTACCTGTGGTAATCTGTGTCACCAACAACCCCTTTCCACAGTACAACTAATAGAGAAGCTGGTGGCATCTGTGACACTTCTCAGTTTGTGACATTGGGATCTGTAAACACAAAAAAGAAGTGCTGCAAAGTCGATGCAGTCGAGCTGGAGCTCGTGATGTCCTGTGCTTGGAGCATACAGTAAACACATAGCTGAATATTGACATTGTCTATCTTTGCTCTTTTTTCCCCCTACATTTGTCTACATTTATCTTAATCAGTCAAAGCTCCTTTCCAAATCTTTTAATATTAAGTATTTCTTTTAGTTGTCATCTGTTTCATTTTCTGTTCTAAGTACTTTCAGTGTAGCAGACAAGAAAACTGAAATAAAGAATATTTGTTCCTAGATAACTCTTGGATCATTACTCATTTACTGCTGTACTAGCTGATAAGTGATATCTCCATGCAGTAATATGTCATTAGGAGAATCACTTTATCTTGACATCAGTAAATTCCTGTATTATGCTTTCTAAGACTGCTTTTTCTGTGCGACAGGATTTTTTTCTGTCTCTTCATATTACAGTATGTGATGATAGATATGCTTGTTGTATCTATAAAAAGAGTAATGCTGTGAATGCTCACTTTTATTATTCTGTATTTAACTCTGTATTTGTGAGGAAACAATATGCTGCTTTTCATCCAGGTGGCTTTTATTCTTGAGGGACACGGTTCATTTACACTCCAGAAACCAAAGGGTCCTGGAACACCTCAGAGTGTTACATTAACAACCTCTGCAATAGTTTAAATAATTTTTTTTGATACATTTAAGAAATTCTTCAACTATTTTTCCTGTGGTTTGGAAGCTTAAAAGACAAAATTTGGAAATCAGTCATGTATGAATAGACAGATTTTTCTTAAGAGCAGTGTTTGGGAATTCATAGCTCATGGCCTTGTTAAGTCAAAAGCACTTAGGTTACTGAGGGTATTAAAGGGGCGTAAAAAGCATCTAACCATGATTTAGACCCAAGAGTAGATAAAACTGTTAAAAATCATCAATCATGATACAAAAGAAAGCAGAATTTTTCATTAAACTACTATTGAGAAGAAGAGAGATGGCTTGTTTCTGTTTTATTATAATAAAGGTGAGTTTTCTGTTTGATCTAGAAGCAGGGCTGAGGTGAAACAATCACTGTCAGAATTAATTTTTCTTTTTTACTAGAAAAAATTAAGGTGTGTCCATATTTCTAATGGTAGATGGAATGACTCAGGTAAGTATAAGTTTGTAATATTGACATATGCCCCTAATGAAATTATGGAAATGTGATACAGGATATGGTCAACAGCGACTCAGACAAGACATCATTACTAATGCAAATGATGGTTTGTGGAGAGTGTGTCTTGTCAAATGTGTTTATTATTAATTTTTATGATAAAACAGACTCATGTAGGGTGTTCTAGTATGTTCTGTCCAACATTTTGTTATGGAAAAATAGCATTAAGCAAAATTGACTCAGTCTGTATCAAATCAAATGAAAAATAATTAACTGGTAGATCTGGGAAGGTGATTGTAAGTGAAAAAGCCTCATGCTATGGGGAATTTTCCAAGGAGATACTGTGCTTCAGAGTGTTAGGCACAAGAAGCATCGTCTCTTGTTTATTCAAGATGAGACCAAGAGATGACTTGATCATATTCTATAAACACCTACATGTGAAGAGATTTCCGATGATTGCAGGTGTTTTGTCTGAGCAACACAAGATCCACTGGCTGTTGGCTGAAAATTTTAAAAAAAGCAGTTTAGAAACAGCACATGTTTTAGGAAAGAGAGTAGCTGTCCATTGGAACAACTGCCCTATATCATTTAAAAGCATGAAATGAAGACCTTCTAGGCTATAATTTTACCAAGTGTTCTGGGATTGATATGAAAATTATGAGTGCAAGAGGTTAGTACAGATGGTTGCAATAGCCCCTGCTAGCCTCAGACTGTCATAGTACAGAGGATAGGAGAATAACTTCACATTTTTGCATTCGTTATATTTTTGACGACAAAGGAATTTTGATTTATTGAAATAAGAAAGGGAAGAAATGTTATTATTAAACTAGAAATTATTTACTATTTTCCCATTCTGTGGTTTAGGAGCTTTAGTAATACTTTGCAATAATACATTTTATACCTCTTCTGCATTAAACAGAAATTAGAATCGTGGCTTTATTTCAATATTAACATGACCATTTGCCTCAGAGCTTAATCAGGGTTACCAGACTCTCCCTCTGTTTGCTAATATTCAGTGGTAGTCAACACGTTGACCCAATGTCCCTGTCTCTCACACTGTCTGCAGAGCAGGCTGCCAGATTAATTCCATACGATGAGAAATGAATCAGTACTATTGATCTGCAGTCTTCTTTGTGTGAGACTTCCAGAGTGCTCTTCATCTCATGCTCTTTTCTATTATTTATCCTAGGAAGACTTTAAAAGGTTTTATATGTTTCTCAGTGCAATTAGCTACTATGCATTTTAGAGTTATAAGGACATTAGTGTGTTTAGGAGGATGTGCAAATATTAAACAGAGTTTATAAACCCAGCAAGACCCACAGATTTTCACTTTCTTTCTTCAGGTGTATTTGTGTTACTATTTCTTTAGGGAAAGGTAAGAAATTGATTGAAGATCTTATTTCATTGATCTGCTATGGAGGCATCTTCATGTTCACAGGACAGTTTTTCACTCACCTTTACATTTCATAAGGTTTCATAATACTTTCTTTATGCTCTAATCTCAAGATCTTTGGATTTTCTAGTCTGTGAGCCCTCCAGGGCAGGTTACTTACCTTATGTCTGTACGCCACTGAAACTAAACCCTAGGTGTGTTTGGACACACGTCGGTAAGTGGTTTACCTACATCAAGACTTCTGAAGACTAGGTTTTTTGGATGTGAGCAAAATGTGGTGTTTTCTATTGTGAATGGTCCATCTTTGCGTGTCTTCAAGCTCCTTCAGCTCTGAGCGTCCGTTCTGTGCTCCTGCAGGGACTGAGCATAGCAGTGGGCAGATAGGCTGGGCACCAAGTCTGTAGGGATATCCACAAACGGGACATAGTAGTGCCACCTGCAGTTCTGGAAAACAAGTGTGAAAAGTGTTAGGAATGAGAACAGTGTAACAGAATAGTCCCTTCTTCCACATCACCCTTTCACCTGCAGTGAAAGCAGTAGACGGGTAGAAAAAGACTACCCCAATTCAAGATAATACTCCCACCAGAAGCTGTATGAAATAACTGGGTGGATGGATCTTAAGTTCTGCCCAGGCAGATCTGAAGATGCATCCATCCAGTTATTTCATAAAGCATGCACTGGCCCAGTGTCATGTTCCCAGCTGATTAATTTTCACTTTTCTTTTATTCAGGTTCTCTCAATTTGCCCAAAGGACATGAGAGCAGATATTTGCGTGCACCTAAACCGGAAGGTTTTTAATGAGCACCCTGCCTTCCGGCTGGCTAGTGATGGCTGCCTGCGAGCCCTGGCTGTGGAGTTTCAGACGATCCATTGCGCCCCGGGGGACCTCATCTATCATGCTGGAGAAAGTGTTGATGCACTTTGCTTTGTGGTCTCAGGATCCCTAGAAGTCATCCAGGACGACGAGGTGGTGGCTATTTTAGGTACTGTGATCTCTGTTGAAATGGTGGTGGTTTGGGTGTATTTGCCTTCTGCTTAGCTTCGAATATAAAGTAATCGTGCCTAACAACAACTGGGACTACAGGAGGCTAGTGGTTGTCATAAGATGGACATGTCGTGTCTCCAGAGATACTACTCTAGAAGCAAACCCTTCATCTTTTATGCCATTGGGAATGCTCTTTCTGCCTGGTATGGCTCACTAGTCAGAGCAGAAGAGAGCGGCATCTGTGTGCTCGACATCTTTTAAATAGCCTGGTAGAAGAAATGTGCATTGGTTTATATTAGTGTCTCAGGAGGAATTCCACATTAACCTTCACACTGGGATTTTCTCTTGTCTGTATTCTAGCCCAGAAAAACACCTGCAAACAGTCTCTTCAAGGAAGCAAGGTTGTTGGTTGTAGTGGACTGGCTTTACAGAAAACAAGCAGTTTGATCTGACTATGCAAAGAGATAGGGATGTACCATCTATGCAGCCACAGTCGTGAGAAATATGAGTAGTGGGGGAGCTCCAGATTAATTGCCCCATCACCCCACTGTGGTGTCTGTTTTGCCAGCAGTGGGTGGGAAAGAGCCTAATGCAGACTCCTCACTAGCTTGTATGGGGTTGGGAAAGGTGTGGCAGATGATGGCACGGAGTGGTCAGCACTAGTGTTGAGGCAGGAATCATCCTCAGAGGCAGAGCACTGTAGAGGAAGAACTGGTGGCTCTGCGTGAACACCATTCTCTTAAACTGAAGCTGTGGCTCCGAGGGCAAATCCAGCAGGCGGCCTTGTCCTGGGGGACCTTTCACACCCCGCTGAACCTCTGTACTGCTTCTTCCCTGTAAGGGTGGCTCCGGAGGGCTCCATGGGTCCCTCTTGTATCTCATGGGGACAGTCGTTGAGAGATGAGGGTCGTAATTACACTCGGGAGCTGCGCTGGCATATGGGAAGAGGGCAGACAGGGGGAGTCAATACTGGTCGTGAATCAAGGCTTCAGCTCCTTCCCAGCTGGCAGCAAGGGGGAGGAGAGGAGAAATGAGGACAAGCATGTAGCCAAGTGAGACTCCAAACGAGTTGCCATACAAGGCTGTGTACATGTGTCCGGTACTGGGGTGGGACTGGGCGGTGTGCAGATGTGCGGATGGGTCTGCCTGGGGAAGGCTCCCGGAGGGCATCACCTGGGTCCTCCAGGTGGAGAGTATCAACTAGGAGAATGCACATCCATGCTTATACCTGCTGCAGCAATGTATGTTCTCATATACACTAAGGTTTTTAAAAAGAGAGATCAAAAAAAAAAGAATGGATCTGTTTCCATATTCAGATATGAAGGCATTATGGCGAAAGCTCCTAAATCTGCAATCTCCATAGTAAAATATTCCTTGTATTTCAGCTCACTGGACCATTTCATTTCTATTATTAAGCTCAGTGATGATATCTTGTATTTGCTTACAGCTATTTAGAAAAGAAAAGCTTTAAGAGTAAGTAGCAGCATTTAAACACATAAATGGTTTTCTGGATATTGCAATGAAAACAAACAATAAATATGTAATATACTGAGCTAGAAGCCATCACTAAATGGATTACATGCAAAACTTTATTGCAGTTACTAATGAATATTGTGTGTTTGGAATAAAGTAAGAACTTTTAGTTTCTACCTTGTAAATGTGGTAAATCCATACCTACGTTATTCTCCATTTGGCTGGAGACACCTTTAACCATATTTAGTTGAAGGGAATTATCTTTAATTTCTGAAAGTGCCTTCAATTCTGCCATGGCTGCTGACAGATGATCCCATGACTCAGAGCTATGTTCATTGTGTACTACAGAGATTGGCAGAATGTGTAAATATAACTTAATGCATGATAAACTGCTTCCTCTAGTCATAGAGCACACTGTTTTTTCGTGCTCTTACAGATTATTTAACAGAATAGTGAAATGAGTAATTATGAGATGTCTTATCCTAAAAATTCGCTTGTGGAAGAAAAATCTCTCCCAGATGTAGTTGCAAAGACAGGTGCTGTGGCACCTGAAATAGCAACTGCAGATCAGATGGTGAAGAGTATAATTTTTATCGATCTGTTCTGCCTTGAGAAGTTCAAGCACAAGAAAGTGAATCTGCCTGAGGGGGAGACCAGATTTAAAAACCTCTGCCTAATGTGAAAACCTCTGTAGCCTGCTTTGAATACTGCAAGCATCTGCCATCACACTGGGTTTCCTAGGGAAAGTCAACCTACGGGGTTGTACCACCAGTCTGTCCTTCTTCTCCATCCCCCAGCATTAACCTAGAGTGGAAATGCGATAAGTATCCTTTGGAAACTTGTCTTCATTTATTTCCTCTATGGGAGCAGGAGGATGGCAGGACATGCTGTCTGCCAGCCCCTGCTCCTTGCAGAGCCGCCTATTTCCTAAGTTTGCTTTGGAACTGGTACTTTGCAGTTATTATTTTAATAGTGTAGTGTTATTTAATATTGTACTGTTATTTGCCTTGCTTAAAGAGACAGAGAGAGAAGGTGTATGGTGTGTTTTGTTTTTTTTTTTTACCATGCTTACCCACAGATGGAGGTTTTGGTGTATTCTTAGAAGTGGAATATCCTAGAAAAGTGAATCAGGTAGGCACACCAAAATGGGTTAGGAACATGCATCTTCCGTCTCTTACATTCGTGCTGAAGTGCAGGGCTTTGTCCTCCCTCAGGTCCCAACATGAATCACTCTGCGATGTTGTGCTTTTTCCCCTTCTCCATCTTTCCTTAGCACGTTCCTTTCCCTCGCAGCCACAGTGAGTTAGTACATCCAGCCTCCCTGCCGGCCGAAACCGTGTCCAAGGAGACTTGGCATCCCATCCAGGTGCTTTCTGCAGGCTGCACTGTGGAGACAACCATCCTTTTGTTCAGCAGCAGTTTTCCTGGCTCAGTGGCCTCCGCTTTGATGTTTCATGTGCTCAAAAGCAGGTGAAACTTGCAGCACTGTGATGTTTTATTCTCCCCTGGTTTGGTTTTGTTCTCATTTGTATGTACTTAAATGCTGAGCTGCTGCAGTAATCAACATTAAAGAAATCGGTAGAGTAAGAGAATGAATCCAATTGAGGCTGGAGATCCACAGTTTATAGGACTCATTAATGAAGATACCCAGATGCCCCATTGCTTTCCCCTCATTAGTTTTCTCCATTTCTCCAGGACAGTCTCCCACTTTTCGCAGGTACTGACTGCTGCTGCAAGCAGAAATCACACCGCATACAGAGCTGGTGTGATGGGATGCCACTTCACTGGAGAAAACAAGATCCAGTCATTTTAACATAACTCGTCTGCAGTTGCCAGGATAACGGAGAAGGGCAAACAGTCTTGTCTCTAATTATCAAAACTTTCCTAGCAAGCGAGGTGACCCTGAGAAGGCACATCGGTAATTTTCCACCGTCTCAAGCAGGAGTAAACAATTTAACTGCCACTGCTCTGCATGAGGAGGTGGTGTCAGCGGAGGAGTCTCAGGAAGGACCAGGGCTTTGAAGTCACCCAGGCTAATGAAATGAGGCATCTGCTAGCAGAGGGCACCTAACAATTCCCCTTGCTGCAATTAACCTGAATTGGCTCCTGGCGAGGAGTTTGCGCAAGTGGCGATGCCAGCCAAGCCTCTCCAGAAGCTGCCTTCCAGCTCCTGTGATTTGCGCAGCTGACTGCGTGAGTTGTGCAGTAACTTAAACCAGGCAGATTGATTAACCAGGTTTACAGAAGTCGTTTTGCAGCAGAGAAATAATGACCCACCACGTTCAAATGTTGATTGTAGGAATTGATCAAAAATATTGCTCAAACTGCATAGTGATAGAAATATATTGAGCAGTGAAATCCTAGCGAGGGCTGCTGCTGAATGAATTCAGTTTTGATAGTCAAGCCAGGATGAATAAAGATTTAATAGTTCGTGTTTCAGCCTCACTTAGGGTCCTGATCCCACGTGTATTCAATTAGGTTGTTCTTTGCCTTTATGTGTTGCATGTTAATTTTCAGTATGTTCTGCATATGGTCCCAGTGCAACCAGTTGTTATTGGATTTATTGTTTTTAGGCAAGCCAGGGTTTCACTTATTAAAGGTCTGCTTCATTAATTATATCCAAATGTTTGGTCTGGGAAGGGAATATTATGCAGTATTGGAGGAGTTAAGGAAAGCAAGAGTGCAAGTGGCATGTCTTCATGAATTTGCTATGGTAGCTGAAAATAGGGATGAGGCTTTTTCTGCTCTTAATTTTACATGTGTTTGGAGGTCTAAAAATTAAGGCTCTTACCAAATCACACAGGGGAAAGTTCTTAAGAGGCTGAGCAAGTAGCAGCTCCCATTTAGGTGAGCAGGAGACCCAGGCGCTCCACAGCTCTCATCCATGGGAATTAGTAATTCAGTATTTGGGATCTGTGCATTAACACTTTGAATTTCCTTGGTGTTATACAGCCTGGGCATGTGCTTTGTGCAGGACAAGACTGACTATGTGTGATGCAATGTATGATATGAAAAATTGTCAGTCCAATTCTATCTCATAGTATTAGTAGCTACTTCTGTGATTTTAATTAGTTTGGTTGCAGCTTGGGTTTCTTCTCAAGTGGAATGAAGGTGGCAGAATTTTTACTGCTATGTCAAATCAGCTCTTGATATTTTATAGTGAAATTTTCTTTGTTTATCATGTGAAGTAAACCAAGACAGACTAATTGTGAGTGTTTCCCCAGGTTAGTAATGTGCACCTGGTAGCAATTCACTGAACAGCCTGTGTCCTATTTCATCCACAGGAAAAGTCCCTTTTGTTCCAATGAGTTAAAAGCTCTAAATTAACTGAGAGGAGTATGATTCATATAGGAAAGGTGGTTTTTTTTAGCTAGCAGGACTGCAATAATGAAGGTGATACAGGTTGTTTTTTAAGTGCTGAATCTCAAAGTATTTTGCAAAATGCTTGAAGGATTATGATCTGAGAACCAATGTGATGTGCAGCTCTGCACTGTGCAGTTCTTCTTACACACATTCCTTGGAATAATTTGTATCTTGCAGGTCTGGGTTGGCATATGTAGTACCGTGTAAGAATTAGTCCCACTGATGCTTGTTCAAAAGTGTTATCAGCTCTTACTGACAGAGTTGAAGGGAACATTCAGTTTTCACGTTCTTTTGTAAATTTAAAATATTTTTGTCTCTATCTGCATGATAGTTAACTATAATGAGAAATACTAATCTTAATTTAGTGCCAGCTGATTTGTTATAGATGTGATCTGCAGCCTCCAGTGTCAGAACAATTCCTTTCACTGAATTGAAATGGTTTTGAATTAGACCTGCACGCTTCACTGCCAAACCCGGGAGCTCACAAGTCTTGGCAGCGCAAGAAAAGGAAAATTATTTTTAAATCATGTGATATATTTCTTTTAAATCAGACTAACAGTTTGAGGCAATCTTATTTGCCTTACGAGCTTTGAAGATAGTGGGAATGATCATACTTCCAAGCTTATTTCCTCATTCGGGAAGAACAGAAAACTATTTCTGTCTGCGGTCAAAATGGAGATATTCTGTCTCCAGGAGCTGGGGCTTCTAGAAAAATACAAAGTACTAGGAGACTTGCACTAAAAGTGAGAGAAATGGGGACCATAAACCCTTCACTAACAGGAGAATATCTATATAGACCTTTTGCTCTTCTTGCAGCAGTCCTGAATGCTGGAAGAAAGCTCAATTTCTTGTGTTGCAGGTGCAGATAGGGAAGGTTGCACTGCATTAAATAACGCAAAGTACCTTTGCCAGCTTTTGGATCTTTGGCACAGTCTCTTGTTATTGTTTTTTTTCTGGCTATTTTGGCAATCTTTCACATGCTAGAAATGCTGTTTTTTCTCATTATTCTGCCCTTTCACATGTTAATGTGCAGTCCTGTAAAGCTGGGTTTCTGACTGGTCTGTGTTCAGCACTGGTCTGATTTTCAAGGGAATTCTGGCCCTGCCGGATGGCCTGGGAAAGGCTGAAGTCTTGGCTAAAACATTCAGAGAGGCAAGGAGCGCTCTCTCGTAGTCTAGTCGTCATCTCTGCATGTCTTAGGCTGTGCTTACATGAAGTGATAATGTCCCAGCTGGCAGGAGAGACAGCTGATGAGTTTGCACCACTGCATCACCCCTATTTTCTCTGGATTCCCTCTTCAGACATAAACAGCTGTGTTGTCTAAGTCCAGAAGTCCAGCCAGCCCAGTACCTTGTCTCCAAAAATGGCCAATAGTGGAGGTATGGGAGAAAGTAGGAATATTAGGTAAGCAGACAGTGATACCTCCCTAGAACATTCTCCGACTCTCCATTAAATTGTGTTTTAAGGTCTTCCTCACTCAGAGGGAAATCTTTTGTGTTTTGTAGCCACAGAAGGATTTCACTGCATGAATCCATCCCATAATTTTTGTAAACCATTGCAACCAGCCCCAAGTCCCTTGGCAGGGAGCTGAGGAGCTTACGTACTCTCTGGACCATCATGGAGCTCTGTGCTGCTCTGGGTAGCAGGAACTGATTCCCTCCTGGAATTTCTACACTACTCGCTGGATTTCTACATCAGTTTGAGATACGTCTGTCCTGCAGCCAGGATGCATGGAAACAAACGGATGTATTTGTGTGAATATACGTACCAGTGTATGTAATTACGGCTTCAAGGACTTGATCTTTGGTCGCTGACCTCCACCTCTGTGCATGCTGCTGTCGCTTCATGGCTGCTGGTACCTGAGCTGATTAGATGAATGTTTTCTCTACATTACACTGTTTTACTGATTCTGCAACAAAATCAGCTTTTCATAAGCAATAGAAGATTTGAGCATATCGTGATGGAAAGCCTACATGATTATTCACATCTGGCTTTTGCTGGTGTGACTGATGGGACTTTGGAAATGTGTTTAAATGGGGGAAAGGGTAGCTGACCTGTTAGCTAAGACTCCACAGCATAGAAAAACATCACTTTAAGAAGTCTTGGTCCCTTCCTTAAGAAGTCTTGATCCCTGTTATGTGACTTTCCTCAGTGCTGTTTTCCACTAAGAATTTATTCTTTCACTGCCTGCCCAAACTTTCTCCCAAAGGCCCCATCAAGTTCTGATGTCTTCTAGGACATTTCTTACGTCAGTTTCTGTCCCCATCTGGAGAAGGATAAATTTTGCCTTTACATAGATATATATGGGTTTTGAGACGCTGTTTAACAAGAGTCTTTCCTCGCTGAGTCCAAGGACATTTTCATTCCCTTTGCAAGCTCCTGGGGAGTTTCATAAGGCCCTTAAGATTTTTTCTGCCTGAAAGGTCCAGGCGTGAGCTGCTGTCTCACAAATTGGCAAGTCAGTCCATGGTGCAAGGCTGTGGAGAACATACAGAATCACAGAATCACAGAATGTTCGGGGTTGGACCGGACCTCTGTGGATCATCTAGTCCAACCCCCCTGCCAAAGCAGGGTCACCTAGAGCAGGCTGCACGTCTGTCCCTCCACTTGTGTATGAGAGAGTTATCATAATATAAAAGATAGAATAGTGTGTAGAAGTACAATTATCTATTCTATAGTAACGTACCATGTGATTGTCTCTAAATATATATACAAACATGCATGACTATATATTTTATGTACAGGCATACATACATAATACATCAGCAAATTTTTGTCCATATTTAGGATGATACCAGGGTAGCTATTTCGGCAAAAATGATGCCTATCACCAACACCTTGCACATGTCCTCCTGGTTTCCGTGGTTCTTTCAGTCCACAGATCCCTACACTTATGTTCCTGCCAGCTTTAATCCAGCAGTATCCAGATCCTGACTGTACTGTTCTCTTTCCTCGTACCAAGTGCAAAATCTATGCAGGCGGTTCCCACACTGATTTTACAGTGGTGCTTTTTTCAGCGATGCTTCAAGCACTGTGAGAGCAGGGGCAGGAGGATTTCCCAGAGCTTCCCCTCTATTCAGGAGGGGTATTAAGACTGCTCAGGACTCAGGACAGTGCAGATTTGGGAGGTAACATGCTGTGGCCTCAAGAAATCTGTGGAGAGAGGCTTTGGAATTTCTGCAGGCTGCATCAGCCCCAAGAGCCTCTGTGTTCCCAGCCCAGCCCCGGACTTTTCCTGGAGGTGTGCACGTCATGCAAATGTACAGCGTATACGTGCCCCTGAGTAGCCGGTGTTTCAGACCTATAGTTAAATTTTATTTTGCAGCTCTGAAATGGGTTTTTTTTTTTTTATTTAGTTACACTGTGTAAAATTAAACTTGAATGAATAATTACTGCTCTCTACTTAGTGAACTACAGTTAATAGGGATGAAGTATAGTACATTAATCTCTATATTTATGAGAAAAGACAGATTGTTTTGGAGAATCTGGTTGGTTTTGTTTTCATTTAGCACGTTCCTTAGCACATTTATAACAGGTGAACGAGACTTGGACGTGTGTGTGGGAAACGTCAAATTCAAGAACCCTTAAACGCTTCCGAGATTTTATAATTTCTGAAGAGAATAAAGCACAAAGTAAGAGGAGCTTATAGCTTCACCCTTCAAATCCAGCCTTTCTGAGGGACCCGGTGCAGTTCCTTGCCTCACTGAACTGAAGAAAATGAGAAGATCTCAAGTTTGTGAATGGTGATTTCATTTATCCATGGTTTGGGTACACATTCTGTAACACACCATCATGCTGAGTTTCAGAGTAAACATCTGCTGCTTTCAACCTCTTGGCTTAAATAAACGATGTATTACCTGAAATTTGGAAAGAAAAGTATTTTGCTCACATTTCAGTGGGAAAATCATAATAGTCCCTATTATGGAATTCTGTCTTTTTAAGTGCACTCTGCAGCTGCTGAAAGCAGGACTGAATTCTGTCCTGTGTCCACCTCAGAGAGCAAATCCATTAAGCAATTTTGTGCATTTCAGAAATGGTCTATTTCCTATAAATTATGTAACTGTGCTGAGTATGTCTGAAAACCAGGTTTTGAACTGTGGAAATAGACAAGGGCAATTAACTGCAAAGGGTAATTTCAAAACAGTACCTTGGATAAATAATAAGTTACTAGGAAATGCTCTATGATAAGGAGAGTATTTTAAAGCAACCTGTTTTATAAATTATGCCAGCTGTATTATGTATTGTAGTTAATTACATCAAAATATGTAGAGTTAAAAGCAGTTCAATGAGAATTCAGTTATAACCTTTCTAAGGGATGATTCTGTGAGATAGACTTTTGTTAGAAAATAAAAACAAGGGAATCAAGATAAGGGCTTTCACATTTTATTTTACTCTGCATGAGAAATGCTATGTATATTTTAGTGGATACAATACCTAAAGCAGAAATGGAAATAGAGAAATAGAGCCTCCGACCCCCAAAAGTAATAAGGTTGGATAAATTATTACTCTGGTCTGTGTTCCCAAAGTAGAGTTGAGTGAAGTGTTACCAGTTCTTAGAAGAGGAAGTATTAAAATGTACTACCTTTTTTATCCCAAAACTATAGCATCGCTAACCTTCACCGAAGGGCTGCTTGAGGTACCTGAAATCAGTAGCGATACCACCACTGACTCACTGATTTTAGTTTCATTTTAATAACTGCTAAAATAAAGATCTTCAATATCATTGGGGTCTAAAACAAAAACTTCCCTCTGTACCATGGTTTCTGCTTCAGGATTTGAGGTGTCAGTGACAAACTAGACACCATGGCCCTCCCCCAGCCCATGGCTGGTGAGCAGCCAGGCAGCAAGAGGCAGCTTTTGGATGCTTCAACGTGCTTTCTGTTGCTGCCGCTACCTCTTTTCAAAGCAGCCATAGGGTCCAAACATGAAAGCGCATCTCCAGTCTGCATCCATGCTAGTGTTTTTGTTGGGTCAGGAGTGTGATTTTGAATCTGATGTCTGGATTCTCCTAACTTGTCCTGCTTTGGTGTCTAGCATGGCTGTCTGGGGGTGTGGATTCCTTGCAGAGGAAAGGAAACTGGGATATGTCAGAGCACATCTTGTTCACTTCCACCCCTTGGAGCTCTTCTGTCCCTGGCACTGGACTACAGCTAGTCCTAAGTCCTCAAAATGTGCAGGTCCTCAGCATCAGCTGTTCTGCTACACTACCTACCACTGCAGAAATAACCTCCAGGTGTAATTTTCACATTTTGTTGAAGTTATTTACACATGCAGGTGTGTAAGATGTTAAGCCCTTTCCTACCCAGCAAACATTTAAGTCAGACTTAAGTGTAAGCCTCTATTTAAGTGGATGTGTTTGAGTCTAGTTCTAGACTTCTGGATGTGTTTAAGATTTAGAGCTGGTTATTTAAAGATTGGGAGTCTCAGGGAGGTTTTTGGTGGGTTTTCAAACGGATTGTTGCTGCTCACACTGAAGTAAAAATGTTTAAACATCCTTTAAAATGTGGTCTTTGGGCCCTGGAAGCTGGCTCTTGCACTGCGCTGCAAAGCCTTGGTGATGTAGGAACCTGTGATTCTGTGATGTCACGGGCTTTTGATGGGAGTGGGGCTCCTTAGTCGTTTAGGAACAGACTCTCAGAAATACTCAATCACCTGAACATTAGTTAAGCGCTTATTATATTCAGGAGTCTTTCAAAAAAATCTGCTACCTGCATCTTCAGCTACAAGGAGACCTTTACAATCTTTATTTTATTCTTCTTGACACTTCACAGAGCAATCTAGAAATACCATAAAAACCTGGGGCTACTGCTAAGGATAATGATACTTTTAAAACTTTTACCCTTATTAGTTTTCATGGATGGGAGCTTTTGTTAGAATAATTGGGAGCATAAGACAGTTTGGGAATAAATCATATGCGTGCTGAACACTGTGGAAGTTCTACCTTTTAACAAATTTGTCCTGATGTTTTTCAGGTAAAGGTGATGTGTTTGGTGATATCTTCTGGAAGGAAACCAGTCTGGCCCACGCATGTGCCAATGTACGGGCTCTGACATACTGCGATTTACATATTATTAAACGAGAAGCCTTGCTTAAAGTGTTGGACTTTTATACTGCTTTTGCAAACTCCTTCTCAAGGAATCTGACGCTCACCTGCAATTTAAGGAAACGGGTAAGGCGGCAGCTCTTGTTTTCTGCTTTCTCTCACCAAGAGATTGCACGCTCTTGCAGGCTGCAGTGTGTAGCTTCCCCCTGTTTACTCTTGATGTTTTCAGGTCATTGCAGATTAACTGGCCTTTCAATAAATGTTGTCTCTGTTCGTTAATGATGGCTCAATAAAAGTTTCCTGTAGATTTGCAGCCCTGAGAAGCAGTCCTAGCAGGGTGACATATGGATTACAGTTCCTTTCCTTTTCTTCGCAGTTGCTGGTTTTTGGCTTTTATTCTCTGTTGCATAATGTACAAAATTATGTTTTATAGTCTGATAGAATCCAGATTGTGCATTCCTCAGAGGTGAGGTTTAGTCTCTCACCTGCTAAGATATAGGTCAGAGGACTGTCTGATGGATCTGCATGGTATAGACCAACTAAGAGAAATTTATTGATGTTAAATAAATAAAATGTACTCAGCAAAAGTATTGTATTAATACCTGCTTCTCTCACTTGCATAGTTTAGAATTTTAATGTGGCAAGGTTAATAAAGCTTGGTAGTGATTTTACATTCACAGCTCACTTCTTAAACCCTCCTGCTCATTTTATAATCAATCAGAAATTCTCACTATCCATTAGTCCTTTCAAAGAACACTCCATCTAAAAATTAATTAGCTATAAGGACGTATCTTGAAAACAGGTTAAGGGATTCTTTAATTTGCATTGCGGCTGCAAAATTTAATCTTTATGATTTTTTTTTAAGATTTATGAGGGTTATATAAATTTCATTTGCATAGAGAAATCTCATAACAATGATTTATAGATTATTGAGCATTAACAGTGATCCTCTAGCTGCTGAAACACATTTTTCTGCAGCTATACCTAGGGCATCTCACCTGATAATGTACCAAGGCTGCCTTATTAATTTACAAGGCGGTTTGAGCCTCTACAGTAACAGGAGCTCAACACAACTCAAATTTTACTTTTCTGAGTCTAGTTTCTCTCTAGCCTCTAGAGCATCTTACAAATGCTTCTTTCAAAGAAGTTTTATTTTTTTGTGCATTCCTCGTGCTCATTAATATGCCAAGTATGGCACAAAATACCCATGGCAAAAAGCAGATGCAATGGGATTGCAGTCCCCTCTGTCTGTGCTGGAGCCTGGAAGAGCTGAATTATAATCGGATTTGGTTCCAGCTTGTCAGCTTACCTCTGACTTGAACCTTGTTAACTCTGCTTCAGACCTGAAGAAGGGCTTTGGGGCTTGAAAGCTGGTTTGGGGTTTCTAGCTTATCGCTTCTTTCTTAATAAGATGTCCTCCAAGCCTTGACTGCAGCATCCCCCATTGCCACCTTGTCTACCTGTGACGTGTCACCAGCTACAGTCCCGCAATCACAATTCTGCTCAGACATTACTGACAGTGATTTCATGGGACAAGGTAATGTCACATACATTGTGCCAGAATGTATTCTTTCCTTCTTAAAACTGTGAACCTGTCACTTCAGCTAGCTTCCAGGGGTTCCCCATCCCCCATTAGCTGTGACAAGGTTGTGTACAGCAAAATCACGTACAGATCTTTTCCTGACAGGGAAATGTGCTGGAGTTCAACTCCGTAGTCCAGAGATGCATATGGGGAATGGCCTCCTGACAGGGTTTTCATGGATTTTCTTCTCTCCCATGCACTGTTTTGAGGAAAATTGTTTCCCCTGCAGGGCCCTGCTATAGGTAGTCACCCAGGTGGAAACAGTCGTCAAGTGCAAATCCCCAGTACAGATACCTGCTGGATAGCTCAGTAGCCCATGGACTTTGCTGTGGGGGCAGTGACTCAAAGCAAGAAGGAACAGCACTTTTAAAGAAACATTGGATTTTGCAGAAGGAAAGGAGATCTTTGCTGGGTGCATGGGTGGGCATTACATGAGAGTGGATGGAGAGTCACAGAAAGGTCGTATCAATGTGGTACATGCAGGGTGTGGAGTTCATTTCACTAAAAGCTGGGTGATGATGTCTAAGCTAGTTGGCAGTCACCTTTATAGCTCCAGAAGGCAATCATGTGGCCCCTCTTCAGTGCCCAGTCTGGGATGGGAAAATCGTCCCTTTTCTGTTGACTTTTGACAAAAAGTCTTTGATGACTAACTTTTAAATACCTAGGGTACATCAGATGAACTCCACCTATGATGTCTCCTAGAGTTTTACTCAAGAACTGTTTTCTGGAAAGTCTTACTTCTAGTATTGCAGGCAGATGTGCTGAGCTGGAGCCTGCTTTGCAGAAATTCTGTGTATTGTTCCTAGGCACAAAATAGATCATGCTACTTTCAACACCAGGGACACAATCTAAGTCCTGTTACATAAAGTTATTCAGGGGATTGTTTCAAATGTCATATCTGCTAGAAGCACATGTGATTCCCTGTTGGGCACAGAAGTGTTTGACGGTGAGTTCATCTCTTAGGAGAAGCAGGGCCGTCCAGGACAGTTTCATTAGGCGAACAGAAAACAGTTGTTCAGACAATGAGGCCAGGCTGACAGAGCTGCACTGTACTGCAGTAATTTGTGCTGGAGTCATGTAATCTAAACGGAAAGAAAATCATTGTCTCCTTTAATTGATTTCAATAGAAATATACTTAGCACTTTTTCTACATAGTCATCACTCATAAGGTTTGACATTTAATTATAACAAAGATACACTCCTTGTGGTTCTGTGCTCAAGGAAATGGCTGTTCTCACTGTCAAAAATACATCGATAGAATTATTCTTTCATCAACTCTGCGCTTCAAAATATCCATACATGTGTGTGGATGCACACACTCACACTTGTTTGTGCGGCATTGCCCCTCAGCAAGCACTCAGATGTAGTCCGTAGACTGCAAAACAACTTAGACGTTCAAAAGGCTAATAAATTAATAATAGTACTGAGCACAAAAGGTTAGTTCCACATGACAGGGAAGACAAAGTCATGCTGAAATGGGAAAATAATGTTTTCTCACTCCGAAATAACATTTAGAGGCCTGGCATGTTGAATGACCTACTTAAGGCATCTGCTCAGCATGCTATTATCAACTCTGGATTTTTGTTTTCTTTTTGTGTATTAGGTAGCTCAGCCATCACGCTGCATTTATGAGCCCAGAAAGTGAGCATGCCTGCTAGCTTTTCAACCTGCAGTCATCTCTCCTGCCCGGGGTGGTGAGGTGACTTTTAATTGGTAATTGCAAAGTATTGCAGCATATCATGTTTCGTGCTCTGAAGTCTTTGTGGCACATCTAATGTCACTTACGCACACTCCAAGGCAGAACCAGGGCTTTGAACTTTTTTTCCAAACAGGGAAAAATAATTGATCTGGAAAGATATTCTTCAAAATCACAAAGAGATTATATAGCTGCCTCTGAGGACTGAAAGTTATAAAGCAGTGTTTAGGATGAGTCTTCAAAGAGTTAATTACTGCCTTTTGATGTTGCAAGAGAATATTAATAATGTCTAATTCATAAAGTGCTTTAAAGATTTTGCACAGCTGGAGGAGGGCCTCTCTGCAAGCTTGAGCCATGGAGCTTGGCCTGAGGAGGGGAGCCGAAACAGATCTTTAGGAGGCTCAAACCCGTATAAATATATGTACATTTTATTGATGGTCAAAATTCAAGAAGGAAGGCCTACATCAAGCTACCAGATGTGTTCCCACAGGAAATAAGCGTTCAGCTGAAAAAAGCAAAGGTTTTCCCCACAGCTTTGAAGTTACATGGGCTGTGCTACTGTTTTCTACCATGAGCAAAAGAACTGAGTCAGGAGCAGCGATGGAAGAGGACAATTGTCTGTATAGGACCTGTGGTGCATTTGATTCTGGAAGGTGTGCTAGAGAGTGAGCCAAGGAGATGCAAGGAGAAATGAGTGCCTTTAAGGCAGTGAAATACCATCTGGAGAGGCTCGTTTCTTTTCCCTGTGACACTCTTAAAGCCAGGGACAACACTGTGAGTGACTGATGTTATCTAAGTCCTCCAGCACAGTGTGAATCTCTGAGGCTTTTTAGCAGGTGAGGCTGTCAGACTGTTTTAGCATACATATCCTGTTTTTCTTTCTATTTCCGATTAGAATAATTTATTTTTTAATTGTCTTTCTTTTTTTGAATGAATCGCATGTTGTTTCTTGACTGAATTACTCATCATTTGTGTGTCACATAGGTTTTAGAAAAGCTTTATTTTAATTTGAATTCTGCATTCACGTCTCCTAAAAGTGAAGGTTGTACCAAGGTCCATTCAGGATCCCCCTTCTTTTTCATTTTTAAGACTCTCCAGATGGCGTGCCATATTAGCAAGTGTCCTGATGCAGAAGCAATGTCCACAGCAGAAAGCATTGCTCTGTGTATTGGCCCTTGCTCTTGAAGGTTGCACATGTTCTGGTGAACCTGAGGACTTTCGCCGGTTTTGAGCTCTGAAAGCCATTCACAATTATGGCAGCTTAATTCAGAGCTGTTTGCACTTTGCCAGCTGGTGCTCACACTCAGTCCCAATCAGTTGTGGGAAGTGACTTGCTTACATAGAAGGGATCATAGCATCATCCTTGGGTAAGTCTGGAAAACGGAAAGCTGTGGGGTAACTGTGGAGCAGGACATGCTGAGCACCTCCTCTTCCCAGTGGTCAGTCTGCACTGGCAGGTCCACCATCCATTTTTACCTTTTTTTTAGTCTACTCTTGGGATCTTTCTCCATGTGGGACAGCGATGATGGCAAAACCTATCTGTGAAAAACAAGTTTTTCTGTCATTATTAATGAGGAGAAGCAGGGGAGAAAAACATGCTGCTTAGGGAGCTGCTGTGACTGATAATGTAGATCAACTGGTGGGGTCCTGGCCTCCCATCCTGTGATAGGGAATGTGCCCACCCCTAGGCTGGTACTCAGTCCTCAGCCATCTCTCACTCCTGGTACTTTTCTTTTGCACAAGCAGCTTATTCCTCTGTGGTTTGAGCTAGTGGCAAGGGTCCCAGGGAGTGCAGGATCAAGCCTCTGGAAGGAGAGATCCAACAGATCAATTTCTATTGTGGCTTATATGGCCAGCAGGCTTTTGGCATGACTTAACTCAGAGTTTGTTTCTAACTCAACAGCTTGCTCAAGCCTATTGAAAATTAATTTGATCAGCTTCTTGATGGCAATGTATATGGCATGTTTCCTTTTACTGCCTGTATATTTTCAGGGACTCAAAGCATCTGCAGGCTAATGGATCCTGCTGCTTGCTGCCCCTTGCCAAGGCAAGGGGACACAGAGGGGTTCCCCAGCCAGGCACGATGACACCCCTCTTCACATCCCCAGGGCAAAACACAGAGTGACGTCAGTCACAGCTCCTAGCTGGACTGCCCATGACATTGCTTTTGGGTGTTTATTGCTCTTGCTTCATTACTGCAGCAACATGCAACTCTCTTGTGACCATGGCAAAGGACACCTTTCTCAGCTGTCTAAGCCAAAGGTCTCGCCTCTTACTTTTCTTCCTCACTCTCTCCTCACCTGTAACTCCAACAGAAGTAATGCATCTCAATTCCTTTATTTTTGTCTTTTTCTTTCTTAAGCAATAAGGTCAGCTCAGTTTGGGCATAAGGGGGGGAATTTACCTCCTCATGCTCCCACTGTAGAGCACACAGACTCGCCTTGCCTTTAATTTCACCAAATTCCTTTCTCCATCTCCATGCAGGAAAGGAAAGATTGGTTTACCTTGTCTCAGGATGCTTCTTCCCTTTCCTGTCTTTCTCTGGTCTTTGGTTATCTAAGTTTTCTTTTCTTCTTTTATATGAACTTGTTGTCCCAGAAAATGAATTCCTGTAGCTATAGTTTAGCTATAGTGACAGTTTAGCATGATTACAGACCACATAAGTTATACCCTCAAAAATCAATTTGTTTTTATTTTGTTTGCATCTTAACAGACTCTGCAGCCTCCATTGTGCTTGAAGAAGCTTTTTATTGTTTGGCTTCATTGCATTCACAGCCATCTCCAGATATGTTAATATCCCATTGCAATATTTCTTAAAGGACTATTTCACTGGTTTAGATCTATCACCACCTCTGGTGGTGTCTAGACTCGTGTATTGAATGGGCATAGGACAGAAGAGCCCACTTCAGACATTCAATGTGACCTCGTCCAAACTGCCAATCGACGGTGGTCCCTGGCTGGTCCATGCCCAGGAATTTCATGAGAAACTGCTAATGGGTCTGTGCCAAACCCACGTGAGGAATTTATCAGTGCTGGCAATGGCGTAATTCCTTGTGTATTCTTAGCTGTGTGGTTACAGACAGCCCAGCACAGTCCATGCTGCACCTTCTGTCATCGGTAGACCCATGTGATTCCTTCTGGGTGAGAATTACAAATCTGAGGATAGAGATTTTTCTGCAGCTCTTCCCTATCATCTCCTGCTCCCCCGAGCAATTCCTTGTGTCTTTGCTCCTCTGCAGGGACATGGGGATTTGAGTTTAAGGCAGTCAAAGTAAGGAAGTTAGTCCTTGGAGGACTGTGCGTGACTTTGCTAGGTAGAAGAGCAGCATAAAAATTCAAAGAGAAAGCTGCGGCAGCATGAAGTTCACCCCTCTGTGCCTCTCTGCCAGACGGCATGGGACAGCTGTCAGAGCAGAGCGATTGCTGTAAAAGCTGTTGGAGGGTTTGCTTTATCTCTCTTTTTTTTTTTTTGTATCTGTGAACCTGACTCTTTCCTTCATGCCTCACTCCCTTCCCTCTCCTTTTTGGCACTTCATCATCTCTCTTACTGTGGTCTTTCCTGGGCACCCTGTGGGTCATACAGACCATGGGAAATTGGGCGTATGGGAGCAATTGCACCTCTGAGCCCCTCCGTGGAGGCACAGAGAGAGCGCAGTGGTTTTCTCTCCTTTGACAAACACAGTGTGCTCCCTTCGCTGTGACCATGTTTGTGGACGGGTGCAGAAGTGGGTGATAAATCTGAAATCTCTTTAACGTGTCCAGAGGTGGGCAGCAAAACTGGCAAAAGGGCTGGAAAGAATGTGCTAGGAGGAGTGACTGAGGACTCTGGGTTTGTCTGGTTTGAGAAAAGGAGGCTGAGGAGCAACCTCATTGCTCTCTGCATCTTCCTGAGGAGGGGATGTGGAGAGGGAGGTGGTGAGCTCTTCTCCCTGGGATCCAGTGATGGGATGTTGGAACGGTTCAGAGCTGTGTCAGGGGAGGCTCTGACTGGATGTTAGGAAGCATTTCTTTACCAAGAGGGTGGTGAAATCCTGGAACAGGCTTCCTAGAGAGGTGATCGATGCCCCAAGCCTGTTGGTGTTCAAGAGGCATTTGGACAATACCCTTAATAACATGCTTTAACTGTTGGTCAGCCCTGAGTTGGTCAGGCAGTGGGACTAGATGATCGTTGTGAGTCCTTCTGCTCTCCTCTCCCCTCCTCTCCTCTCCTCTCCTCGCCACTTCAAAGACTTGGGTATCTTAGTGAGTGTTTAAATACTTACCTGAAAAACACGGCACTGTATATCCCTTGGGGTCTTTGGGAGGCCTGGGATAGTATGAATTCATAGCACAGTCTGGATTAATGTATTTTTCCTTTAGACTGCAGGCAGATGCAGAGATTAGCCAACACACTATCATCTTTAATAGTGTTTCAGAGCCACGTCAATCCCACTGGGTACCTGCAGGCCCTATTCTCTTCTGAATGTAATCTCTAAATTAAATGCCTTCCTCAGACGTCCTGACTGTGCTTCTGTAGAAGTGAGAGGCCAAGCACCATCAACTCTGTTAGAAGTAGGACTGAGCCCAATTCTGATAATCCTTTGGCATTACAGAAGTAGACTTAGTTTTTCCTGGACATGCAGTTTCTCTGGGTAAATCTAAATCAAAAGGACAGTTGATCTTGTTTGTTGGGCTATTATTTTACTACTGTTTTTTGTTGAGAAATGCAAGGTAATTTAGCATACTTTTCATTCGAGGACCTTTGAACAGTATGGTATGGCTACAGAAAAAAATCATGTATGCTGATATGCTGCTTTCTGCACGCAGGGACTCAGCAGCTGTTACAAAACACATTCTGCTGATTTACCCCAGCGAAAGGCATGAACATCTCTTCTTCAGGCAGGCAGTGCAAACTGAGGGATTTATTTGTGTGTGAACAGATCATTAAAAAGGAAATGTCAGGGTTGGGCAGCGTCCATAGGAAAACAGAAATGTAAACTGGCTATGTTAGAATGAAGATTCAGATTAATGATGATTTGCTGTTGTGCTTTTTGTGAATTAATACCAGTTTCTAATTTAGAAAGCTGTCGTAGTTGAGAGACTCTCTTTAATTGACTCAGAAAGCCTTCTGCAGGATTTCTGCTAATACCAGTTCAGGGTGGTGTTGCTTGCACAGGACTCAAAGGATGATAAATAAATCAAAGATTTACTGGTTTTAATCCTGTAAATATTAAAAAATAAACATTTTGTGTTGACTTCTCATCAATTAGAATTGATGCTTTTCATCTTTTACAACTGCTAGGGAAGGGGAGGGAACGTGCATGATGCAATGGGAAGCAACGTTGCTGTTTCCTTTTTGATTACCCTTTTGATCAGCCCCCTCTCTGTTTTGATGTTGTGATGAACACAGGCACCGGCAGCTCAGCCAGCAGCAGACCTGAGCAGATCACCATCCCTGTCCCTGAGCTGCCCTCGTGGGCTATTACTTTGCTGGGCATAGCGCTGTGCCAGGCTCTCTTTTGGGCAGGTGTCCTAACAAAGCCGATCTCCCCATAGCTTTGTGTGGCTCCTCTGGTGCCTAATAAGCAATGGAAGTTTTACAGATGCATTTGTGTTACCGCTGAGAGTAGCCAATTTATTCTGTGATGCCCTCAATGTGCCCAGGAGCTGCTGCTGTTGCAGGTGGTTCCCGGCTTGTGGGCCACCTCCTTTACGTAGAACTGAACCTAACGCTGAGGCCACCGGCGTCCTAGCAGTAGGATTTGCACAGAAAGTGGGGAAAGAGGTCTGTTGTGTTAGCTCACACCCCTCCAAAAAATTAGCTCAGAGCAACGGCTATCTTCTTGTGTGAGGTGCTGAGCCTGACTAGCAAGTAGATCTGCAACTTTTCCAGCACAGTGACCGCAAAAAAAGGGGAGAATGTTACAAAACTGGGATGATTAATTCCAAGTGCTCTGGTTGCTTCTGACATTGCTTCCTGGAGCAGAACGCCAGACATTTTAGTAACACAGCACAGCATGACTTGCAGGTATAAAAATGAGTTCCTACACCAGACTTCTCACTCTCCAAACCTTACTTCTGCAACTGGGAATGCCAGTTGCAACGCACCCAGAACCATGTCTGGGGAAAGAGAACTTCTGCCTGTTCATTGGAATCGTATAAATGGATTCACAAGGAGCAGGGAGAGCTTTAGCATTCACCCAAGTGAGAGTTTTCTGGCTCTGCCCAAAATGGGATCTGTTTTGTCCAATCTAGAAATGATCGGTAACAATTTCGTAGCCGCTTTGCACTGGAGAGAGCACTGATTTTATTCTTGCCTCCCTCTCTCCGAACAGGTTTTTGCCGTGGCTTGCACAGAAAGGCTCCTCACCAGTTACATACTATAAGCCTGTAAAATGCTAAATAAAGCTCCCCGCATAAGGTCTTTCTTTTCTGTGCAAGTAGAAATCCATCCATCTATGGTTTTACAGCACACACTTCGCAGATGTGATACTACCCAAATGTGCTGGTTCAGCATGTGAGAATTATTGCAGCTGTGCAAATCCTAGATTTACCTTACTTTGAATGCTATTTTTGGGCTGCCTCCTACAGCAAAGAAGCAGTGCGTGTAGAAAACTATTAAATTGTACGCAAAGTGCAAGAGAAACTTTGTAAGGAAGTTTGCATGAATCCCACTAGTTTTAGTTAAAAATAAAACCCAGCCTGTCACTTCCAACTTGGTGATGGCTGATTGACTGTGTCTTTTTTAATTGTCAGCCAGTCGCTGTGATTAGCAAACTGCTTCAGTTTAGGTCCTATGCAAAGGAAGTCTGGAGGAGCAACTTTGAGAGTAGCTGATTTACATATATGCCAGAGGTGGGCATAGCTGTCGGGAGGGACAGGGGGATTCTGGGAAGCACCTGAAATAAGCTGAGTCCCTTATTATTGCACTTTTGAGCAACTTGCTTAAAGGCAAAAATCTTCCGTGTGTTTAGGAAGGAAGAGATATTATTAATCTATGTTTTTTCCTCATATTTTTACTTCTCAGTTTTCACAGCCCTTAGTCTTAATTTGTTTCCCTTCCTAAAGATAACAAAAACTTAATATAGTTCTCAGATGTAAGTTAGTGTTAAAAAAAGGAACATAGTGTAAGCAGTTATAGAAGTCTCTGATTCTCTTATCTCTGTTAATTAAACTGTCAGTGATCTTTCAAACTTTGGGACCTCCTCTCAGACTTCTGGGTGAATTTTAGATTATTTTATTAGTAATCCACAAAGCTGGCTTAGATGCCAAGAAGATTTTGTGTAGTGCTTCCTATCTAAATATTTCCATCAGTCACTGTACCTCCAGAGCAGAGGGACTTACATCTCCGTGCTCTGTGAGTACATATCCCTTTTGGAAACAGTCCATTCTCCTCTGTTTTTTATTATGGACAGCACTCCTGTTACCACAGGAGCAGGCTTTGGCTTTTTCTGAGCACCCAAAACACTTTGCACTCTGTTAAAAATGTGAAAATGGGCATCTAAGTAACCAGCAGATGACACCAACAAAGAACAGCCATTTCTAAGTGAGATATTTCTATTGGTCAGGTGAAATGTAGCATTTTTATTAAGATTAGCCTTGCTTTTCCATTCATGCCCATTGATTGCCCCTCAGTGCAAAGACATCCAGTTTTCCTTCTCTGTGTCCCTGACCTTATCAGAGCATCCTGGTATCTCTTAATTTCTGTGTCTAGCCTCACTGTTTTCACTGATTCTGCCTTCCTTGACTGCCTGCCATTGTAATGAATTTTCATCTCCATCATGTGTCTAAGGCAAATCCATTTTTAAATGGAGCAGTTGTTGGCAGCTCAATTATGAATGACCCCCATCCTTCTCCCAGGCTGCCTTAGTCCTCCTGCCGAAGAAGGCTACAGTAGAAATATAAATAGATTAACTGAATCATGCATTTTTTTCCTGTGTTATTAATTGTCCCTCTTTCCACTTATTAAAGGACTTTTAGCCAATAACTTCAAGATGTTCTACAAAAGTATATGAATAATAATTTACAAGCTCAATGCAGCCATGCATTAAAACAGACACCTGACTGATCTGCGTGAGCCATCAGCCATAACTTAAAGCATTTGTCAGAAAGTTTGAACCAAGGCACTGTTTGCCTGGTGGTCCACCAGTAACAGGTCCCATGAAGAGCTTCCTCCCAGACTAGTTGTACTCGAATTCAGTCCAACATGTCAGACAGCTGCTAATAGGGTGGATAAGGACTCTGCTGGGACAGAGATTGACCTTGCAAAATCCCCAACAGCCTGCTTGTGGGCAGATGGTCTTGCTCCGTGGATCAGCCCTGCCCCATGGGTGGAACATCTGGCACAGCTGCACATCTCTACGCGTCCTCTAGCATCTAAGGTGGATGCCAGACCCGACTGAAAAGAGTCAGCCTTCTAAAAGTGCCTGGACAAGGCCTTGCTGGGAGAAAGTGACTGAAGAACTGCTGTCTCATGAGGGAGGCTTAGGGTTAGTTGAATTTTTCAAACACTAGAAAAAAAGTCAAACCAGAGAAAAATATAGAGAGGATGCTTTAGCCAAAGTCTCAGAGGTCAAAAGGACCCCTGGGAAGCAAATGCAGCATCTGAGATGAAAAGTAACAGAGCCAGAGGTAGAGATCTGTACTTCTTCTGTCTGGTGTCTTTCTGCATCCTCATAGCAGTGTTTATCCTGTACCAACTGGTGTTTTGTTAGTTGTGTTTGCACAGGGAGTGGTAGAGAGGCTACAAACAGCATGTAAACAAGGTGCAGCATAGTCACAAATGGGGAAACAGAGAATCATCAGTGTTATTGGTTGCAAAGACTTGTTATTTGTGCAGGTACAGGGTTTTTCTTACTAGCCCCAGACAGGAAGAGGGGACAAATTAACTGGACTGACTCCAATTTTACATGAGGAGGTCATTTCTGATCACTTTTTAAGCCAGATTTGCCAAGGTATACAATACTGAGGATTACAAACTAATTTGTTTGGGTCTGGAGCAATGAGATAAGCTAAGGCTGCAAAAACAGCAGGCTCAGCCCCTGAAAGCGTCCTGTGTCAGTGCCTAAATGCATGGATAGGAACATAAAACAGTGCTGATGAGCTTTACAGAGATCCACACCTAGAAAAGAGGTGGTGGCTGGGATACAGGTATTAGGAAAGATCACCAAGAATCACGTGAAAAAAATTGAAGGACCTTTTTCCTGAGAATGGACTTGATGTGGAGACACAATGGAATGATAACCACACCTAGGATATACCCACATCATTAAAATCCTCCTCAGAAGAGCCTTAGCTTATTTCCATAAAAGCCCAGGAACTGATTTAATGCAGTCAGCGTGTAAATAGGAAGGAAATGGCTCCTCACCACACCATCTGTTTATCGCATGCCCATAACCCCACTAGTTAAATCTTTTGTGCTGTCTCTTCCTCTTGCCGATACCCTTCAGAAATAAATACAAAGCTCGAAGAGTCACCGCTTGCTGAGTTCCTTAGTCACATCTTCTGAGGGTAGAAAAAACATCTAGTAGTCCCTTTGGAGACAGGCAGAGCACTTTGTCCTCCCTGGGCGTTTGTCACGTAGGCAACCCGCTGGTTTGGCCCGCAAGAGGCTCTGATACGACTGTCATTAGCAACTTCATTTCTGCACAAGTAACCTTCAGGGAGCAGCATGCTTCTCTTTGTGGTGAAGCTTCGCATGGCTGATGCAGTATTTCCATGCTGTCGTAGGAAGCTGAATAGTTGGTGGATAGCTCTCCTCCAGGCTCTTCTGGCAGTGGGTGATTTTCCTTGACTTTCTGCCCCAGAAAGGAAGAGCTCTTTGCTGGTGCAGATTCACGTACGAGGAAATATTAGTAACAGCATTCAAATAGGGTCTTTGCTTTCTAAAAAAATTTTTCCTTTGATTATGCCAGAAACAGAAGGCCCCCTGCTCTGCTGACAACTATAGATGATTCCTTCAATCTCATGAGCTAAGGCACCCTCAGTGTCAGCTCTACACTAACCACTTTTGGCTAAAGGGAGATGCTTAGGTGAAAACAGCACATCTTTGTAGTGTATTTCTTCTTAACTGGATACTCTTCAATGTATGCTTACGTCTTGGGTCTTTTTGTCTCCTCAAGGGGTTGCTCCCCACTGAAGCACTGGCAGTGATCGTATTAAAGGCAATTACAGTATGTTTCAACAGCCAGCACTTTACTCACACGCTGCCAACTGAGAGCTCTCAAATGGCAAAATTTTAGCTCTAGCTGAGTGAGATGCTTCATTTGAAGAATCCCAGGGATACTTGTTATTTCACAAAGCTTTCTGTGGTTAAATGAAGTAGATATTAAAAGCTTAAGTAATATTGTGGTCTTTTTTTCCTGTTAAATTGGGATTTCCCAATGGTTTAGCTGAGTTATTTCGCATCTATTGTGTAATGGGCTGACCCTGTCTTTCAGTCAGTGAATGATCTGCCAGAAGTGTTCATCTATTCTGAGTCTTGATTTCAATTTAAAAGAATTGTCAGGTCACACTGCCAGTGGATTTCATTCTGTCATCTCTGAGCTGAGAAGCAGAGATGAGGGTTGCTGAATTGCCCCAGCTCATTCTCTCTTGCAGCGTCCCTGTGGCCTTGTTTGCAGGGCATCACATGGGAAAGGTAGGCACAGGGATACGTCCAGCAGTTGTTTGAGCTTGGGTTTCATCCAAAAGATCTGTAGAAAGGGAATGAGCACTGGCAGCACTTCCCTGAATTTGGTCCAGGCAGATTCAGTCTTCTCTGGTACAGCAATAGGCTGTATTTATGGGTCAAGAAGGAAAAGAAGTAACTCTGAGGTAATCTTGACATGGCTGGCTGACTGAAAGGAGAACCATGGTGCAGTGTGAGCTTTGGGCTTGAAAGCAGCAGAGCCAGATTAGAGCAGATCTGAGCCTAATTAATCCTGCCTTTCTGCAGGGGGATGCTACTATGCTACAACAGGGGTCTTTGTGCCTGTCTTTGATGGAGCACTGGAACAGGTTGCCCAGGGAGGCTGTGGATTCTCCTCTGGAGATATTCAAGACCCACCTGGACAAGGTCCCGTGCAGCCTGCTGTAGGTGACCCTACTTTGGCAGGGGGTTGCACTAGATGACCCACAGAGATCCCTTCCAACCCCGAACATTCTGTGATTCTGTGATTTGTAGTGTGGCATAGACATGCCCTCACTTTCAGCCCTATGAGCACTTGAAAGATCAGGTTCTTGACTGGGATCTGGAAACAAACAGAAGATGAGCAATTGGCTGCCCAGCCACCAGACTAAATCTGCTCCACTCAGGAACACTACCATGTTTTTGAATTAGCTTGAATCTGGAGTCGGTGGCGCTCCCCACCAAACTAGTCTCCACTATTAGACCAGGTTCAGCTGAGGAATGTCTGACAGTGACGTAGAAGCATATTTCACCTCTCTGTGTTGTAATATGGAAAGACACAACAAGGTTTGATGCCTTGGCTCTTTGAGGTACAGAGGCTGCCCATTGTCCCTTTTGTTTGGGTTTGTTGTTCATATGTTCTGCCCTTTAAAATGATTTCTTCATTGCTGACTCATCACTTTCAAACAAAACTGATGGTGTTCTACATCACATGGCACTGGAAGTGCATTGTTTTAATTGAAGCTCCTGTTATAAAAGCTTTTCAATAAATTAACAAAACTTTGAAAATGGTGAAGTGAAGAAACAGAGTAGCTTGGTAGCACATTCCTATAAAACCAAAGTTTCTGAAAGCTGGGTAGAATGTCCTCAATGTCAGAAGCAAAGCTGATAGCAAGGGCTGTTGTCTTTTGTTAGACCAGTGGATATAGCTGGAAAGAAAACAACAAGCTTTCATTTGCAAAACACTTTTTCAGGTCTGAAGACTTCAGATTAAATTTCAGGCACTTAATAGTCTGGTACAGTAATATTTAAGGGGAAAAAAAACCATAATAATTCCAATTAATTTAGATTTCCACTTAGAGAGGAGAGAATAGTTCATTTTGGGAACAATTTGCAATTCTTTTGCTGATGTATTACTTTGTAAATGAAGAGTCTCTCTTAGGCATTTATTGAGACCATTTGGTCTTCAGGCAGAAACCCAGAAGAGGCAAAACCACAGAGAACAAAACACGAATTCTGCAAAATCCTCTGGGCCCAAGGTCTGTGTAGCTTCATGCTAGGGATATGCAGGAATACTGGGTCTGTCACAAGCAGGGCTGGCCAGAAGCTAAATGTGAAGATTTTGACATTTTTCATTGGAATAAAAGCAAGACCTTCTGAAAATTTTCACTAAGTAAACAGAGATGGTTCTGCCCACCTCCCCACCCTTCTTCCACCACAAACCTGAACAGCAGCAAAGTTGTCCTGGACTGGATTTAATTTCAGCAATTAACTGCAATTACTGTTGAGCCCTTCCAGGTCTTTCAAATCCAGAACTGTATTTCCCAGACTAGACAGTAGTGAAAAGAAAGTGCATTATTATATTAATAAATTTATTTTACTCTAATAAATGCCTTTATATTTATGTGCTTAATCTTTTTGCAGTATGGCTTTTCCTACTATGGGGGCTCTGGGCTAGAAACCTTGGTTCCATCCCCCTCGCCCATCCACTAAGCAGCTCAGTGACCTTGGGCCAGTGATATACGACCTCTCTGTGCCCGGGTTTTGGCATCTGGCAAAAGAGGCAGCAACATAAATCCTACTTTCTCCAATACAGAGTGGTAGATTGATACTGCATATTATTATTGATGATTGATTCAAGCTGAAGAGCAGCTTGAAAAGGCTTTTGGCACTTTTCACCATCCCACAGAGCACCATTTCTGCAGTCTGCCCCAAACTCAAACCACTCCACTGTCATCTGGAGGCCCTGAGCTGTCTTTCCCTATTTATGCTCAGAAGCGTATCACTGTTAGGTGGTACTGCACTGGGCAAAGCAAAGGCTCCTTTCTTTGAGGAGTTTCTTTTTTTAATCATCTGCAATAAAACGCACAGACCGTAACTCATCTGCACCGCAGCAAAGCCTGAATCAATTGACAGTGCTGCTTACTGACGTTTCATTAGGCCAGTGCCAATAGCAGATATTGATCCAATGGCTGATATAATTTTTCAAGGACCAAGCCTGCCTGATGTAGATGGAAACTGTCCTGTTGAAGGGGCACTGTCTCGGTGGGTACCCACCCTGCAGCTGGGCTAGGAGGAAATGGGAAGCTCCCTTCAACTCTTGAGCCCTAGGGTACCTAATGGTGATATGCTGGCAGGATTGGTGGTGGCAACATGGACTTAGTGCACTGCTTGGTGATATGTGTCAGCAGCTATTTATGTCAATGTGGAGTTCTAAAAGTCGTAGGATGGTTTTGCTGTGGTGGGTGGAGGCCATTTTTTCTGGGATTCTCCTCCACATCAACGATCTTGGGTCTAATGAGCTTGGGTTTTTAGCCTTCTGCAAGGCTCGTCTTTCCCAGGGGCTGGAAATCCACCACGATCTTTATAAATACCTCAGTTTCCCTTCTTGCAGGAGTTCTGTGCTATACAGAGCAAGAAACATCTGCAAGTTGGAGCGAAAGAAACTCCACTCTTGCAGTGTTAGAAATCTACTCTTCTCTCTGCTTTAGTGCCAGTCAAAGAAGCAGGAAAAATATCTCCCTTGACCTTTGCTCCAATAACTGCTTCAGTAAGGAAGAGAAGGGGAAGGCGAAGGGGAAGGAGAGATGAGTACATGATCATCATGATCACATCTGCAAGAAGAGACTGGCAGAAGGAGGCAGAGAGCAGGAGGAACTGTTTAGTTTTCTCACCCACCAAATGACCAACCCAGGCTAGGCTTGTTTGCATGGGAGAGTTGTTATGGAGCAAAGGAGGGTGTGAGTTTATATCCCAAAGTGCATAAACCTAACCAGTGAGAGGGAGCAAGGGTACCCATGAGACACTGCTCAGTAATAGTTACACGGCAATAGTTAGCCCAAAATTGCTCTCTGCTCAATTTCCCCAGGTTTAACAATCTCTGTGTTGTATACGGAAAAGAAACTAGGCCCTGTTTCAACAAAGTATTTCAGCTCCCCAGTCCAATGTAGTCTTTGTATTGAGTTCAGTGTAGGATTTAGGGTCCTGAGAAGGAATTAGGAGGCTAAAGCTGGGTTTCATTGCCCCCAGTTGTAACAGGAGCCCCATAGGAGGGACTGTGTCTTCCTGGATCATGGTCACAGTTCTGTCTCCTGAGGCCACGCAGATCAGTACTCCTCTCTGCAATGGACTGACCCTAAACTGGGCCAACCAGCAATAGACCCTGGTTGAAAAATACCATAAATTCATAAATGAAGTAGCCTTTCCAGTTTATTGTTTTAAATAATTGTATTTGTAGAAGGTGCATTTTGCCATCTTTGATAGAGTTGGAGAAATAGATCTGAATCCGGCTGTTCTGCAACATGATAAGGCATCTGCTGTTTGGTTAAAGCAAAGAAAAGAGAAAATAGTGAGGGTAAAGCAGCAGCAGAAGTGATCAGTTTCAATTCCAGAGTCTTGTTTAAAAAAACCAGCACAGCTCCCCACTTCCAAAGGTGCACAGTGCCCTTTTTCAGCATCCCTTTCTAAGCAGACACAGACCCCAGCAGGCATCAGATGTAACAGCTAAGCCTGCAGTGACAGAAAATCCATGCGTTGTTTTCCCCTGGGGTACAAAGAGAAGGAGGCGTCCTTAAGAGCTGAATGTGTGGACAGGAAGTGCTCAGGTCAGAGCGACTGGAAGAAGAGAAAAGCTCCTGATTCAGGAGGCTGAGCTGCGCTCAAAAAAATGCTCTTGTTGGTGGTGTAAATGTGTGCAGTTGTGCAAACAGACTAAGAGGCTTTGCCATTTCTCTTGGTATCTGACTGCTTAGCTCAGCACATGCTTAGTTAAAGGTGTAATCACACCATTTGAAGAATCGGTGCCCATCACCCAATCTGAGCTATTTGACTGACCCTTCCTTGCAAAGTAGGTGTCAATGCTACGCTTAGTCAAGGCTTGACTGATGTATCAGGGTATCAGGAAAGGACCTCATGTCGCATTGTACATCCATTGTGCACTGCCCTGGATGCCTCAGTGCAGCAGTGCCTTGGGCCCTTAATCTTGAGTTGAAATCCTGAGGACACCTATGTGTATTTTTTATGGCTGTTTTTTTAATGAACTGTCTCAGTTTTGGCAATAGGCCAAAACAGTGGCTGCTCTCTGCTGTCAGCCGTGGATCGTACTCTCTTGGTTGTACATAGTTAGCATGATAGAGTGATTTGTAATGAACTGGAGAAATGAGGGCAGTGTTATCCTCTCTTACACTGTGAGAGGTGGAGACATGAAGAGACAGTCTTATTTGCACAAGACTTCCCACTTGGCCAAAGACCAGGCCAGCAGAATAATCCATCCTCCTGAATCCCAGCCTGGCGCTGCATGTGTTGGGCCACCATGCTCTGGGGATGTGACAAATGTGACTTGGATCTCTGCTTCTCTTCTCTTTCTTCTTCAATCCAGACATGTTTTAAAGTAAAACAGGATGACTTCAGATCCATACCAAATATGAAGTAGATGGGGCAAACTCTCAACCACTCTGTTCTTAATATGCGTGTTTCTTCACAAATGCAGATCAGCCTAATTGACTGTCAGCATGCACAGATGTCTCTCTGCAAGAGTAGTCGGGTGCCTTGCAAATTGATTGCAAACACAAAATGGACTAGATTAAAATTTGACCTACAGTAACCAATTTCTGAAATACAGAGCAAGCAGTAACGAGGTGATAGAAGTTCTGGGCTGTGGGAAATCAGTTATTGGCTGTTGCTGGGTTCTTCCAAAGGGTCTCTTCCTCCTGCTTTTTCTTTAGATGAGCAGCTGAGGGGACACAGATCTTTATTGAGTCATGATGAAAGGATTAACCCCTTTCTTGCACATAAATTGCCATTAAATTTCCCTTAAAAGGGCTTTTTCAACATCATGGAAATAATTCTTCTTTCCTTGAAGTGACATCACTTTGTTATTTAGATTGGAAATCTTCATATCTCTTACGAGTCAATTCTATAATCGCTTATGAGAAAACTACATGAATACACTTTCTCCAAAGCAAAATTAAAATGTGCTTGGTACCAAGCTTTTACTTTTGCATGCTACCATGTCTGTGAAGTCAGGATCAATGGAAATTTGCAGAAAGGCTATTATTTACTGTTTTTTTCAAGCAGCCAGCAGACTAACCTACAAAAATCTTCTTTTCCTCCAAAATCCAGCATGAAAGAATGTTTAGTGAAACCTTCCTATCCCAGAGATTAACTAATTGCTCAGCAGTCAGTCATTTTCATTGCACAGCCAAGGACAGTGATTCCTTTCCCACACGCAGATGGAGCAGTGGTTTAACACAAAATAGTTCCTGGGACAGGAAGATTAAGGAGAATTTACTGGGGAGCAATTAAAACAGTTGTTCGAGCAATTTGTTTTTGAGGCTGAATTTCACATCAAAGTAAAGCTATCCGAGGAGTGTGCAGAGCAGAAGAAGAACGAAGCCATCATTTCAGGCCATCAATTCTGCATCCTCAGAGTGCAGATTAATAAAGTGCGCTAAGAGGACATGGAGATTTACAGGAGTAAATTAGGTGAAGCAACCTAAATGCAGTTTGCATTTGGAAAGAGGTTCCCTGTCTGGAAGACTCTGTTGGCTCTTGCTTTTTGTGGCTTCAGCTCCCTTCCCTTTCTGCCAGGTTTCTTTCCACTGTCGGATTCGGCAGAGGGTTTCTAACCGTGCTTCTCGGTTGCAGAGACTCCTGCCAGTGCAGGACTCTGTGCTCAGAGGCTGCTCTCATGCATGAGCCGTACCAAAAAGCTGTTAATGGAAGCTGGGTTGGAGCCAGTGCTCCTTGCTGAACTTTTGCTGGAGTTTGCTGGTCTTGCTGGCTTGATCTTCCCATCCTAGCTGTCTGCTCCTACCTCCTTGCCGTGCTCTGACCTAGGAGGAGGTGTTACTCCAAAATCTATAGCTGAAAAAATAAGATTTAATAAGTTTTTTAACATACAAGTATTAATAGTGAATCATGTTGTCTGTGACCTGTCTAGATTTAAAAATCACTTCAGTTTTGGAACAAGCTTGTTTACCAAAGGTTACGCTAAGACTCTAGGCTTAACTGGCCTGGTTTTCAGAATATTAGAAAAGAGAGTCCCCAGATACGCCCTGTTTTGACATCTGAAGGCTCCTAAAGCAGGCTAGTCCTCAAGGACTGAGGGATGAAGCATCCTGGACTCACCTGAGCACGTCAAAGCAATGGCCTGGGGAGGGTTTGCTGGTGATGACAGTCCATAGCAGCGCACAGTGCCGGCACTGGGAGAGATCTGAGCAGGATCTGTGCTGTGGCAGCAACATCTGGGAGTGGGATGAGGTTTGCAATGCAAAAGGGTGGTTGTACGGGAGAAGCCATAGCCATCCCAGGTGGGCTTCAGTCCCTAGGAGCTGCGAGGAGACTGGCTCACTTCCTCACCAACCGCTGGGTGGTTTTCCTGGGGAGCAGGATAGGAACACAGGGGCTTTGCCTTCCCCATTAGTGGTTTGTCTCATTGCTCCATGCAAACAAAAAGTCTTGTTTTTTCACAGGCTCTCACTTACACCTGTCTGTCTGGCATGGTTTTCTGTGCAATAGTTGCGTGTTCTCCCTCTGCAGCTTTTAAAATAATAGTGTTTATCTGGAAGGACTCGCTGGTCTCTGAGGCTGGATGGGGAATGCATCCCAGCCGGGAACTGGCAATACCCCAGCATGCTGGAGGGGGTGGGGAAATAAAAATAGCATCAGATGAAGGGTATAATAAACACACACACAAACAGAGAAAAGCTTTAGGGGAAGGCTTTTTGCACGATCTGCACCAAACCCTGACATTTGCACTGCTAGAGGCAGGAGTTTGGATACTTCTTACCCACCATCACACGGAGGATGTCTGCATCCAAGCGACATGCAGAAAGCTCCCTGCATAGAGACGGGAGACAAACAGGCGTTGCAAGGTACAGCTTGTCTGACCTGGTTTAACATCTAGCTGCAGGTGGGATGACTCACGCCCTCCAAGTGCCTTTCTCCCTCCCTTGACTGTACAGGGCTCCTGGAGGATGAGTTCAGATGCAGACACTGGCTTTGTAGGTGAACCCTGTTCTGAGAGTCTGTGCTCTGGAAATTGGGTGTGTTTTGTAGTCTGTTTCTTAGAAGCAGGAAAATAGCACACTCGTCTGAGCACAGCATGGGTTAGGGTATCCTGTGTCTAAATCCCGGGTCTTGACACAAATTCACCTTTCTCATTAACATGAGGATAATGGGAGTTACTTTTCTACAGTGCAGTGTGAGATGTGAAAAGTAATAGCACTTTTCTCAGACATATTTACAGAAGTTTGTTTAATGTTGTGCAGCCTAGGCATGAATTAAGCTTTCCTTGCTATTTTCAGTTGTATTTGTTGTAGGTTTTTTAGCACTGTTTCCAAAGAAAATGAGGTATATGGCATTACAGTATCTGTCTGTCATTGGTTTTATCACCAAAAATTTTAAAATCCATTTGCCAGCTTCAGATAAGCTTGTGTGAAGGACTTGCCTTGAATCGTTTCAGGCCAAGAAGTCAATGGAAGACAGCTATCCCTATTTCCAGGAAAGAACCTATATAAGAAGGTGTCAAGACCAACACACCTTGTGAAGACACAGACCCTTTTTATGGGAATTAGACATTTCCATAGGACACGGACCAGGTCGCATCCCTCTGGTGGGATCCGAAAGCTGGTGAATGGAGCTGCTCTGTGGGTCTCAGCCAGCCGCAAGCGAGCTGGGAGCCGCCAGCTCTTCAGAGTGGTCCGAGGGAGGGTGCATTTCCCTAACACGCTGCCTCCATTGCTGCAGCCAGCTTGGAAAGTTCCCACTCATTCCGTCTGCTCATCCCACTTGCTCCATCTTCAGTGTTTTCCAGTACAGCTGTGGGCCTGTGCTGTCAGATGGGTCACTGCAGTGGTCCAAGTTAAAAAGAGACCTATTTATTTCTTCAGATTTATTAACCTGGATCATTTCACTGGTCTGATTTTCAGTGCTGCTGGGGAGGGGAGCAGTGAGTAGTTGTCTTCAGGGCCACAGTATTGAATTAAGGTGCATTTTAGGATGTTATTGTATTAAATGGAAACAAAAATACAGATATCTGGACAAATACATCAGATTGTGAGTAACCAGATGTGAGCGAGATGGGGCTTCTGCATGACATTAATACAAACAACATAGTTACTTCTGGAACCAATTTCTGAGCGGTGACCAACACCCTTATCAGCCTAGCCTGTGCATTAATGAGAGTGGCCTGTTGGTTACTGATTTTAGCCCCAGTCCAGCCTCATGGCAGGGCTCCTCTTTCTGCTCTACATGGCTGTATGTACCCGTGGGGGCTGAAATGCTGCATTTTCTTTCTGTTCTAGATTTTGGCACTGCAGAAACACCTGGTGAGATGAGTCAAGCCAGTTCTCCTAGGACAGGGTCTCCCTTTGCTGCAGGACTCCAGCACCCCTTGCCCATCAGCCACATTTGTAGGATGCCCCAGCTTGGACACCTAGACTTTATTAGCCACCGTGAAAATCTTTACGTTGATGGCCTCGTGTGGCTTTCCAGCTCTCATTCAGTGCACACCCGCTGTATTCATCACCATGACAACTGTGTGCCCTTTTGCTCTACTGTTACATGTTTCAGTGAATTTCTGTGGTGAGGGGCAGGTGTGTATTGAATGCCACAAATAGCAGCATGGGATGTTCTAGGAATGGGACAGGATGATCTTTGGTCAGATATTTGCCACTTTTATGAACTTAGTGTAATTCTTCAAGACTTTTACCAGTTCTTTAATCCATCCACGTACCTTCCTTGGAGTCACTTATTAATGGGTCTTTGCAAAAGGAGCAGGGTCATGAAGGGATGATTTTTGCAGTACTGGTACAATAAAAAAACCAAACCAGACAGCAGAGAAGAGATGCGTTTCAAAGCATCTGGAAAGGCCACAGCTTTACTAATTAATTCAGCAGTAGATGGGAGAGTTTGTGTGTGTCTCAGCTTTGAGCTGGCTCCCCGACCTGTCATTGCTGCTGCCCTCGTCTGCACTTGGCTTTGGGCTTGGTTATGCAAGCCAGCACCTCGCAGGAGCTGCTCCAGCAGTAATGTACCCATTGCCAGTACCTTTGGTAAGGTCCCTCTTTGCGAGTGGTGATGAGAGTTTACAGTCACAGCAAGTTACCTCTCGGTACAGAGGGGAGGGAAAGGAGGCTGGGGTTAAGATCAAATGGAGAATCTCAAGGTGCTGTTGTCTCCGCTGTGCCTGCCTTGTAGATAACCCAAATGCTTCAGTTCCCAGGGCTGGCCATCTGTTAACCTCTGCTTAACTTTTGCCAGCTGAATAATTAACATCACCTCCATTCCCTCTCCTTCCCAAAACAGATTAAAAGCAAGAAAATCAGGAACCTGGTTTCGTGAGGCAGGGTTGGTGTCACACGGGGCAGTCTTTCACAATCCTGTCTGTAAAGGAAATGAAGTCTTACATTGAATCTCTGTCACATCAATGAATTTTGCACTTGCTGTCAGTGGGGGTTATGGCTCTTTACTCTGTCAGATGTGCTATACACACAGTTAATGCAGTTTCCTCCAATTAACGCCTTTGGGGTTTGTGCCTATTCCTGGGATGTACATTTGGACAGGCCTATGTGTAACCTCTCTGAAAAGGGTCAGGGACAACTGAGATAGCTGATCCAATCTAAGATTTCAAAATAAGCCTCTCCCAATTTGCTGAGGAATGTTAGATTGCATGAGGTGCTTTTCTGTTCTTATTTATAGAGCAAGATAGCCAGTAATAGTTATTAGACATTAATAGAATTAAGTCTCCATGTAAACACATTTAATCCTATTCTGGCTTAAGTTAAACCACTGTGGAAGTGGATTAAATCCAACCACATGAAAAAACTCCTAATATGGAAAAATTGGATAATGAAAAACAACTATTACTGCTTGAATTCACATCTCTTTCTCCCCCCCCCCGCCATTTCTTTGTATAAGAGGATCTTTCTTTTCTTTTACTTCTACATATTCTAATAATATCAAGTAGTCCTGACCAAGACTAGATCCCTGCTGTGCTGGGCGTAGTGCTCCCTTGGTTGAGAGTGGATATCCTAAAGAGGGGACAGTCTCCATGGCATGATGCAGGGGTGAAATGGTTTCCTTATGATGACAGAGTAGTTCAGTGGGTGAATGAGGACCAAGACCCTGATCTCCAAAGTGCCATAGTCTTGCAGTGTCAGCTGGAATATGAGGGTTTGCATGGTTATGCATTTCAGAATGAATAAGAAAATAGCAAACACCTGTGAAAACATTTAGGTTTCATGAGCAAACCGAGGGAAGGGTGGGTGCAGGGCTGTGCATCAGCCCACCTTTGCTGCCTTGGATATACCGTTCCAGCAAGGTAGATCAGTCCTGAATTCTTCACTCCCAGCTAACCCCTGGATTTCTGAGTCCCTGGGCATTTCCTGTGCTAGTTCAGAGTGCAGCAGGCTTGCTTCTTCAAACGAGCTGCCCATAATTGCTCCAGGGTGTAGGGCTTTCTGTCCCAATCAGAGAAAGAGAAAAGGATTTAACTGAAGAGCTCTGTCAGACTCCTGCCTGCGTCCTGCAAGAGGCTGAAGGAACATCTCCTGGGGACGTGACAGCAGGACTTTCGGAGTGTGTCTTCTCCACTGTGTAGGCGTAAAGTGGGGAGAAAGTCCAAAACAGTGAGTGGTTATTGGGTCCCTGGTCTCGCTTGGCCACAGCAGATTTTTACTGCAGATCTGATGGTGTTCGTCACCTCGGCTGCCCATCCCTGCAGCAGGGATGCATTCGGCTTCCCCCAGAGCGTTGGCCCTCTGCTGAGGCATGGCAGCGCATCAGCTCAGATCCCTGTGCCGCTGGGCTCAGCTCATCCAAGTGATGCCTGGCCAAGTGGTTCTCGGGCAAAAAAAAGCCCGTAGTGATTTCCTGGCTTTCAGAAGGACCCACTTCAGGAGTGAAGTACAGGTGGTGTCAAATTAGCGAAGTCTTGGCTTTTCTTTTGCAGAAGGCAGCAGCAGCAGTCACGGGTAATTATATTCTGTGCAGGGAGCTAATCTCTGGCTGGAGAAGTTTTGAACTGAGAGGAGAAAAGGGAGAAATGAAAGAACAAGAGTAGACTGGGGGAAAAAAGGGAGGTGAGGGTATTTTTCGGTGAAGTGCAAGTATTTGGAGAGGAATCATAAACTGGTACTGTGAGCTTTGTTGTTGTCATTCTGGTCTTTATAAAGAACTGGCAGGATAGAAGTTGTCCAAGCTGCCTTGTGCCTCCCCGACCGCGCATTCACTGCCGCGCTGGATGCGGGAGCACTGCGAGGCCCGGCCAGGCTGCAGGCAGCTGCCCGCCTTGCAGCATCCCTGGCTGCCTCCGGCCACCAACTGCCAGGCAGGAGCTGGCTGGAGGAGAGGAGGATGCTCAAGCCATGAAATAGGGTCATGGCCAGAGAGCAGCAAGACATTGGGTAGAGGAAGTTTTCCCCACCCCAGGTGTTTTCAGGGACCCAGGCACTCTGGCCTGGGTCAGAGGCAGGGCAGAGTGGCACAGACAGATGTGGAGACCAGCGGAGAGATCGGCCGTCATCTCTGAGGCACATCCTAGGGATGCATCCTTGCAGCTGGTTGCTTTCAGCATCATGTCAGCTGCCAGAGGTACCACGCTGTGCTCCAGGGAAACAAAGGCGCAAACAAAACAACACAACCCACCTTCCAAATCTTCATTTAGAGAGTGTGGCTTCAATTAATTGTGATTGCTTAATTTTGAATCAAGGGCAACTTCTCTTGCATTTGTTTGCTGTCCCCGGTGGCTTGTCTGAGTGAGAGAGTTGCTCCATGAAGGCAGGTGCTAATGAAAGGGAGCTTCCAAATGAGCGTATGTGTCGCTGTGTCTAGGTCAGAGGAGTCAGGTGAAAGTGTCTTCCATGTTTGCCTCTTGGTTCTTGGTTTTTTTTTTTTGTTTTTTTTTAAACTGGGCTTCTAATAAACATGTTAACTTCCCAAGTTATTATAAGCAGCTGCATCTATCAGCAGCACACAAGGATGTATTTACTGCATTTGAAAGCCCTCTAACGAAGCTTTGAAGTCCATCTCATCCCAGATTCGTGCACGGAAGGAGCTGTAGCCATGGTGGCACTCCTCTGCAGACTTCTGAAGATGTGAGACTTGAAGGAAACAATTTCTTTGCAAATATGGACAGGTGTGAGAAGTCTTTTTATAAGAAGTAAATAGCTACTGAAATATGGATACTCAAACGGATGCTTCAGAACCTACATCTGACTGTCACAGAGTTTTGTTTGTGTATTGCAGGGGCTTTCTTTTACGTTTCTTACCAACACTATCTCTGCACAGTCTGTATTTGCATTTAATCGCGTGCTGCCTTTCACTTTAGTATCGCCATCCAGAGAACCAGAGTTTCCCTGTCCTGCCTCAGTTCCACATTCAAGAAAACTGGATGAAGCTAAAAAAAAAAAAAAGTATTTCTTATGAATAACACGTGTAAAATCAACAAAACGGTTTTTACTGTGTGGATCCTTCCACAGCTTGAGGCTCAGATTCCTGTTTCTGCAGAGAGCTGAGAGATGCTGCAGGGTGAAATAACTGCGGCATTAAATGGCATGGCATCACGAAACGGTGGATAGTGCTGGGTTTTATAATCGGACATCCCTGTTACGGTGCTTCTCTATGGTGCTGCCAGTACACTCACACATATTAGGTATATAAACACTCCAGGAAACGCTTGTGTTGCTGAGTGAAGCCATGCAACACGGCACATGGGGAACCTCATTGCAAACTCCAGCCACTCCTACAAAACTGGCAATAAGCAAACATAAAAAGTGTTGAGCGGATTTGGATTTTCCAGTCTCTGGAAGAGTACCTACACTGAAATAAACTTAGAGCTGTGTAGTCTCCACTGAATTACTGTTTCCTTTTGATCTGTACTGAAGATAGTGACAGAGCAGGCACGAGTGTAACGGATAGGTAGGTATCACGGTATGTGGGTTCTTGCTTGCTTTCTTTCTTCTCTTTGTTCAGTTTCTTTCCTTCTCTTGATGTTGGGATGTTTTTAGTTCTTCTAGGCTCTATCTTCTACATTAAAAATAAAGACAAAACCCACTTTTAATTTACACTTTTAAGAAAGTGTGTATATGTATATATACCCTATCTGTGCAGTGGCGTATATCTGAGGTTACTATGTCTTGATCAGCTGCGTTTGAATTTACTACAACAAATGACAATAGCAAAGGAGAAATGGCTGTTCTCTCAATACTGTTTCCCCATTTCCCCCATCTCCACTGTGTCTTGATCAGCTCCATTTGAATTTACTACAATAAAGACAGAAAATAAGGAGAAATGGCTGTTCTCTCAATACTGTTTCCCCGTCTCCCAGTAACGTTTGCCGTATGTGATGTCATTTGGGTGCTGACTTTGTTGTGGCTGTATCTCCCATAGATCATCTTCCGGAAGATCAGCGATGTCAAGAAGGAAGAAGAGGAGCGCCTGCGCCAGAAGAATGAGGTGACACTGAGCATCCCTGTGGACCACCCTGTGCGGAAGCTCTTCCAGAAATTCAAACAGCAAAAGGAGATGCGCAATCAAGGCTCAACCCACATCGACCCAGAAAGGAACCAACTTCAGGTGGAAAGCCGGAGTGTGCAGAATGGGGCCTCCATCACAGGCACCAGCGTGGTCACCGTGTCTCAGATCACTCCCATCCAGACGTCCCTGGCTTACATGAAAGCCAGTGAGGCCGTGAAGCAGAACAACAGGGATGCAATGGAGCTCAAGCCAAATGGAAACGGAGAACAAAAATGTCTGAAAGTAAACAGTCCCATGCGAATGAAAAACGGGAATGGGAAAGGGTGGCTTCGATTGAAGAACACGATGGGGACCCACGAGGAGAAGAAGGAGGACTGGAACAATGTCACGAAGGCTGAGTCCATGGGGTTGCTGTCCGATGACCCCAAGTGCAATGACTCGGAGAATGGTGTAAATAAAAACCCACTGAGAAAAACAGACTCCTGTGACAGTGGAATAACAAAAAGTGACCTTCGCTTGGATAAAGCTGGTGAGACTCGCAGCCCCCTGGAGCACAGCCCCGTTCAGGCTGATGCTAGGCATCCTTTCTACCCTATTCCTGAGCAGGCCTTACAAACCACGCTGCAGGAAGTCAAGCATGAACTCAAAGAAGATATCCAGCTGCTAAGCAGTAGGATGGCTGCCCTTGAGAAGCAGGTGGCAGAAATTTTAAAAATATTGTCCGAAAAGAACGTACCCCAGATCTCTTCCCCCAAGTCGCATTTATCACCCCAGCGGCCCCCCCAGATACCTTGTCAGGATATTTTTAGTGTTTCAAGGCCTGCATCACCTGAATCAGAAAAAGATGAAATCCACTTTTAGCATATATCTGTGTGTATATATGTATACAGTATATATGCAGAGGTGTATATATACCTTTATACATATATATGTGTGTGTGTATACGGTAAATATATATACATATATATTTTCACTTGCATCCAATATGACTTGAACACACCAAGGATTTTGATATGTAAATATTGCATGTCCAGCTGGATTCTGGCCTGCCAAAGAAAACAATTATTAACATAGATATTGCTTGTATAATATGCAGTTGACTGCATGCACACTTTACATTTATTTATAGTCTCTATTATGTAATAAAAGAATGACTTTTGTTTAACAAAGGCAATGTACTATTTAAAGAATCAGGGTCTAACCTGCCAATATTGCCATGACAGTTTTGATCTCAGGCTGGGTGAAATGAGCTTTTATTTCCTCACTGTCTTTTCTGCCCAGTTAAGCAGTAGATTAGTGTGACCATGTGGAGGACACATTCAGACTCCAGTCTGTATGGTTTCCTGGTATCATTCCGTTACAATATACTGTGCATTTGGTGATGAATTCCCCTACTCCTCCTAAAGCGAGGGCTCAGCTCAGTGGCCAGGGAAGGGCACAGTGTCCGCTGCTGGGGTGGATCACTGGAATTTATTCGTGTGGGTATTGTGCATGCACAGCCTTTTGTTTCAAGTATCCTCCTGCTCTTTTAACATCATAAGAAATAATAATGGTGATTTATGTAACAAAATGAAACTAATGGCAGCTCTCTCAGCTGCACTCCCTGTGTGTCTGGGGATAACTTCTTTCTTGAAAGCCTCCTTTCACTGATGTCATTTTTACTGAACTGTTACAGTAATATTATGCAGATTCTCTTTGCAGCACTCAGCAATGGTGTCCGGTTCTGTCAGTATCTTCATTAGGATGTCCCATTTTTGCAGGGCTGAGGTTACTCTCCTGCTGTCCCCTCTTTGCCCTGGCAGAAAGACTTTGCACGAGCACTGAGCAAGCGAGAGAACAATCATTGTTCAGCTCCTTGGGAGCCATGTGAGCAGGTTTGAAAGAATGAAGTTAAAAGACTGCAGTTAATGCCCCTCCACTCTCTTTTCTGATGATGTTGATCAGTCTGCAACTGCCTTTCAGAAGAAGAGAAAATAACTGGTCAGGATGAAATTCCCCTTAGATGAAGGCATCTGGATGATAATGTTTGGTTGGGAGAATGGTGGGTGTGTTGGGGAGATGAAGTCCTCCCTAAGGGGCTGCCCACTGCTCTTCTCTTGGACTTGTGGAAGGTTTAAGTGCATGGGGGGTGGGGGTGGGGGAGGCATGCTTCCAGAGCAGGCTTGCCGTGCCCACACAGCCCGTTGTTATGCATACTGAGGCTCTTAGGTCTGCATCAGATGCTCTTGACCTCTTGACCCTTCTCTTAGCTGGCTCCCATCAGCATCTCCCAGTCTTGAACCATGCTCAGACCCCATCTCCACCGCCTAGGCTGGAGCATCACCCTCCCCGCGGCACTGCTGGCTTCACAGGGCTGCAGCAGGACAGGCTCCTGCACTGGATCCTGTTTGTTCTGCTGTTTGGAGCTGAGATTTTTGACTCTGCCTGGGTCTGCACCTGAGTGTGGTGGGGTTTTTCGCCTCCCCATTTGCGCTGGCTGAGATTCCAGACACACGTGATGCGCAGCAGAAATGGCCATCACAGCTTCAGAGCTGTTAACCAGTACAGCTTGAAGCCAGCCCAGCAGAGTGCAGTGGCTCCTTCAGAGGATTTCCCCACCACACTTCAGTGGCCTCTTGCATCAAGATCTCATGTTGTCAGGAATATCTGTGATGCTTAGGGTCATGGTTTAATGATGGACTTGGCAGTGCTAGGTTGAAGGTTGGACTCAATGATCTTGAAGATCTTTTCCAACCTGAATGATTCTATGATCCTGTGTACCACAAGGCATCACTATCAATCAGATAAATAAAAGACGTGTTTATAATTAGTTAGCATCCTTACCAGACACCAATACCAGATCCATTACTTAACATTAGGAAACTAAACTAAGCTAAATCTCATCCTGAAAAACTGAAAAAAAACCCCAAACCGAACTAAAACAAATCATTAACTGCAGTAGTGGCAATTAGGAACCTATATCTTAGGTTGAACGTGTCTTGTACTGTGAAATCCAAACCCATAAACCCCAAAAAGTTCATAAGAAAGCCAAAGAAGTCATTGCTTCTTTTGTGTCAATTCATGGAGGCATTTTGGGAGGCAGTGGTCTTTCTCATTTGCTGTTCTTTTCAGACCTGTTTCTGCCCCTTCTCCTGTTCCTTTCTGTAGGAAAAATAAAACGCCACCAAAAGGGACAACTCTTCCCAAAGCCTGGTGGTTAGGCTGCTTGCTTATTATAGTTTTCCACAGCTTCAGTTGCCACTGTCACAACTTGCTGCAGCTGTATTTTGCAGCTGCTGTTCTGACACAAGTGAAAATCTGTAACTCTGCAACCATGCTTTGGTCTGCAAGGAGAAGCTGCACTTGCAAAAGAGCAGAACCTTCAAGGTATTTCTCTAAATCCTACCCTGGGACTCTGAAGGACTTGAACTGGGGGGATTGTAGGGTTAGGGAGCTACAAGGTTGCTGCAGGCTGCAGGAGCATGTGCAGACCTCATGGGTACAACTTAGGTGCCACGCTTTGAAGATATGACCGTTCCTGCCTGACTTGGATTGCTGGTTAAGACAGACACACAGCAACTGCCCAGAGCTGCCCATCAAACAGCTGAGTCACGCAGGCAGTCTGGGGGCCAGAATCTGGCTTCCTTAAAGTCATGAAGACACCATGATGTGATGCTCCAAAAAAGAGCCAGCAGGGTAATGGGAGTGACTTTGTTAGAAAGCTTTAGTCTTAATGCCATTCCTCTGCCTTTGTGAAAGACTTCTTTTCTTTCTCTGTAACTGATATTCATTCTAGAAAGAACTGCGTGGCATGCAAAGGGATCTCTATTAGGTTTATCTTGCAAGTCAGGTGTAACTTTGTGCCACTTTGCAAGGAGAAAACATGTAACAGGATTAATCTGACCTTGAAAATTATTTGATCCCAGAATGTCTATTACAGTTCAAGTGGAACTCGACTGGTTAAAATGTGTAGTGGCTAAAAGCTATAAATATAGTAAAATACCAAGTTCATGAAATGAATATGGTGTTTCCAGGTCCACTTCTCCTAGTGCTGCTTTGACTCTGATATTCCAATAATGTCCACTGCAAATTCAGTGGAACCAGTTTGTATCTTGTATGAGGCAGTAGAGCGATGGGTATCTAGCAAACATGGTAAATGCAGCCTGCAGATGGGCTATCCCAGGCCCTGTGTGCTGGGGGTGCAGCTGGAGGCCCAGTTTGTGGGATTGACTCTGGTGGCTATTGCTCTGAAAATTTGGCTTGTGCAATTCTGAAGCACTTTGCCTCCAAAATTTCATGATCGCAGCATTGCATGTTGTTTCACGGAGTTGTTACCGGGGCGTTGGTTCAGCTTTCCCGTCCCCTCGTGGCTTTGCATGATGCGATCGAGCGTGCTGTGGACTGGGGTGTTCCTTTTCTGTTCAAGAAGCATGAGTCATAGGCTTGTAGTTCAGCCTTGACTGAAAGTAACCATCTACAGTCATTCAGAGCAATAAGGACACAATCGTGTCTCTTCCACCTAAGCCAGTGCTCAAGCAGCTACGTGCTGCGCGGAGGGAGCTCTCGGCTGCGTGCTTTCCTTTCCTGTAAGAGCTGGATCCCTGTGCCGATGCTCCCGCCACGTGCTGGTAACAGCACTCTTAGCACTTACCTTGCGCTTTGGGTGTTCAACGCATTCTACCTGCACACAAGTGGATTTTATCTTTCTGGACTTTGGAATAGAAATCAAACGTGTACAGAAACGTAAACACTTTCCAAAGCAAATGAACTAGAGTACCTATAATAGCTTTTTTTGTATAATACTAAATATATGAGATAGAACAACATTTCAGGATAATAACTGAAAAAAAATGTTGTAGTGAAGATTCAGTTCTTATGAATTTGTATTTGTAAAGCCCTTCATCCATCTTTCTGTCTTTGCCAGGGGTCAGAGGTTAGAGCAGAGCTGACTCTGGAAGTGACAAACTTCGGCTTTGCCCATTTTTCTTTTCCCTGTTCTGCAGAAGTAGCACAACTATGGGGACTCGGTGCTGCTGGCACCGAAGTTTGGGCTCATTGCTAGATTCAAATTCAGTCTTCATTTACCAGCACATGGAAAGCAATCCTGTTATACAGGTGTGAGCTGAAGGTTGAATCTGATGATGATACTGGACCTGAAAGGGTATTTTGGATCCCAGGACAATTTTAGAGAACTGACAGCTACAGCAATAACGTTGTACTATTTGCAAGCCGTGAGCAGTTGCTCTGGAAGTAACTGAGACCATTAAATGGACATCATCATTTGCAAGGGTCAGAAAACAGATGTTGTGCTCATGAAATAGCTTGGAGGCTTTTGAGGGAAAAAGGCATCTTGAACCGGAAGGGAAAATAGAACGCCAAAGGTTTAATATGGAATTTGGGAGTGAGGAGGTAGAGAGAAATATTATAATGAATTGACACTTTTTTACTTGGATTTAGAGGATTCCAAACCTATCTTTTTGGATGTCAGAATTGAACAGATTGTTTGTTAAAATAAATATTTTTTTTCTAAGTGACGTGACATCAAAGTGATACCTGTTTTTTAAAAAAGGTGTTCAAATACAGTTTTCCTAACGAAGAGGGTTTTAACAGGTTTTGCTACCATTGTTTTTCAGAGGCTGTATCTAAAGGCTTTTTCTCAGTTCATTTTTTGTACCAGAAGCTCTTGTGCTAACACATATCTTCAGGTCTATAGGATCTATATTACTTTATAGTCGTGATGCTAACATACTTGTTATGTATTGTTACTTCTGAGAGGGTTTGAGAAGTGGAATTCCTTTGGAGAAAGGCATCTCTCCGTGGCAGCTTGGGCTCTGTGACTCTCCTGACCATAGCTGCAGTAAGAGCTGTGAGCACTAAACAGCAGTAGTTTGCAATTTTTTTGGCACTTCTGGATCTGCACTGATTTCCTTCAGGGAATTTAGGGAAGGAAATAGAAAACTTGACACTGCCATTTTTCCTGGATGGCCCCAGTCCTTCACCTATGTCTGTGCCACCAGACCAGTGCTTTCCCAGGGAGCCTAAAGGGAGGTAAAGTCTGATCCAGCTAGATTTCCACATCTGGGAATAGTTGTTACAACTTTCTCCTTATTTTTTGGGTACAAACAGATAACATGATCTCTACAGTTTTTGTTAGTTTTATTATGTTATAACGCGTTTCAAAATCAAATAGATTCTTACAGCAAAGTGCTGGATTGAGCTAAAATAGACAAGAAGTCCACATTATTTCTGGCAGAAAAGCAGCAAATTTTCTTACTGACATAAAGAATATTGTGTGAAGAACAGCTTTGTGATACCTAACAAATGACAAACAAAATGAAATCATCCTTCCTGAGGGTGCATTTAGTCATACAGAAAATTGACCTTGTATTGCACAGTGGGACAGGAAGGCATATATTGATTTTAAATACTCAAACAATAGAAGCATTCAAAAATGGCTTGACTGGGCCATGATAAATAAATTATATTAATTTATTATGTATTGTTAATCAGCCTCCTGATGCAAGGCAGGTGGAACCAGGCATCTGGGGCAATATTCTCACAAACCTTTTTATCTATTATCTATAAAGCAGATAAGTGCATCACTTCATTATTTTTTACTTGGAGATGTAAGCTTGCTTGGCCTACAGTCTGAGACTATTGGTGTACACCAACTCTATATCTGGCTGTCTGCCATGCATACATCAATTAGCCTTAATTAAAAGCCCTATAAAAAAGATTTTGTATTAGATTGGGCTCAGCGTGCCCCTGCTGCAGTGACATGACTGCATGTTATCTGGTTCAGAGCAGATTCAGTTCAGACTGAGCAATGGCAGAGCATATTTCTGCCTGCCTGAAAAGGATGTATAGACACACCATATATATGTATACCTCCCCATTTGGAATGAGGACTCAGATCTGGCCCATTTAAGACAGGTCTTTCAGACAGGTGGGATAAATCACACTCTGGAGGTGCCAGTCTCTCTCATCATTTACTGTAGAGTAATGACTTTACATTAAACACTTAATTTGTAGACTGCTAGAGGGTAAATGAAGTGAATCCAACCCATAACTCAAGCTCCCAGCCTGATCTCGTTTGTATAAAAGGATACCTCTAGAAGGGACCACTTGCCACCTTTCCAGCACAGAAGCAGTTTCATGCTGGTGACTAACAGTACAGGGAACATTGAAATGTCTCAGCATGCAGCCAGAGGCAAAGTGTTCATCTCCTAAACTGCTAAGGAGTGCTCCATAAAGACACTCACATGCTCAGTTCTTGGCCTGTGGTGATCAGGTTTATAACTTTTTGCTCCAGTGCCATGGCAGGATAGTCCAGGGAACCCCATTTTCACAGGTGTATAGTAGATGAGATGCTCTTCAACATGATGCACAATGCCAAGGCACAGGGGAATCACCAGTCACATTTTGGACAGTGAAAGACTGTTCCTGTGTGGGATTTTTGACTGCTCTGGTGCATTGAGGATGTTAGGAGTCTTATCACTGAGCTGTGTCATGCAGTGGAAAGAGGCCAAGACTTGCAAGTGTCCAACAAAGGGAAAAAATTGTAGTGAAGAGCTTCCAACATAGACAGAGAGTGACCAACCGTCAGGTGATGGCCCAGGCCACAGCAGAGCCCTGGTTCTGCACTATGAAATTGGGGGGAGAGAGGAGAGAGGGAGAACGAAGGATGTAATGAATGGTGTTGAAAAATGGTGACAATATTGCCCGGAAGTCAATACTTACTTGTTGTGGTGAATGACTTCACGAACCCCAATCTTGTGCTCGATCAGAATCATTTTATTCCTCAAGTGAATACCTTATATACTAATATAATAGTTACTAGAGTCAATCATCTTTGGATTTGTGGCTTTGCGAATGCCGGTTCACAGTTGCTGTTTTCCAGGATCTTTTGCAGCTGGATGTGTGAAAACATCTTATCTCCTGAGAACAGAGAAGGGAAGCGCAGGACGTGCTAATCTTCCAGGGTCATGAGACAGTGCTGTTCTGTCTCAAATTATATGGTTTCCCACATCTAGTCTCTGCATTGTGGATGTTTGTGTCTTCATAATTTATTTATTTGGAAGTTGGCAGACTCCTCTTTTCCTCAGGTGTCATTTCAGGATGAAGCTGGCCGCCCTTTCTGGGGTGACAGCTGCGGGACAGGGAAGGGCCATTAGGGGATACACAAATATACGTGCCCTTGGGGAAAAATGTGGTCTTCAGAAGAGCCATAGCTCTTACAGCTTTCCAAAGATCTGTCAGAAGGAGTCGTATAATATCCTAACTGTGTAGCATCAGTGTATGGACTCTATATTTGAAATTGGCCCTGATTTGAGCTGGGGGGTTGCACGAAATGATTTCCAAAAGGTCCCTTCCAAGCTATGTTGTTTTATCATTCAGTGATTCTGTAGATTTTAGTAGCACAAATAGAGAGGAGGTAAAATTTGAAGGTTCTTAGTTATGTGCCATTATTTTCTGGTTTTCAATTTAAATACCATACTGAGGAATGTGGTGCCAATTTTCAAGATAATGAATATTTCTAAGAGCTGACACTCATCAAGAAGACACCAGAGAAATTTGGCATGTTCTAAAACTACAGTGTATAAATAAATTAAGCCCTTCACTGGGCATCAGCTAACATCCACACTTGATGCCAAACACTGAGAAAAATGTCTTGGTGACCATGCAGTTTCTGGAATCGGTGGGCTGACGTGGATGCATCAGCAACACCCACTCCCTCATCCAACCTCTTCCCCAGCCCAGTGAAAGGTGATTATCATAACTGAAAAAGCCATCCAAAAAGCAGTCGCATTTCAGCTGGTTTTCAGTGTTGCACTGGCAGATGTGCACATCAAGGCTACAGGAAACATGTGAAGGGCAGTGGCAAGATTAGTGGTTGATCAGTGGGTGATTCTCACTCCTCTGGATACAGCCAGCTCCTCTTACTGTCTGTGTGTGGACACCATTGCTGAAATGGCCTGAGCTTCTCCAAAGGGTCTGTCTGGGTATGTCCATGGGGCCCATATGCATCATTAGAGTCTGCCCCAGCCCCATTCCCAGTCTTATTCCCTACTTTTCTAGGCACATTCCAAAGCTTACACCTAGCCCTATTAGGTTTAATTGAAAAGCTATTTTTCCAGACTCTGTAACCTCCTCCATATCCTTTACAGCGTTACTCAAAATGTCCTGTCCAATCTGTGCCTTAGCAGCAAGTCTCCAAATAAGTCAGGAATAACAGGGCAAACCTTATGCCATCTCAGTGCATTATTTTATTAAACAAATCTTAATTTTTATTTTATTTATGGATCTTTGGAAAATCCTGAACAGTACAGTGTCCCATAGAACATCAAGGATTGGAGTATTTGTGGGTTTAAAGGAGCCAGTTTGAGAAGGAGAACTCTGGTGAGACACCCGCTTCACACTCAGTCCAGCATCTGCAAAGTGTGACCATTTCCTCTGATGTCCTCCTCTGGTTACACAATAGGTGAACTTCACCAGCGGTGGCACTTTGAACTGATGCCATGTAGTGCTAATTAGTCCTCTTCATTTCCTCGGGCAGATCCTAGGGCTCTGCTCAACATTTCCATGTGTGGTATGCCAGGACACGCAGGCACTTTCCTGTCCTGGACTTGGTTTCAGAAGAATTTCCTGAGTTCTTGCACCTCTTTTCTCTGTCACTACTTTGTATTCCTAGAAAAAAAACACCCTTTTATGCTGGTGTCCATCTCCTCCAGCTGGTGGGGCAGGAGAGGACATGCCCAGCTCATTGCAAGCGGGCGAGAAGCAGTGCGGTACACTGCACCTTCTGGCTGATTATTTGGGAGTCCAGTTGCATTCAGGGCTGCTGCCAGGACCATTAGTCGGAGGTCACAGTTCAGTTTGTAAATTGAGTGTCTTACCAGAGCTCTCCTGGAAAAAGTTGGTTTTTTTCTAAAGCAAAAAAAAATTTCTGCTCTGCTTCTAATTAGTCCTCTGTTGTCCCTGCAGGATTAATTACTGCCTGCTTCACTCGTATCATCAAATGCTGTTTGGCAACAGCTTGTTTTTTTTTTATTATTTTAGGTATAATTAGGAGTCCTGGCATTACAAACAAGCTTGGTCAGCTGGTACTTAAAAATTGCAGAGCTGAAATGTCTCCAAAACTAGTAGTTTAAACCTAGCTTTTGAATACCAACAACCCCATTGCACTCAGTGCATGTTCAGAGCTCATCACTTTGGGGTCATCACTATGTCAGCATGAATGTCCTTCTCCTGAAATCAGTAACAGAAGGGTTTTGCTTTCTGCCGGGTCCTCCCACGATGTGGCTCTTAGAAAGGGCTGTGGGTACAAGGATGCAGTGGCATCTCCCAACTCGTACTACTGCCCATTGATGCTCTGTAGATTCCCAGCCACATTATTTTTTGACTTAAAGGAAGGGCTGAGTGCCACCACCTGCATAATTCTATCAAGTGGTAAATTCAATTTATCGAGTGGGAGAGGCAGTAGCTAGCAATAAGGCAGGATTTGGGTTTTAAAAATCTGCCTTGTGGGAATTGGGCAAGCTACCAGAAAGACAATAAAGGATTTAACTGGCAATGCATGCCAAAGGAATGCTAAACATGTGAGCAGGAGAATTTATTGATACCAGTGAAAAAGCTCATTAGCATTAAAGTGCAAAGCAACTGCGTAAATGTACTTTCAACTGTCCCAATAAAATCCCTGTACTCAGACAAGGAGAACTAAGGCTTGTTTCTGTGGAGTGCAGAACCGGCTCATCAGCCTTCCCAGAAAACTTGCACGCAAAACATGTTTCCTCAAATGTAATAGCACTATTTTACTAGCATGGGCAAATTTCACAGTAAACCTCAATATATTTCCCCTGCCAGTAGTTTTACAGTGATTCAAAGATGCTCCTAAAGCTGGTACTGCAGTATTTCTCATAGGACAAGTTTGTTCCCTTCCTTACTTGTCACTGATAGACGATTATTTGCCCTTTAAGTGAGCTGTGGCCCTGTAAGGGACGTGGGACATCACAGTAAACCTGCAGCTTGTGGGGATGCAGTGGAGATAAAGGTTCACTGTGTTTTTTTCTGGAAAACAACCCAATAGTAAAAATACACAGGCTAACGGTCCAAACATGCCTTATCTGCACAGTTTGTGTAACAATCGCCCATTAGTACTGCAAACCATTGTCACATGAATTAAGACATGATATGCCTCATAAACTTTACAATACCTATTTACTGTTGTTATGCATATAAGAAACCCAAAGCATCTGGCTGGGGCATTTACGTGCAGGTGTAGCTTTGTATCTTGTGTTAGTTTCTGTGTGATTTGAAAGCTATGTAATATGAAGCAGAACATTTTCCACAATGAAACCCAGTGTTTCCCTTTCTTTTCTGTTTGTTTCTTTTCTCTTTCTCTCCCTCTTCTTCCTTCCTTCCTTCCTTCCTTCCTTCCTTCCTTCCTTCCTTCCTTCCTTCCTTCCTTCCTTCCTTCCTTCCTTCCTTCCTTCCTT